>ENA-ORXR01002135-ORXR01002135.1-marine-metagenome-genome-assembly--contig:-NODE-2135-length-19343-cov-15.812727_pt1 | contig 19343 bp, 11 predicted proteins | sample MGYA00237866_ERZ511479 | MGnify/ENA metagenome assembly ERZ511479 | reverse complement strand
AAGGGACTTATCCACAGGCGATTGTTGAAAATTAAGTTGCAAAATGAGCCGTTTAGTCGTGACCATATCAATGAAATGCGTCATAAGACGGAAAAAAAATACCCCATAGAAAAAAAAGATATAAAGTATCTTGTTTTTGAAGGAAAAGAAGCGATTAGCAGCTATAGTCATTCGGAAGAAATAAAGATTTTATTCAAAACAGGAGAAGTACTTCCTATTTCCGAATGTTCTGATCACGGCATTGAGCCACGCACTATGATGAAATACTATCTTTGCTTTCCAATGAGTGAATTATGAATTTTGAATGAGTGAATAAATTTAATACTTAAAAAATTCCCACTCATTCACTCCTTAATTCACGAAATAATATTTCATCATTTTCATTGCGGTTAAAATTTTGTTAAACAGTATTTTGTATTATTAAAATTGCAAAATGTTTTCAATGAAAAAATACTCTATTATAGAAAATTTTAACTACCTTTGAGACGAATTTACAGATTAGGTGAAGACTGTATTTGTCAAATATATTTATTAGATGTATTGAAAATGTGGAGGAAAGAAAGGGATTCTTTTGGTAAGAATTATTGCCTTATTTGGTCTTTGTTATTTTCGACATAATAACATTGATGGTCAAGCCATTGAATCTAACAAAATGCCCCACCCAGTTATGAATTTAGTCCTTAATCAAATTTTTTAATTTAATTTTTTAAAACTCTTTTTTACTGTTATGAGAAAAGTCAATTTTATTCTCTCATTAATCGCAGTCTTAGCACTAAGTACAGTTGCTATTGCACAGCCAGGTGATTATCCGCCAAACTCGGAGCCTGGTAAATGTTATGCAAAGTGTATGATTGCTGATAGATACGAAACTCAAACTGAGCAAGTCTTGGTTAAAGATGTTTCTTATCGTACAGAAATCACACCTGCACAATATGAGACTGTTACTGAACAGGTAGAAACACAAGCTGCTTCATCTCGCTTAATTACAGTACCAGCTACTTATGAGACCGTTACGGAAACTTATGAGTCAGTTGCACCATCACAACGTTTGGAAGTAATTCCTGCGAAGTATGAAACTGTCACTGAGCAATTTGAAAGCAAGCCAGCTTCTTCACGTATCGAAGTTATACCTGCTACTTACGAAACTGTTACAGAAACTTATGAGTCAGTTGCGCCATCTTCTCGTTTGGAGGTGATTCCAGCTACTTATGAAACTGTATCAGAGCAGTATGAAGTAGAGCCAGCTTCTTCACGTATCGAAGTTATACCTGCTACTTACGAAACTGTTACAGAGCAGTATGTAGTAGAGCCAGCTTCTTCACGTTTAGAGGTTATACCTGCTACTTACGAAACTGTTACAGAAACTGTTTCTGGTGATGATGCTTCTACTCGTTTGGAAGTGATTCCTGCTACTTACGAAACTGTTACAGAACAGTATGAAGTAGAGCCAGCTTCTTCACGTATCGAAGTTATACCCGCTACTTATGAAAATGTTTCAGAAACTGTTACTCAGAATGATGCTTCTACTCGTTTGGAGGTGATTCCTGCTACTTATGAAACAGTATCTGAGCAAGTTCTTGTAGCTGAAGGTTCTTCACGTGTTGAGGTTATACCTGCTACTTACGAAACTGTTTCAGAGCAAGTTGAGGTAAAACCAGCTTCTTCACGTTTGGAGGTGATTCCTGCTACTTATGAGACTGTTACAGAAACTTATGAGGCAGAACCTGCATCTGTTCGTTATGAAGCTATACCTACTCAATACGAAACAGTAACGGAAACTATCGAAACTTCACCTGCTACTACTAAGTGGGTAAGACGTAAAGCTGACCGTAACTGTCTTTCTGCCGACCCTAACGATTGTCTCGTTTGGTGTTTGGTAGAAGTACCTGCACAATCACAAACTATCACTAAGCGTATTCCTAAGGCTTGCCAAGGGGAGACTGCTCCTGACGGTGGCGGTTGTGTTCGTCGTGTTGACATACCTGGTAAAACAGCTACACGTACACGCAAAGTGTTGAAAACACCTGCACAAACTCGCGAAATTGCAATTCCGGCTGAATACAGAACGGTAACACGTAAAGTACTCAAAACGCCTGCTACAACTCGTGAAGTTGCGATTCCTGAGCAATACGAGACTCGCACACGCAGAGTATTGAAAACACCTGCACAAACTCGTGAAGTTGCAATTCCTGGTACAACTGGTACTATCACACGTAAAGTGTTGAAAACACCTGCTTCTACTCGTGAGATTGCTATTCCTGCAAAATATGGAACACGTACCCGCAAAGTGTTGAAAACACCTGCTTCGACTCGTGAGGTGAATGTACCTGGTACTACCAAGACTATCACACGCAAAGTGTTGAAAACACCTGCGACAACTCGTGAGATTGCTATTCCTGAGAAATTAGGAACACGCACACGCAAAGTTCTTAAAACTCCTGCTACGACTCGTGAGATTGCAATTCCTGCAAAATACGGAACTCGTACACAGAAAGTTTTGAAAACTCCTGCACAAACTCGCGAAGTTGCGATACCTGGTCAAACAGCGACTCGCACACGTAGAGTGTTGAAAACACCTGCACAAACTCGTGAGATTGCTATTCCTGCAAAATACGGAACTCGCACTCAAAGAGTGTTGAAAACGCCTGCGACAACTCGTGAAGTTGCGATACCTGGTCAAACAGCGACTCGCACACGTCAAGTGTTGAAAACGCCTGCGACAACTCGTGAGATTGCAATTCCTGCAGAATATAGCACACGTTCAATCAGAAAATTAGTTACGCCTGCTACTACACGCTCGGTAGATATTCCTGGTCAAACAGCGACTCGTACACGTCAAGTGTTGAAAACGCCTGCTTCGACTCGTGAAGAAACTATCCCTGCACAGTACAGCACAATTTCTAAGCGTGTACTTAAAGTACCTGCTTCCACTCGTACTGTTGAAGTACCTGCTGAATATAGAACCGTTACAAAACGTATCTTAGTTGAGCAAGGTGGTTTCACTGAATGGAGAGAAGTTCTTTGTCCTGCAAACGTTACTGCTGCTACAGTACGTCAGGTACAAGACGCTTTAAGAGGTCGCGGTTACAATCCAGGTCCATCTGACAATGTTATGGGTCAACGTACTAAAGACGCACTCAGAAAGTTTCAAAAAGACAACGGTTTACCAATCGGTAGCCTTGACTTCGAAACTTTGAGAGCCTTGGGTCTTAACTACTAATAATATACTTTTTAATTCTACTATCTACCTGTTTTAGTAGCATTAAGAGACTAAAGAGAGTCCTTGCATCTTCAGATGCAAGGATTTTTTTTTGTCACAAAACATTCATTTTTTTGCATAACCCACCAAAGGCAAAATACCTGCTCAGTTCTATCATGACTCCTTTATTCTCAAAACAATGTGAATTTAAAATAATCCTAATGAAACATCCTTTTCGTACAAAATAATCTAATCCTTTCCTTATCATCAATTAGTCACTAAATTTCCGTATTTTAGCGAAACAGCTTACACGCCCTTCCGTAATCTTAGTTAAACGTTTTCAACATAAATCGGAAAAAAGACACATAAACGCTGCCCACGCAGCACAAGTATTCAAAATAAAAACAGCCCAGTCCATGAGAGCTATACTTATTGCATCATTTTTAATGCTATCCCTTCTTTCGGAAGTTGAGGCTTCCAATATACAGGTTCAATTTATTGATAATCCTAACATTGCCAAGATTCGTGCAAGCGAGGAAGGTAAGTTGTATATCGTTGACTTTGTAGCTACTTATTGCTACATGTGTAAAATGATGGACGAAACAACTTTTTCGGACAACCGTGTTGTTGATTACATGGAAAAAAATTACATTCCTGTTAAAGTCAATGTAGATAATTTCGATGGTTTTGAATGGAAACAGCGATACAATATCCGCAAGCTACCTACCATTATGGTATTCAATTCAGCAGGAGAACCTATTGCAAAATATGAAGAATCAATGGGTAGTACCCGAATGTTGGAAGTACTCGAAGCACACAACAGCCCACGCAATAAACTCACTAATTCCTCCCCTTATGTCCATCAAAATATACCGACGACGAATATTGTAAAACCTGTATCTACTTCAACAGTTTCTTCCTATCCCACAAAGCCTGTCAACACCAACATAGGTCCGCCAGAATTGAGTTTAGAGTCTGAAACAGGTTTATTTGAATTTACGGTAAAACGTGCTCATTCGACAGGTTACGGTGTACAAATCGGCGTATTTGCAGAGTATGGAAACGTATTGCGAGAGGTAGAGCGACTTACAAAGCTGTTTAATTCACAAATACTCGTCAATATCAATCAACTTCGAGGACAAACCGTTTACAAAGTCATCATCGGGCATTTCCCGACACGACGAGAAGCCGAATCACTCCAATACAATATGGCATTAAAAGGCACTAACGGCTTTATCGCAGACCTTTCAGTATTATATTAGATGCATAAACTTATCAAGAATATTAAGACTTTGGTACAAGTCGGTAAGCTAACAGTCCCCCTTAGAGGCAAATCTATGGCTACCCTACCAACTATCAATAATGCTTTTTTATCAATAGAAAACGGTCAAATCGCAGGTTTCGGCACAATGGAAAACTGTCCTGAAAATGCCGATGAAATTATTGATGCAACGGAAAAAATGGTTTTTCCTTGTTGGTGTGATTCACACACTCATCTTGTTTATGCCGCCAATCGTGAAAGAGAGTTTGTCGATAGAATAAAAGGGTTAACCTATCAGGAAATTGCTCAACGTGGCGGCGGTATTCTCAATTCTGCCCGTCGTCTGCGCGATACACCGGAAGAGGTTTTGCTTGAAAATGCTTATGAGCGTTTACAAGAGGTCATTCGGTACGGTACAGGTGCGATTGAGATAAAAAGCGGTTATGGCTTGACACTCGAAAGTGAGTTAAAGATGCTACGCGTTATTCGTCAATTGAAAGAAATGACTGACGTTACGGTCAAAGCCACTTTTCTCGGCGCGCACGCGCTTCCTCCCGAATATAAAGACAACCGAACAGCATATATTGACTTGATTGTCAATGAAATGCTGCCACGAATAGCCGGCGAAGATTTGGCAGATTATTGCGATGTTTTTTGTGAAAAGGTCGCTTTTACACCCCGAGAAACGGAGCGGATTATTGCTGCCGGGCAAGAATGCGGACTACGCTCAAAGATTCACACCAATCAATTCAACTGTATGGGAGGCATACAAGCTGCCATAAAACACAAAGCACTTTCGGTAGATCATCTTGAGGTAGTGAATGATGATGAAATTACCTGTCTGCAAAATGCTCCAAATACGATAGCTACACTTCTTCCTTCCGCCCCCTTTTTCATCAATGACCATTATCCCCCTGCTCGGAAATTGATTGATGCTGATATTCCCATAGCACTTGCTACTGATTTTAATCCGGGTTCATCGCCTTCCGGCAATATGTCTTTTGTAGTTTCATTAGCATGTATAAAAATGCGAATGACTCCTGAAGAAGCCATTAATGCCGCTACCATCAATGGTGCTTATGCTATTGAAGCTGAACATCAATTGGGTAGCATTTCAATAGGTAAACAGGCGAATATTTTTATTACTAAAAAAATATCTTCTATCGCACAATTACCTTATTCCTTTGGAAGTGATTTGATAGAAACTGTTTTTATAAAAGGGGAAAAGATATAACCATTTTTATTTAATTGCGCGAATGTGATTTTACAAATCGTTTAACAAAGCAAAAACGCGAGGCATTTAATGTCTTCCGTTTTTTTACTTTTTGCAAAAAAAAAGAGCGACTCAATTTTGAGTCGCTCTTTTATATATTTGATGAATATCAAATCAATATTAATAACCTGCGCCTGGATTACCAGAATAGATATTACTAGATCTAGAAGATTTAGGTGTATCTTTTCCTACTGAATCCCAGTTACCGCTATAAGCTGGACGACCTTGTTCAGATTCGCCTCTTGCTACACGGAATTCTACACGACGGTTCATGTACTGACCGATTTCAACTTCTTTCTTGCCTGTGTGATTATCACCTAACTGTGTAACGATAGGATTCGCTTCACCACCGTATTGAAGAATCAAACGACTTCTATCAATACCATAGTTGTTAGTTAAGTAGCTAATAACTTTTTCAGCACGTTTGTACGAAAGTACGTCATTGTATGGATTAGGTAAGCGAGCGTCAGTGTGACCTACTACTACAACCTGAAGTCCTGGACAACGCAACATTGTGTTAGCAACGTGGTGCATTTGTGGGTAGAACTCTGGCTTAAGGTAATATTTATCCAAATCGAAGTGTACCATTGGTAAGTACCATTCGTTAGCACATGGCTCTGGATAAGCAGGTATGTCAGGCATTTCGTACCATCCTTCTTTTTGACCGAGTTTTTTGACATCTTCGTCACCGTAAGTTGGTGGCTTTGGACAGTCAGCAACACCCTCAGCATCTACCGGACAGCCGGGAGGAGAATAAGGCTCTCTATCTTGGCAATCTGGTACACCGTCGCTATCGCTATCAAGCGTTACACCGCGAGTGTCAACTGGACAGTCAGGTGGTGTGTTTGGCTCTCTATCAACGCAGTCAAGTACGCCGTCACCATCCTCATCGTCTGGAGGACATCCTTCTTTCTTACGTGCATTACGTGCAATTTGCTCGTAAGGCGCATCCAAAGGATTTAACCACCATAAAGGCTCTACCGCTTTGTCGAAGCTACCGAGATGGAAGTTCAAGCGAAGATTTTTGTAGTGAGGTACGTCAACATCACGAGTGAAATCAACGTCAGCGTTTTGTGTGCTACCTGAATCATGCCAACGATAACCATCAAGGAGGTCATCATCAGAGAAAGTAACTTGGTATTCCAAAGAAAGTGTAACACGATCACCGAGGTGATAACCGATACCGACACCTGCGTTAGCGAGTGCTTTACCGACTGTGTTAGCTCCGTCTTTATCAGAAGTACCTGTGAAGTTCCATAGGTTGCCCCATACTTCACCGGGAGTTTCAAAGTCATCATCTAAGATATCATTGATTAACTTCTCACGGATTTCTCTTCTACCTTCTCTGGTATCTCTATCATAAGTAGGATCGGTTCCATAAATATCACTTGCGAGTTGTCTGAATTCAGCGTCATATAATTGATCGCCGTTCAGTGCATTATAGTGCAATTGATAAGCATTGAGACCACCACCACCGAAAAGATAGAAATTCCATTTGTTTCTTTCTTTGTGAAACTTCAGGTTGTTCAAATTGATAATACCTTGGATAGATGCTTCGAGATATTTATTCTCGTAGTTAGCGAACCATGGAATGCCATCTCCTACCGTGAATACCTCATCCTGAGCGTTTGGATTTGGATTGAGGCGAACCTGTGAGCCATAACCTGTATTGTTAGGACCTACATTACGAAGTTGCTTATTTTGGTAAGCACCTGCTTGGTTCGGTTGGAAATTAACACCGCAAGTTACACCGTAATGTCCTGTCAATCGAACAGAAAATACGTATCCAAGTGATTTTCTTAAAGATAATCCAAAGGCAAAACCCGGAATAGGTCGCCATGGATTCACGTCTCCGGAAATCGTTAGAATTCCTGCATGTAATCCAAGTTCCCACATGTCCCTTGGCTTGGAGGGATACTTGGTGTTTCCGGCTCGCCACTCTTTATGTTGACCATCCGGATCCTTGACGACTTCGTCGTCATAAATCGATTTTTGTTGTGCAAAAGCCATAGTGCCAAAGAGTAATGTTAAGACTAATGCACTTAGAAAGTTGAATCTCCTTGTCATAGGGTTGTCCCTTTTTTTAGTTAATTAAAAAATTTATAAATATTTTGAACACCTAAGCAATATATATAAAATTAAGACCTTACTAATTACAAAAGTAGGTTTTTTTTTTGTTGAAGCAAACGATTTAAGATTTTTTTTAACGAAATCTTTATTCAAAGTCTTTCAAAGCGACTTTAACATTTGCTTAACAGCTACTTTTATGACTAAATTTTGACCAGTGATGTGACAATAAGTCACCCTTATCCTTCATATTATTTTTAAAACTTATCACTCCGTCTTGATAATGTGCCATATTTAATAGTTTTACTTTTGAGGATATTGTTCTCATTTAGGCGTTCTATTTCAAGAGCTAAGTCGGGAGTTCCGTAAGGGATATTGTCACGGGCGGTAGGTAGTTGGTGTTTGAACTTTTCCCACTTTTTGGGCATGATGTACATGCTCACCGCATTACAGTTTTTATTGAGACGATAGATGTATAATGCGTGAGTGCTTTAGAGAGAGGGTTTTTTTGTAAGCCACGTCAATATACGTAATTTTCCGTGATATTGCAAGCAGTTAGCAAAGAATCACCTTTTTCGCCTCGTTTTTATAGTGATGAATGACAAATCAGCCAATAATTATTGATACTTACTATCTTCTGTGAATAAGAACTCTTATATTTTGACTGTCGAGTTTTTTCAAATAACTTTCATCACCACTTATCAATTTTTACAATCATTTTCTTCTTGTAGTGGCGATTATTTTCCAGATAATAATCTGGTATTAGAATTTATCTACTTCTCAATTTTTGTACCAAAATTAGGTCTGTTTATTGACATCGAATTTACTTGAATTAAAAACAAGTGGGTCACGAATAGGCAAATTGACTGATTATGAAAACATATTTTTGATGTCACGCTCATTTGCCTTACAGATACCTCTTTCGGTAATTAATCCTGTGACCAATCGCGCAGGTGTTATATCAAATCCGTAATTCAAACCTTGACTATTTTCCGGCGCAAGCCGAACTTTTTTTATCGTTCCTTCGTGCTTACCATATATATATAGTACCTCATCGTCTCCTCTCACTTCAATCGGTATGTTTTTGCCATCTGTCATCTCCCAGTCTATTGTAGAAGAAGGTAAGGCAACATAAAAAGGCACATTATTGTCCTTCGCTGCCAATGCTTTGAGGTATGTACCGATTTTATTGGCAACATTGCCCGTGCGTGTCGTGCGGTCTGTGCCTACGATGCACACATCGACCATGTCGCGCTGCATCAGGTGTCCGCCTGTATTGTCCGTAATAATGGTATGCGGTATGCCGTGTTGCCCCAATTCCCAAGCCGTAATACGTGCGCCTTGATTGCGGGGGCGGGTCTCATCGACCCATACATGAACTTTGATACCTTTATTGTGGGCTTGATAAATTGGAGAGGTGGCTGTTCCCCAATCTACACATGCCAGCCAGCCGGCGTTACAATGTGTCAATATATTAACGGTATCACCGCTTTTGGCAATACTTATCTCTTCTATCAAAGAGATGCCGTGTTCACCGATTTTTCGGCAAACCTCAATATCTTCTTGTTTGAGTCGTAAGGCTGTATCGGAGGCAATTTGTATTTTCTCCTGTGGGCTATCTGCGCTTAGAATCGCATGAAGTTGTTGATTCACTGCCCACTGGAGATTGACTGCTGTAGGTCGGGTTTCTAACAGTTGTCTTGCACATTCTTGCAAATACTTTGCCGAATTTGGTTTTCCTTGCGCTTCTAATGTGGCAAGGTACATCCCATAAGCCGCCGTCACACCAATTAGAGGTGCGCCACGTACCCACATTTCTTTGATGGCTTGGGCAGCTTCTTCTACTGTTTTTAATGTGACTACCCTAAATTCATGTGGCAACCAACGCTGATCGATAATTTTTATATCCTTTTTATTATCATCAAGCCAGATGGTGTGGTATGACTGACCGTCAATTTTCATAGATACTTGATATGTTTACGGTTAAAATGTTTTTTTTGTTACAAAATTTTAATAAAAATGATATGTCACGTTTTGATGTTAATTAAAAATCTGCTTTTGTAACAACTCAAAACAAGCATTATAAATTGTAACCTCACATTGATATGAATGAAATGTTCTACAAATTTAATAAACATGACCGATAAAAATGATAAGTTTACTACTAAATCATGGTTAATTTGAGGAGTAATACCATTTTAAATAATTGATGCCGTAAATAAAAATGGATAAATCTTGTTGATAGTCGAGGCAAAAAACGCAGGCATAAGTACGAGCCTACGCTAAGGCGAGTATTTTTAACGAAGAATATCGACAAAAGATGTTCGTTTTTATACGACATCGGTTGTTTAAAATGGTATAAGTAGTGTGAATTTCAATATTAATCATTCAGGCAACTATCCCAAACCGTTAATTTTGTACTTTTGTGACGAGAATAATGAATAATGTGAATAGTGAACGTATATATATTATATGGAGTAAAGTTAATCACATCTAAGTGAAAGAAATTAAATAAATTCGACAGGAATGCGCCGTAATTTTTTCTTCTAAAGAATTCAAAAAATCGTTGCATAGCAGGGTTACAGAACTACTTTTTTGTGTTTTTTAGAAGGGAAAAGAACAAGCATAACTGCCGAAGTTATTTTGTTTCTTTCACTAAATGTACAAATTCGGTTTTCAAATGTCGTACCATGCTATTTTTGCTGACAAAATGACACGATGCGTTCTTTATGCGGCGAATATGTCTAATTTTTTCTAATAAAAAAGACAACATTTAAGGAAACATAATTTATATCATTACCGTAAAAGAGATTCATAAAACGAACAAAAAGGCATTTCTTAGTAACGAGCAAATAATAAGTTCCCGATTTCGACGAGGTTATTTTGCTTTTAGTTTTCTTCTTGAAAGCGGAAGTTTATCGGGATAAATGACTGTTTTCGAGGAGGAAAATAAGAGTAAAAGAATCCGTCCAAATCGTGAACTTATTATTTACTCGTTACTTATTTCCACAGCGTTATCACGGCGCTCGATATTCTCTACATTTTCACATAGAAATACTTTAATAAACGGAAATAAACAAATTAGACCAGAATGTATAGATTCTAAGTTATTTGTTTCTGTTCACTTAAGGAAGAACTCATAATTTTCCCCTTTTTTCCATTATTGTAGATGCTTGCCACCGGCTTTTCCTCCGGTGGCATTTTTGTTACAGTTGATAGTCAGTAGTCGATAGTCCATAGGAATACATGAAATTAACTATAAAACCCAAGTTGCGGACAACTTGCAAATTCGCAAGAACAAGCACCAAATTCCAATTCAAACGTGGGTTTACACGATATTTCGTTGGAATTTGGTGCTTGTTTTTTTGAATTTGCTCAAGTTTGCGGTTTACCCGCAACTTGAGTTATAAAATAGCGTTGATCTACGGACTATTGACCATCGACTATGGATTAATAACATTTCACATCTTTTTCTGTGACAATTATTTTACACCTTCATCAAACTTTTCGCACGATTATTGCGTCTATGATTGTAGAAGGCAAATTTAGAAATTAAATAAAGCTCATTAACCATCGAGAAAATATCCGCACAGTAGAACACATCTCCGTTGTCTATTTTGTAAGAAATTTAGTAGAAGCCAGAACACTTGCTATCTGATATCTCAATATTTGAAGTTGAGGTTGATTTGTATTTGATTTGATAACTTTATCTTATATTTGCTGCTATGTCTCAAAACAATATACACAAAAACGACATGCACACGACGGATTTCAGACAAATCCTTCGTGAAGAGGAGACGTATATCAAGCAAAGACGGAAGCGGGTACATATTACCGAAGGCGAAGCAGCAGAAGGTAAGTGGGGTATCGCTTTCTCGAATGGTGGTGCACGCGCATCTACGCTCATGCTGGGCGTTATGCGTAAGCTGATGTCTGAAGGCATTGATTTCTTCCGACGGATTGATTATTTGAGCGTTGTCGGAGGAAGTAGTTTTATGGGAGCAGCGTTTGCTTCGCTGCTTACAGGCGAAAAATCGGCACACAAACGCGGCAAATTCGGGACACGCCCCAAAAACTCACCCTTCCTGCCCGAAACAAATGAAACGGGCGAGGGCAAAGGCGTCAAACCCGACCTTCAGATGGCGCATTTTCGGAAGCGTATCAAGGATATTCAGCCGCATTTTTGGAAACAAATCGGAGGTACACCGGGCTTATTAGGTATTGGTGCATCGGGCATGGCTTATGCTTTTTTGGTGCTGATTTTTGTGATGATTGGCTTTATGTCGCTACATCATCTGTATTTTTATTGGATTTCGCATTATTCGGGCGATTTGTTTCAGCAATTCATAGATACGCACAAAACGCGCAATTTCAAAGATTGGGGCAGTGTACTCAACCTGTTTGATTTTTCAAGCGGTGTAGCTATCATGGTTAAAGATGTGGTAAAAGCTGCGCTCACACCTGTCGGCTTGTGGATAGGTGGCATAGCGGCGGTATTTGGTGTTATGATGAGCTTCAATTTTTTTATCCTCTACCTGCGTCCAAGCCTGCAAATGGAACGCCGCCACGATGTACATATCGAAATAAAAATCAAGGAATTTAACTACTTTGGTTTTGGTTTGACCTATTTGAGTTTGCTTATTTTCGGTGCTGCGGTACATCTGCTTGATGGAGCATTGAACTACCGTCTGGCATTTGCCGTGCCGGTCTTTCTGACCTTTGGCATTCTGATTTGTGGTCTTATTTATGGCTTTTTCAATCGCCTACAGTATGCCAATGACGACAATCGCCGCATCTTTATGGCGGAAATTCTGACGGCAGCACTTGCTATGTTTTTCGTATCTCTGGTCTTTCCTACTTTGCTGATTGGCTTATTGCTCATTGGTGGTTGGTTGACTTTATTCATTTCAATTGCTTGCTTTTTTGTCGGTATAATGTTGGTATTCAGACGTGTACGCCAACTCGGAAACATCAAAGCCTATCGTCGGTTCGGCAATTCTCTGCCCAATTTTTTCATTGGCTTCTCCATCGTTCTGCTTTTTGCTTCGGCAGGAAAAGGCATCCTCGCATTAGCACGGGTAGGCGATGGCACGTATCAATTTTGGTGGTTCGTTGCAGGCTTTGTTATTCCTACCATCCTTCTCTACGTTTTTTCTTTGTTTAATCAAAAAAATAGAAACAATTTACATTCATATTTTAAAAACAGAAAAAGCGATATTTTCCTCATTACAGATACCCATAACCTCAAGTATCCGGCACGAAATGACGCTAAATTATTATTACATGGCTTAGGGGCGGACAATTATTATTCGCCGTATCTCCTGCTGAATGCTACTTTGAATGTACACAGTTCTGCCGCGCCGAATACGAGAAAAAAACGCGGTACACACTTCTATTTTTCAAAGGATTATATTGGTTCTGAAAAAACGGGCTACGTCCGTACCAAAGCATTTGAAGACGGTAAATTTACCCTTGCGGATGCCATGATGACGGCTGCGGCAAACTACCATTCGGGGATGGGCATACACGGCTTTTACGGGCAGGCGTTTCTATTTACCCTGCTCAATTTGCGACTCGGCAGATGGCTGCTTAATCCGTGGTATTATCGCAGCAAAGCCGAACACTCGCGCGGCAGCAGTCGTTTTATGAATTTTATACGGGAATATATCAATCGTTTTTCGACTCGCGCCCTACATATCAATGTATCGAGTGGCATACACACCGGCGACCATTGGGGTTTGACGGCTCTCTTGCGCCGACAATGTGAAAACATCATTCTATTCGATTTCAGAAGTCCCAACGACCTCATTCCGGGCGAATTGAATATGACAGATATTCGTGCCATCGCAGCAAAATATGGCGCATCCATAGGCGACGCTGAAGTAGAACCACTTCGAGAAAAAGAAATTGACGGACGCCAACTTTGTGAAGGCAATGTCATTAGTTGCAAGTTGATTTATGAAAACGGTGGTAAGGAGGGGCGATTGTATTATATCAAATTAGCGATGAGCGAAGCATTGTCAAGCAGTGTTTTGGAATATCATAATGAACACCCTAAATTTCCATTTAAATTTAGATCGAATATGCAAAACCCTGATTTGCAATTTAATACATTCGTACAATTAGGCGAACAACTGGCAGCCCAATTCTATGATTTGTATAAAAAAGATGATGTTGACGATTTCAAAAAAGAACTCGGCAAGCTACTTCATCTCTTACAATTAAGAGCAAAAATTGAAAACTCGGACTGTCAAGGACTACGCGAACTCGAAGCACTTTATATCGAAAAACTTAATTTTTTTCGTAAAGAAAATATCATTACCGCAGATGTCGCCAAAAAATTTGAATTGAATAAAGAAATTGAAGAAATAGAAATAGAAATTGAAGAAATTAGAACAGAAATGACACAAAAAGGCTGTATTAAAACGAGGACAGATGTTTCAGAAAATTCCTGAAAACATCTACTCATTTATTCATTTAGGAACGCGAATGTAACTTGTCTGCCATTTGCAAAATGTCAGCCAAGTTAACTTCCCGAAAATATTAACTTTCAACTGACAGAACTATATCAGTTTTTTGGACTTTTTAAAAATGTCCAAAAAATCAAAAAAGTGGACTTTTCAAAATTTTCCACTAAACTACGAAAAGTGGACTAATAAGTATTTGAACAATAAAAAAATATCTCCCTTCACAGAACATTCCCATTCAAATAATCCTTACTTTTACGCCCTGAATTTGTGTTACCGTGTTATCGCGTTACTGTGTTATCGTATTTTGTGATGCGACAAAAACAGTAACACCATAACACAAAAACACGCCAACACGATTTTACATGAAAAATACATCACTGACCAATAAACACATCGAATTAGGCGCGAAAATGGCAGCATTTGCCGGATACAATATGCCGATTTCTTATGCCGGAATCAAGGCGGAACACGCAACAGTGCGTGAGAGTGTGGGCGTATTTGACGTATCGCACATGGGCGAATTTATCGTGCGCGGACGCGAGGCGGCAGACTTGATTCAGAAAGTCACCTCCAATAATGTCAAGAAATTGGCGATTGGCGATGCACAATACTCTTGTCTGCCAAATCACGATGGCGGAATTGTGGATGATTTATTGGTCTATCGCTTGTCGGAAGATATGTGTGCCGAGGGCGAACAGGCATTTATGCTCGTCGTCAATGCTTCCAATATTGATAAAGATTGGGCTTGGATTAGCGAACATAACACCTTCGATACCAAGATGATAAATATTTCTGACCAGACGGCACTACTCGCCATACAAGGTCCGAAAACTACTGACGCGCTCCAATCATTGACCGATATTGACCTGAAAAATATGAAATATTACACTTTCGAAAAAGGTGTATTTGCAGGTGTGGACAATGTTTTAATATCGGAAACAGGCTATACGGGGTCGGGCGGTTTTGAGTTGTATGTCAATGTGAAAGATGCCTTGCGTGTATGGGATGCAGTCTTTGAAGCAGGCGCGGAGTATGGGATTCAGCCGATTGGTCTGGGGGCGCGAGATACACTACGCCTCGAAATGGGTTATTGCCTTTACGGAAATGATATTGACGATACCACCTCCCCGATAGAAGCCGGATTGGGTTGGATTACAAAGACGAAAAAGGGCGATTTCAATTCCGTCGAAATTTTCAAACAACAACGCAAGGAAGGTACAGCACGCAAATTGGTCGGTTTTGAAATGCTCGAACGTGGTATCCCGCGACACGATTACGAAATTGCGGACGCCAATGGCACGATTATAGGAAAAGTAACTTCGGGAACACAAGCTCCCTCGCTCAATAAAGCCATTGGAATGGGCTATGTCAAAATAGATTTTGCAAAGCCCGATACCGAAGTTTTTATTCAAATCAGAAATAAATCAATTAAAGCAAAAGTGGTCAAATTACCGTTTTATAAAAAGTGAAAATGGGACAAGTTCATCAAGCTATTTGACACTTTTTTACAGGATTATTCAAAAAACTATTTCACGCAGAGAACGCAGAGTTCGCAGAGAATTGATTTATTGAACACTCTGCGAACTTTGCGTTCTCTGCGTGAAATAAAATCGGCGAAGAAATCCCAAAAAGTGTCAGCTACTTTTATAGGGAATAGTCGCAAGGCGAATGGTTTTTCGCCTTGCGACTCGCGTATAATTGCTCACCCTATTTTTGTCGAACAGCACCCAATTTTTTATCCGTAGTTTTAACTTTTTTACAAAAAAAAAAATAAACCCAAACTTGCACATTACTTGAACCACTCCCCCTTTTACATTGTTCCACCTCAACAATGAATCAACACATCAACATAGTCTGGCTAAAACGCGACCTGCGTATCACCGACCACGCTCCCTTGCAGGCGGCGGTACGGGCGGGGCAACCTACGATTTTGTTGTACTGTTTTGAGCCGAGCTTGATGGTGCACCCCAATTATTCGACACGACATTGGCGATTTATTTGGGAGTCGCTAGAGGATATGCAGGCGGCTTTGAAACCCTACGGTTGTCAGGTTTTGATTTGTCATAACGAAGTCTTGTCTGCGCTAAGTATTTTGCAGGAAGAATACGGCATCCGACAAATTTTTTCGCATCAGGAAACGGGTGTCAAACTGACATTTGACAGAGATATAGCCGTCAAAAAATTCTGTCGAAATCACAGTATCGAATGGCAAGAATACGACCAAGACGGTATAATTCGCGGTTTGAAGCATCGAAAAAATTGGGTGCAATATTGGCTTGAAATTATAACAACACAAGTAATGGTCAAAGTTGAAATAACTAATTTTCAACCATTCGAACCATTATACGATATTTATAAAAAAATAAAAGGCAACGCATTGCCGAAGGTGATAACTACACCACACAAAAATTTTCAGAAAGGCGGGGCATCCTTGGCGTGGCGATACTTGAAATCATTTACAGAAAAACGCTCAAAACAATACATGAAGGAAATCTCCAAACCTGCGCTTAGCCGACATTCGTGCAGTCGAATTTCGCCTTATGTAGCGGTCGGGTGTGTGAGCCTGCGAGAAGCTTACCAATGGGCAAAAACTGCAATGGATGTACCCGGATTTAAGTTTCAGCAAAAGAATTTTCTCGCGCGTTTGCGCTGGCGCAGCCACTTTATGCAAAAGCTGGAAAGCGAATGGCAAATCGAATTTGAACCTACTAATAAAATCTTCAAAGTCCTTGACAGACAGTATGATACGCCTTTATTTGAAGCATGGGCGGAGGGGCGTACCGGTGTGCCGATGATTGATGCAAATATGCGTTGTCTTATCGCTACGGGCTACACCAATTTTCGGATGCGAGCAATGCTGACCACTTTTGCGACCTTTACTTTGTGGCAAGATTGGAAACCCGTGTCGAAGCATCTTTCGCGGTTATTTTTGGATTTTGAAGCTGGCATCCACTACGGTCAAATGCAGATGCAAGCCGGACTGACGGGCTACAACACATTACGTATTTACAACCCTTATATTCAATCAGAAAAGAACGATTCTGAAGGCGATTTTGTCCGAAAATGGGTGCCTGAACTCGCCGAAGTTCCCACCCCAAATATCTTTCGACCACACCTGATGACGGCAATGGAACAGACGTTTTATAATTGTATTATTGGAAAAGATTATCCTCAACCGATTGTAAATGTGGCAGAAAATAACCGAAAATACCGCGACCATTATTGGCAATATCGGAGTAGCCCTGCCGCTAAAGCTGTGGTAAAAGAAATTTTGGACTTACATTGTGTTCCGAATGAAGAGCGTAAAGGGCGCAAAAATAGTTAGATTTCTACGCATATTTGAAGCCGTCAAAAGTAAGAATAAATTCGTAGTAAAAAATCCGTTAAATCTGTATTATCCGTATTTTTATCCTAAATTATTTGTGGGGAACGTTTTGAGAGTGAGGTGTTTTATTTTTATCAATTTTTTCTGACTCTTATCTTTCCCCTGAAATAACGCTACTCCAATGATAGAACCTATTGATAAAAATAAAACAAAATAAAAAGATAAACAATCGTAACGATTATAAATTTAACCAATGTTTTCCCAAAACTCTGTTTATATACTTTTTTCATGGCGAAAAACGTATATAACAATATGACTAAAATTGCTAAGCCAAATACATTCTCCGGTGCTTTTGGTGTGATGGTCGGCGGGAGTTCGGCGGAGGTTTTGGATGAGGAGTTTGAGTTGGAGTGATGTTGTTTGCAAGTGTTCCTGAATAAATCGCTATATTTTATTAGTTTTGTAGAATACTGGACTTTGGATATTGGGTAATTAGATGATTGGGTAATTAGGCTAAAACTCTGATTATCAAATCATTAATTTAATATTGCTTTTTTTTATATTTTTTTACTCTCATTTTTAATTGATTGAAATATAATAAGTTAGCCCAGTTACCTAATTTCCCAGTCACCTAATTCCCAAAGTCCGGTAGGATAATATCAGGCATGAAAAAATTACCGATAGGGCTACAAAATTTTAAGGAAATCATCGAATCCGGCTATCTGTACGTGGATAAGACGCGGCAGATATATGACTTGATTGATAAGGGGAAATTGTACTTCTTGTCGCGTCCGCGTCGTTTTGGTAAGTCTTTGTTAATCACTACATTACGTTATATTTTTGAGGGAGAAAAAGAACTGTTTAAGGGTTTTTATATTGCCGAACAGACGGATTATAGTTGGGAGCAACATCCTGTTTTGAAATTCAATTTTGCGATAATCAGCAAAGAAACTGCAAGTCTTGAAAAAGGCATCAGTTACATCCTTCATGATTATGCACGAGAATATGGTGTAGAAATTCCCGATTCGGATATTCGCTTACAGTTTAATTTTTTAGTGAAGCGAATCGCCGAAAAACATGCACCCGTTGTGGTGTTGATTGATGAATACGACAAACCCATAGTTGATTTTCTGACCGAACCGGAAAAAGCTAAAGAAAATCGCGCTGTTTTGGGAGAGTTTTTTTCGCCTTTAAAGGATTTAGAGTCAGAGCGACATCTTCGCTTTTTATTTATCACAGGAGTCTCCAAATTTAGTAAGGTGAGTCTGTTTTCGGATTTGAATAATTTACAGGATTTGACTATAGACCCACTTGCTTATGATTTACTGGGAATTACGCATGACGAATTGTTGAAGTATTTTGAAAAGGACTACATTCAGCCCGTTGCCGAACATTTTAAGATGAGCCGCGAAGAACTCCTTAAAGGTGTACAATTATGGTACAACGGTTATTCTTTTGACGGCGTGACAAAGTTGTACAATCCCTTTTCTATTCTCAATTTTTTCACTAAAAAATACTTTGGCAATTTTTGGTTTGCTACCGGAACACCTACCTTTCTGGTAGAGACGATAAGAGACCGAGGGATTGACCCACAGGAGTTGGAAGAAATAAAAGTGAATATTGATTTTTTTGATAAATTTTCATTGGAAGCCCTCGAAATGTCCGGCTTACTTTTCCAAACAGGCTACCTGACCGTCAAACGGGTAGAACATCATGGATATCGAACTAACTATTTTTTGGGTTATCCT
>ENA-ORXR01002133-ORXR01002133.1-marine-metagenome-genome-assembly--contig:-NODE-2133-length-19355-cov-3.015354_pt1 | contig 19355 bp, 18 predicted proteins | sample MGYA00237866_ERZ511479 | MGnify/ENA metagenome assembly ERZ511479 | reverse complement strand
AGTTGGAGACATTCAGGCTATTAGCATTTCGGAGCTTCCCCACCTCCAGGATAATATTCGTCAGGCTGGCGAAGACATATCGTCTGGCTCCTGTGTGTTGGATGACGGTCATCAGCTGCGTGCTCAGGATCTGGGATTGCTTGCTTCAATTGGTGTCACTCACGTTGAAGTTTATAGAAAACTAAGGGTAGCTGTCTTTTTCACAGGAGACGAAATCAAAGAGCCAGGGATAGCGCTAGAACCTGGGCAAATTTATAACTCTAACCGTTACACGCTGACGGCAATGCTAAGCCGGTTAGGTTGTGAGGTTATTGACCTCGGTAATGTTGAAGACAGCCTGGAGGCAACGATTAACGCATTCAAAGAAGCTTCAGGTGTCGCTGATTTGATTGTTACTAGCGGTGGTGTTTCAGTCGGAGAGGAGGATCATATACGTCCTGCGCTAGAATCATTAGGTCAGCTGGATATTTGGCGGATCAGTATTAAGCCGGGTAAGCCTTTGGCGTTTGGCGAGATTGAGGGTGTTCCGTTTATGGGGCTTCCTGGAAATCCGGTGTCAGTGTTTGCAACCACCTGTATATTAGCTCGGCCTTTTATCAAAGCGATGCAGGGTATGCCATTTTCAGCAGTGAATGGAATACCAGTGCGGGTTGGTTTTGATATTAACTATGATGTTAGACGCCGAGAGTACTTGCGGGTGAGGCTTCAGGCCGATGAAAATGGTGTTCAGAGCTTGGATCTTTTTGCGAATCAAAGCTCAGGCGTTTTAACTTCTGCGAGTTGGGCAGATGGTTTTGCTGTGATCAGAGAGGGGGGAAAACCTAAGAAGGGCGATTTGGTAGAGTTTATTCCTTTTAGTTTTTTTGATTTGTAACATTTTTTCAAGGTAAGTTGTATGGCTATCGACCATAAGTTGATTAGTAGTTTTGTATCAGAAATGCAGTTTTCATACTCTGAGTCTGAAACCATATCGCTAGAACAACATTTTAGTGTTTACGAAAAATTCCTTCGACAGTTGGGTTATGACGGAGCGACCTATTCATTTGCCCCTACCATTCAAATTGAGATTATGACAAATTTACCTGCATTTTTTTTGTCTACCTCTGCCTATCCTATCGCTTTTATAGAGCAATACACAGCAGAACGTCTTGACCAGAAAGATTTTACGGTACGCAAAATTCTTGCCGGAGAGATGACACCGATGGATTGGCGAGAGCATGAAGTTAATGGCTGGATAAGCGAAACAGAAGCTTATGTGATAAAGCTGGCCAGAGATAAATATGGCATCAAAAATGGCATCTCGATTCCGATGATTAATGAGGAGAAAGGTTTGGCTGGTGCGAGTGTCATTAGCTACGAGAATGATGATGCTTTTAAGGAACTCAAAGAACAAACTCTGGATTCATTGGTGTCAATCACCCGACTTTTCCACGCGCGAATATTCAGTGAAGAGGATCTGACGCATAAGTTTATCCTACCTATATTGGAAAATTTAACCGAGAAAGAGATCATAATACTCAGCTATAAAGCGAGTGGAAAGCTGATGGTGAATATTGAGGAAGAGACTGGAATAAGCAGCAGTTTCGCAGCGAATTTGTTAAGTAATCTCAGGAAACGTTTGGGTGGGATTAATACCGATCGATTAATGTACTTATTGGGCTTGTTAAATACTTTTGGAAATATTCAGAGGAAATGACCAGTCTGACTTAGTATTTGATTTGATCCCTTAGGCTTCTTCATGGGCAATAACTTAGCGTGATTGTTGGCGATTATTCTATGGTTGTAAGTAAATTATGCCGTTATATTGCACTTAAAAACCTTATTTTTCCTGTGAATATTTTCACATTGATAGCGCTATATTTAAGCGATAGCATGGATATTGTAGTCTCTGGAATGCCCTCCGGAGTGCTGCAGAATCTGTTCATATTTATCCCGCATTTATGCGGGATTTTTTTGGATTACGCTATCGCGATCATTCACCAAATTCGTCAACCTGACGGCTTTTGAAATGAAAAGGAGGTGTTTCAAAGAGATTTCGCAGATAATGTCAATCGAGATTTAGTCTAGAAGTCTATAACCACCCCAACAACCAAAAGAGAGACGTGACAAGCTTTGAAAGATAATAGAAAAAAACTGTCGATAGATCGACTGGGCAATGTTGAAAATATATTAGATGTTTATCTCAGCGAAGGAAAAATACCGGGCTATAACTGCTTGATTTCGCAAGGTGGTGAAGAAGTTGCTTATTTTCAAAACGGTCTGAAAGATGTGGAGCGTTCCAGACCGATAGATCGCAATACCCTGTTTCGAATCTACTCAATGACAAAACCGATCATCAGTGTCGCCATGATGCAGCTTTATGAGCAAGGCCTGTTTCTGCTGGATGACCCGGTACACCGCTATATTCCGCAATGGAAAAATCTCGATGTGTTTAAGTCAGGTGATGCCGATAATTTCGAGGTCAGCAAGCCAGAACGCCCTATGACGATCAAAGATTTGTTCTTGCATACGGCGGGTTTAACCTACGGCTTTCAGGCCTTGCACCCCGTTGATGAAATCTACCGTCGTGAAGGGGTTTCCAGTCAGATCAAAGGCGCGACTCTGGAAAGTATGGTTAAGCAATTGGAGGATATTCCTCTGCAGTTTTCACCGGGTTCGCGATGGAATTACAGTGTTGCTACCGATGTTTTGGGTTATTTGATAGAAATCATTGCTGGTCAGCCATTGGATGAATACCTGCAAACGCATATTTTTGATCCATTGGGTATGCGCGATACGGGTTTCTCCGCACGCCCTGATCAACAAGATCAATTGGCGGCTTGCTATCAATATTCGGGAGAAATTAATGACGCTGGCATCCGCTTTAGTTTAGAGGATGATCCACAAAACAGCCCTTATCTAGAGAAGCCTACTTTGCTGTCAGGTGGCGGTGGGCTGGTGTCGACTATCGATGATTACCATATTTTTTGCAAAATGCTGCTCAACAAGGGCGAGTACGGTGGGGTGAGAATCTTAGGTAGTAAAACGGTGGAATATATGGCGCGCAATCATCTGCCGATGGGGAAAGATTTAGCGGCGATGGGACAGTCCCGCTTTGCAGAAACCAATTATAATGGCGTTGGCTTTGGGCTCGGATTCTCAGTGGTGTTAGATGCGACGCAATCAGGCGTTCTGAGTTCTGAGGGTGAAATCGCCTGGGGCGGGATCGCCAGTACCAGTTTTTGGGTTGATCCGGCCGAAGAGATAATCGCTATTTTTATGACGCAACTTATTCCTTCAAGCAGCTATCCGATTCGCAGTAAGCTACGTGCCGCTGTTTATCAAGCTTTGTGTTGAAATCATCATGCCAAAAGTACTAATCCTTTTTTAGGCTTAACACGGTTCCATTTAACCCCAAGGATTGTACAGTTTGGTATCGGGCAAAAAATCAAAATCTTTAATATTTCGTGTGACCAAAAGTCCGTCATGCGCTTGAGCAATCGCTGCGATCATCATATCTTCAATGCTCATTGGGCTGCCTAATCGCTTAGCTGAAAGCCCGATGTCAATGTAATGAGAGGCCGCTTTGCAACTGTAGTCTAAACACCTACCCTTAAATAAATCAAGAACACCTGTTGCTGCCTCATGCAGTTTTTGTTTACGTTTACCGTTATTTAATAGGGCGACTCCCCATTCGATTTCAGCCTTGGTGACCGCACAGATGTATAAATCTGTTTCACCCTGTGAATCTACCCAGTTGATTACAGAGGCGTTCGGCTCTGCCTTCATTAGTTCAGAGATGACATTGGTGTCTAGCAAAATCATGCGTCACCACTTGAGAAGTCAAGCGCAGCACGAGGCAATGAGCGTTTAGGGAGTTCTAGCTCAAACGGCCCGCTTATTGACATCACTGTTTGGTGAATACGACTCCCCAATCCCTTTCTGGGCTTTGCTGATGCGATTGCCTGTTGCAGAATGCGCCGGACTTCTTCTTCCATCGACCAGCCATGTTCAGCGGCTCTGATGCGAATTTGTTTTTTTAGTGAGTCATCGATATTTCGAATAGTCAGCATTGCCATTTCTAAGTGCTCTCAGCTGTAAATAATGCATTCATTATATTCAATGAATGCATTGAATACAAATCTACTTTTACGCCAAATGGCATCATTATGAAGTCGCGTGATTGCTGAGCAGGCGTGTGTTCATTCGCTGTACAAAATAGCTTTTGCGAGAACGCTGAGATTGAGCGGTTTGAGGTGGAGTTGCCGGAGGTAACGGCGTTTAATCCTCCGGTTATTATTGAGCAGTGATAAAAGTCGCACAATGCGCCTATTAGACAACAAATATGCAAATTAACCCACATTCATCACTAGCCGACAAGATTAATCCTCGGTATCCTTCTTGTCTCTAAAGAATTACAAGCAGTTAAGTTTTATGCAGGAACAATACGACCACTCCACTGTTGAAGCCTCGGTTCAATCCTATTGGGATGAGAACGATGCGTTTACCGTCACTGAAGATGAGAGCAAAGAGAAATACTATTGCCTGTCTATGTTCCCGTACCCTAGCGGTAAGCTCCATATGGGGCATGTGCGGAACTACACCATTGGCGATGTCATCAGCCGTTTCCAGCGCATGCTGGGCAAGAACGTGCTGCAACCGATGGGTTGGGATGCGTTTGGGCTGCCTGCTGAAAATGCGGCGATTAAAAATAATGTGCCACCTGCTGCATGGACTGACTTAAATATTGAAGACATGCGTGGCCAGCTGAAAAAAATGGGCTTTGCCTATGACTGGAACCGCGAGCTAGCTACCTGCAAGCCGGATTATTATCGCTGGGAGCAGTGGTTCTTCCTAAAGCTGTTTGAAAAAGGCTTGGTCTATCGTAAGAAAGCCACGGTCAATTGGGATCCGGTTGATAATACAGTCTTGGCAAACGAACAGGTCATCGATGGACGTGGCTGGCGCTCTGGTGCCTTGGTAGAGCAACGCGAAATTGATCAGTGGTTCCTGAAGATTACTGCCTATGCTGATGAGCTATTGTCGGATGTGCAGAAGTTAGATGATTGGCCAGCGCGTGTGCGTGCCATGCAGGAAAACTGGATTGGCCGTTCTGAAGGGGTTGAATTAGAGTTTGGCATCGAAGAGTCAGAAGACGTGCTGTCTGTGTTCACCACCCGCCCCGATACTTTATTAGGTGTTACCTATGTTGCCGTTGCTGCGCAGCATCCCTTGGCCATGGCGGCGGCTAAAAACAATCCGAATCTACAGGCCTTCATAGAAAGCTGTAAAAATGCTAAAACCGCCGAAGCAGACATGGCCACCATGGAAAAGCTGGGCATGGCGACGGGCTATTTCGCGATCCATCCATTGACGGGTGAAGCTGTGCCCATTTGGGTAGCCAACTTCGTCTTGATGTCATACGGCTCTGGTGCAGTGATGGCCGTGCCCGGTCACGACGAGCGAGATTGGGAGTTTGCCAAAAAATACGGTTTGGAGATTAAGCAAGTCATCGCGCCTGCGAATGGTGATGAGATTGATATCGAAGCAGGTTCTTATACTGAAAATGGCGTGTTGGTTAATTCTGGCGAATTCGACGGTTTGAGTTCAGTAGAGGCGTTTGACGGCATTGCAGAATTACTAAAATCGCATAACCGCGGCCGTAAAACTATTAATTACCGATTGCGTGATTGGGGTGTTTCCAGACAGCGTTATTGGGGGTGCCCGATACCCATTATCTATTGTGATGATTGTGGTGCCGTGCCGGTTCCCGATGATCAGTTGCCGGTTGAGTTACCGACCGACGTTGAGTTTGATGAGTCAGGTAGCTCGCCAATCAAGCAAATGGAATCGTTCTACAAAACCAGCTGTCCAAAATGTGGTGGTGATGCGACGCGCGAAACGGATACCTTCGATACCTTCTTTGAGTCATCATGGTACTACGCACGCTTTGCTAGTCACGATAATGATACGGCTATCTTAGATGAGCGCGCTGACTACTGGCTACCGGTTGATCAGTATATCGGTGGTATCGAACACGCGGTATTGCACTTATTGTATGCGCGCTTCTTCCATAAGCTGATGCGTGACGAAGGTTTAGTGGATAGCGATGAGCCGTTTACCAAGTTGCTAACGCAGGGCATGGTGCTGTGCGATACCTACTACACCGAAGATGATAGCGGTGGGCAAAATTGGATCGCGCCCAAAGATGTTACGGTAGAAAGAGATGCTAAAGGACAAATAGCCAATGCTTCTATAACGGCGACCGGCGAGACGGTGCGGTCTGCTGGTATGAGCAAAATGTCCAAGTCCAAGAACAATGGTGTTGATCCGCAGAAGTTAATCGAGACTTATGGTGCGGATACCTTGCGCGTGTTCTCGATGTTTGCAGCCCCACCTGATCAAAGCATGGAATGGTCTGATACAGGAGTGGAGGGCGCTAATCGCTTCCTAAAACGTTTGTGGAAATTGGTGATGGATCATGTGGCAGCCGGTGCGCCTGCTGAGTTAGATAAAGCTGGATTGTCTGATGAGCACAAAGCGTTACGCCGTAAGCTCTATCAGACATTAAATAAGGTCACTGATGATATGGCGCGCCGACATACCTTTAACACCGCGATTGCTGCCAATATGGAGCTGATTAATGAGGTGTCGAAGTGTAAAGACAATGACCCGCAAACTATCGCGGTGCGTCAGGAATGTTTAGAGCTGTCAGTCCTGATGCTATCGCCAATTGCCCCACACATTGGGCAGAAGCTGTGGGAAGGTCTGGGGCATACTGATTCGGTGATCGATCACGCTTGGCCGGAGGTTGATGAGCAGGCTCTGGTACAAAGCGCTATTCAGGTGATGGTTCAAGTCAACGGTAAGCTGCGTGGTAAGATAGACGTTGAGGTGGATGCGGACGAGGAATCTGTCAAAGCCTTGGCGCAAGAAAACGAGAATGTGCAGCGCTTTCTGGAAGACAAAACGATTCGCAAGATCATTGTTGTCAAAGGGCGCTTGGTCAACATTGTTGTTGCCTGAAGCGTCGTTAAAAAACTAAGGATCGAGGATTTATGCCATGCCAATCAAAAAAATAAGGCGTTCGGGAACGTTAATCCTTAGTTTGATGCTGTGCGCTAGTTTAACGGCCTGTGGTTTTCATTTGAAAGAAACTACTGAGCTGCCAGCTCAGTTCAAGCAAGTCAGTCTGAAAGGCATTAATATCGAACGTAACTTTGGCCGTGTGCTGAAAGATGCGTTTACCGATGCACGCAGCGATTTGCAGGTCAATAACACGCTTCCTACTAAGTTGACGATTAGCAACTTGGAGGAGAAGCGGCGCGTAGCGGCTTACAATTTTGATCGCACGGTACGTCAGTATCTGCTTTATATGAAGTTTGATTACACACTGGAAGCTGATGGTAAGAAGCCAGCAACCTATCCTGTGAACATCGATGCGATACTTAATTATGATTCTGATTTCGTACTGGGTGAGCAGGAAGAAGAGCGTCTGATTCGCGATGAGCTAAGAAAAAATGCTGCCAGACTGGTGTTGTTGAGATTTAAAAGTATTGCTCGGTGATTGCTTGGTACAGTCGCCTATTACATATTGCCTATTAGATCGCTTATTAAAATTGCGCATTACAGATTGCTCATTACAAATCGCCCATTACAAATTGGTCTTTTACAAAAAATGCGTGCCAGCAGCATGAAATTCTGTTAGAAAGGCCGCTCAATTTATCGAGGTAGAAACTGCGTGGGTGATAAGACACGGCTTTACAGAATCAGCTTTATCAATAAAGACAAGGTTTACGATATTTATGCCAAACAGGTTTATGAATCTGATTTGTATGGATTTTTGGCGATCGAAGAAATTGTATTTGGCAATGCCAGTGAAATTCTGATTGATCCTAGCGAAGAGAAGCTAAAAGCTGAGTTTGGTGGGGTAAAGCGCAGCTTCGTACCACTGCATAGCATCATCCGAATTGATGAAGTTAAAGAGCGTGGTTTGTGCAAGATTACGGACTATGACGGCGGTGATAATGTTACTGCATTTCCTACTGCTTCTGGTGGCAAAGGCAGTAGCGAATAATTTCAATAAAATGCTTAAAAGCCCTAGCGTGTGTCGTTGTTTTTTATTATGATACGCCCTCTTCGGAGAGATGGCAGAGTGGTCGAATGCACTGGTCTTGAAAACCAGCGAAGGTTTATCCCTTCCCAGGGTTCGAATCCCTGTCTCTCCGCCACATTTAGATTACTGGTTATCGACCACGAACCGTAATCACTATAAGAAGCCCAGTTTTACTGGGTTTTTTTGTGCCTGTAGATAATTGGTCGTCTATCAATATAACTTGTTTCCAATGCAACGTGGTTGTTAAATCTATTGATTATTTAATAAATTTAATGATTGAAATACCAGTTAATATGCTAATATTGTTACTTAATTTGTCTTAAAATTATCTATATAAGTGTAGTGCCCATCAAAATAGAAAAATAGGTGATGTTAAATATTCAATCTAAAGGAGATTAAGATATGAATAAGCTACTTCATAATTCAGGCATAGGATTGTTCATGGTTTGTTTTGTTGCTGGATGTGGCAGTGGGTCATCTAGCTCAGAAAATAGCAGTTGCATAAATATTAAACGACCTACCGTAGGATTGAAATATTCCTCAGACTCGAGTGATTTAACTTACCCTTCTAACAATGTTGGCCTGATAAATAGGCGGGTGATCGAGTTGAATGTTGATACATTTAACAACGTATCCAAGACGCAAAGTGGCCGGTCAGTTGCTTCGGATGGTAATACCATAGCGGCCATAAGTTCCGAGTCTACATTCACTATTTTAGACGATTACATGAATATTTCTTATTTTAAAAATTCTGACCAAAGCGGTACTGTGGTTAATAACTATTCGCCACCTCAAAAACAAGCTATCGATAGGGTTTGTGAGAATCAAACCTGGAATAATTCATATGACGTTACCGGTTCTATTAACACAGGTAATTCAGTACTGCCTAACAACAGATCTGTTGCCAGCGTTCATACGATTGAATCCATCAATGAGGCTAAAACAGTAACCGCGGGTACGTTTACAACGTTTAAAGAAATGGTTGAGTATGGCGATAGTACCAAAATCATCTGGCGAGACCAAAACTCAGGAACTGTCGTTTTTCAAGAAACCAGGAATAACCTTGATGAAATTACGGGGACTCAGGAATTGACTAGTTTATCTTACGGAGATTAGCCCAGTTATTCAGGCATAAAAAAGCCCGCTAAACAAATATTTAGCGGGCTTTTCAAATATGGCTCCTCAGGCAAGACTCGAACTTGCGACCAATTGATTAACAGTCAACTGCTCTACCAACTGAGCTACTGAGGAATCGTTTGAGCGGCGTATATTAGTTTCGTGAGGCGACTTCGTCAACATCTTTTTGATGAATTGTAAGAAAAAATCCGGCCATGGCTGAGTCAGCTTGTTTTGGCATTAACTTAGCCATGGTTTCATCAAGAATCGGGTTGTGCAGCCACCTGAATTGTTTCTCTGTGGCCGGATTTTTTTGCTTAAGCCGTGTCCCCGTTTGATTATCATCTGCTGCTCGCCACTGACTCATCCATAGCTCAGTGTAGACGCTGGCCTTAAGAGCTTCATGAGAAGTATCGTCCGCCAAACCCACTTCAATTTCTAACTCATCAATCATGATTGCGTGATTTTTATCAGTCGTTCCATACTTTTGTAAGTGCAGGTTTTCAAAAGTCTCACGAAGCATATCGATAGGCATACACTTGAGCATCAGGCTAGTGTTACAACCTGCATATCGCAACTTGAGACGCCAGCAGGCTTGCAGATTCTCAATATCTACACCTTGTTGGGTATGTGCTTTTTCACAGTTTCCCCGGACTTCTCGTCCAATAGCCTCAATCTCAGGCATATTGGTTTCATCTAGCGGTAAATTTAAGGTTCGGCTACAGGCGGAAGGTTTTACTTTCATCGACTGATTATCGGAAGTACATAGCTTTGTGATTTTCAAGGCGTCAGAAATTAATGCCAAATGTAGGGTGGGGGTCTTGTCGCTATAGCTTAGTGTAGAGTTGGCAATGTCGAGGTATTTAAACCGTTGCTGGATTGCGACTGCTTGTTGTTTAGCATCCTGCCAGATTGCAGCGAAGGCGACTTGTTCCTGATTTAACCAATACCCGGTTTTAGCATGGTAATCACCTATGACTTGATGGATCGTTTGTATTAATCGTTCCTGATCATAACTCACTTTGTCTGTGTTATAGCCAAGCAAGGCATAACAGGCTGCAATCTCAAGTGGTGGGGTATGGTCAATATGATCATCATTGGAGGCTGTTAAATAACGGCCTATGTGCTGAGCAAATCGCTGGCTCAGGCTTCTACTGGGCTCGTCTCTCAAATCTCGCTTCGCAAATAACATGAATTACTCCGATCCATTTATATAGCTTGCAGCTTCGTGCAGTACTTCGATACCTGCGCCAGGCTTGTGTGCCTGTTCGCTGATATGCCGACGCCACGCTTTGGCTCCCACCTGTCCCTGAAATAATCCAAGGATATGCCGCGTCATGTGCTTTAAGAACACCCCCTCGCTGAGGCGCTCTTCTACATAGTTTATGTACTGCTGCAAAATCTGCAGTCTGGTTGCGTTTTGATGCGCATCTTTATATATCATGGCATCTACATCGATCAGGTGGTAGGGGTTGTGATAAGCCTCCCTGCCAACCATCACGCCGTCGACTGATTGTAAATGATGCTGACACTCGGTGAGTGTGGTGATTCCGCCGTTGATTATAATTTCCAGTTCGGGAAACTCACGCTTAACAGCGTATACCAAATCATAATTTAGTGGCGGAACGTCACGGTTTTGCTTTGGGCTTAATCCTTTCAACCACGCTTTGCGCGCGTGAACAATGAAGGTTTTGCAACCAGCCTCAGCAACGGTGCTGATAAAATTGCGTAAACTGACTTCCTCGTCTTGTTCATCGATCCCGATGCGGTTTTTTACCGTGACCGGAATGGATACAGCTTGCTGCATAGCAGTGACACATTCTGCAATCAGCTCGGGCTCGGCCATCAGGCAGGCACCAAAGGCACCTTTTTGTACCCGATCACTCGGACACCCGACATTGATGTTCACTTCATCATAACCAAAATCTTCTGCCATTTTGGCACAGATGGCCATATTTTGAACATCACTGCCTCCCAATTGTAATGCAACTGGGTGCTCAGCGTGATCAAATTTTAAGTAGCGCTCATTATCTCCATGAATGAGGGCACCAGTCGTCACCATTTCCGTGTAAAGCCACGCATGTTTAGTTATAAGTCTAAGGAAATAGCGCTCGTGACGGTCAGTCCAATCGAGCATGGGGGCAACACAATAGCGTCGGGGCGTATCAATGGGTGATACAACAGGCAGTTCGATCAAAGCGTTATGCCAGATTTTAAAAGAGGCAAATTATACTCCGATACGCTAGAATTCAAATGACTTTTTATAGGTATAATTATAATGGATCCGCAACAGTCTATAGAAACTGGGAACTGGGTCGCTCTGGCGGCTTATCTGGGGTTTAGTTTTTTCGTTGGTTTCGCGATTGGTTTTGCCACTCGCACGTTTATGAAAATCTTCTTTTTTGGCGCTGGGGCCTTATTCATCGCGTTATTTCTTCTGCAATACAATGGCATTATTGATGTCAATTGGGGAAGCTTTGAAACGGCGTATAACGGTATGATTGACTGGGTTTCGCCGCACTTGGGTGGTCTTAAGAGTTTTATAACAGCGAACCTTTCGTCGGCTGCACTGGCCGGAGCAGGATTGTTTTGGGGTTTGCGGCGTAAGTAGTTTGGTAGATTCTAGACGCTGCTGGGCTGGTGTGTACTCAGCCTTCGCCGCTCTGTCATTGTTTTGCGAGCAAAACAATGTGATTGGAAGGCGGCTTCGCACACACCAGCCCAGCGGCTTGTTATGATTAATCTTTTGGTTTGGGAGAGAGTAAATGTCCGTTCACAATGCGCCGAAAGCGGTGACGATCAAAACATTGGCTAAGCTTAAGTCTGAGGGCGATAAGTTTAGCTGCATGACGGCTTATGATTACTGTCAGGCTTATGCGGTCAGCAACAATGGCGTTGAGGTTATTTTGGTCGGTGACTCGCTGGGTATGGTGATTCATGGGCATGACAGTAGTTTGCCGGTGACGGTGGATGACATTGCCTACCACATTCGCTGCGTGCGTCGGGGCAATGTTGGCAGCTTGATCATGGCGGATATGCCGTTTATGAGCTATTACTCTGAAGATGTGAGTTTGCAAAATGCGGCGGCACTGATGAGTGAGGGCGCGCACATGGTGAAGCTTGAAGGTGGAGCTTGGCTGGCGGAGTCAACACATTTACTCTCTGAAAGAGGTATACCGGTGTGTGCTCATATGGGCTTAACTCCGCAATCAGTCAATCATCTCGGCGGATATTCGGTGCAGGGGCGTGATCCTGATGCGGCGCAGACGATGATAGACGAGGCGTTGACGTTGCAACAAGCGGGTGCCAGTGTCTTGCTGCTGGAATGTATACCGGAGGAGCTTGGTGAGCGCATCACCAAAGCTTTAGATATACCGATTATTGGAATTGGCGCGGGCGCAAAAACTGACGGACAAATCTTAGTCTGGCATGACATGATGGGGCTATGGCCTGGTAGGCCTGCTAAATTTGTTAAGAATTTTCTTCAAGAAACTGACGGCAGCATTGACGATGCCATCAAACTTTATGTCAATCAGGTCAAGGCGGGCAGCTTCCCTGGCTCTGAACATAGTTATGAATAATGAGAAGAAGTAATCGCCTGATTCTCCTGGAATGGGCAGAGCAATCGCGAATTGATACTGCCAAACTCCCTGAAGCACTACGACTAAGCGACGCAACTCCATCAGGAAGCGATTGGCATCAATTTTTAGATAAATTGCTGTTGGGTCTGGGTGTAGTGCTTGCGGTTAGCGGTGTGATATTTTTCTTTGCTTATAACTGGGATGAGATGGGCCGCTCAGCTAAATTTGCCTTGGTTCAGGGAATGATAGTTGCAACGCTGGTGGGTGTCTGGACTCTGGGTTTAGATAACATTAGCGGTAAACTGACATTACTGGCGGCAGGTATATTAGTCGGCGTGCTGTTGGCCTTGGTTGGCCAAACTTATCAAACCGGTGCCGACACCTACGAATTATTTGCGGTGTGGTGCTTGCTAATTCTACCGTGGGCGTTCCTTTCCCGATTTGATTTGATGTGGCTGTTTTGCCTGCTGCTACTCAATATCGCCATCATTTTGTATTACGAAACCTTCGGCGGGTTCTTTAACGTCGTTGTTGGCGTTGAGCAAATGCTGTGGCTGCTGTTAATTATCAATACAACGGCTTTACTGGTCTGGGAATATCTGGTTCAGTCGCATAATGTCGTCAGGCGAAGCGTGCGTTGGATGACACGTTTGTTAGCTACAGTGAGTGGGGGATTGGTAACAGCATTGGCTATCTCTGCCGTTTGGGGAAGCAATATACTGGGACTGCTCCCTGGATTAATTGCTTGGGCTGTGTGGATGCTGGCTGCTTATTACTGGTATCGCAAAGTCGAGTTGGATGTTTATATACTAGCTATTGGCGTATTGTCGGTGGTTGTCGTCGTCAATGTAGCACTTGCCAGAGTGTTGTTCGATATTTTAAATATGGATGGTTCTGGTATCTTTTTGTTAATGAGTTTATCGGTAATCAGTTTGTCTGCTTTTGGTGCTGTCTGGTTAAAACGTGTGATAGCTGGGGCGCAGTCATGACGGTTCCTTATGAAACACAGTTGTGGCAGCGTTTGTCGAAACACTCGCTGGTAGCGGGTGAAGAACCAACGCTTACCGAAGACAACGCGCCATGGTATGTGCGCACAATGCTGGGTATCGCTGGCTGGATTGGTGCCTTGTTTATGTTGGGCGCTGTGTTCAGTGCGTTTTCCATCATGTTCGATTCGACTCTGACCCCGGCCGTATTAGGCTTGCTCGCCTGCATCCTGGCTATCGTCATTTATCGATTGCAGGAGAATAACGATTTCATAGCACAGTTCGGCTTTGCTGTAAGTTTGGCGGGGCAGGGACTAATGGTTTTCAGTATGCTACAAGGTCTGGAAATATTTGAGGTTGGTGACGAAGCCTTCTTAGATCGAATCAAATTGTTAGCCTTAATGCTCTTGGTGCTGCAGGCGATCTTGTTCCTGATGATACCTAACTTCCTGCACCGGCTTTGGTCCGGCGTTGTGGGTATTGGCGCATTGATTTTCTTAATGATTCAATTTGGATTGTATCCATTGACTGCTTCTCTACTACTGGCAGTAACCGCTGTGACTTGGCTACAAGAATTTAACTGGGCTAGCCACGGTTCAAAAATTCAGGCGCTTGCTTATTCATTAGTCTTTGTGTGTTTTGCACACCTTGTTTTAGACAGTCATGTGTTAGGGCCTCGTCAATTTTGGCACGAAACCTTTGGAGTGGCTCCTCTGGGCGGTGAGTTTGGCGAAATGATCGCCTTAATATTATCAGGCGTCGTATTGGTTGCGGTGGTTTTTGTTTTACTGAAACGATCAGGATTATCAGGAGCTGATGGCAAAGGATTGGCCGCTTTGCTGTTGGCAATACTCGTCGCTTTTATTGGCATACGAACACCAGGTATCACCATTGGATTAGTATTCGTTTTAATTGGCTACGCGCATGGTAATAGGGTGCTGGCAGGCATTGGCTTGGTCACGCTCCTTGTGTTCTTGTCACAGTTTTACTATCAACTTAACCTAACGTTGCTCCAGAAATCGCTGGTGCTGTTTTTTAGTGGTATTTCCTTACTAGCCGTTCGTCAATTACTGCATTACTTCTGGCCAAAGCGGGAGTCTGGCAATGCGTAGACTCTGGGTCATTGTGATTGGCGTAATTGTCCTTGGTCTGATTAATTATTCTATATTCACTCGCGAGCAACTGATTACTAATGGCAAAACAGTGCTGTTGGAGTTAGCACCGGTTGACCCGCGCTCTTTGATGCAAGGGGATTACATGGCACTGCGTTTTGCAGTGACTGCGGATGCTCGAAGGGCATTAAATAAGTTGACTGGCGAGAATGTAGATAAAGCAGGGGATGGATACATTATTTTATTATTGGATGAGCAGGGCATTGGTCGATTTAATCGCATAGATGATCTGACTGCTCTAAAAAGCAATGAAGTAAAAATGCTTTACCGTAAACGTGGCAACAAAATGAAGTTCGCTACTAATGCTTTCTTTTTTCAGGAAGGGAAGGCCAAGCTTTATGAGGCGGCTAAGTACGGTGAGTTTAAAGTGGATGATGAGAACGGGGAATCCATCTTGGTGGCGATGAGAAATCAGGCATTGGAAAAGATCGATGAGTGAGGATATAAGCCGATCACCTTATCGCTCCCTGGCCCAATACCAGAGATTTTGTAAGACTTCGGTCATATGGTTTGCCTGTTTAAGAGCTGATTTGAAGACAGTTTCATCAAGCGTTTTGAACATACTCAGACTAAATATGTCTTGAGCTGGAATCGATAGATATCGTGATAGACAGGACGCATCAAACCAAGGGTTGCCAATGGCTGCGTATTCCCAGTCCAAAATGATCAGGTCGGAATTGAATTCTTTTGTTTGTAATGGAGGATTTGAAAGTACCAGGTTTCCCGAATGAATGTCGTGATGCACCAGGCATAAGGGGAGTTTGGGGAGGGTTGAGAGGTCATCTTTTATGGATTGTATCCATGTCTGTGCAACGGCATCATTCCGCTGTATTGCTAGCGGCAGATAGGTTTCATTGAGAAAAGCCTCGTAATCCATAGTTAAAGCATTTTTTGTGAATCGCAGATTGCTTTCCTCGTTGCATAGGTTAGCGGGATTAGAATCCACTGGGATGGCTTGCAACTCATCCAAAGCCTTGATCACCTGTATCTGATGGTTATTTAATAGCTTGTCACCTTCAGTTTTCAAAAGATCATAATGGTGCATAAGACACCAGCCTTGCTCAGGCTCATTTCGAATGACTTGAGGTGCCCAGCCGTAGGCATTAATCCAATTTAAAATCGCTGCTTCACGGTCGCGTTCAACCCCAGGTGTGTCTTTCAGTGGCGCGTTGATGCGTAACACTACAGTCGATTCCGCAGGCATGTCTTGCTTGGTGTCTATCTCTGCTGAGGGCTTATTATTTATGGAAGCACCATTCTCACGCTTTAAACGACCCAAGAAAATCGTATTGCTACTACCCCTAGCAAACGGCTCCCAAGCATAAGTATTACGCAGGAATTCATCCTGAACCCTCGTCTCAATCAGCTGTTGCCAATCCTCACGCATAGTATGTTCTCAGTCCTTGTTCTATAATCGCTTTTTTCTCGTGGAGCCGTGCATGACATCGCTTTTTGGCAAGCTTAGTTTAGCATTCTTGCTCTCGGTAACCGTGCTGGCATTCTACGGTCTTATGGGCTTTGCTTCTTCCCGTGGTGAGTCTGGAACAGACTGGTCATTATTACAAGATGCCTATTTCTGGTCGATTCTTGGGTTCTCGCTAAAACAGGCAGGTTTAAGCGCACTATTATCCGTATTGCTGGCATGGCCGATTGCGCGTGCATTGTATTATTCACCAACATTGCCTTTTAGGTCTGGCTTCCTAAGTCTTTGTTTACTGTGTTTTATCATGCCAACTTTGGTGCTGATTACAGGGCTCGTCGTGCTGTTGGGTCGCTCTGGATTATTGGCAGCTGGTTTAGGTGAGAATTGGAGTCTCTACGGATTGCAGGGTATTTTGATTGCCCATATCTATTTAAATATGCCGTTTGCGGTGCGAGTGTTGTATCAGCAAATGAACAACATTCCTGATACCAGTTGGAAGCTTGCCGCACAGCTTAAATTTAACGGGTGGCAGCGGTTCCGATGGGTAGAATGGGCGGTATTGAAATCAGGCTTTCTTCGCCTTTTTGGCTTCATCGCAGTGCTATGTTTCAACAGCTTTGCGGTAGTGTTAGCTTTGGGTGGTGGGCCACAAGCCACCACGCTCGAAGTTGCCGTTTACCAGGCACTCAAGTACGATTTTAATATTCCCGAAGCGTTAGCGTTGGCCTGGGTGCAATTTGCCATCACTGGTTTGCTTTATATCATGGTGTCGCGCTGGGGCTCTGTAAACTGGCTTTCGGCTGATACAGATAGTCAGCGGTGGATACCTCAGGGCTCCGGTCTGACCAAGTTATGGAATGGTTCGTTATATTTTGTCGTTTGGTGTTTGCTACTGATGCCCATGTTGGCGCTAATTCCGGGCATTGCTGAAATGAATTGGCAAACCTTTAACTGGCAGTCGATTTTACAGCCAACCCTCGTTACCCTAGTGCTCGGCCTTTTGAGCGCGGCGCTTGCATTAGTAATCGCCTATGGCGTGTTGATACCGCTCAGACAATCCGTCATTGATAAGCGTCCGGCTCGTCAACTTATCTACGAATGGCTAGGGATTCATACCTTACTCGCCCCGGCGATGGTGCTGTCCGTTGGGTTGTACGTATTGCTGCTTACCCGAATTGATCTGGATCAATGGGGAATATTGTTTGTTTTCTTGTTGAACGCGATGATTATCGTACCATTTGCGGTACAGCATTTGAGGCCACGATTATTGCAGTTCGATCAGCAATATTATTGCTTGGCAGAGTCGCTGAAACTGACGGGCTGGGCGCGTTTCAAAGTCGAGTTTCCCTGGCTAAAAGGCACCTTGTTGTTCAGTTTCTCATTGGTGCTACTATTTGCGATGGGCGACGTGGCCATCTTCTCTATATTTGGCAGTGAAGACTGGATGACCTTGCCGTGGTTGATCTACCGTTTTGCTGGAACCTATCGCATGGCTGAGGCTTCATTGGCGTCAGGGATTTTACTTATTATCTGTACCTTGATTGTTTTGTATTTTGAACGGAGTCGCCGCCATGTTGGAAATTGATCAGCTCGAAGTGCGGTGGAAAGAGGTCTCTCTGAAGTACGACTTTAGCGTTGAGCAAGGTGAGATTCTAACGATACAAGGACGCAGTGGGGTGGGTAAAACAACCTTACTTAATGTGATCGCAGGGTTCGAGCAAGCGGCCAAAGGCGACGTCAGATGGCATGGGCAATCCTTATTAAAACTCAAAGTAACAAAACGCCCAGTCTGCATGTTGTTTCAGGAGCACAATTTATTTGAGCACTTGAGTGTTTGGCAGAATTTGCAATTTGGAATGGATGGCTCAGTGTCTCAAGCGAGTATTGATGAGCGAATTCGCGCAGGTGCTCAAGCGTTAGAAGTTGCTGATCAGCTGGATAAGTCGCCGATGAAGTTGTCAGGCGGGCAGCGCCAGCGGATTGCTTTGCTGCGTACCTTGTTGCGGCCAGAGCCGATTGTATTAATGGATGAGCCGTTTGCAGAGCTGGATGCGACGACTCGGTTGATTGCGAATGATTGGGTTAGGGCTACGGCGAAGGCTGGGAATAAAACGGTGCTGCTGGTGACACATCAGGATGAGGATGTCGCGCGGGTTGGGGATCGGAATTTACTTTTATAATCCCCTTAATTTTATTTCAGAAGTGCTGGACAGGCGAGACACCTTTTCAATATTCTGACGCTACGATCAATCACAACAGAATACAACTATGACTGCTCAGACGATGCACGCTGTTCACCTCACCGGGCATGGCGGTTTTGAAAAGCTTGAGTACCGCACCGATGTTCCTGTGCCTACGCCGGCGGCTAATGAAGTCTTAATTAATACGCTAGCCTGTGGCGTCAATAATACCGATATCAATACCCGTACTGCTTGGTATTCCAAAGCTGTCACCACCGCTACTAGCGAAGGTGGTTCTGAAGGATTTGATACGGCGAATCAGGAAGATTCCAGCTGGTCAGGCTCAGCTATCCAATTCCCCCGAATTCAAGGGGCAGACTGTTATGGTGTCATTGTTGCTGTAGGTGAAGGGGTCAGTGAGAGCCGTATCGGTGAGCGAGTCTTAGTGAGCTCCATGCACGATGATTTTGAAAATCCACAGGCCTTTACCTGCTATACCTTCGGCTCAGAAATGGATGGTGGATTTGCACAATATACGACAGTACACACTCAAGCAGTACATGCGGTAAATTCTGATTGGAGCGATGCTGAGCTTGCGTCTATCCCTTGTGCCTATTCAACCGCTGAAAATATGCTACATCGTTCAAATCTTGGTGCCGAGCGAGTTTTAATTACAGGTGCTTCCGGTGGAGTTGGGTCGGCGGCGGTACAGCTAGCGAAACGCCGTGGTGCAGAAGTGATTGCTTTAGCCAGCCCCGCTAAATTTGATCAGGTAAAGGCGTTAGGTGCCGATATTGTATTA
>ENA-ORXR01002132-ORXR01002132.1-marine-metagenome-genome-assembly--contig:-NODE-2132-length-19356-cov-16.293480_pt1 | contig 19356 bp, 22 predicted proteins | sample MGYA00237866_ERZ511479 | MGnify/ENA metagenome assembly ERZ511479 | reverse complement strand
TCCATTAAGTCCCTTGGCGGTGACGCAATCGTAAGGAAAGTCATCATTGTGCCGGGCCGTATCGTGAATATAGTGGCGAAATGATACGCGCTGTTTTTATATCCTTCGCCCTATTGATTTCGGCCCTGTTAGCCGGGTGTGGCTTTTCGCCTATGCATGCCACCACAGGCGCAACCGCGCCGCTGGCGAATATGAAAGTGCAAATGGAAAAGGGCTCTGATGTTGTGGATAATCAGGCCGGTTTTTTCGTGGCCCAACGACTGCGCGACCGGATTGGCGTGCAATCGGATGCCGCGCCCTATACTCTGAAAATCAAGCCTCGATATAATCGTCGCCGTCTGGGTCTCACCTCAGGTGATGTAGCCTCGCGTTATGATGTCACGGTTACGGCCAATTGGGAATTACTCGATACAAAAACCGGCAAGAGCCTGAAACGTGGACGCTCGCTTTCCATCGTCACCTTTGGCGCTCCGGAAGGCCCCTATGGAGTCATCACGGCAGATAATGTCGGCGTGGAGCAATCCGCCAAAGAAACCGCAGATAAAGTCATTATCCAAATGGCGCGATATTTCGCGGAAGAGAATAAAAAGCCGTAAAATGAAAATAACCGGTGCGCGCCAAAATCGATTTTTAGGAGCGCCTCCTGCTGATATCATTGGCGTGCTGTTATTTGGCCCGGACCGAGGCCGGGTAAAATCGCGCGGCGCGGCGCTGTCCAAAATTTTTGTCCCCGATGTTGACCCGACCTTTGGCTCCACCCTTATCACCGCCGATGACCTTTCGGGCGACCCTGCCAAACTCGCCGATGAAATGAGCGCGATGAGCTTGCTCGGCGGCGGACGATTGGTGCGCCTGCGTCTTGACCATGAACGCCAAGCGTCCGCGATTGCGAAACTCATTAAAGGTTTTGACATCGATCCCTCCCGCGCGGAAGCAAAGCTGATCATTGAAGCGGGCGACATGACCCCGCGCTCCGCCATTCGCAAAGCGGTTGAGGCGTCAAAACATTTCGCGGCCATTGGCTGTTATGCCGCCAATGCGAATGATTTGCGCGGGCAGGTGCGCGATGGTCTGGGGGCTCTGAAAATCACGATTACCCCCGACGCGCTGGAAAATTGGCTGCCACTGCTTGAGGGCGATCACGCACTGGCCGCAGGCGAGATTGAAAAGATGGCCCTATATAAAGGCTATGGATCGGTGGACGGCGCGGTGGTGAGCCTAACCGATATTCAGGCCGTTGCGGCGGGCGGGCAATCCGCCTCGATTGATACGATTGTGACCGAGGCCCTATCGGGGCAAATCGATGCCATGGATGCGAGTTACCGCCGCGCGGTTGCAGGCAAGGTCAGCCCCATTGGGATTTTATTCGGCCTGCAGCGTCAAATCATGCGCCTGACCGAAGCGGCGATTGCGATGGATGGCGGATTGCCGAAAGGCCAAGCCATGAAGAGCCTGCGCCCGCCCGTTTTCGCAATGCAAGAGCGAAGCTTTTCTCAGCAACTCGACATTTGGAGCTTGCGGATGCTCAAGCGCACATTGGTAGAATGCCAAACGGCGGAACGCGCGTCCAAAACAGCCGGCGCGCCGATTGAGTCGATTGTCTCACGGCTTTTATTAGCCCTTGCAGGATATGCGGCGAAGAGACGATAGTTTACTAAATTGACTTAAGAGCACGGAACAAAATGGAAAATAGTAATTTTTTTAAATTCCTTTGGCGCGCTAATGCGGTGTTTCTATTTGTGGCCGGGATTGCTCTTGTTGGCTTACTCTTGATGGCTGCGGTGTTTATGATCGCGGATAATCGCTGGTCGGATGCACCGCCTCCAACAGTGTCCACCTCCACAGAAACACCTTTGACAAACGAGGTTTTTGAACTCCGGGCTCCGACAAAATACGGAAAGTCCGTGTTGGATGATTTCGCATATTTCGAACTTCGCTCAGGAACAGACTCTTACGGGAAGATCAATTCGGGTTCATCCAGTCAACTCCGCAATATCGGCGTATATAATCTCAGCACCGATACCATTCATTGGGTCTTTCCAAACGCGCAGCAGGAAATTGAGAGTTTTAGATCGATAGGTAAAACCATCGCATCTGACACAAAGGATGAAAAGCATATCCGAACTGGGTTCCTTCTAACGATCGCCAAGACCCTGCCTGACAGATCAGTGGCCCGGGACCTTTGGTCCATGAATCCGAACGGCACAGTGCTGACAAAAATTCTATCCGATATTCCTCAATCGCCCACCATGGAAACATATGGCGAAGGTCAAAGAAAGTTAATCGTCGAGACAAAAACGCACATCGACATCTATCCCTTTGATGTTGATATGCTAACGGTCGGCAAACCGACACGGGTGTCCATGCCTTAGGATGCGCGTACGGATAATATCCGCAAGTGGAGAGAGCTCATGGAAAAAGCCTTAGGATATTGGACCTATGTCCGAGAGCAATTTCCTTTCTTATTGAATATTTCGTTGAACCTTATTTCGGCTGTCTTTATTTTTGTCCTTGGGATGATCATAGGGCGATGGGTGCAAAAGCGGATACGTCACTCCAAGGTCGGCTCGCATCTTGACGCAACGCTAAAGCCAGTTGTGGCGTCGGCGTTTTTCTACGTCATCATCTCCATGACTATCTATGCGGTTTTGATAAAACTCGGCGTGCCGCCTTCCTCTTTGATCGCCATTTTTGGCGCTGCGGGACTCGCCATTGGCTTGTCCTTAAAAGACACTTTATCCAATATCGCGTCGGGCATCTTTTTATTAATGCTGCGCCCGATTAAAGTCGGTGAATTTGTAGATTTGCCCAATACGTCAGGTACGATTTCGGAAATTGGACTCTTCGCGACAACCTTAAGAACGGCAGAAGGCCTGTTTCAATATGTGCCAAATTCAAAGGTGTGGGAAGGCCGCATCCAGAATTACGCCCGCAATACGACGCGCCAATTCCGTTTGGATATCGGCGTAAGTTACGACACGGATTTACGTCACGCCCAAAGCGTTATGCTGGAGGCGTTATCTGGAGCGGCGGAGCGAATTACGGAGGCTCCAACTCCGCCGGAGGTCTTCGTTATGAGTTTTGGCGACAGTTCAGTAAATTTTAATTGCCGGGTTTGGCTGCCATCGGACAAATGGTTCGCCCGTGCCTCTACCCTGCGTATCGAAATTTTCGAAGCCCTCGGCAAAGCCAATATAGAAATCCCATTCCCGCAGCGCGTCGTGACAATGAAGACAGAGGGGTAAGGCTCGCTACATCATAGAGGCGATCAGCTCTTCGTGATCCTCTAGTGCCGTCGCCCCTGCAGGGGTTAGGCCGTAAACGCCGCGGTCGATTTTTTCGAACCAGCCGTAATGATTTGCCGCCATACAATTTCGCGCTTTGTCAAATCCAGCCATTTTCGCGACATAAGACGCTTTGCACGCGCCTTCATCATGCAGGACTTTGGCGCAGCGCAGCGCACCTTGGCGGTAAGACGTCATCATCCCGCTGGAAGTCATGCCGCCCATATTCGGATCGCCGTGACGGGATTCAAATTCTGAGAGCAGTTTTGTCTTGCGCGCTTTGATCTTGCGCGGGGTAAAGGGCTTTGGCTCGCAATGAATGACAATGGCGGAGTCTTTCATGCGGACAGTAATCAATCCCAACCCCAAACGGCGGCAGAGCATTTTATTGCGGCGGATAGAGGTCATGGCTGCTTTCCCGCTTTTGCGCGGCACAGCGATATAGACCTGATCTGTCATGGATTGGCGGTTAATCGCTTGGTGGAACAGCGAGAGCGTAAAGCCCGTTTTCAATTCAATAATGACGGGTTCATCGCCTCCCTTAAAGGGTACGCACACCATATCGGCCGCGCCCACCTCGCCTTTCACCTCATAACCCAGCGCCGCGAAATGCGCTTTTACCGGGCCGTAGAGATCGGTTTCTTTTATGGTTTTGGCTTTAGGGATGGGTGAACCTCGAATGAACTCAACAAAGCGATCGGCTTTAAGTTAACAGAAAATTATCTCTCGGTCCCGCATGCATTCTTAAAATATATTGCCGGAGACAGAAATGTTTAAGACCACCACTTATTTAGCTTTAGCCACCGTCACCTTAACGGCTTGTTCCGTGGTGCCCGAAGCGGCCCCACAATACACGCAAAACCAATCATCAGTCTATGCGCAGCCTGTGAATGCGTCCTATAATACCGCGCAAACTATGGCGGCAGATCCAAATTGCCAGCGCCGCGAAACAAACCGCGAGTTGATCGGCGGAGCCGTTGGCGGCGCAGTCGGCGCATATGCGGGTAAAGAGCTTATCGGCGGCACAAAAGGCATGGTCGCCGGCGCGGCGCTTGGCGGCGTTGCGGGATATGGTATCGGCGATATTTCGATCGATTGCTCGCGTGCGTCAGCACCGACCCGCGCTTACGCGCCTGCAACCTCCTCAAATGCTGTGTATCAGAGCGCCCCGGCCTATAGCGCCACGCCCGCCGGTTTTGGCGGACCCGTCAGCTGCCCCGTCGGCACAACACCCTATTCTAATGGCACATGTTTGCTGGATGATCCAAATGCGAGCCTGCACTCGGCGACTTTCACGGGCGCCTCGGCTGCAACACTGAATTATCAGCAGGTTCAAACGCCTACGCAAAATGTAATCAGCGCGGCGACAGCTCCTGCCGCCCCGTCGGCCTATATGGGAACAGAAGTCACGCGGAGCTATGGCGGGGCAGCAAATTATCGGGTACAGACAGGAGACACGGTCTATTCCCTGGCCCGCAAACTCTGCGTTCCGGTATCCGCGATTCAAAGCTCGAACGGGTTGGATGCGAATTACGGGATTCAGATCGGGCAAGGCCTGCAATTACCCGCCAGTCAGTGCTGAGGGTAAGACCCTTAGCCTAACGCCTGATTTGTACAATCGCGACGACGATTAAAAAGACGAGTTTCACGGCCATTAAACTGAGAGATAGTTTTTCAATAATTGCGGCCATCGGACACCCCTTTCCTTTTAATCACCCCTGATTTTTTCGAACAGCTGCACCGTAACAGGGGCGGCTTAAAAAATACGAAAATTGCAAGCCCTCATTTGAGCAAACTTATTTTATGGTAAACAAATAGTGAATTTGATCCGGGGCCTGCTATGACGCATCTAAAGTCTGCTTTTCGGAACTGTTTAGCCTTCGCTTTTCTGGGCGCAGGGCTTGGGCTGGTCGCCTCGGGGTGTTCCAGCAGCAGCGCGGCAAAGCCCGTTAGCGCTGCAAAATTTAAACAAAAGAAAATTGATAAAACGCTGCACCCCTATCAGAGCGTCGGCAAGCCATATAAAATCAAAGGCAAAACCTATAAACCCAAACACGAGCCCAAATATGATGAAAAAGGTATAGCCTCTTGGTACGGACCGGGTTTCCACGGCAAACCCACGGCGACAGGTGAGCGGTTTGACATGCACGCGATTACGGCGGCGCACCCCACCCTGCCCCTGAATAGCTATTTACACGTCACGAATTTGGAAAACGGAAAACAAATTATTGTTCGCCTAAATGATCGCGGTCCTTTCGCTAAAAAGCGGATTATTGATCTCTCAAAAGGCGCAGCGCAAAGATTGGACATAACGGGCCTCGCCAAAGTCCGGGTTCAATATGCGGGTCCGGCGCCGCGATAGACTTTGGGGGCAAACATTAAACTTATCATAGATTAATTACCTTTATCTCAGGGCTGGCTATAAGGGTTGCTGATTAGACAAGGACGTGGGGCGCCAATGCGTGATAAGAGAATTGCTGAGAAACTGGACCTGGGACTTAAGATCGCCGGGCTGGGTTTGGGCGAAGTCGATTACAGCAATAATACGATTACTCTGGATGCGCGCGCCGCGCATTTGTTTGACCTGCCCCCGTACACCCCTATTTCGCGAGACACGCTACACGGCCGCATTCACCCCGAGGACCGGATTGAGGTCGAGCGCGAGGTGAATAGTCTGCTCTCACCGGAGAGTGTAGGCTTTATTTCGGTCATTCACCGCGTCATCGCGGGGGACTTTTCTGTCAAATGGCTCAGCGCACGCAAACAGGTAGAGTTTGAGGGTTTCAAAGACAATGGTGACCCGAAACCCGTATCCGGCCTCGTGGCCATCCAAGACATCACGGAGTTCAAAGCGGCCGAATCCCGTATTCAATTTTTGATGGGCGAAGTTGCACATCGCTCAAAGAATATGCTGAGCGTGGTGCAGGCCATCGCCAGAATGACGGCGAAAACTGGCGACCCCGACGATTTCGTCGAAAGATTCTCTGCAAGGCTGAGAGCTCTTGCCGCCCATCAAACCATTTTAGTTGATGACCAATGGGCCAGCACAAATATGGCCCATCTCGCCCGCTTTCAAATGGAGCCTTATACGACAGGCAAAGGCCAACGGGTCAAAATGTCCGGCCCGGATATAAAGCTCAACGAGAAGGCCGCCCAATCCATTGGGATGGCCCTGCATGAGCTTGCGACCAACGCCGCTAAATATGGCGCGCTATCGAATACGGGCGGGACAATAGATTTATCGTGGGAGATTACCGGACCTGATGAGACAGCATTTCAAATTTTATGGACCGAGACCGGCGGCCCCGCTGTCACCCCTCCCACACGTATAGGGTTTGGCGAAACTGTGATTCGGCAAATGGCCGCCAGCTCAGTCTCGGGGGATGTAAAATTAGACTATGATCCCGCCGGCGTGAAATGGTCTCTGCGCACCCGGCTAGAGAATATTCAACCCTAAAGCCAAACCCCAAACGCGCCGAAAATTTTTCCTTTTAACCCTAATCTTTAAACAGATATTTGTCGCCGGCTCCTAATCCGTGTGATGTGGCGAAGTTTATGTTTTCAGATGATGCGGGAACGTGGGTTAGAATATCTCAATATTCGCACCCGGATCCGGCCATGCCCGGAATGACCCTCTTGCCCATGATACACATTGGCGAGAGAGACTATTTTCGCGAAATGAACACTGAAATGTGGAGACATGATACGGCCTTTCTCGAAGGTTGTTACATGCCCGGCCGTAAATTATTTCACCTCTTCCACCGCAGCATAGGCCGGTCTTCCCAACTGAGTTTACAGAGCGGTAAAATGCCCGTCTGGAAAAAGTGGAAACGCGAAAGCAAAACCCAAGGCCAATCCGGACTTACGGAAAACATCCGAAAAAATGCGTGCAATTGCGGGCACTGTTTTTACGATGAACTTCATACCGTCAGAGCGGACCTGCATCGCTGGCACGCCTTGAAAGCCTTTAAGCTTATCCCGCTCTGGGCCAAACTCACTTTGCCGTTTCTCATTTTGGCAGCAATCTTGGCCGCACCGTTTATGAATTTACGGGATTTTGTTTTTGACGCAGAAGAGGAGGATGACAGCGAAGAACAAGACGGATTTATGGAAAACCTCATAGCGCCCTTCTGGAAATTTGTCATAGAAGACAGAGATTTGTTTTTGCGCATGGTCTTGGCTGAAGAGGTTTTGCGCCCACGGCATTCGGGAAAGCGTCTCTGTGTTAAATATGGCGCGAAGCATATGCCCGTATTAACCGAGTCGTTTTTGCGGGATTTCGGATATGTGCTCGCCAATCAAAGAGATGTGCTGGCCGTTAAAAAGACGAAAGCCATGGATGTGACAGGCATCGACACCGGCTATGGCCATGCCAATGCAAAATATTGGGAAGAGATGGAGGCGCAGAAAACCAAAGCCAAAGCTGTGGTGACCTACCTAAGCGAAACTGACCCGAATAATTTAATCTCATTGCGGGTGGGGTCCGGGAATTTTCCAACGACGACCCCGCTCACGGTCCAGACCGACCTCTCCGGTTTTAATGATATAGTCAAACCTGCCAGCGCCGCTTGAGAGTTTCTGTCAGATCGCGCAAGCCGTAGCGTCAAAACGCGCCCCTAGAGTTCCGGTCCGCCGCAACCGCGCCACTCCCTTAGCGGCGATTTCACAATGACGCTGTCGCGATGCGTATAGCCCGAGGCGCTATGGGTGCAGCCTCCCTTTGCGCTGACATCGGTCGTCTTGAAAGTGAGCGTGCCGTTTTCGCCCTCCCCTTCAACGCTCCAACCATCCGCGAGCGCGGTCTGGGATGTCACCGCGAAGCTGTCGGTGATAAAATCCGCGCCCATTTCCGGGTCAAGCTGCCGGAATTGAATGAGTGTTCCTCCGGAGAGGGTAAGACTCCAACTCGGTTCCCATTCCGACGCTTCATATGAGATGAGACGTGTCGGAGTGGCTTTCGCTTCGATGTCAGGACTGACAGGTTTCACGTCCGCTGTGGGACTGCAGGCTGTCGCCAAGATTGCCGCGAATAGTATCAATAAGGGTTTCATGCCGTTCTCGTGAGTGTCCGTTAGAATGCCGAGCGTATTTAGTGGAGAGGTTTTTGGGCGCTCAGTTTATGTCAACCAGCCGCAAAAACCCTTAATCTGATTGTACAAAGCAGAACTTGGATGGAGGGTTGGTCAATGACCCGAGACATTATGATTTCTTGGGGAGCTCCCAAACCACCTTTTATACGCGCGTGTGAAAGCAGATTGATCATTATATCCCAATGCGTGAGCGACCTCTACAAGGGGTAGGCCTTGATTTATCTTGGCGACAGCCAAGTCCTTTAGAACGCGATTTTTTATGTCCTTAAAACAGGTCCCTTTTTCTTTCAAATTCCTCGCCATCGTTCGTTCAGACAAACCCAAGGCCCTTGCCACGGAGGCTTTGTTAGGAACACCAGTCTCTATTGAGTTACGAATTTGGAATTCAATCCGATCGACTATGCTTTGGTCCTTCAATAATTTATTCAAGGCCATATTAAATTTTACTCGCACTCTCGCCAGCTCGGCTTGATTTGACATTGCAAAGGGAGCGTCCTTCACATCGTCTTTTAGTATCAAAGAATATTCCGATTGACCAAATTTTACATCGCACTCCAAAAGGGTTTCATATTCGGTTAGCGGAAGAACCGCCTCATGTTTGATGTTGAGCTGTTGAACGGCATTTGACGTTTTCCATGCTAGCCAGTTTATTGAAGTTACCAAATTTGTCATGATAAACTCAATAAATTGGCGATTATCTTCGGTTAGATTCGGTGCGAAACTGGGAATCCACACCATGCGATCAACTCCATTTTCTGAGGTGATACCGGATGGAGTCCCAACCGTATGAAAAAGGGGACTATAGTGATTGTAGAGATCAGCTGCTTGCTCAAGATTTTTGCAGAGTTTAAGAAATTCAGCGGGGCGCGTATATTGCAATAGCGGGTATTTGAGCGCACATTTAAGTCCAATTTGAGGGTCATTTAAATTGGTGGCTGCAAAATTAAATATGTCCGTTAAAACTTGGGAGTTCACTCTATCGGATTTCGGAAGTTCGCTAAGTCCGGCAGCGCGTAAACAATCTTCATCAGATATGTCGAACTCTGAGATGACACTCAAAACCTGCATAAAATATTTCAAAGAGGTGTCAGCCATATGATTTAGCGTTACAGGTTTGGCCCGTTAAGACAAATTTTTTTGTTAAAATGGCAATATTTTGTGGAGAAATTTTTGTTACCTCGGTCCAAGAAGCCGCGGGGCGCAGGCTTCTAGGGGGGGCTGGGGCAATCTCAGCCCCTTTTATTTTTTTGAACACTGACGTAAGAGTCTTGCGACCCTATATTATTAAAATTCAACGTCAGAATAGCTATTGGGCCAAGATGAGGTGAGCAGCCTTTATTTCACGCGTTAAGACGCTCAGCTTACGCCCACCATCGGTTCACCCCCGCAACCGCCGCATAACCTCTTCCAACTGATCGCCATGCCTGTATTTAATCTTCAACTCTCCGCCCGGTCCTTTGTGGTTGAGGCTGACTTTTAAACCCAGCAGGTCTGTGAGCTGTTTTTCCACCTTGGTAATATTCGGGTCTTTTTCTGTTTCGCGGTAGCTGTCCGTAACATCGAGCGGCGAGCCCTCCTTAAACCGTTTCACATAATTTTCGGTCGCGCGGACGGAGAGGCCTTGGTCTATGATCATTTCAGCCGTCTCAATGGGGTCGGGCATGGGCATGATGGCTTTGGCGTGGCCCAGTGACAGCTTGCCAAGTTCCAACCAGCGCTGGATTTGCAGTGGCATGTCGAGCATGCGCAGGAGATTAGCGATATGGCTGCGGGATTTTCCGATGGCCTCACTGACATCTTGTTGCGTGCGGCCGAAATCATCCATCAACGCCCGATACGCCCTCGCCTCCTCCATCGGGTTTAAATCTGCGCGCTGCACATTCTCAACAACGCCGATCTCCAAGACTTCCTGATCGGATAACTCGCGTATTAACACAGGCATCGCGACGAGATTGGCCTTGAGCGAGGCTTGCCAGCGGCGTTCGCCCGCCACAATTTGATAATCAGCTTTAGCGTTCTCCGACTTTGAGCGCGCGCTCTCCGGGATGGGACGGACCAAAATGGGCTGCAACACGCCCTTTTGCGCAATTGAATTTGTTAGCTCCGCCATGTCGGCTTCATTGAACATTTTTCGCGGTTGATCCGGGTTTCGTTCCAAGCGTGAAATCGCGATGAATTGCACTTGTTTTGCACTCGGCCCCGGCGTGCCGGCGGCTGGTTTTTGTGTCGGCGCAACTGATTTCGTTTCAAGCGCTTGCGCGTCCTGCGGCGCCTCTGCGGGCTGGGGCACGGAGACATCGGCCATGAGCGCGGAGAGGCCCCGACCCAAGCCCCGCGCGCTGGCTTTTTTAGCTGTAGGTTTCTTTTTGGAACCCGTGTTATTTGCGGTCGGCTTTTTCTTATCTGCCATTGTTCTAACCTATTGAATTATTTACGGTTTCTGTGTTTTTTGACGAGCTCATCTGCTAAATCAAGATAGGCTTTGGCGCCCTTGGAATTAGGCGCATATTTAATGACGGGTTGGCCAAAGCTGGGGGCTTCGGCGATGCGGACATTGCGCGGAATGATTGTCTTGAATACGGCCCGGCCCAAATGTTTGCGCACATCTTCGGCGACTTGCGCGGAGAGGCGATTGCGGCGGTCAAACATGGTCAGCATGACGCCGTCAATAGCGAGCGCCGGATTGATAGAAGACTTCGCCATCTCAACGGTTTGCAAGAGTTGCGAGAGGCCTTCCAAGGCGAAGAATTCACATTGCAGCGGCACGATAACAGAGCGCGCCGCAGAGAGAGCGTTGATGGTCAGCAGGTTTAGCGATGGCGGGCAGTCAATCATGACGTAATCGAACTGAGCTTCTGAGGCTGCGATGGCGTCGCGTAAAATGCGCGTGCGGCCGTCTGCGTGACCAATCTCCATTTCTGCCGCTGATAAATCCACGTGGCTGGGCAAAATGAAAAGATTTGGCACTTCGGTCGTTTGAATGGCGTCATCCACGGACAGGTCTTCAGTCAAGACATTATATACGGTGTGCTCGCGCTGGGCGCGGGGAATGCCGAGGCCGGTGGACGCGTTGCCTTGCGGATCCATATCGATCAGCAGCACGCGCAGGTCCTTGGCCGCTAAGGCGGCTGCCAGATTGATAGAGGTCGTCGTCTTCCCGACGCCGCCTTTTTGGTTCACAATCGCAATGATACGGTCAGGGTTCATGGGTCTCTCTACCACGTGGAGGTCTTATTTAGGGCGCAGGCCTGTGATGCGCAAGATGGCCGCCGCCGAATCTGTCTCGCTTTTGAAAGACTCATGCGTGAAATGCCAGCCCTCGCGCGCGGTCTCTATCTCTTTATCCGCAGTTTCTCCCTTGGGGAGCAGCAGCGTCGCCCTATCCGTGAGGTGAGGGTGGGCGTAAGCGAACAGACGGGGCAGGGGCGCAAAAGCCCGGGCCGTCAGGACATCGGCTTTCAGCGGGGCGAGGTTTTCGACGCGGTCCGTATGGACGGTGACGGGGAGGTTTAGCTCTCGCGCCACGGTTTTCAGAAAGCTCGTCTTTTTTCCAACGGATTCAACGAGGTGGACTTCACATTTTTCACTTCCCGCGCCAGCGCCGCGATGCTTGGCATAGATGCCAAAGGACAGCCCCGGAAAGCCGCCGCCGGTGCCAAGGTCGACGAGGCGGGTCCAGCTTTCCGGCAAATAGGCGTTGAGCTGCCAGCTATCATAGGCGTGACGCCGCCAGAACTGATCTATTTCCTTGGGAGCGACGAGATTAATCCGCGCATTCCACTTGCGCAAAAGCCCATACCACTGGGCAAAATCCGATAATGTTCCATGTGGAACATTTGAATGATCCGCGAAATCCTCTTCGGTCCAGAGGGGAGCATCGTGCATCTAAGCGGCCCTTTGCGCTTTTTTGATATGGGCGAGCACCGCCATCAGCGCGCCGGGGGTCACGCCCTCAATGCGGGAGGCTTGGCCCAATGTGGCGGGACGCGCGCCAGTCAGCTTGGAGCGAACTTCGTTGGAGAGCCCGCCAATCTTTGCATAATCCAAGGCGTCGGGAATGCGCAGGCCTTCATCGCGGCGAAAGGCGTCGATATCGCGCTGCTGTCGTTCGAGATAGCCGGCATAGGTCGCATCAATGGTGAGATATTCGACCGTGTCCGCATCCAGCTCTGATAGGCTCGGCCAGACCTTCGTCAGATCAGCCATATCAATATCAGGATAGGCGAGCAGATCCATCACAGAGCGGCGGACGCCGTCTTGGTTGATCTTAATGCCCGACTTGGCGAGCGCGGAAGGTGAGGTGGCCAATTCTGACGCCGCAGCCTTCGCCGCGTGAAATTTCGTAATCTTTTCAGATGTATAAATCGCCCGCGCCTCACCTACCAGGCCTATCTGTGCGCCCATTTTAGTCAGGCGTTGATCCGCATTATCCGCCCGCAGCAGCAGACGATATTCGGCGCGTGAGGTGAACATGCGGTAGGGCTCGGTGACGCCTTTCGTAATAAGGTCGTCAATCATCACGCCGATATAGGCTTGGCTGCGGTCGAGAATAAACGGCGCGCGCGACTGCGCGGCTAGCGCAGCGTTCGTCCCGGCCATCAGGCCTTGCGCCGCCGCTTCTTCATACCCGGTCGTGCCGTTAATTTGCCCCGCGAGGAAAAGTCCGGGCTGGACTTTGACCTCTAATGTGGCGCGCAAATCTCGCGGATCGACATAGTCATATTCAATCGCATAGGCGTAACGCTGGACCTCGACGCTCTCGAGGCCCCGAATAGTGCGCAAAAATGCGTCCTGCACCTCGTGCGGCAGGGAGGTCGAAATACCGTTCGGGTAGACCGTATCGCCATCCGGATTGCCGGGCAGGCCCTCCGGCTCCAAGAAAATCTGGTGGCGATTGCGGTCGGCGAAACGCACGACTTTATCCTCAATAGACGGACAATAGCGCGGACCCCGTCCTGCAATGCCGCCGCCATAAACCGCTGATTTCTCGATATTTTCTGCAATAACGCGATGTGTATCCTCATTTGTATGGGTAATCGCACAGGTAATCTGCGGGACGGTAATCTCGCGGTTGAGGAAAGAGAACGGCACAGGCACATCATCCGCCGCCTGCTGATCCAGGGCGTCCCAATCGATGGAGGCTTTCGCCAAGCGGGCAGGGGTCCCGGTCTTGAGCCGTCCCATCCGCAGGCCTAACCCATAGAGACGGTTAGACAGGCCCAAAGCCGGCGCCTCGCCCCACCGCCCCGCAGGCGTGCGTGTATCGCCAACATGGATCATCCCCTTGAGGAAAGTACCCGTCGTCAGGACGACTTGCCCGGCCGTAAACTCCCGGCCATCTTCCGTGCGAACGCCGACAACTTTGCCAGCCTCCACAGCAATATCATCCACCGCCCCGGCAATAATCGTCAAATTCTCTTGCGCCGCCAATGCTGCTTGCATGTCCGTACGATAAAGAAAGCGGTCCGATTGCGTCCGCGGACCACGAACAGCCGGACCCTTGGAGCGATTGAGCATCCGAAATTGTATCCCCGACGCATCGGCGACGCGCCCCATCACGCCGTCCAGCGCATCAACCTCGCGAACCAAATGGCCTTTGCCGAGGCCTCCAATCGCGGGATTACAAGACATCTCGCCAATCGTCTCAATCTTGTGTGTCAGCAGAAGCGTCGCCGCACCCATCCGCGCGGACGCCGCCGCAGCTTCGCAGCCCGCATGGCCACCGCCAATGATAATGACGTCATATATAGAAGCTGCGCTCATGTCGGCGATATAGGGGGAGGGAAGCGGTCTGTCGAGTATGGCCTTCAGGCCTCGGAGGGCGGCAAATGTTCCATGTGGAACATTCTTATCCAAAACCCTTATTTCCCGATACAAAAGCTAGAGAAAATACGGTCAAACACCTGCTCCATATCAGACCTTCCTGCCAATTCTTCTATATTTTTCAATGCCTTACGTAAGTCTTCACTGGCAAGCTCGGGGTCTGAACCCAGTTTTTCACGTGACATATCTACATTTATTGAGGCCGACGAAATACAATCGACGTGCCGCACGCGTGTGAGCGCCGCATTTTCCAGCCCCGAGAATTTTTGGAGGATTTGTCGTTCGATTTCGGACATCAGTAAATCCACCCCGTCTCCTGAAAGCGCGTTTCCTGTGATTTTGCCCCCGACCTGCCTTGTTATATCAGATTCAGCGTTCTCAAAAACGATATCGGACTGCAGGTTAGGTCCGTCACCGCCGCGAACCACGTGGACTACCAGATGCGCATCCTCGGCGCGGGCGCGGGCGCGGCGCACACCTTCGGCTTCAATCGCATCTTCACTTTCGCGCAGGCCTGCCGTGTCCGAGAAGGTCACGGGCAAGCCTGCAATCACGGCTTGGGCCTCGACGATGTCCCGCGTGGTTCCGGCTTGCGGCGAGGTGATTGCGACATCCCGCCCGACCAGCGCATTAAGCAATGTCGACTTGCCCGCATTTGGCACGCCAATAATCGCGATTTGCAACCCATCCCGCACAGCGCGGCCTCGCTCGGCCCCCGACAAAGCCGCCTGCATACTCTCAATAGCTTGCGTCAAAAACGGATAGGCCGCATGAGACAGAGCATCAGGCACATCGGCCTCATCGGCAAAATCAATTTCGCCTTCAATCTGCGCCAGCGCATCCAAGATCAGAGACTGCCACCCCTCATACATATCCCGCAGCGCCCCGCCCATATTAGACAAGGCCTGCACACGCTGGCCTTCCGTCCGTGCATCAATCAAATCCGCGAGGGCCTCGGCTTCGGTCAAATCCATCTTGCCATGTTCAACCGCGCGCCGTGTAAACTCGCCCGGTTTCGCCTGCCGCAAGCCCAGCTCCGTCAGTCGCCGCGCGACAGATTCCAAAATCGCGACACTACCATGCACGTGAATTTCAGCGCAGTCCTCTCCCGTAAAGCTTTTCGGCGCGGGGAACCAAAGCAAAAGCGGCTTATCAATGACCTCCCCGTCACCGCCGTAAATGCTGCGCAAACTCGCCAAACGCGGCGTCGGCAAAGCTCGCCCCGTCATCGCGCGCAAAGCCCGCCTGGCGCTCGAACCGGAAAGCCGCAACACACTGACCCCCGCCCGCCCGGGGGCAGAGGACAGGGCAAATATGGTCTCATCTTGCAAAGGGGTCGCGTCTGACATATCGGCGGAATATGACACGCACGACCATTTTCAAAGCCCCCATTTCCATTGCAGCGGCAAGCCTCTTATTTGCACTCGGCCTCTCATCCTGCAAAGCGCCCACAAGCGCTGAGAGCCCAACGGCACAAACCACTATTGCCACAAACACCCTCGCGCCAATTCGCAAAACCCTATCCTGCCTCCCGCCGGAAGCCGCCATCATTGCCGCGCACCGCGGCACGGATGAACGTTGGAGGGACCAAGCCGAAAATTCCATCGGCGGGCTAAACGCTCTCATCAAACATGGGAGCCTCATGGCCGAAATCGACGTGGCCGGATTAAGAGACGACACGCTGATCACATTTCATGACGGCGTCTGGGATGAAGTCTCAACAGTCAAAGGCCCGATCTCAGTGAGCACGAAAGCCGACCTGGAAAAAATCCTGCTCAAATCCCGATCGGGCGGCCTGACCGCCGACAGACCGCCGCTCTTTGCCGACATGCTGCGCGCCGCCAAAGGCAAGATGTATCTGGAGGTCGATTTCAAATCCTCCGCCGACCCAAAAGCCGTCATCAAAGCCATTCAAGATGCAGATATGACAGATCAAGTCCTGCTCATCGCCTATAATGCAAAGCAAGCCGCATTGTTTAAGCGCCTCGCGCCCGACATGCTCCGCTCAAATCCAACGGATGCGACCCAAGCGGACCACGCCGTCTGGCTCGGATATAATGTCGCCAATGGAGACACAGCTAGGACATTGAAATCTAATGGTAATTACATCATTGGCCGCATAGGCGACCCCAAACGCCAACCGCCCCTAAAGGCCTTGAGACAAGCCGCAGATATTTTGGTCACGGATGAGGCGGAACGCTATGAAGGGATTATCGGGCTAACAGCAAAAGGCCAGGCGGCCTATGAGGCCTGCTTGGCAGAGTAAATGAGTCTGTGCACTGAATAAAAATGTTCATGCTAACTAAAACCAGAAGACCGAATAATCCTCATTGCGGACGTTAGCTCAACGTCCCAATCCGCTTATGCCTGTGCACTCCAAGGAGACAGATCATAGAAAGCAGATAAAACAAATTGCGGTTTCTGCGCATAACGCTATATACCCCCCAAGGGTATATTATGAAACAAGAGACAAGCGCATCCTCATTGAAAAGGCTGGCCCGCATTGAAGGTCAAGTCAGAGGCATTGCCAAAATGATAGAAGACGAGCGTTACTGCATCGATGTCGTCCGCCAAATACAAGCCGTGAAGTCCGCTCTAACAAGTTTGGAAGGGATTGTGCTGAATGATCATCTGGACACATGTGTAGAGACCGCACTCAATTCTGATGATATTGTACAGCGCCGCGAAAAAGTGGATGAGCTTGTCGCGGTTTTAGGCGGGCGGAAAAAGTAGTCGTGATACGCGCTCTCCCAATTACTTTGGCGTTTCTTTTATTTGCAGATGCCGCACAGGCCCGGCCCGTTTCCTATCCTGACGGATGGACATTGATGCAAAGGAATAACGGAGATCGTTCCTCCGTTCATGCGCATTACTCTCCCACCGCAACCGACTCGATAGGACTCTATATCGAGAGGAATTGGGAAGAGGACATTACCTTTACCGGCTTGCAGTATAATCGTCTTGTGAAACGCTGGAACGGTCCCAAAAGCCAAGCCAATTTCTATGCAAAATTCGGCGTCGGACAAGCAGACCCATTTGGTGATGCAGGCGCGCAACTCGCAGGTTTTACAGAACTTGCGGCAGATTGGGAAACACGGCGCTGGTTCACGGAATATCGCATTCGTGCAACTGATTTCGCCGATAATCAGAGTGTCCATCACAGCGCCAGACTTGGTGTGGCACCTTATATCGGGGACTATGGTGATTTGCATACATGGCTGATGGTGCAGGTCGAAAACCATCCCGAAGGCGACAAGCCTGTCACAACAACACCGCTCATCCGTCTGTTCCAAGGGGTGCAGATGGTGGAATTGGGATACACTATCGAGCAAAAAGAATGGCTCGCAAATTGGATTGTAAGATTTTGAGTTTTATCGAAAGGACTGAAAAATGAAGTCACTGAAATTATTAAGCGCCGTAGCTGCGCTCACATTTTTGACACAACCCGCTTTTGCTCAACAATCCAGCACAGATCACAGCGAAATGGATCACAGTAAGATGGACCATGGACAGATGAGCCACGACGACCATGATCATGATCATCCTGAAATGGATGAAGCCGCCATCACAGACGATGTTTTGGTAGAGGGCACGCCAACGATTGTGGCCAAAGTGAACGGATTGGTTTGCGACTTTTGTGCTCAAGCCTTGAAAAAAGTATTCAAGAAAGAAGAGGCCGTCGCTTCGCTTAATGTTGACCTAGACTCAGGTGAAGTTCGGATTGGTTTGAAAGCCGGGCAGAATCTTTCAAATGAACGCGTTGCAAAGCTCATTCGCAAATCCGGTTACTCCCTTGTAGAGACCAACCGAGAAGGCGGCGCGTGAAAGGCGGCGCGCAAAGGCTAGACGAGATAAAACCGCCGTCAGTTCTACCGGCGTTTTTTTCTCTTTTCACCTCGACAGGAACCCTGATCTGCTGCGCGCTCCCGGCTCTACTTGTCAGCATCGGTGCGGGTGCCGTCATGGCAGGTATTATTGAAACAGTGCCTCAAATCACTTGGCTCGGGAAGAATAAAGTGTGGGTCTTCCTCTTTGCCGGCCTGATGATTGCTTTATCAGGTATCATGCAGTGGCGTGGAAAAAGTGCGCCTTGTCCAGCAGATCCGGTAAAGGCTAGAGCTTGCACACGAGCCCGTCATATCAGTTGGGTTGTCTGGTGGATAAGTGTTGCAGCGTTTATAATTGGCGGCTTTTTCGCATTCTTCGCACAATATGTTTTCTTTTGAGTGCGGAAATGCCCATTTCTGTTCTAGGCTGGATTAAAGCTTGCCTTTCAAGTTCAGACAACTTCTCGAGTTCATTCACACTCGAAGGCTCAAAATGTCCGCTTTGCCCCCAAAGCAGAAGAAAGTGTGAAGTCCCTAAGATAATAAACGACTTTATCCGCAAGTTTAATGACGTCCACGCTCGCGTTTGTTCCAAATCTTGTCCCAGACGATCCGTTCGCTTTTCAGGGACCCGATAAACTCTCTGTGGGCTTTGGTTTCGTCCTCCGTGGGGAGCAGGGTGAGAGGGGTTGGCCTTTGTTTCGCTGTCGGGAAACCGCTCTCATTTGTTGTGGCTTCGGGTTTGGCATCCAAACCCAAATTCATCGCGCGTCCACCGCTCAGCTCCAGATAGACAGCCGCCAAAAGTTCCGAGTCGACAATGGCGCCATGTTTATCACGCGCTGACAATGAAATTCCGAACCGCTTACACAACGCATCCAGCGAGGCAGGCGAGCCCGGGAATTTCGCATGGGCCATGGCCAAGGTGTCTTTGAAGCGGTTGGCGGGTAGGGGATCGCGCCCGGAGCGCACCAGCTCAGCGTTGATGAAGCCCATATCAAATTGGGCATTATGCGCGATCAGCGTAGAGGTGCCGACAAATGCCAAAAACTCATCGGCTTTATCTTTGAACAAGGGTTTCCCGCGCAGAAAATCCGTTGTCAGTCCTGTGATCTCAACCACCTTCTCCGGGACCTCGCGTTGCGGGTCGAGATAGCAATGAAACTGTTTTCCGGTGGGGAGAAGGTCGACGACTTCCAGACAGCCAATCTCTGTAATCCGGTCATCACCCTTGGCGTGAAACCCGGTGGTTTCCGTATCGAAAACGATTTCTCTGATATTTTTTTTAAGGCCATCCATAGCGGCACTATATGCCGAGGACAGCGAAGAGGA
>ENA-ORXR01002130-ORXR01002130.1-marine-metagenome-genome-assembly--contig:-NODE-2130-length-19367-cov-9.885381_pt1 | contig 19367 bp, 16 predicted proteins | sample MGYA00237866_ERZ511479 | MGnify/ENA metagenome assembly ERZ511479 | reverse complement strand
AATATAATCACAACTATTCAGTAAGCGAAGAATTCAAAAAAAGCCCTCACTCCTTAATATTTTGTTGCAAGACCACTGAACTATTACTCTGATTACTCACGCGCACAAAGTGTAATCCGGCAGGAAGTTGGGCAGTATTAATTGAAAAGGTATTACCGACATTCGTATGTGTGCTAATGGTATTTTCATTCGCATCCAAAACCTCAATCGTATATTCGTCGAGCCAACCTGCCAGATGAAAAACAGTATTATCAGGCGCAGACCATAACGCGAGACAATCGCTCCCGCCTGTGAGGTGAGGTGATATAAAAGCCGTTTTTGCAAAAGAAAAATCATCGAAACAAGTCTCGCCCAGCTCATCACCTAAATCAACATTAAAAAGGACATTTCGGGTGACGGGCGAGATAAATTCAATCGTGTATTCTGCCCACGAATTTGTTATGTTAATATTCCGATAAATATATGACACATAAGTAGTTGGATGGATAAACGAAACATCAAGGTCTTTGCCATTTTGGTCGGCTTTCGCCCAAAAACTCAAGGTGTAATATTCCCCTACTACAAGGTTGACATCACTACGTCCAAGTTGTATATCCCAAAAATTATTTCCAGTATTTTGCACATCTACGCACAAGGCGGTATTACCTTCTTGCGCTTGCGTATTATCAAGGTTAAAACTGGCTGATGCGCCATTGAATTGATTTGTTCCCCAGTTTTGAGTGCCATCTTCAAAGCCGTAATTGGGCAACATATTCGGATTAATTTCTGCATAAAAACTTTGTGAAACCGTACCACAAGCCGTATTCACATCCACCTCAATATCCCCACTCGTATTCCCCAAATCCACGACGATTTCATGCGTTCCTTGTCCACTAATAATTTGAGCACCGACAGGTACTGACCAACTATACGTCGCTCCAGATATTTCAAGTACTGAGTAAGTTTGCGCTGTCGTATAGGATTCGAGCATGGCAAGTCCGGCGATTTGTACATCGGGCAATTCCTGATACACACGCACCCAATCAACCTCGTAAGTTTGCGGAAAAACCGTAGCGGCATTGGGCGAACCTGGCCAATTTCCACCTACCGCGAGATTGAGAATAAAATGAAAATCCTCTGTAAAAACCCAATTATAATATGAAAAATCAGGATGAGAATTGCTAATCGCATGATACAGTTGACCATCCATATACCAACGCATTACATTCGATTCCCACTCAATAGCAAACACATGAAAAGTACTATTAAAATCACCCGACGGCAAGCTATACGAACTCCCCGAACTACTCTTATCTCCCGGCGAATTGCCATAGTGACAAGTCCCGTGAATGGTGTTCGAGTCATTGCCAAGATACTCTACAATATCTATTTCGCCACTTGAGGGCCAAGTGCCATATACATCGTTGGTCGGCATCATCCAGAAGGCGGGCCAAATGCCTTGTCCTATCGGCATTTTGATACGAGCTTCCATCCTACCATATTTGAAATCCGCCTTATCTTTGGTACGAATACGGCTTGAAGTATAGCCATTGGAAGGATACTGATTGGTCAGGTCTTTTTTGGCGGTAATTTTGAGTGTACCGCCCGATACTTCTACATTCGCGCCATTGGTGTAATATTGAAGTTCGTTATTGCCCCAACCGCCACCACCGATTTGATATTCCCATGTTGTTAAATCAAGAGAAGTTCCATTAAATTCTTCTTCAAAAACCAAGTTCCAGCATTGGGTGTAACTCGTTATTGTCAATGTCATACAAATGAAAAGGGTAGCTATATGTTTTGCAAAATTCATGCTCAAAGATAATTAATTCAGTTCGTAAAATTTTGTACAGGCGATTTCAATTGAGCTGTGCGATTAAAAAAACCAAAAAGTAACTGTCTTGCTGAACTGGTTTCAGAAAGACGTTTTCTTTTTTGGCTGACCGCGAATATCGTACTGACTGCTTTAGCTGTCAAGTGTAATTTTACTTTCAATAACTTCATAAACAATTATTTACAAATATTTTTATTAATTACTTGACAGCTAAAGCAGTCAGTACAGTTTCTGCACTTATCGCTCGGTCAATTTGTAATAATCACGCATAACGATAGTGAAATCTTTGCGGTCTTGATGTCCATCAAATAAAGACACCGTATCTCCCTTTTTTGATTCAAATGAAAGCTCATGCCCCTGCCTCAAACAATCGTACAAAGCACCCGCAAATTCGTACTGCGCCTTTTTGGTAGGTACACCAAGTGCGAAAGTACCCGTCGAATCTATACTCTGCCATCTGATGTGAAGGCTATCTTCTGGAAAGTAAGGATAAGCATTTTTTTCAATAAAAATATACGCCTCGTCTGCCAACCAATTGTTGATAATCGTCGGATATAATAAGGGGCGGTCTCTATCGCGGGAGACGCGTTTGAGCGTATAAATATCTTTTTTAGAACGCGGTTTTCGATTCCGAAAATAATAGACACTCCGCATATTTTTAAAATATAACCGTGAAGGCTCAGTGGTACGATATTGCTTGTCTCCTCTAAATTCTTTTTGCGCCTCCGGTGCATCACAACTAAATAAAGTTAAAAGACATCCTATAATTAAATATTTTTTCATAATTTGTGTGCTATATTTCAACTCCAAACACAATTACTTACCGCTAAGTCCACTAAAAACACTAAGATCGAAACAAGCGCAGAGAACACAAGAAATTATGAGGAATCTTCTTAACAAACTTAGTTCTCTTTCGCATCAGTTCGACATTAGTGTTTTTAGTGTTCTTCGTGGTAAAAATTATCTCCAGACTATAATTAGGAATGATGACAAAATAAATTTACATTCTTGACTGTTTCTTTTGCACTTATTTTTCACTTTGAAATCAATCATTTATCCCGATAAACTCATGCTTTCAAAGCAAAAACTAAGCACAAAACTATCTACCCAAGAATGTAAATTTATTCTCTCATCATTCCTTAACATGCAAATAAATGAGACTGTTCAAATTCATTTTTATGCTCTTGCTGACCGTCGGATGTACGGTCTTGTTTTCGAGTAGCTTCAAAATCGGTAAAGCCAGCTTACCTCCTTTGGGCAAATTATTGAGTCCCTTTACGGGTTTTTGGCAGAATGGAGAAAGCAAAGAACTCAACTATGCCGAAACCATCGAATTTTCGGAACTTTCACAAGCTGTAAAGGTATTGTATGACGACCGTATGATTCCACATATTTTTGCAGAAAGTGTCCGCGATGCAGTATTCGCACAAGGATATGTGACGGCACAGCATCGACTCTGGCAAATGGAATTTCAAACACATGCCGCCGCAGGGCGCTTGTCCGAAATCATAGGAGAAAGAGGCTTAAAAATCGACAAAGCAGCACGGCGAAAAGGCATGGTTTGGGCAGCCGAAAAAGAATTAGAACATTGGAAGCAATTACCTGAATATCAATATATTGAAGCATATAGTGAAGGCGTAAATGCTTACATCAGCAGCCTCTCCTCTACTGATTATCCACTTGAATACAAATTACTCAATTATGCTCCCGAAACGTGGACAACTTTCAAATGTGCTTTGCTGCAAAAAGAGATGTCACGCACCCTTGCAAGTCATGAGTATGATGTCGAAAATACCCTTACTCGCGAGTGGCTTGGCGAAGCCGAATTTGATTTTTTGTTTCCTGAAAACAACCCAAAACAATCACCTATTATTCCGACTTCACGTAAGTGGGATTTTGCGCCAAAACCTGTCACAAAAACATCTCAAACTATTCCAAAAATCGGTCAACTAAAGCATGATTTATACGAAAAACCTTATGAAGGAATCGGTAGTAATAACTGGGCGGTATCAGGTAAAAGAACGTCGAGTGGTTATCCGATTTTGTGTAGCGATCCGCACCTTCGTTTGTCTGTACCTTCGATATGGTATGAGATACAATTACATGCGCCGGATTTTAATGTGTATGGTGTTTCTTTGCCCGGTAGTCCGGGTGTGATTATTGGTTTTAATGAACATATTGCATGGGGAATGACCAATGTAAAACACGACGTAAGTGATTGGTATATAGTGGATTGGAAAGATAATAGTCGAAAAGAATATTTGTATAATGGTACGTACAGAAAGACCACATTTAAAGTGGAAGAGTATCAAGTGAAAAATGGAACTACGGTCAAAGATACGGTACTTTATACTCATTTTGGACCAGTAGCATATAGCGGAAAATCTGGCGAAGATGACCTCGCCTTGCGCTGGATGGCGCACGAAGCCGGAAATGATATGTCGGCGTTTTTTAAATTAAATCAAGCTAAAAATTACGATGAATATCAAGCCGCGATAGCCGATTACGGTTGTCCGGCACAGAATTTTGTTTTTGCCGACCGCAAGGATGTTGCAATATGGGTGCAAGGCAAATTTCCGCTAAAAAATGAAGAGCAGGGACGGTTTTTGCAAGTCGGCAATAGCGATGCTACGCAGTGGCAGGGCTACATTCCGCGTGAGCATAATCCGCATGTATTCAACCCGCCAAGAGGCTATGTGTCGTCTGCTAATCAACACTCAACTGCTGAGGATTATCCGTATTATTACTGTGGTAGTTTTGGGGATTATCGTGGTCGATATATCAATCAAATATTGGACGATGCCGAGCAAGTCAGTATTGATAACATGATGGATTTGCAGAATGACAGCTACGGTTTACATGCTGCCGAATGTCTGCCACTTATGCTTCAATATTTGGATAGATCGACACTCGCCGAAGATGAATTGGAGGCATTACAACAATTGAAAAATTGGGATTATGTGTATCACAAAGACCAAGTTGCCCCGACGATTTTTTCGATTTGGTATGATGAATTTTATAGCCGAACTTGGGATGAATTTTATGCTGTAAAAGATTCGATAGATATTGTTTTTCCTGAAATGTGGCGCACTATCCAATTGCTCGAAAAAGACCCTGAAAATCGTTATTTTGATGTGCAAAATACGACCTTAAAAGAGACCGCAAATGAAGTGATCAATACCGCTTTCCGAGTAGCTTGTAAAAAAATAAGGGCATGGAAAAGTAAGCACAATCAAGCTCCGGCATGGAGCGATTATCGGGATACGGATATTGAACATTTGGCACGAATACCCGCTTTTTCATTGCGTGAAATTGAAGCAGACGGACATCGCTACTCGCCCAATGCTTTGAGTGAACGGCACGGTCCGTCGTGGCGAATGGTGGTAGAAATGGGCGATCCCATTCGCGCTTATGGCGTGTATCCGGGTGGACAATCCGGCAATCCGGGTAGTCCGTATTTTGATGATTTTACGGAGAAATGGATGAACGGTGAATATTACCCCCTTCTTTTTATGAAGGAAGCAGACGAGAAACATGAACGAGTGATTTTCTCGCAAAATTTTAAGTAAAACCCGTACAGACGGTTTTAACCGTCTCACGGAAATTACTTGACGGCTAAAGTCGTCAGTACAGTCATATTTTTATGAAAATAGCCATTATAGGATACGGAAAAATGGGTAAAATCATTGAAGGAATTGCCCTTGCAGAAGGTGACGAAATTGTGTTGCGTATTACAGATGAAAATGTAGCGGAACTGACGAGAGAGAATTTACAAAAAGCAGATGTGGCAATTGAATTTACGCATCCCGAAGCAGCTTTTGATAATATTAAAATGTGTCTTAAAGCGGGTACGCCTGTAGTCTGTGGCACTACGGGTTGGGTCGATAGAATATCTGACATTCAGCAATATACACATCAACAAAAAGGCGCATTTTTTTATGCGTCTAATTTTAGCATCGGCGTGAATATATTTTTTGCTATTAATAAACAACTCGCCGATATGATGAATAAACAAAACTCCTACAAACCTTCGATTCACGAAATACACCATACACAAAAACTGGACGCGCCGAGTGGCACAGCCATCACACTCGGCGAGGGAATTGTCGAAAAAATCACTCGTTTGAATTCATGGACAAGCCAAACGCATAAGTCCGACGAACTCCCCATCAGCTCTGCTCGAATAGACGATACACCCGGCACACATATCGTCAAATATACTTCCGATATTGACGATATTGAACTGATACATACCGCTCGAAGTCGTGAAGGATTCGCACGAGGCGCACTCATGGCTGCCCACTGGTTAGTGGGTAAAAAAGGGTGTTTTGGAATGTCGAATATGTTAGGATTCTAAGGGTCTATTCTCACAAAATCATCCAAACGATCAACAAAAGTACCCGGCTCAAACTCATCTTCCTTTTCATATTCTAAAGTCATTGCATCATTACTAATACTAATGATTTTATATGGTCTATCTTCCCCATCAAATTCAATCGTAGTTTCGTCACTACTACTCGTCATTGTCCAATTATCTTCAGTGCTATCAGCTGGCGAACCATCACTTTCAAATTGTTCTATCTGGACTGTACCATCCTCTTTAAATTCAAGCTCAAGGTAGTCCGAATCTGCTATAACCGCTCCGTCCTCGCGATGCACTTCTGACTGCCATTTTCCGATAATTAATTCTTCCGGAGGTGTTTCAGTTGTTGTATTGTCATCCTTATTGCCACAACTGATTAATGTGCATAGAAATAACGTCAGTGTGAATATCGAAATGATGTTAACCTTATTCATAATATTTGTTTTGTGATGATAGATAAACCTTCTCAAATAACGCATGAATTTAAACAAATATTGTCATTCACAAAAGCAATGAGACTGAATTTCACACAACTTCTTTCATACTCAAATTAATACGACTTCTATCTATATCGACTTCCAAGACTTTTACCTCTACATGTTGATTCAATTTGACGATATCATTTGGGTTTTTCACAAATTTATTTGCCAATTGCGAAATATGCACCATACCATCTTGCTTCACGCCAATATCGACAAAACAACCGAAGTTCGTGATGTTCGTCACAATGCCCGGTACTATCATTCCTTCTTCGACATCTTCTATTTTTTTGATGCCTTCGGCAAATGAAAACGCTTGCGCCTCACCACGTGGATCGAGTCCGGGTTTTTCGAGTTCTTTTAGAATATCTTTCAAAGTCGGCAAGCCAACCAATTCGTTTACATATCGCTGAATATCAATCTGTTGTCTCATTTCTTTCGAGTCAATCAAATCGCTGACCGAGCAGTTAAGGTCTTTTGCCATTTGTCGAACTATCGGATAACTTTCTGGGTGAACCGCCGTATTATCAAGCGGATTTTTGGCATCGCGAATACGCAAAAATCCGGCACTTTGTTCGTAGGCTTTCGCGCCCATTCGTGCTACTTTTTTGATTTCGGACCGAGAGGAAAAAGCACCGTTTTCGGCGCGATATTCGACGACATTTTGTGCCAATTTAGGACCGAGACCGGAGATATAAGTCAACAAATGTTTGCTTGCAGTATTGAGGTTGACCCCTACCCTATTCACGCTACTTCCTACGACTTCATCCAATTTTTTCTTTAATAAAACCTGATCCACATCATGCTGATATTGCCCTACGCCGATGGATTTTGCGTCTATTTTGACCAATTCGGCAAGCGGATCCATGAGTCTCCTTCCGATTGATACCGCGCCTCTTACTGTCACGTCTTTATCGGGAAATTCTTCGCGCGCTACTGCGGATGCCGAATACACCGAAGCTCCGTTTTCGTTGACCATAAATACATGTACGTCATTCCCAAAATCCGCTTCATTGACCAATTGTTCAGTTTCACGTCCGGCAGTTCCATTGCCGATAGCTACGGCTTCGATTTGGTATTTATCGGCAAGTTCCATAATGTCACTCATAGCTTGCAAGTACTGACGCTGTGGTGGGTGCGGAAAGATATTAGAGTAGTGGAGTAGTTCGCCTTGTTGATCCAAACAAACCACCTTGCAACCGGTACGATAGCCGGGGTCAATTGCCATTACCCGCTTTTGTCCGAGTGGAGAAGCGAGTAGTAACTGTCGTAGATTTTCCGCAAAAACACGGATGGCTTCTTCGTCAGCTTTTGCTTTAGATATATTGCGAAATTCGGTTTCGATAGAAGGTTGAATGAGACGTTTGTAACTATCTTTTACTGCTATTTCGACCTGTTCGGCGGCAGCCGAATTATTCTCCACAAACATACGTGTCAATCCTTCAAAAGCACGTTCTGCATCGGGTGCGACACCGACTCGCAAGATACCTTCTTCTTCACCGCGACGTATCGCCAAAAGTCTGTGTGACGGGCATTTGTGTAGTGGTTCTTCAAAGTCAAAATAATCTCGATATTTCGCGCCTTCTTCCTCTTTTCCCTTCACCAATCGCGCCTTTACGCTTGCGTTTTTTTCAAATAAACGGCGAGTCCGGTTGCGTACTTCGGCATTTTCACTTATATGCTCGGCGATAATGTCGCGTGCGCCTTGCAAAGCATCTTCTACCGATTCAACTTCATCGGTGAGGAAAGCCTCGGCACGATGTTCGACATCATTTTCACGCTGCTTCATGAGTATTTCCGCGAGTGGTTCGAGTCCTCGTTCACGAGCTTTTGTAGCGCGGGTTTTTCGTTTGGGTTTATAAGGCAAATAAAGGTCTTCAAGTTCCGTGAGGGTATCGGCTTGTTCGATTTTTCGGCGGAGTTCGGGTGTAAGTTTGCCTTGCTCTTCGATGGTCTTGAGAATGGTTTCCCGGCGTTTGTCCATTTCAAGGAGCTTGTCGCGCAGGTCACGAATTGCAGCGATTTGTACTTCATCCAAACTACCTGTCATCTCCTTCCGATACCGCGCAATGAAAGGGATCGTTGCTTTATCTTCAAGCAGAGTAATCGTATTTTGAACTGATTTGGGACGTAGGCGGAGTTGTTGGGCTATTTTTTCATTTAACATTGAGCATTTATCATTTATTACCTGACATAATAATTGCCATTGAGTATTTTTCAGTTAGCCTAATTTGTTCAATGCTAATTAAAAATGCTCAATGGTAATTGTTTTGCCGTGAAATTACAAGATTTTTGTTTGTTTTTCAAAAAAATAATTGGTGGGAAAATTTGCAGATGCAAAAATAGGAAAGAAATTTCAATATAGAGTAAGGATATCCGTTTGCGGTTCGCAAAAAATTGCAAAATACATTAGCCCTTCATTGACATAATGTCAATGAAGGTTATAAATAACTAATAGTCAATAATTTATCGACCTCCTGCTACACTAGTCTTCAACTCGGCTTTCAGGTCAAAATTGAGTTGGTAACGAACATAATCGTGTACCGTACTATAAGGCAAGTCCAAATCGTGCTTGTCTTTTAGATAGCGTTGGATGTCCACGTATGTTCTAAAGGTGTGTTTTGAACTGAGTTTTTTCATGAGAGCTTGTCTCACATTTTTTGGAAACTTGGTCGGTGCGCCGGGGCTTTTGGATATACTGAGTAAGCCTTTTAAGCCTTTCTCTTCATACCTTCTGAGCCATTCGTCGATGGTCGTGCGACTGTATCCGAGTCGTTGTGCGAGGTTTCGCTTGTAGCTTTCCTCATTTGACTTGATGAGATAGAGCATTTCTATCCGATGGGCTTTTTTCTTATCCCATTCATCTTTTAGTAGTTCGGCGAGTCTTGCTTTAGACTCCTTAATTTCAACATTAATCTGTTTTGGCATGTGAACTAGTTTTAATTAAGTAGATAATAAGGAATGAGGCAAAAATTAAATGTACTTCTTGCTTTATTCCAGTGGAGAATGAACTGAGTTAATTCACATTCATTCTTTTGTAGGTGTTTATTTGCTTCTGAGTGTGTGAATATCTAAGAGCATATTGGAACTCTAAAGTATTATGAATGAATTTTGAATGAGCGAATATTATCGACATATTCATTCATTCAAAATTCATTCATTCACTCATTTTTTGCCCAAAAAACGCAAAAGTTGAGAATATAGATACTAACAGATTCTTCTCGCTTCACAAATATAAAATAAATATTAAATTAAGTCAAGGCAATAACTATAAAAAAAATATATAGTTCCCAACAAGTTTAATAAGTTTTAATACAATTAAAAATAAATCATCATTTAATGTATTTAATATTTTTAAATAAAAATGATGTCATTTTCCATTCTATAAATTTTCAAAAATTATTGAATTATTTATCTTTAAGTATATTTAATAATTATTTTTATAAAAAACTTATAATCAATATTATAAATGAAAAAGTATCTAACCTTGATTTATTTCGTTTAACCTTTTACCCTTTTTGAACAAAAAAAGTTAAACAATAATTTGCATTTTGTTTAATAAAACACTATCTTTGATTAAACAAAACACATAAAGATATGTCAACAATGGAATTTACTACTCGATTAGACCAGTTGTCTGCCATTCTTCACTCGTTTGCTTATAATTTGACAAAGGATAGTGAGGCAGCCAGAGACCTGTACCAAGAAACAGCTTACCGTGCGATTAAGAACAAGGAGAAATTTAGTCCGGGTACAAATCTTAAAGCGTGGCTTTTTACGATTATGAAAAATATTTTTATCAATAATTATCGTAGAAAAATGAAAGCGAATACTATTATTGATACGACTGAAAACCAATATTATATCAATTCAGGTAAAAATACGGTCAGAAATGGCGCATACTCCAACATAATGCTGACAGAGCTAACCGGAATGGTAGATGGGTTGGATGAGAGTACTCGTATTCCTTTCCAAATGCATTATGAAGGATATAAATATCAAGAGATTGCCGATGAACTCAGTTTGCCTTTGGGAACAGTGAAAAGTCGAATATTTTTTGCACGAAAGGAGTTGAAAGAAATGATAAGCTATCGTTACGATGGAATCGCACGTAGCAGATTAGATTGATAAATGAAAAAAGATATTAGTGCTTCTATTCATAAGTACTTGATGAAATATCTGCTTCTTTTTCCGTTATTCTGCGTTGTTCGTCAGTCATCCTGATAGCTATCAGGACAACAATTATCCTTCTTCACGCCTTGACTAACGAAAAAATAAGCGACCTATAATTGTCAATTAGGGTGCAAAACAAACTTTTAATTTTATTTTGAAGTGCCACTGTACTGACGATTTTACAGGTTGACCGCGGATACCGTACCGACGACTCTATCCGTCGCAGGGCATGAAAAAATATTTATAAGTAATTGAATTTTATTTATTTAAAAATTGAAATAAAATCCACTTGACGACTGAAGTCGTCAGTACAGAGTTCGCGGTCAGCCTGTAAAGTCGCCTGTACTGTAATACGCACTTTTACTTTACTATAATGCCCCTGCCGCTTCTTTATACAAAACATTCAAAACTGTCTGTCCGACAGCCGTAAGTGTCTTTTTATCAATGACATCCATATTGTCTTTATGTGTATGCCAATAATGTCCAAAACCACCGTTTTCGCTCGTTAAAGGACGATTAATAATGTCTATCATAGGAATTTTTGCTAACTCATTGACATAGAGATGGTCATCCGTTATAGCATCCGTTTGGGCAAAGTCGAAATAGCTGCTATATCCTGCTTTTTGACCTTCCTTCCACACTTTATTCATAATATCGGGTGCGTATTTCATCGAAGTTCCTTCACGCGAAAAACGCGCATTTTTTGAGCCTACCATGTCCAATAAAATTCCATACATCGGTCGATAATTCTCAACATGCTTATTGCGCGACCAATGCTGCGCTCCGAGACACCAAGTATTTTGTTGTTCGGGAAAGCCACCGCCACCTTGCGGTTGCCCGATGTCTTCTGCATCAAACAAGACAATATCGACTCCCAAATCATCAATGCCGTGTACATTTAGGTTTCGGGCGATTTCGAGTAATACGCCTACACCACTACCACCATCATCAGCACCAAGAATCGGCTCCATACGACGTGCAGGATCAGTATCCCATTCTGCGATATGACGCGAATCCCAGTGTGCAGCCAGCATCACGCGACGTTTCGCATCAGGATTATAAACAGCTATAATATTCTGTACCTTAATGATTTCTCCGGTATAGGCTTTCAGGTCAGCGTGTTGGACGATCACTCGCGCACCGATGCTGTGAAACTCGCGCTTGAGCCATGCTGCACAGGAGTCATGTGGCGGAGTATTCGGCACGCGCGGTCCGAAAGAAACCTGTTTTTCGATATATCGATACGCCATATCTGCATTAAAAGTGGGTATGTCAATCGTAATTTTTTCTGGTTTGGATGTTTTGGGGTCATTTTTGCAAGCAAAAAGGCAGGCCGCGCAAAACAAACCTATAATGAGTTGTAGTTTTTTTTGTGTAAACATGATAATGAGATGATTGAACTAAAAATTAATCAAATTTTTGACGAAATTGCGCCACAAATTTAAGACAATAAGTAACGATAAAATAATAAGTTCCCAATTTCAGGCAGCTTATTTTGCTTCTGAACGAGGCACGAAGAAAGAGCATAGCCATAGTTATGTGACTGATGAAGTAACAAAGTTCAGTGACAAAAGAAGCGCATCAAATGAGGAAATTATTATTTTATCGTTGCTAAAAATTACGCAGCATTTAAACGATAATTAATGTTCAAAAAAAGAAAAGTTAAGTTTAAAAAGGAAAATAAAATTACATATATCTGCTTGTTGTTTTCAATAATAATAACGTCCTGTGGCGTGCCGAAAGCCACTTTTATTCATCCTCAAAAAAGCTATCAAGCACCTGCGCTCATCGAATTTAAAAATACCTCTACGGGAGCTGATAAGTACGAGTGGGATTTTGGAGATGGCACGGTGTCAGATACACTGACACCGACACATCGCTATGCGAATTCGGGAAATTATTTGGTGACATTGAAGGCGGAGAAAGGCGGGCAAAAAGCTGTTTACCAAGAATATATCGCTGTGCGTGCGCCCGATTACTGTACAGTAAAACTGGAAACGGAATTTGGCGATATGACCATTTTATTGTACGATGACACACCCAAACATCGCGATAACTTTTTAAAATTAATCAGTATGCAGTTTTATGACGGTGTCTTGTTTCACCGTGTTGTGCCGGGTTTTGTAGTGCAAGGTGGCGACCCCGAATCACGCGATGCTTCTTTGGACAAACGCATCGGTAGTGGTGGTCCGGGCTATACAATTCCTGCCGAATTTTCGTATAATTACGTACATGTGAGAGGCGCAGTGGCGGCGGCGCGTGACAACAATCCGCAAAAAGCTTCTTCCGGTTCGCAATTTTATATCGTTGATGGTAATGATTGTACCGAGGAAAGTTTGGATAAAATAGAACAAGAACGAGGTTTTCGCTACACACCGGAACAGCGTGAGCAGTATTTAAAGGTCGGCGGTGCGCCTCAATTGGATCAAGAATACACAGTATTCGGAAAGGTTATTGACGGACTTGAAGTCTTAGATGAAATACTTAGCATACAGACAAAAAATGACCGTCCGCAAAAAAATATTGCAATGAAAATTAGAGAAATTGACTAAATGTATTCTTAGTGCTTATTAATTAAGTCGTTCTTTATCAGTGAATTACAGGCAATATTTTTTTAACTATCCATTCTATTAATTCCAATTCAGGTAAAAGAGAATTGAACTCTACCGGTTCGGTAACGATGGTATTTGAGAAACTGACAACCTCTTCAATTTGTGTAGAATTGAGATTGAGATAGCAAAAAGAAATAAAACTCAAAGTAATGAGTACCGTAAGTGAGAAAATTTTAACTTTGGTGTGCATAGTTATTGTTAGTTTGGTTTAAACTCTCAGAACCTTACAAATATAGTTAATTTTTATCTTATATTCTATTATTGAGGTATGTTTTTTGAAAAAAAGCAAATATTTAACTTTTTACATTAGTAATTATATGACAATATGAACATTGATTCATGAAAAATATGCTGTTATGAGTTACATTTATCTACTTTTACTGAACTAAGGAAAAGTGACACAAAAAATACGGATTTAACATTGCACAAAATACAGACCTAAACATGGTGACACAAACGCTGGTAAGTAGCCAACGTATCCAACAAGGCACTTACCGCAATGTGGTAAAAGCTATTGGCAATACACCTCTCATCAAGCTCGGAGAGCTATCCAAAAAACTTCATACTAATATATACGTCAAGACCGAAGGAGCGAATCCCGGACTATCCGCCAAAGACCGGATTGCGGCATACATCATCGAACAAGCCGAACTCAAAGGCTTACTTCGCCCCGGTGGAACGGTCGTGGAGGCAACCTCCGGCAATACAGGTTTTGCATTGGCGATGATATGCGGTCTCAAGGGCTATCGCTGCGTACTTACCGTAGCCGACAAAGCCTCCGCAGAAAAAATAAATGCTCTAAAAGCAACTCCTCCGGCGCATCTCTACAAGCTGCCACAAAGAAAAAAGACTGGAAAAAAAATGATGTACTTGTTATCATCGGCTGCGACCACGGTAGCAAATACCTCAGCTCTGTCTATAACGACGACTGGATGAAAGCACAAGGATTTATGTAGCCATAACGCGATACTTTCAATTCGAACCCATACGGGACGCGAACTGGAAGTATCGCGCTACATATTCGATATAACGTATTTTTTTATTGTAAAAAACGCCAGATCAAAAATGCCTTTCTAAATCTCATCAAGTCACTCTTGTTATAATTTATGGGTATTAGTGCTTTTTCATCTTACTCAGACATTGAGACCTAATCTACGATGATTATTTATCACATACTTTATGCATCGTTGTCCTTCCGCTCTAAATATGTGGAAAATCGAAGGCTGCCTTAGACGTATTATTTGCCTTTCTCCGAACTTTTTGGCACATTTTTGCATTATTCGTATGTTACATAGCAATTCAGCACCAAAACCTTTATCTTTGAAAAAAGAATACGCGAGAGGATAGAACGCGGATTTTGCGGATAACACGGATATTCGCAGATCTTTTTGTGATGATTATTTAAAAAATCCGCGAGTATCCGCGCAATCCGCCAAATCCGCGTTCCAACTTACTATAAAATATAGACGAATGATACTGGCACCAAACGATGTTTACGAGAAGCTCGAATTTGATAAAATAAAAGCCTTAGTCACTGCTCAGTGTCTGGGTGAACCCGGCAGACATCGCATCGAAAAACTCGAACTCCACACCCAAAAATTCATCATTGAACGTATGCTCAATGAGGTCGAACAATACAAAACGACCTTTGAGGAAAATCACCATTTTCCGATGAGCAATTACGAGGATTTGAGCGAAGAAATAAAGATGCTCGACGTAGCCGGATTTGTGATGAGCGAAACCCAACTCAAACGATTGGCGGATACCATTCGCATCATTTATCGCATTTTTCAATTCTTCAAAAAAGACAAAAAAGAAGCCTATCCTACGCTTTATGATGTTGTGCGGAATATTCATTTCAATGATGATTTGTTGCACTCCATCGACCGCGTGATAGACGAAGAAGGCAAGATAAAATCCGATGCTTCGCCCGAACTCATGCGTATTCGTCGCCTTCACATCTCCAAGCGAAAAGAACTGGATAAAGTCTTTCGGAGCCTCATCAATGAATACAAATCGAAGGGCTTGCTCAAAGACACCATAGAGAGTTTTCGGAATGGTCGGCGCGTCCTTTCTGCCCCTGTCGAAAACAAGCGCAGAATACGCGGCATCATCCACGACGAATCCGCTACGGGTAAGACTGCATTCATCGAACCCGAAGCCGTTATTCAAATTAATAACGATATATTTGACCTTGAAAATGAAGAGAAACGCGAGATTTATCGTATCCTACGCGACCTCACCGAAAGTATCCAACCTTACCTTCCACTCATTCAAGAATACCATATTATCATCGCACGTTATGATGTGATTCAAGCTAAGGCAAAACTCGCGCTCGACCTTGATGCTTGTAAGCCCAAACTCAAATCCGAACCCTTTATCGGCATCCGCACAGGCTATCATCCTTTGTTATTTTTAAAAAATAAAAAAGAAGGAAAAACGACCATTCCGTTCACCCTTTCCCTCCTCAATAATAATCGAATCCTCGTACTCAGCGGACCCAATGCAGGTGGAAAATCCATCGCGCTCAAATCATTGGGTTTGATGCAGTTGATGCTCCAATCGGGAATGTTGGTGCCGATAGATGCGGAATCTGAAATGGGCGTTTTTGAAAAATTATTTATCGACATCGGTGACCAACAATCGCTCGAAGATGAATTGAGTACATACAGTTCGCGTTTGAAAAATATGAAAATATTTTTAGAAAAATCGGATGATAAAACGCTGATTCTGATTGATGAATTTGGTAGTGGAACCGACCCGAAAATTGGTGGTGCAATAGCCGAAGCGATACTCAAAGAATTGAATCAGCGACAACTATTCGGACTTATTACGACACACTATTCTAATCTGAAAATTTTTGCTTATAAAAATAAAGGCATCGTCAACGGCAGCATGAAATTTGACATGGACAATCTCTCGCCGACCTACGAATTGACCGTCGGAAAACCCGGTAGTTCTTATGCCTTTGAGATTGCCGAGAAGAGTGGTTTGGATAAAAAAATTATCGAATACGCGAAGCACAAAACAGGTAAAAACGAAAAAGCGATTGACCAACTCATTGTTGATTTGCAGAGAGAAAAACAAGATTTAGAAGAGAAATTAGCAAAAATAGAAGCGCAACAAGGGCATTTTGATAAACTCGTCAAAAACTACGAGCAAATGAACGGCGAACTCGAATATCGTCGCCGAAAACTCAAACTTGACATCAAACAAAATGCCTTGCAAGAAAAGGCGCAAGTCAATAAAGAACTCGAAAAGCGCATTCGCGAAATCCGTCAGGAACAAAACCTTGATAAAGCCAAAGCCGCCTTACAAACCAACCGCGACGACAGAGAAAATATCAGCAAGGAAGTTTATCAACTTCACGAAGATATTTACCATAAACCAACAAAAAACAAGAAAGATGACACACCAATTGAAGTCGGTGATTATGTGCGTTTCAAGACAGGTGGCGATATTTCTACGGTAGAATCTATCCATAAAAATAATGCCGTTATCATCGTTGGTGCTTTACGGATGACGGTCAAATTGCGCGATTTGCAGAAGGCAGGCGCACCCGTAACCGCACCCGTAAAAGGAAAAATCAACGCCGATACGGTCGTCACTACCGCCAATTTTGTCAACAAACTCGACTTGCGCGGAATGCGTCGCGACGAGGCGATTAAAACCGTCGAACTCTTTGTAGATGAGGCACTTATCGCCAATGGTTCTACACTCGAAATCATACATGGAAAAGGTGACGGCATCCTCCGTCGGGCAGTGAAACAAAAATTGCGCGAATATAAAGCTGTTCAAAGCGTCAAACACGGCGACCCGAAAGGCGCAGGGGATGGCGTAACGATTGTGGAATTAGGGTAAAAGACGACTGACGGACGCTGCGCTTGACGACAAACGGTGGACGAGATAGTGATGAAAAATCGTCAGTCGTTCGCCGTCAAGCGCAGCGTCCGTCAGTCGTCCACCGTCTATCGTACCAAAGTCAAGTTGCCACGATAGTTTTTGGTAGTTCCATTTAGAAGTTCTAATTCGACATAATATACATAAACTCCTGTGGGCATAGACCTGTCTTTATACGAACCGTCCCAACCGTAATTTTTGTCACTAGTAGGGACATTTTCAACAGAATGAAGCAATGCGCCCCATCGACTATAAATTCTAAATGACTTCATCTGTGCGACTCCCGCACCACCATAAACCATATAAATATCGTTATTCCCGTCGAAATTAGGAGAAAATACATTAGGAATAAATGCCGCTTGATTTTCGAGTACTGTTACAGTGATGCTATCGGAAGAAATACATCCACCCGCTTGCATCATAGTAAGCGTGTAAGTTGTTGTTTCGTAGGGATTTAGATAGGTGATAGGGCAAGTGAGGCAACTCACGCCTACGGGCGGCGACCACATATATTCGACGGTATCAAGTGTCTCGGCATAAGCTACAATTCTAATACTGTCACCCAAATTAATCGTTACATCTTCCGGTGCAACAACTCGCGAAGGATTTTCTTGTGGTACGGTATAAGTTTCTGTTGTGCGACAACCATTGGCATCCGTAAGGATAAGCGTATAAATACCTCCGGCAATAGCGGGTTGCTGCAAATCAGTAGAAACCAACATGCCGGATTCATTCGTCCATTCGACATCATAAGGTAAAAGCCCGCCCGCTACATCGACTGCAATGCTTCCGTCATTGAAGCCGCAGGAAGCTATCGAAGTAGAGGCACTTAGAATTTGAGGAGCATCTACTGCCATCACATCAATAGAAGAAATACTTTCGCTACAACCAATCTGGTCAATGACCGTCACGCTATATGTATCTGCTCCCAGTCCAGACGCTATCGGTCCGGTTTGTCCGTTATCCCACAAATAACTGTAATTACCAAAAATACCGCCACTTGCTTCCACTTCAATAGTGCCTTGTTCATTGCAAGCAGGCGTGAGCGATACAATATCCAAAGCCAAATCACTCACACTTATCATCAGCGCATTGGACATGGCAGTACTATCGCCATTGAGTGGACAAGTAAGACTCGTGGTCATTTCTATACTCAATACGTCTCCGTTTATAATATTATTTGTAATAAATGTATCGGTATCAATATTGAGTGAATTTCCATTTAAAAACCAATCATATTTTGGAGCTGTACCGCCACCAACCGGACTTGGAGTAAAAGTAATTGTTTCTCCCGCGCAAATCTGTGTCTTGTCTGCGGATAGCGTCACACCTATTGCAATGGCATCTTGTCCATCCAATGTAATGGTATCAGAGAGTGTGCCTTGTTGAAAACACTCATCAAAATTGGCAGAGTAGGTAACGGATACCTCATCGGCATTATTCAAACCGGGAATATTCAAAAAGCCGCCCAAAATCGTCGTGTATTGAGACCCATTAACGAACCAAGTAAATTCCTGACCGGGCGCAGGATTACTGACAGTAGCCGTAAAATCTACATCATCGCCTTCGCAAAAAGGGTTTGGATTGGCACTAAGTGTAACCGAAGTCTGAATACCGGAAGCAATTTCTATCTCAATCGGGCTGGATGTTACAATGGGTTCGATAGCACAATTGGAAGAAGAAAACATAGTACAAGTCACAAGGTCACCATCATTGAGACCGCGAATACCGAAGGTACTACTCGTTTCATTAGCAATATTTCCACCATTAACCTGCCATTGATAGCCGGGCGAATCACCTGCATTGGTGACAGTCGAAGTGAAGGTAATCGAATCACCAGCACAAATCGGATTGACATCCGCTTCAATCATTATAGTTGCCAAAAAAGCATCACGCGCATTGACTGTAATGGTATCGGAGACGGTATCTTCACAAGAATTGGATGCTGTACAGATGATTTGGTCGCCATCAGATAAACTAACCCCTGTGTAGGATTGATTGTCAAGTCCGACATTTACACCATTCAA
>ENA-ORXR01002129-ORXR01002129.1-marine-metagenome-genome-assembly--contig:-NODE-2129-length-19371-cov-9.586348_pt1 | contig 19371 bp, 12 predicted proteins | sample MGYA00237866_ERZ511479 | MGnify/ENA metagenome assembly ERZ511479 | reverse complement strand
GGGGGGGGGGGGGGGGGGGGGGGGGGGGGGGGGGGGGGGGGGGGGGGGGGGGGGGGGGGGGGGGGGGGTGGGGGGGGAGGCGGGGAAGGAGAGGGTGAGTAGACACCCGGCCGCGAAGTGCGGACGTCGGCACAGGGGATAAGGGAAATGAGGAGATTGTTGATGACGTCGAATGGAGGCGGCAGATGACGGATGCAAGACGACGGGCGGTGGTGGTGGTCGCACGGAGGCGCCGGGGTGCGGGCCGGCGGTGCGTGACAACCGCTGCGACGTGACGCGGCGGTCGGTGTCGGTTGCTGCGTCCGCCGAGGCACGGGTGGGACGCGGATTTTCGCGGCCACGGGCGCGCTTGGGGGGGGCACGCAGCGCCCAGCGGCAGCGCAGTGGAAGGCGCGCGACCCGCACGTGGGCGGCGGAAACGCCGGTTGTGGAGGGGCGACCCACCCACTCGGCAGTGGGCAATTGCATGATGGGCGGCGTTGCACCCGCCGACCCGCCCTGTGTGCGGCTGCGTGGGGTCCTCAGCCCGACCGCCGTCTCGCTTCGCTGGCTGCGGGGACCAGACCACCGCTGATTGGGGCGCCCGCCGCCTTCCAGCGTAGGCATGGCAGCCACCCGCTTGCGCAAAAGCGAGCTGTGTGGCTGTGGTGGTCCAAAGGCGCACCTCATGCTGCCAGGTTTTGCAAAGTATCTTGACAAGCGACCAGAGTGCGAGCGGCGGTTTGAACGCACGTGATCGCAACTTCCAGTTCTTGTTCCGTAATGACCCGACTTACAGATGGCCCGACGGACTTTGCGTCGAAAGTGGCATAGACTTGCTTTAAAAACACGGAAAAGAGTGCCTTTATGTCCTACTAAAATAGAGACCCCAACAGGCATGCACCCAACAAGGGGTCCAGCGGTATCGCCCAGTCTCACAACCTCCGTCGGAAAAGTCCAGCAGCCAGGCGTGACGCTCGACACAAGCTCGGTCATCCCGCTCTCCGCCGACTGCCGTCCGCGCTCTCCTCATGCCCCGCCGCTGCTGCTGTCGCCGCCACTGTCGCCCTGCCCTCGATGCGCTCCTCTAGCTGGCCGAGCAGTGGTAGCGCTAGCAACATGTACGTTCTGTGGGTGCGGCAGTGGGGACGACTGTGGCCGTGCCGGGTGGCGTCTGCGGGCATGACTTGACCATGTCGGTCGCGTCCATGGTGCGCCTCGGCCACCGGCTGGCGGCGGCGGCGTGACTGCGCAAGGAAAGGAGGGCCGACAGGAGGGGGGGGGTGCGGGAGAGGCGAGCGCTGATGCTGGCGACGGCGACAGTTTTAGGGACGCCGAGGGTGCGGCGGAGGTTGTCGTGGCAGTTTCTGCGGATAAGCATGGTCGTCCCAGTACGAACAGTGGCCGATGGGATGCCTCGGCTGCTGCGCTAGGCGGCGGCAGTGCCGGTGATGTTGGTGGCGAGAGGCCCGCCGCCCACCCTCTGGCGCCTCTGGTCATGGCCTTCCCGCTCTTTGGCTGTGTCTCCCCCCCCCCAATGGCATCGCGGTGGTGTCTACCGCGGTAGCGGGTGTTCCTACTGCGCGTGACTGGGGGGCTGACGGCGCCATGGGGTGTGGCGGCGGCTAGCGTGGCGCCCGACCCCGCAACCACCGCACGTGGGCTGCGCTGCACCAAAGGCGGACACGTCGGCCGCCCCCGCCCCCCACGCCAAAGCCGGCAGCCTGCCGGCGGTGGCGCCGCTGGTGTGCACGTCGGCCGCCCCCACCCCGGTCCTGACTGGCGGCCGGCCGGCGGCGGCGGCGCTGGTGGCGGGTCGCGACCCTGGCGGCGCGCAGCGTCGCCGCCTCCACCGTCGCCATGGTGATCGAGCGCACGCTGCGCGGCGGCGGTGGGGGGGACCCGCGTGCACGGCCGGGCGTGTGGGTGGGGGTGGGGGTGGCGGTCGCGGTCGCGACGGGCGGCGGCGCCCACCGCGCAGCAGCTGTGGTTGCCACGCCCACCGGACCGCGCTGCCACCACGCCCGCCCCGCAGGGTTGGCGCGTGGCGGCGGCGGTGCCGCCGCTGGCGGGAGCCGTCGGCGGCGCCGCCGGCGGGGTGGCGCACGGCGGCGCGCGGCGCGCTGCTGGCCGCGGGAGGGGGGGGGCGCCTGCTGGCGCGCCGCCCGCGCGCGTGGGGGCGGCAGCGCTGCTGCCAGGGACGGCGGGCCACCGGCAGGCGCCGGTGGCCGTGCCGCCCGCCACCGCGCGCCGCCCACACGGGCGGCCGCCGCACGGCCGTTGGTGGCGGCCGCCGCGTGGCGCCGCGCGCCCCCGCGGTGGACCCGCGGCGGGCGGCGGCCCGGCGGGTGGCCGGCGCCGGCGGCGGCGGCGGCGCCGCCGCAACGTCATGGAGCAACGGCGCCAGCGTCGCCCGCTGTGCGTGGCGGGGGGGCCGACGGCGGCGACTGCGCCAGGGCAAACGGGGGCAGGGAAGGCCGCCGCGGCAACGCGCACGGCCGCCGCGCCGCCGCCGCCATTGGGCGGCGCGGCGCGCGGCGCGCGGCGCCCACACCTAGGCGGGCGCCGCGTCGCCACTGCCGGCGGAGGGTGGCGCCCCCGACCCCCCGCGTGGTCGGCGGCGGCCGACCGCCGTCGGTGCCGCGCGTGGCGCCGCCGCCGCCGCGGCAGCCGCGACGCAGAGGGGGCGTGCCCGCGGTGGGGGCTGGGGCGGGCACGCGCCGCCCGTCGGGCGGGGCGGCGGCGGGCGGCGGCGGCACGGGCGCGGCCGTGGCGCGCGCCGTGGCCCCGCCCGCCCACGGCCGGCGGGCGGCGGCGGCGGCGGCGGGTGCGGTGGCGGCGGGCGGCGCGCCCGCCGCCGCGGCGACCGCGGTGGCGGCGCCGCCGGCGGTGGCGCCGCCGTCCACGCGCGGCAGCGACGCGTGGCGGCAACGCGACGGTTGGTGGGTGCGGCGGCGGCGGCACGCGGCGGTGGCGGCCGCGGTGGCGGCCGCGTTGGCGGTAGCGATGCGCCCATACGGGCACCTGGCACACCGCGGCTGCGGCGTCAGCGGTGCGTGGCTGTCGCGGCCCCGGGGAGGGGCGAGCACGTGCCGGCCCCGTCGCGCCTCTGCCGCCACCGCCACCGCCGTAGCTGCGCCGCAGCGCGCCGTCGGCCGCCCCTCGGATGGGGCACCACGACACACCGTGGCATCGCCGCGGCGGCGACAGACAGCGGGTGCGCCGACAGCCAGCAGAATGGGGCTGCGTGTTGCTCCTACCACAGGCGTTGGAGGTTGCAGGATACGGACTTGCGCGGTCTTTATTCTGCTCGTACTCTGTTAGTCGTTGCGTGCACCAGGAAAGGGGAGTCGGTGCCGTCAGAAGCGTAGATGGCGGCCACGTTACCCCTTGCCCGGGTGCCATCCTCTGCAGCGGCCACTCGTTGGACCACTCGCACCAAGCAGCCGCCGCATGGTGGGGGTCCTCGCCAGTGCTGTGCGCGGCGTACACCGCTTCTGGGACCGACGCCGGCCGCTGCGCCTGGGCCTAGCCACGCCTCGTCAGTAGGCCGCAGTTTGCTGTTGGTCGTACCTCTCCATGGCCCAACACCCACTATCGCATCTTGGGGGAAGACCTACCGGGCCGCCCGTCAGGTCGCCACCTTGGGCCACAGCGTCGCCAGCGCCAAGGCCGTCCAGCCCGACACGAATACCGGCGCGACGAGGTACTGCCAAAAAATGACGAGCGCGACGGCCTCGTCGCCCGCGCCAGCCACCTGTGCCATAATCAGCGCGTTGTTTGCCGTCGGTACCTGCGCAGGGTCGGGGTGGGATTGGGCGTATGGTGACAGCAGCAGCAACACATAGAGCAAAGAAAATAAAGGCAGCATACAAATATGAAACGTGTATGGCAGAAAACGTGAAACATACAAGACGCATCCAGAGCCACGGAACAGAGAACAGAGCAAAAATAGTTAGTATCGAGCCCCCCACTTAGCGCAGAGACATAGCAAGCAATGACCACAAGCCCCACCACAGCCAGTAGCATGGTCGACACACTGCCGCACAAGGCGCGTGGCCACCGTGCAGCCGAATTCCACGAACGGGTCTGCCCATCAAGAAAGGGCACGACACCAAAGCCTACTGGCCAAAAAAACTGCGCACACGCAGCATGACCCCCCCATTCACTGACAGCGCACCACCCGCGCAAACGTACAAATGCCATCATGGCCATCACGGTGAGCATCAGGGGGTCGACCTTGGAGCGATCCATGAGCCCCACCGCGAGCACCAGATGCAGCGTCAGCGTGCCCACGACGGGCATGATGAGCATGCGCGCAACGACCACGGCGAGCACGGAGCGGGCGTCGAGGCGGCTCCCCCCCCGCCCCTCCTGCTGCGCGTCCTCCGTGGGCGCGCCGCGGCTGAAGAGCAGCCCGCGGGAGACCCACAGCTTGGCGCCGACGAGCAGGCTGCCAAACGGGATGGTCACCCCCCCCAGCAGCTCCATCGTCAAGGCCAGCGAGTGCAACACGGAGCTGCGGCCGACCAACAGCGCCCCCGCGCCGGGGATGGTCGAAAAACACAGGGCGGCCACGATGGCGAGGAAGGGCGGCGTGAGCAGCGAGCCAAGCGTCGACCGCACCGCGGCGGGGAGCGCCGGCAGCGCCGCGAGGCACGCGCCGAGCTGCCCGCCAACGCCGCCACTGCCACCGACGCCACCGCCGCTACCGCTCGGCGCCCGCGCCGGCCCGAGCGATGGCGACACGGACGGGTGGTGCCCGTCGCCGCCGCCGCCGCCGCCACCGCCGCCGCCACCGCCCCGCCCGTGGCGCGGCGACTGGCTGCGCGACAGCACCAGCCCCGCGGGTGGGGTGCCGCCCGGCGGCCCGGCGGCGGGGCCGCCCTCGGGGGTGGTGTGCGCGCTCGTGGGCGGCCGCGCGAGGGGCGACGGCCGCCCCACGGCGGAGCGCATCGACGTGGCCACCGCCACGTGCGCGCCGTCGACCGAGTCGGTGCTGCTCGCCGGGTGGTCGGCGCGGGCGCCACCGCCGCCGCCGCCGCCGCCGCCACTGCCGCTGGGCGCCAACGGGCGCGGGTGCTCCCGCGGGTCGCCCCGCCGCTCGGGCAGGGCCGCGGCCGTGTCGACCACGTCAACCTCGATCAGCTCCGTGCCGTTCCCGTCGCCGGTCGACAGGCGCTTCCACCCCCCGCCCCCCCCGGGCGCCGCACCGTCCAAGGCGCCACTGCCGCCAGCCACCGCCCGCGCGGCGGCCCCGAGGGGGCCGCCCCCCTCCCCCACACCCTCCCGCTCCCCCCCGCCCTCCCCCGCCGCGCCGGCCAAGTACCGGTTGCCGAGCGTCCACAGCGTGCTCGACCAAACGAGGAGGTAGAGGCTGCAATAGCCTGTCGCGCGGGCCTTGCAGCCCGCGTCTCCCACCAGTGGCCCATAATTGTCGCACACGGAGCCGGCGAGGAGGATCGGCAGCTGCCCCGAGTTGCCAAACACGCACGCCACGACGCACGCGCGGCGGTCGGGGCGGGAGAGCGTCGGCGACAGCCACCGGCGGCTGACCCAGGTGCCGACCGCCGCGCACTCAATGAGGATGACAATGGCCCAGGCGGGCATCGCGAGCAGCACCGGCGTCGTGGACGTGACGGGCGACTGGGCGGCGGCGTAGAGCGTTTCCACAATGGAGATGAAGAGGAGGCACGGGAGGAAGAGCGTGACAATCATGCGCGACATGGCCAGTGCGATGGGGGGGGGGAGCAGCGACCGGGAGCAGAGGTACGCGCCGGCGGCGCAGAGGATGAGGAGCTCCGCCGACCCCGACGCCGAGGCTTGGAAGAGCGCGCCGAGCGCCATGACGCGGGGCCCCTCGAGGGAGAGGAGGGAAGTGGGGGGGGGAAAGCAACGAGGAGAGTTGCGACGGCGAGAGCGTCGTGCGCACGGAGTACCGCGGCGCGGTGGGGAGCGCCCGTCGACACCTTTGACGCGCGGGCGGGGCGGCGGCGGCGGAGGTGGCGACGCGGCGGGGGGTCCCGCGTCCCGCCGTCTGCGCCCGCGCGCCCCGCCAGTGACGGCGGCGCATAGACGTCAACCGACGACGACCGCGGCAGTACCAGACGGGGCTCTCCCTCGATGAAAGGCAGGGTGTACGTACAGGGCGTCCCGACAACGCGGTGGGGATGGGTCGGCTCGAGACGGCAGAGCTGCAGTGGCCAAGTGTGTGGAAGGCATCGTGCCAGAGATCCGGTGGGGGGCCACGCATCGTTGTCGAATTGGGCCGAGAGACGTGTAACACGTGGTCCAGCGGGCCCGTCTCTTTCAAGAAGAGTGTTCGTCTGATTTCAATCAGATTCGGTCCCGGGCACCATGCTAAGCGTGAGCTGCACCAGAGTGCTGTCTTTCCCATCGACTCCTCTTGGGTGGAGGACAACACGACAGTCATCCCCAGCCAGTCATCCAGTCCACAACATCCCCCTTGATATTCTGTAGTGTCTGGTCGAGCCTGACCTACTCTACGTGCCTGCGCTTGTTTTTTCTGTAGGTCCATCTCTGCGCCCACTGGCACCAGGCACGGCGTCCGTCGCAACCGCATCGCCGCTGAGGCGACGGAGGTGGCGGCAGCCGCTGCCGACGCAGCCAGCCAGCACGCCGACACCAAGGCCGCCCTGCGGGGGCTGGGCTACGACGCAAGGGCGTGGCCGCGTTTCATTGTCTGGTGTCAAATGACCTGACCTCTGCCCATCACGCCACTCCCATGATATCCCGTCTGCGCTGTTCGCGAGTCATGCCCGTCAAGCTCGACGACAGCCGACGCAGTTGACAGGCACACTGCCGCCCTTGCCAGGCGGGCCAACGCGGTAGCCGGTCTGGTGGCCACGGCTCGATGCAGACGCGCAGGTGGAAAGCAGTCGCGTGCAAGCGAGGAAAGAAAAAAAGAACCAAAGCAAACAGCATGCACAAACACACAGGACGGTTCGGGCAAGCCCGGTGCATCAAAAAGATGGCGCCGTTGCCCGCGGGGGCACATTGCCAGCAAACGCCGGCGGCGTGGCGGCCTTGACGGCAGGTGCCGACGCGGCAAGATCCTTGACCGCCGCCATGACCGCTGTGACACCCATCCACGGAGACCAAAAGAGGGGACCACGAGTAGCATACAGAGACAAATCAGTCGCCCGCGGAAAGGGAAGGGACCAATGAAGAGGCACAATCATTCGTCAGGTGACATTCCACCAGAAACCAGTATAAGGTGGTGACCGCGGTTGCCGACGCACTCCGCCAGACACACAGCATCACCACAGTAACGGCGACCTGCCGAGAGGGCAATCCCTTGACTTCCTCCCAAACAGGACCCCGCCTCTACGCAATTGGAAACGTACAGGTAGTATCCATCCCGGCCGTGCTGCGTGACCGGTACACGCCATTGTCAAACCGCGCCGCAATGTACGGCGACACCCCATCAGCCGGCCGCACGGCGACGGGCATTCCCGGGTTGAGCAGCTTCAGCTCCCGGTAGTGCGTGCGCACCCACTCACTGGGCACGGTGGCAAACAAGCAGCGGGCACCCCGGGCACAACGCACAAATGCCCAGCGGCGGCGGGACCACATGCGCCCGCGCACGAGGCAGAGCACATTGGATATGGCAAACAGACCGTTAGTCCTTTGCACGGGTGACACGCGTGCCGAGGAGGCCGTGTCGCGACTGTGGACGGTGGGCGTTGCTCCACGCACGACGGCGTCCCGCTACCGCACCAGACACAACCACAGCACGCCCACCAGCGATCGGATACGAAACTCAAACGAAAGCGCAAAGAATCACGCAGCGTGCCCTTCACGTACCGAGTGCCCGCAGACGCCGGGGAGGCAGCATCGTATACGACCCGCAGCTCGTGGACGGACCGGGACAGGGCCGCCCGCCAACTCATCGTGACGTTGCGCGCGCCACCAATGAGCAACGCGGTTCTTCCAAGGTTGGTAAGAACAAGGAGATGACGCAAGGCAGGGCAGGGAGGAGGAAAGGACGTTGGCAGTCCGGAGTAAAGATCGGCCACGGCTATGACGTTCCGCTAAGGACACGACATCCCATAGAAAAGACGAAGAGGCGAATCAGAGGTCTTCGCCCATCCTCTCGTAGTTTTTCTGGGTCTGGAACACTTCATCCAGAAAAAGTCGTGATCCACTGAGCCGGCCACTCTGTATTTGTAAAACAATTGCATTGATTTTTTTGTATTTACGTTGTGAGGGGCGTGACACGCCCAAGGCACTTGAAATTGCACGCCCCAGGCGTGCTGCACAACCCTATGGTCGTTCCGTCAAAAGCTGGAGAGACCCCAGTCAAGCCAATCGCTGTCTGAGCCAATCAAACGCAGAAAAGTGCCTCTTCATGGAGTAACTGACTACGCCCACTCGACGGATGTCGAGTCCTTCGTTGACCAATGGCGTCGCGTGCACGCTGGAACGCGAGCGCACCTTCTCAGACGAATTGATATGGGCAATTAGGACAGGCTGTGACCCATTTCGACCGGAGAACCGTCCGCGACTGTCACACACGATCGTTCGCGTGCTGGCCGCCGTCCGCCTGCCCGCCGCCGCCGGCGAGAATGACCCGCTCGTACTCCATGTCCTCTCCATCTCAGCTCAGCCTTCCGCGGCGGCCTCTTTTTGTCTGGTGCTGCGTACAGTCGGAGTACGACAGGAAACGTGCACCAATGGGGCACTTGGGAAAACCGCCGCTGCCCGGCAGTGAGGGACCCGACGGGCACGACCCGCCGCCGTACGGCCAGCTTTTTTGGCCTCCCAGCGGTCCACTCACTTGCCGTAGTGGCGCCCGCTTGATCACCCCCTGGCACCTCTGGGGGGGGTCAATTTCGACGTCCCCGTCCTTACCCCCGCGCTCCCCTGCACTGGCCTCCACTCCCACCATCCTCACACTCACCGGCTGTCGCCGCTGCTGCCCCCGTCACTCGGTCGACCGCTGCCCCGTCCACCCCTGCGGCCGTTGCCTCAACGGTTGCATGGTCCGGTCACAACCCCCCCCCGCTGATGCCGCTGCCCCACGCGCCCGTCCCTGCGCCGAGGTCGCTGCCCGCCCACACGGCCCTGCGCCGCGATGCCTGGCCCTACCTCCTTGGCTTCCCCGGCCACTGCCCCCGCCCCCAGCCTTGCGCAGCGGACGCTGGTAGGGCCCCCGTGGCCTCCCCGTCCACTGCTCCGGCCCTCGGCCCTGCGGCGTAGTCGCTGGCCCTGCCACCGTGGCCTCCCCAGCCACTGCCCCCGCCCCCAGCCCTGCGCCGCGGTCGCTGGCCCGGCCCTCGTGGCCTCCCCGTACACTGCTCCTGCCCTCGGCCCTGCGCCGAGGTCGCTGGCTCTGGCATGGTGGCTTACCCGGCCACTGCCCCCGCCTCTGGCCCTGCGCCGCCGTCGCTACCCCCGCCCCCCCCCCCGCGGCTTCCTGTGGCTTCCTGCGCCGCGGTCACTGCCCCCCTCCCCACGGCATCCTGCGGCTTCCTGCGCCGCGTGCCCCGCCGCCGAGAGCGCGGCCCTGTGCTGCAGCGGTGTCGTTATGATGCCGACGCGCATGCGTTTGGGGCTGCCGCTGCAGGCTGGCGTCTGGCACGGTGACCGCCTCCGTCGCGGGTGCAACTGTCTGTGGGGCTGCTGTTGGCGGGCCGACGGTGGAGCTGCCACCCTCGGAGCTGCCCCCAGGATCAGGATGAGCTGCCACCTGCACTCTGCTTGGGCGGCGGCTGCGGCTTCTGGTGCCCGCGTGGGGCGCGACAGCAACCGCCGCGTTGCGGCTTGGCCCTGCTTCGACTTTTTTAGACTGGTGCGAATAGCGTGTGCCGCGCACGTACAGCAGGAGGGACAATGGAGGTGATTGCCGATGTGAGCGTTGTTCTCTCTTGGACAACTGTAGGTGAGCTGACTGACAGTCGCGACTTTGTCTCCCCATGAGGTCATGTTATTGACGCTGGTGACTGTGAGAGGCACACAGACGCGCAACAGAAGAGATAAATGCGGTGCGGTGGTTTCTTTGAAGAAACGCGAGCGACAATAGAGAGAGCTACGAGAAAACAGGAAGTCAAGACAATCAATTGCTATCTCTGTCCGAGTCCTCGTCGCTACCCTCGGAACACGAAGACAGCCCATCTGACGACGAGTCATCAGTGTCCACATGAGGCACATCAATCCCGTCGACTCGATCAGCACCCACACCCCCACTCGCACCCGCACCCGCACCCGCATCCGGACTGCGAGCACCCGCGCCCCTAACATCCCCATCACCCCCGTCACGCGGAGCATCAGTTCTCTTATCTACATTGAGTGCCACCCGGGCGGCGCGGACGGCACCGCGCAACGCCGCTTGCCGGGCTGCTTGACCGAAAACTGGCAGGTCGCCGGCTTGGCCACGCCTACCAGCAGCGTCGTCAGCCGCGCCAGCAGCCGGGAGATGCCGAAGCCCGGCAGCTCGAACAGCGGCACGACCAGCGGCACGGCCGGCTGCTACTCCGACGCGGTCACCAATGGCGCCTGCGGCGGCACCACCAGCAGCACCTGCAGCATCTTCCACAGCCGAAGCCATTGCCGCGTTGACTGCGGCCTGCACGTCGGCCTGAACGGGCGCGCAGGCGGCCGACTGGGCGGCCACTGTGGCAGCAGCAAGGCCAACAGCTTCACCGCCGCGTTGCCGACCTGCCGCGTCTGCGGAAATGTAGGACGCCTCAACAGCAGCTTGACCGGCAGCCTTCCCGAGGTGGGCGACGACTTTTGCTGCGGCTTAATGAGCAGCGACGGGGACAGCCCCGCGGACGGCTGCTTGAACCGCCGGCGACACGGCGGTCACTACAGCATCACGCACGGCACGGAAAAGACCTTGTGCATCTTGAACCGGAGGAGCGACTACTGCCACGGGTGCTGGGTTTACGGCAATAAAAGGACCGGCAACGACAGCCGGGAGGGCTGCAATAGGTGCCAGGGCGCCAGCATCCGCAGTGTTGGCGAGGGCGGGGGCGGCAGCAGCATCAGGCGCGGGGACGGCAGCGGCGGGCGCGGCGGCGGCGACAGCAGCGTCGGCGACGGCTGCCTCAGCGTCTTGTCGGCGCCCGTGGTCGCACGTGCAGGAGCCGCGGTCGCAGTATGACTGCAAGTGGGTGTGGAAGAACTTGCACGCCAGCCGGTGGCTGGTCTCTCGTCCTAGCTCGCGCCGCATGCTCACACGGAGGTTCACAAAGGCGCCCAGGAGGCGCATTTGCACCATAAAATGGTCTTGTCGTAGATGTACGAGGTGGGTCTTGAATGCCTTATTGATGCTGTGCCTGCTCTCGGCGCAAGCCGTCCGGTGCCGCACCGATCTCCCCGGGTAGGCGTCCGCGTCGTAGACGGGTGAGCAGCCGTGCTGCTTCTGGAGGCGGTGGGCGCGGTCAATGCTAGCCGCCATAGCCGACAGGTTGACCAACCACGGGACCCGCCGCGACGCGTTGCGCGCCATCTGGCACGCGGTGTCGAAGTACACTACAGACGGCAACAGCGGGAACCGCTGCATCAACGAGGCCAGCACGTGAGCCGGGCTCTCCGCGCGGTCAAGAAAGTCGAAGCCGATAAGCATGCCGCACGGGCACAGGAAGTTCTCAACCCCCGGCATGAACGTCTGGGAAGCGAGGAAGGCGTGTCGGCAGTCGTCCGACCCGAGCTCCTTGTTGAGCATGGCCTCTAGCGCCTCTCTGCCGGCCTTGACCCTGACGGCGCGCGTGGCGTTGACCGCCTCGGCCTTGCTGTCAGTGATGAACGGTCGGACGGGTGCCAGGTCCGGCCACACGTGCCCACTCAACACCTCTTCCAGCTGGGCCTTGCCGCGCTCCGAGGAGAACTGGGAGCAGAAAAGGGGGGAGGATTCGGGTAGAGGCGCCGCTCGGGTAGCTGCCCACGCGGCGTACTTGGGCGCCGACGCGACGCGCCACTTGTCCTCAAAGTCCTTGGCGCTCGCGGTCGCCTGGCCACGCCACAGCGTCTCCCAGTAAGAGTCCACGCCACAGGTAAACAGCAGCAGCTCGCCCACGGCGCGGGTCATCTCGGGGTCCACCGCGTCCGCCGTGCCCACGAGCTGGAGAAACGGCCAGACGATTCCGACCGACTCCACCGCCTTGGCGAGCGGCTTCCAGTCCGCCAGGGGAGCGCCCAACGCCAACCTCTTCGCGAGGCGCTTGATACGCGCTCGTGGCAGGCCGGCAAAGGCACCGACGACGGGGTGCCCTAAGAACGTCAGCAGGAACCGCCGCACGACCCGCCACCTCTCGCGCTCGACCGTCGCGCTGAGTCCGACGCCCACAGCGCCCAGCACTTGCTTTCTCACGCAGTAGGCACCGCGTACACGCGCCGCACCGGCGCCCGCCTCGTCGCCGTCCCCGTCTGCGTCGGGAGGCTCGTCGTCAGCCACATCAGCACCTCCAGCAGCGCCAGCATCTTCACGACGGACGCCAATCTCTTCGGCGGCGGCAGTCTCCTCTGGGCCCCTGTCGGTCCCGGGGTCGGTCGTCGAAATCTCGTTCGTGTAGAAGGAAAAGTATATGAAGGCCGCCGCCCACGACAAGTTGGCGCTCTTGGAGGCGACCCGTCCGACCTCGTGAGACGGCGGCACCGACGACATCTCCTCTGCGAGCCGCTTGAGCACCAAGTTGTCCTCCTTGGTGAGCCGCACGACGGCTTGCCGCTCTGCCGTCATGCGTTTGCGGATGGCACCACGCAAGGCCGCCGACGCCAGGCAAGACCCGTTGCCGGCATCCATCGGCACACCAACCACGTCCTCGGTCAGCCTGACGAGTGCCTGCGACTGGTTCCTCCAAATTGACAAGACCTGGCCGTCGGCGATGACCGCCTCATACGGTCGGTCGCCCACTCTCTTGCACTTGGAGCAACGGTAGAGAGAGGCCGGCACAATCAGCGTGCGCGCGTAGCGGTGCGCGGCGGTGATGAGCGTTTGCCGTGCGAGGCCTGCCTCGGCGCCCGACATCGACAAGGTAGACTCGAGCAGGAAGCAGATGACAGCGGCAGCCGAAGACAAAGTCCCATGCCCGGTGAAGACCATCTGCGTCATCACGTCGAGGTAGGTCCGAGTGAAGACCGTCTCCTTGCTAGACGCGAACAGGCCGTCGTGCGCTCCGTCATACGGCACGAGCTTGCCGCAGGAGCAGGTCAACCGCCGCAGAGACACGGTCACCCGACCGCGCAGGGTGTGCAGGGTGGCGCCCGTGTTCTTAAAGCCTTGTCCGTTGTACGGGTTGCCGCAAGAGAAGCACGCTGCCTCGCACAGCACGTCAGGGAAGTGGGCGGGGCGCCCATCAACGCGCCCGGTGTCTGCAAGCTGGTCCCACAAGTGGCAGTCAGCCACCTCCCCCGTGCACGGTAGCAGGTTACGCGAGCACCTTCCCCGCTCCTCATCCGCAAAAGCCGCCCACTCCGCCGCCAGCGCGACCGCTGTGGTGGGTGCGTCCGTCCGTGGCGCGCCGGTGGGCAACAAGACGTCCTTAAAGGGGTCCACAAAGGTAGGGTCGCCGGCAAGGGCCCCGGCAGCTTCCCGCAAGTCGGAGCACCAATGGCCGACGGAGGTAGCGTGGGGGCACGTCCAGTGGTCCTTTGCACAGCTCGTAAGCGTGCAAGCCGCGCGCCGCTGCACTCGTTTCTTGGTGCGTTGCTTGTTGAGCTTGTTGCGGATGACGAGCGCAGCCCAGGTCGACTGGAAGTGCACGGCAAAGACCCCCTTTTTCTTGGCCGTCGTCGTCGCGTACACGACGTCGCACTCGGCCGCGGGCGGTGTGGACGCGTTGTTGAGCACTGGAAACCGCCCGAGCAACGCCACGTCGTCGGGCAAGCCATCCGCGTCAGCGAGCTCAGAGTAGGACGCCCGCAGCCCCCGAGCGTGGCAGCAGCTGGATGAGTCACCGAGCCACGACCGTAGCTCCGCCGACTCGCCACCGCCGGCGCCGCCGCACGTACAGAGGTACGAAACGGCGCCCTCCTCAATCTGCGCTCAGACGACGTAAGCCCGCTCGCCCTCCGACAGAACGACAGCCGCCCCGCCCGCAACAGGGACGACACGAAAGAGCGTGCCCGCGCTGTCCTTCACCACCGCCGAGTCCTCCAGGGAGAGCGCGAGCACGCGCGTCATCCGCTTCTTGTAGTAGTCGATCAGCTCCAGCGCACGGGGGCCCGTGTCCAACGCGTCGAGCTCCTCCCCGTCCGCGTCGCCATCCGAGGCACTCTCCGCGTACAGGTCCTCCCCAACCGCGGGTGGGACGGAGGTGTCCGACAGGTCCTCCGCAGCGTCACGCACGCCAGGAACTCGACGCCGCTTGCGTCGACGGCCGTCCACGCGGGCCGGCGCCCGTTGAGGGCCGTCGCCGCCGGCCGCCGCCGCTCGTCCGGCACGTGCGTCCGTCGCCAGGCGACGTGCGCGTAGCCGCACGCGGCGATCCCGTGCGGGGGCCGCGTTGGGACTCGCAGGGGGGAAGGAAGCGAGAGTGGCCACCAAGTCCGAAGGCAAGACGAAGGGGGCAGTGAGCGCAGGCGCACTTAACCGCAGCTGGTCCATATTTCGGTCCGCCGGGGGGGATGGCTCCGGCTCGGAGCCGTCGCCACCGGGCGCATCAGGAGCGACCTGCTCCATGACGCGCAGCGGCCGCGCAAGAGCGTAGCGGTGATGGTGGGTGGAAAGGGAGGTCAGATGCGGGGATGGGCACTAATGACCAGCCCCGAGGGGTGACAGTGGGCGGGCACACGCCCAAAAAACAATGCAAAATGTTGGAGTAGGGGGAGGGGGCGAGCACGGGCGGCCGCCGGGGGGGTGGGGTGCAGACCGCGAGGAGCGTGAGCCGAACGGTGATGGCCACTGCGGGGGCAGTGGCAGTGGGGGACGTCAATGAATGTCCAGTGCCCACAGTTGCGGTACGGGGAACCGCCTCGAGGTGCCAATGACGGACGCACGCCCAACAAACAACGCAAGGTGGAGGGGGGGGGGAGTGCAAACCGCGGCGAGGGCGAGCGCAACGGTGAAGGCCACTGCGGGGGTGGCGAGGGATCGTTCCACCCTGCCCAAAGGCACCTCAATAACCCTGTCGCCGGCGTGGTTCTCGCCGACTCCGCACGGGCTTATGTCGAAAATTTGACTTGATATCGATAACCTGTCCGAGTAAGCTGATAAATTTTGAGCTGATAGAGAATCCAAGTACTTTTTAGCGCAGGCCAGGTCTTAGATACGGATACCACTGGCCTTAGTATTGCACTCGGGCTCCAGGAATGGATATCGACCCAGGCCGCGTCCGCTCCGGTGTGGGTGCCTGCGAGCCGCGTCCGCTTCAAAATGAGAGGCTATGGACCGGGCCCGCCTCTACTAATGTCAATCCTTTTCCGCTGAGCCCCAGAGAGACCGATGCACCTGTATCTGATGCTTGTAGGCCAGTCGGCTATGCGGTGTGAGTGCAGTGACTGTGGCCAGGCCACCAGACGACGCCTATTGTCGGAAGAGCAGTGGAAACAAACTCTTCACCTCTGCCGGCTCTCCTTTTACATCGGCCCATTCAGCCATTTTACCTTGTGAGCGGTGCCAGCAGGGAGGTCCAAACATCCAACCGCTTCACTGTCCACTAGACATTTGTGGCGAGACGTGACCTTAAGACTCAAAAAGAAAACTACCAGACAGCCGACATCGACACCTCACATGACCTGGTCGGGATACGCAGTGGCGCAAGAGGGAAAAGTTGCGCCCCTTGGCGCAACGTCGCATCAAAGCGGAGTTCATGTCCATGTGTGCTCTTGGGCGGGGGAGTTTGCAACAGTGCGCGCTCGTCAGGGTGCCCGACGCACTGCAGTGGTACGGAAATTTACCTTGTCTCTCTTTTTATAGTGCGCGTGAGCCGTTGTCTCTCCTTGTATGGCCTTTTTTTGTCCCCTTCCGTCATTCATCATCTTCGTTGGAAGTCGTTTCGACACACGCACGTATTGGTGCATTACGAACCGGGGACTCTCATAGTACAGAAATGCTTCCACCAACTCTGCGGGGACACTGGAGTCCGGCCATGCCCTATAGCTAGGCCGTGCCACCCGCTGTCGGCCACCGACCACAACTGTGTTGTCCCCTTCTCTACCACATACATAGTGAAGCCCGTTGCCCAAGCCTCAGTGTCCCGTGAAGCGTGAAGCGGTGCGTGCACACGTCGGGTGGGCGCGAGGCACCTGCCGACAGCACGTCTACCGTGGTGGGGTGATGCGTCCAGTGCTGTCCGTATTTCTTCGTGTGACCTGCGCTGGCACGATTATGCCGGGATGAGCAAAGGAATGTAGGCAACTAGGAGAGAGCTCGAGCCCCGTTTTGAGAGCGTCGACTGGCGTCGCTGTTTTCGACAGCGGTATCCGTTTATGCCGATACTCGTGGACACAGACTGATGGAGCCAATGCAGGAGCGCCAGTATGGAAGCGAAACACCGCTACAGCACGCACACACTATGCGGTTTGTTGTGGAGTGGTGCGCCTGCCTCGATCAGAATGGTTCGCTCCGCACGTTTGCGGCAGGAGCTTTCTGATGGACACGAATCCAGTCAGACAACTGTCCACGTCACTGCCGCCGCCACCCGCTCAGGCTGCAGCGCTTTCCCTTCCCTCTACCACACCGCCCCCACCCGGTGGCTTCGTAGACACGGGCGAGAGCAGCAGCACCGGCTGGCGCGTGAACTCCGCGACAACCCCCCCCGTTGTGTCGAAAACAATACAGACAGATGATTATTCCACTCCCCAGTCCACATATATGGACAAGAAGGATGTCGAGCAGGTGGTGGTAGGGATGCCTGACCATCCGAGCCACTGGCGGCTCCGGCGGCTGTCCCCAGACACCTGCACGACACATCTATTGTCCAAAAGACAATGGTGGGTGGTCAAAAGCCGTGCGGCAACGAGGGCGCGCGGCTTTGTTCCAGAATGCAGGCCACGACGCAGCCAGACAGAGAATGCACGATGACCTCGGAGCGCGGGGGCGAAGTAGTGAATGGCGGCGGATGTGAACAGTCTAAACGACGCGCCGGTTGAGGTTCTGGACCAATCGCATGCCAAGATCCAATTCAAAGCGCCTCCAGTCCGATATTTTCTGACTGACCTCTCTCTTGTGCGGCCCTTGTGACCCCGTGTCGGATTTACATACAACATGTTGCGGCCAGCACAGCCTCTTCCCTCTGTTGTCTGATTGCCGCCGCGGATCCCGCCAGATTTCAGCTCCGAGCGCGCGCGCGCGCGCGATCAGACCTCAAGGCTCTCGCGAGCCCGTCTCCCGGTTAGGTGGCCACGCGCGTGCCGTCAGCGAGCTGTGCGGCCATAACCATGTAGCTGTCAAGGAGGAGACAGGTAGGCTCCTGCTCTGTAAACCGGCCCATCCTGTCCATTGGCGCGGATCCCGCCAGATTTTCAGCTCCGAGCGTGCACGCGCGCGCGATCAGACCTCAAGGCTCTCGCGAGCCCGTCTCCCGGTTAGGTGGCCACGCGCGTGCCGTCTGCGAGCTGTGCGGCCATAACCATGTAGCTGTCAAGGAGGAGACAGGTAGGCTCCTGCTCTGTATACCGGCCCATCCTGTCCATTGGATACGGCATGGCGCCGAAAAAACGGTCGACTATCTAACCGCTTGCCTACCGCCGTGCGATAACGTATTGCGTCGGTATGAGTGGACGGCGGATAGGCAGGCCTTCATCCCCGTGGTGCAACGTTGTAGGTGCATGATTTCGGGCACCAAGATTGGGTCCTGATCGTCGCCGTCAGTGGCGTAAAGACCGGTTCGCAAGACTGGTTCCTTTTCCCGTCCCATAGGGCCCGAGAGAATCAAAAAAGAGGGGGAGGGGGGGGCGCGTTCTGAGCAGACCACGCGTTTCCGGCATGAATGCGCCCATAGCCGTCGGCGGTTGGGCGCGCCGTCGTAGTACGGGCGCGCCATCCGTGGTCGCACCCCCTCCGCACGCGGTCTGATTCGTGGGGGCAGATATTTAGGGTGGCCAGTCGGTGTGGCCTGTCGGTGTGGCGGTGGGGGTGGGCGCAGGTGCGAGTACCTCCTCACTGCGCTGCAGGCGCTTCTCGGCTGCGTCCCTTTGCAGGGCGTACTCGACACTGTTTCTCGGGTAGATGCAGGACGGGGGAGGGGGGGGAACAGCGTCGCGCCGCAATCAGCGTTGTACGGGGCCAGAGGTGCTTATGCGCTGCGCCGTACTCGACCTGGTGAGGGGGGGTCCGCACCGGCCCCCCACAGAGGCGAACACATCCGCGTGACAAAGCCTGCTTTCTGCTGCACGCCCAACCCAGCAAATGCCGCACCGTCACTCTTCCTGGCGACGCACCCCCCCGACGCGCACTGCGTTGACGACAGTTCGCCAGGACAGGCAACGCTCAGAGAGACGCTCCCGCTGCGACACAGCTGGTGCCCCCACCACTACTCTCCCTCTCCCTGCGCGGCCCCCGTATAAGGCCATGTCGGTGTGTCCTGTGCCTCGCTAGAAAGCGCCGCGGAAAGGGAGTCCAGAATGCCAGACAAAGGGTGACCGAAAGACAAAACGCGGCTTCTACAGCCAGCGACAAGATGCTTATGAACGTGCCCCCACCACTAAAACAACAGGAAAAGACAACAACAGGAAAATACAACATCTATTCGCCCCGGCGGCTACGCTTAGCCAAGCGCGGCGTAACGGCCTCGCTCTCCTCCGCGGCAGCGCTCCCCTCGGCCTCCTCGATGAGGGTGGCCTCCTCCACCGTGCGGGCCTCCTCGTTGCGCTCTTTGCAGTGAGCACTTGTACGGGCTGCACCGGCGTCGTGGAAGGTGCCGTAGCACCAGCGGCCAAGCGCGCGGCCGCGCGAGTCGCCAACACAGCTGACTCACCGCCAGCAAAACCAGCAGCCTCCGTCGGCCTGGGAGCCAAGCCCGCCGGGACGCCGTCCACCGGAACGGCGGCTGTGCTGGGAGACTTGCGCTTGGGTGCAGCCTTGCGCCGCAGCGCCGCGTGGTCAGCCTTGAAGACCTCGTGCTTCATTACGGAGTGGCATCGCGGCTCCTTGCACCACAGCAGCAGCAGCGCCGCCACCGCCTCCTCGTGCTTGCGGTGGTGCTCGCTCGAGGGGATGGCGTCGAGGAAGATCGTAACGAACTCCTCCGTGAGCCGCGTCTGGTCCGTGAACAGGTCGGCAGCGCCCTCATCCAGCGGCTCCTCGGCGGGCCGGACCTCGCCCGACTTGCACGCAGACTTGACCATCTTGGAGGGGAGGAAGCGCGTAGGCACCTTGACCCCCATTGGCCATCGCGGCGCCACCACCGTGCCGTCGCTCGTCTGGTCGGCGACGATCCGGTGCGCCCACCAGCGCGAGAAGCCTTCTTGAATGTTGCGCGGGGC
>ENA-ORXR01002128-ORXR01002128.1-marine-metagenome-genome-assembly--contig:-NODE-2128-length-19374-cov-3.879930_pt1 | contig 19374 bp, 14 predicted proteins | sample MGYA00237866_ERZ511479 | MGnify/ENA metagenome assembly ERZ511479 | reverse complement strand
ACATGCCTATTGTCTCCATATCCTGCATGTAAAACGAAGCGCACCAACGATATGGTTTAGCCGCCTTTTATAGGCGGAAACATAATAACCTCATCACCTTCTTTCAACGGCTTAACGTAGTCAGCCTCCTGAAGTTTCTTCCCATCAAACATAATAAAAAAAGGCCTGTCAGCCGCTAAGCCAACCCTCGCGATTACATCATTAATAGTCGCTCCCTCACTAAGCTCTAAATCACAGCGAGAGAATTCGCCTGCGGTGGGCAAAAACACCCGCAGGCCACCTAGCATTTTCAAGGTAATTTTCATCAATCCCCTTACAACAAACCAAGTCGTGTCATCGTCGCTTCTGTCGGCATGCCCTCAGTATCCCAGCCACGCAATTCATAGTAACTCGGTAACATCTCATCTAATCGACAAACTTGACCTTCAGCCGTTCCCGAAGTCGCAGGCTCTTCAAGGATGCGTTTTGGTAGCGTATCGTCTGCCTTTCTAAGGCCCGCACGAATATTAAAGACACGCTCGATATTCCAAATGCGCTCACCCGTTTGGTTGAATCGCTCCATGTCCCACTCACCATCACAAGCGGCATTGATCAGCTCACAGTAGTCGTCCATTTTCCAACCAGCACCACCGGGGAACAGGCAAAGCCCACTGGAGTCGATGCTCGCTGTTTGATCTTGTGAAAATCGAACGATGTCCGCTTTACCAGCGGTGTTAGTGGTTTCAAAGTCAGACGAATACGGGTCAGCGCGTAAGTGACAGGCACCACGGTTACTAGTGGCGTAGGCGAGTCCCATACCTTGCATGCCGCGTCCGTCATAGGCTGCAAACTCTTGACCTTTAACCGCCATCGATAGATCGGGGTGGCCATATTTTGCCGTGAGCAGCTTAGAGCCCATCGCCACATCCAAACCAAAACCTTCGCCTAATCCAACCTTTTCGGTTATCTCACACATGGCCTCAGCAGAGCCAAATTTCAGCTCGATACCATCGGTTTGCTCCTTGGTAATTGCGCCGATTTCATACAGTTCCATAGCCGCTGCAATTGAGCCACCCAATGAAATTGGGTCCATGCCGTATTCATTGCACAGGAAGCCGGCGTAAGTTGCCGCATCGATATCATCAACACCACAAGCTGCCCCCAGTGCATAAGCTGTTTCGTATTCAAGACCACCAGAGGCTTTGTGATACTGCGGTTTATCTTTGACTGAGAAATGAGTTGGATCGATCTTACAGATACGTCCACAAGCGACAGTACAGCCGAAACAGGCAGCATTGGTCACTAAATTGGTGTGACCGTTTTCATTCGGCGTTTGCATGGCTTCAGCATTGAGTTTTTCTGCACCTTCAAACTGCACCTGACGGTTATTGCGAGTGGGCATCGCGCCGAAGGTGTTGACCACATCCATCATAGCAATCGTGCCATCACGTGATAATTCATCACGGTCATTCATTCGGGCGTTAACTTTATTGACTGTGGCAAACATTGCCTTAGCATTACCGTTAGGTTTAACCCCTTTGGTTCCCCTAACGGCGATTGCCTTCAGGCCTTTTGCCCCCATGACGGTGCCAACACCAGAGCGTCCAGCGGCACGATGTGAGTCATTAACCACACAGGCATAACGGCAGAGTTTCTCGCCAGCTTGGCCGATTGAAGCTATGCGCATTTGTGGGTTTTTATGTGTGGTGTGAATAATTTCTTCGGCTTCCCAGACTGATTTTCCCCAGAGGTGTGAGGCGTCAAGCAGTTCAACCTTATCGTTTTCGATATGCAGGTATACAGGCTTTTCTGCCGCACCCTCTATGATCACCAAGTCATAGCCCGCAAACTTCAGCTCTGCGCCAAATTTGCCGCCTGAGTTAGAACAGGCGATGGCACCGGTCAGGGCGCCTTTAGTGATAACCGAATATCGCCCACCAGTTGAAGCCATGGTTCCGGTCAATGGGCCGGTGGCAAAAATCAGTTTATTTTCAGGCGATAAGGCATCCGCAGCAGGATCCATTTCTTCCAGCAAATACTTGCTGCCAAGACCCCGCTGACCCATGAACTGACGAGCCCATTCCATATTTAGCGGCTCAATTTTGCATTGCCCGGTGCTTAGATTTACACGGAGAATTTGTCTCTGCCAGCTCATAAGATGCTCCTGAAAATAGGTTAGCAATAGAGAGTACGATATTTTTGATTGGCTGACCACCATTCAGCCCTCGACTTAGGGGATGCTTCGCTTGTTGATTGGTGTTAATATTTTGAACAAATCAGCTGTTGCTGAGCCATTACTCACAATAATAAAAAATATCAGAGGGTTTCAAATATGAAGGGCATTATTTTCACTGAATTTCTGGAAATGGTCGAGGAAAAATTCTCACCTGAAGTCGCGGATAAAATCATTGAGGCATCAGATCTTGTCACGGGCGGCGCTTACACCTCCGTTGGTACTTATCATCACTCCGAATTAATCGAAATGGTCGGTCATTTGAGCCAAGAGTCGGGCATTGAAGTGGTGCCGTTAGTCAAAGTGTTTGGTGAGCATCTGTTTGGCCGTTTTGTTGATTTATACCCAGAGTTTTTTGAGGGTGTCGATTCTTGTTTTAGCTTTCTTGATTTGATTGAAGATCATGTTCATGTAGAGGTTAAGAAGTTATACCCCGATGCGGAGTTACCGACTTTTGCTACGGAGCATCCAGAGCCGCAAAAGCTGGTAATGACGTATCAGTCGATGCGGCCACTTGCGCCCGTTGCAGAGGGTCTTATCAAGGGCTGTATTGCTCACTATAAGGAGGATATCTCGGTGATTGTCGAAGACTTATCGGGCGGTGATAACACCCAAGCGCGGTTTACCTTAGAAAAGATGACGGGCTAAATGTTTTGAGTGACGACTTAAAATTGTTGCAGCGCCGTCTGCAACGGGAACGCAGTGCCAGAAAGCAAGCTGAGACACTGTTAGAAAAGAAAAGCCGCGAACTTTATGAGGTAAACCAAGCGTTACAAGGCTCAGCCGAGTCGTTGGAAGAACAGATTTTAGTGCGGACTAAAGAACTCGAAGAGGCTCGGGATAACGCACTCAGTGCTAATCGTGTTAAGACAACCTTCCTTAGCACGATGAGTCACGAAATTCGTACACCCATGAATGGCATCATCGGTATGTCGCACTTGCTATTAGATACTGAGCTTACTCAAGGGCAGCGACGTCAAGCCACCATCATTCGCTCCTCTTCAGAATCGTTGCTGAGAATTATCAACGATATTTTAGACTTGTCCAAACTAGAAGCGGGTAAGTTTGAAATACAGCATATCCCATTCCAGCTTGACGATCTGCTTGCCGACATTTTCAGTTCTATGGCGATTACCGCAGCGAATAAGCGTCTGGAACTGCTGTGTCAAATTGATCATGACGTACCTAATGGCTTAATCGGAGACCCCCAGCGTCTACGTCAGATATTGGTGAACCTACTGGGTAATGCACTTAAATTTACCTCAGAAGGACATGTCTTTCTGGAGGCCAGCATTGCTGCGTCTGGTGATGGTATCGTCACGCTGCACATTGAAGTAAATGATACTGGCCAAGGTATTGACGAGAAATGGCAGGCGTTGTTATTTACGCCGTTCACGCAAGGCAAATACGATATTTCGAATCCTCAGGGAACAGGGCTGGGTCTGTCGATTTGTAAACGTTTAGCTAAATTAATGAAGGGCGATATTGGTCTCAATACCCAAGTAGGTCAGGGCAGTAGCTTTTGGGTAGATATTCCATTTACCGTGAGTGACAACGCTCAAGAAAAGTCTACTCTTGAGGGCTGCTTTGCCTTGTATCAGGCGAACGACTCTATTGCGCCGATGATGCAACAACAAATTAAATCACTGGGTGCTGAGCTTGCAGCGGCAGACAATCTGGATGAACTGCTAAATTGGCACTCTGCTGATTCTAAGAAATACCAAAAGTACATTATCGATATCGAGAGTCTTGAACCGGAGCAGGTAGAGCAATTTAGCCACTATCTTGAACGTCAGGAGTCGGCAGCAAACTGGCTTTTTATCAGAAGCATTAATGAAACTAAAACTGAACTCAGTGAGCTGATACAAAAAAAGTCTATCGTCTCGATGATTAAACCGATCTGTCAGATGAGATTGCTGGAGTTTCTGCACATAGATGCGGACGCAGATAAAGCGAAGGTTGCCACTAAAAAATTAATTGATGCTGCGGCTTGGTTTGATACGTTTGAAACACCGCCCAAGATATTGCTGGTTGAAGATAATAAGGTTAACCAGATGGTCGCCTCTTCACTGCTGAAAAAACGTGGTATGCAAGTCATTATCGCGAATGATGGGCTTGAGGCGGTGGATATTTCTAAGGAGTATATATTTGACCTTATTCTTATGGATATCCAGATGCCACGTATGGGTGGGATTGAGTCTATGCAGGTGATAAAAGGGAGACTGAAGTCGGAAGGACAAAAAGCCGTGCCCGTAATAGCCTTAACCGCCAACGCTATGCAGGGGGCAGCTGAAGAATACCTCGAACGAGGCATGGATGATTACCTCAGTAAACCGATCAATACCACAGAGCTGGATAGAGTGTTAAAGCATTGGCTAATCGATGCTGAAACCGAAACCAAAGCTTACAGCGTTGCATTGGCAAGCGACTGACGTATTATTTACTGGCGAGTTTCTGGCCTGGTTTAAGTAATGGCCCAAGCGCTTTATATGCCAGTGACTCCAGAATGATGCCATTAGTATTGGCGGTGAGCGCTTTGTTTGGTAGGCCTGTTTTCTCATACAAACCGGAATACCAACCTTTCTCCTCATCGTAAAGCTTGCTGGCGGTTTCGATCAGCTTGGTCGTGTACTCAGTCTCATACAGCGCATGCCATCCGAATGCAGCTTTGGTGCTCAGGCTTTTGAATTCACTAGCATCATCGCCATTTTCCGTGATCGCATTCCATGCCTTGCCACTGGTAAAGACGGTGTTATAGACAAAGTAGGGTGCCACGTCGATATTGTCCTCACTGACCGCAGTAAGGATGCCTGTTTCTTTATAGCGAGCTTCCTGTACCGCGTAAACACGGTTAGAAAACTGCCGCGAGATTTGATCCCAGCCGAACTCTAGCCCATCTAAAATATATGGCTCACTCACTACATAGTTGTGAGCAGTAAATTCTTCGGGACGTCGACTGTCTGTGGCAATGTTAATGCCATTTATTTTGATGAATTTTAACCAGGACTGATAGTCCAGTGCTTCTGCCACGTCATAACCCATCAGCTGCATCGACTTGGCAGCGTACTCTTCATAGCCCAAGCGTCCTTCCTGAAGGTATAGTGTTTTACCATTTTCAAGTAACGCACCATATAGGCTGCCGTCTTTGACCATGGCATTGAGGTCCCATCGCTTTATGACCGCCTGCACCTCTGTGGTAAATTCAGGGTAGTTCCATACCAGCACATTAATCGGCACCATCACGCGGCCGATATCGATTGCTGACCAACCTATACCCCGAGGCGTTGCCTTATTTTTATAGTCAACCATTTTCAGGCTAATCGTATTGTATGATTTATTCGGTAGTTTGCCCTCGTAAAGTGGGAGTTTAGCAAGACTGCCCAGCAATGACTGCATGCGTTGTTTGAAGTTAGCGTCAGTGATAATTTCCAATCGCTGCGCTGAAATCAATCCCATCATATACGAGGAGGTATCCCACAGCGTCGAGGCATTATATTGATGCGCTGAGTTCACCATGCCGGTTTCTTCTATGGTGTTGTTTTCAAAGTACTTCCAGGCAATATTAGCCCACTGCAACTCCTCAGAAGTCAGCGTCCGGGATTTGGGTAGAGGTATAATTGTTTCGTTTTTGATATTCATGCGTGCAGATACCCGGTTTTCAAAGTCGACCCTTTCCAAAGTCATAACAATACCAAACGCGGTGATCAAGGCCAGCATAAATACAATGTGGCTACGGGCCCGGATTAGGGATTTTCTGAAGCTCATATCTGGCCTTCTGCTAAGGGTTGGTCTACGGTGTTAGAACCCGATGATTGTTGTTGAGATGCTTGCTCTTTTGAACGCTCATCTACTGGCTTCCATAAGGCTGCATAAACGATTCCGCTGAGAGCGAGAATATTATTTAGCCCCCAAAAAGTATTAAGCAATACGCCATCAATAGAGAAACTGACCTGGCCTCTGGACACTTGCCACCAAGCGTAGCCTATTCCGAGTATCGTTAAAATAATGATGCTTAGTTGAGGGATAACTAAATGAAGAAATGTTCCTTCCTGCCGATCCTTTGGAGTTACAGGAAAACTGATTTTTTCTCCTTTTAGCACTGTCCAAATTGCCCGTAAATTATTGGGGAAAAATGCCAGATAGGAGGCTTTGGATGAATAGCCTGCCAAGCCCCAGCAACCCACCATAAAGGAAAGCTCGGTCATCAATAAAAACGGTAGAATGTGCGCATAAAAATCCATTGAATACGCCTTAACTGGGGCAATCGCGGTAAACAGATAAATCAGCGGTGCGCAGAGAAAAATAGCGTTCCAGAGGCCTCCGAGATAAGACCAAATGGTGGTGGCATACATTAATCGCTGAGGCATGCTCATGCCTTTGCGGAAAACAGGGTTGTCGTTTTTAGCTATATCCAGCGTGCCGCCAGCATACTTGAAACGTTGCACCGTCCAACTCAATAAATCCTGAGGCGACAGCATTTTAGATTCAACTTCAGGATGCATCACCGACTTCCAATTACGATCTTCATCGGCATGCAGCACGATGGAGGTATAAATGTCCTCAGAGACGTGGAAGCGGTAAGGTGTGAATTCATTATCCTGAAGTACCTGATGTTTCAGGCCTGCTTCAGCGATAGGGTCAAGGTTGTCCTCGCCCGTAAGCTTTGTAATTAGTGCGCTGCTATTTTTGACCTCACGATCAATTGATTCTGCATAGGCTTTTAAAGCGGCTTCCATAACGGCTTCGCGTCGATGGATAGAGCCTGCGCCACAACAAAAAGAGGCATTACACCAATTTCTGCGGCGCTGGATAACGTCGTAGAACATTTTTGGCTCGTTCACAAATGGATCCTCACCAATCGTTACCGGACCAAAGATTTTTTCAATACCCTTGCCTAGCATTCTGCCGGGCTTAGACAGGTATTTGCCTAGACATTCTGGGAGCGAGCGTCCCTCCGGCAAGTCAAAAAACCACTGAGGAGTTTGCACCCAAGCCACATTAGGGTCGCGAAAATAACCCAAGGTATGCTCAAGAATGGTTGGAAACGGGCGCGTATCAGCATCACAAATCACAATAAAGTCGCCGCTGGTTTGCTCCATGGCATTACGCAGATTACCCGCCTTGTAGCCCATATTGTTGTTGCGGGTAATGTAGTTTGCGCCTTCTTCCTTGGCCACTTGCTGCATGGCTGGGCGCTTGCCATCATCCAGCACATGGATTTTTAAATTGATATTTGAAGGGTAGGTCACCTTGCCTGCATCCTGTAGGCTGAGGCGAACTAGTTCAGGGTCTTCGTTATAAGTTGGAAAGTAGATGTCCACTTCTAAGGGGCGATCTTTCTGTGGTGCATAGTTAACCACTTCACTAAGCAAAGACGGGCCGGTTTGTTTGGGGGTGTCTTCGACTTTCCAGAGATTAAAGGTGAAAAAGCAAAGGCCAAGATAAGCCGCTGTTTCAGCTAATACTAAGGGTATGGCGTACCAAAGTGCGTCGGTGTTTAAGGAGGATGTCCAACGCCAATAGATATACCAAAGGCCAAGGGTGAGGTTAATAACGGCAAGGTATTGCCATAGCAGCTCACGGGAAGATGAATGAGGCAAGGGCGGTTCAGGCTTTCGATCCTCAAATTTGTCGAAATAAAAACCCATTTCTAAAACCTTATTATTATTTTTATGTGGTTTGTTTCTTTCTCACAGACTAGGCAGTTACCTTAGTCAATACCAAGGTATTGTGATCAGCGTAGCGGAAATATTCTATTGTATCTGCCAGCGCCTGAATCAGGCATAAACCCCAGCCACCTTCAGGCAACGTATTCTCTTCGGGTAGATTAGAGCCTTCAATCATAGCTGCACCGGGGATAGCAAGGCCCTCATCGGTAATCTTGATAAGCGTAGTATTATCCATTTTTGCAAACTCAATCAGAATGTCCCCATCGGGCTGTGCTTGGTAGGCATGCTCCACCACATTGTTTAAAGCTTCGACTAGCATTAATTCAAGGTGGCCTTGAGTTTCAACTGCAACGTTGTGTTTATCACAGAACTGTTGCAACAACTCTGAAGCAAGCCTGACTTCTGAAAATGTGCTGTTGATATTGATTTTACACATCATAAGCCTATTAAAAGTATTGTTTGGCTGTTTCCATATCATTGGTCAAAGTGAATATTCGATCCATACGGGTTAACTTGAACAACTCCAGCACTGTCCCTGAAGCGCCTAGGATAACCATTTTGCCAGTGCCGCCAATTTGCTTTAATACCGCAACCATGGCACCAAGGCTGCTACTGTCCATAAAGCTCAGTTGGCTGATATCCAGAATTAGTTGGTTGTTTCCTGAGGAGATAATATCTTCCATCGCTGCTTTAAATTCTAGTGCTACTGAGGCATCAAGTCTGGTTTCATCCAGAGTAGCAGTGGTCAGTCCATTGTCTTGTCGTAAATTTATTTTCATGTATCTGTCTCGTCTTGGGGGTTGGGTTGGGGGTCTTTAAACTCGATGATTAGAAAACTAATATCATCTGGTAACTCATTTATTTGTTTTGCTGAAAGCCATTGATTAGCAATCGCTTCACTCATTTGCTTGGCATTCAGATGTTTTATTGAGTCAAAATGTTGAGTTAGGTTGTCGCCGTATAGCACTTCATTATTAAGCATGGACTTATTTTCACTTATGCCATCTGAGTAAATAATGAGTTGGTCGCCTCTATCCATTTGTAAAACCTGAGTTTCATACTCAGCACCATCAAATAGGCCAATAGGGAATCCATTAACTTCAAAAGGGAGAATGGTATTTTTGCTATGTCGGTTGATGTAGGGGTGAGGGTGACCTGCCTGAACGAAGTAAACCTTGTTGGTATACATATCGATGATGCCAAACAACATGGTCAGGTAATGGTCGGAGTCTTGTTCCAATAATCGTTTATTAAGATTTGTTGCAAATAAAGCGGGTATTTCTTCCAGACGGTCACGGCTTACGCCTCCGCCATATAAGCCGCGTTTTAAGCCTAGCGAAACTTGTAATGACATCGATAGCATAGCAGCTGAAATGCTATGGCCGGAGATGTCGAGACTATAGAAGACTAAGCATCCCGTTTGTGTCTTGTAATAATCAAAGGTATCGCCACCAATGAAGACTGCTGGTTTGTAGAGCCAAGCAGTGTTGATTGAACCTTCAGTTAGTGGCTCAGGTAATGATTTAAGTTGGGTGGAAGCGGCTGCTTGCAGATCTTTTTTAATATGATCGTGCGCGACTTGCAGTGCTTTGTTTTTCTCAGCAATATCATTTTCCAAAGTGACTACACGCTGGGCAGCCATCAGGCGGATGCGTATCTCTTCAAGGTCAACCGGTTTCGAGGCAAAGCCATCTGCACCGGCATTAATACCATCCAGAATATTCTTTTTACCATTGAGGCCAGTGAGTAAAATGATGTAGATATAATTAATAAATTCATGCTCCCTGATGCGTCGGCAGAGGCCGGGGCCGTCTAACATAGGCATTTTCCAGTCACAGAGAATCGCATCGAAATGATTGGCCTGAAGTTTACTCCAAGCGTCTTCGCCATCGATGGCTTCTGCAAAGCTGTGACCTAGTTTTTTGACGATGCTGCACAAAATAAAGCGCATGTCTCTAGCATCATCTACAATCAGGATATTCATGGAGTATTAAGGTAAGTTATTGTTTTAATGATTTTTATTATTCGCTTGTAACTTTTTAAATAAGTGTGGCATAATGATTTGGTGATGTAAAACACAACGAATAATTATTAGACGGACAGTCAGATCGCTCACCTCTCAGTCAGTACAGTCCGTTATATATAACAATAAAAATAAGCCGTCGAGTACTTCTGTCATGCTCTATCGATCCATCAGTGTCGCTATTATATTGCTGCTTTCCTGGTTTGCGTATTCTTCTATGCAATCCCTACAGCAGCTGAGCTTTCAACTCAATGAATTAAAGCGGGAAACAGTTGAGATTGCTGATAAATCTGCTGCTGACCAGCAGGAAACTAATAAGCAAATCAAGGCGATTCAGGACTTTATTATTAGCCAAAATAAACTCAGCGCAGAGAAAAAACAGCTTGAGAAAAAACTGGTTTCTCAAAAGCAGTTAACAGATCTCCATATAAGTTATTCACAGGTGCTGAAAGCAGAAATATTCAGATCACAGAACCAGCTTAGTGATGCCTCAAAGTTATTGAAAAGCACTAAGAAAGGTATATGGAAAGCAGGCGATATTTACCCCGATAAACAAAAGATGCTACGGGCGCTGATGCCAAAAATCGATGCTTCTGTCATTGCATGGAACAAGGGTGATAAAGCAACAGCAGCAAAACCCATTTATATGGCACTAGATAAAATCATTCAGGAAAAAGGTAAATAATAATGAATGAGCAAGCTAACTCTAAAAAGAAAGAAGCATCGTATAAACGTTATTTACCGCTGCTTATCGGTTCCATTATAGGGATAGGTATCGTTGCCTGGACCAGTTACCAGGTTCAGCAATCTCGACTACAGCAATCGACTGAAGGTCGTGACATGTCAGAATTGTTTGCAAGCAACAAGAGTCACTCAAACAGTGCTGGGATGTGCGGCACGCCTGAGCCCGCTGTGCATGCCTGCTTCAAAGCCAAGAGCGGCCTGTGTGAAGAAGATTTACAGGCAGCGCGGATTGCCTGGAAGTATTATGAAAATAATTATCAGCCTAAGACTGGCTTGGTAAATTCTGCCAATAAATATCCATCAACCACGATGTGGGATACCGGGTCGGCGCTAGCGGCGACGATCGCGGCTCATGACTTTGGATTTATCGAAAAGAAGGACTTTGATGATCGGATCGTTGCTTTAATCAAAACGCTGAGCACCATGAGATTGTTCAATGGTGAGGCACCCAACAAAGTTTACAATACTAAGACCGGTGAAATGGTTGATTACCGGAATAAGCCGACTGAAGATGGCATTGGTGTCTCAACGCTGGATTTGGCTCGTCTGGTATCCTGGATGAATGCGCTGGCCTGTAAGTACCCAAAGTTCAACACGCAGGCGAGTAAGGTTTTATCACGTTGGAATTATGATCGTTTGATTGATAAAGGTCAGATGTATGGTCTGGCACTTGATCCGGTTTCTAAGAAGGTTCGCGTATTGCAGGAAGGCCGTTTGGGTTATGAGCAGTACGCTGGAAAGGTATTCAAAGAACTGGGTTTTGATCAATCGGTAGCGGCGACTTACGATAATGAATTTCGCAGCAATATAGATATTTATGATGTGCCTATTGCCTTTGACAGTCGCGATCCAAGGCAGCTAGGTGCCTACAATTACGTGGTAACAGAGTCGTATGGGCTTGATGTGATGGAGCATGGTTATGATACCGAGAACACATCGCTGGTTCGAAATATTTACGATGTTCAAAAAGAACGTTTCAAACGCACAGGGATAGTGACGGCGGTTTCGGAAGATAATGTTGATCGAAAACCATACTTTATCTACAACACAATCTTTACGGCAGGCTTGCCATGGAACACGACTACTGACCGTGGTGTGCAGTATAACGATTTAAAAAGTGTTTCCACCAAAGCGGCGTTAACACTAGCATTGCTGTACCCAGAGGATGAATACACGCAGGTACTAAAAAGCCAGGTTGAGAGTGCTTATGACCCAAAAAAGGGTTGGTATTCTGGCGTTTATGAGAATGGCAACGGTTATAATAAAGCGACGACAGCAAATACCAATGGTATCGTTCTCAGTACCTTATTATTCAAAAAATATGGCTCTATTTATGAGCTCTGCAATGCTTGTGGTCGAAAGTTAAGACTTGACCCCAGTATTTACAAGCGTCAACTGAAGTAATTCAAATGCAATGGCGCGCCGCTAAGTTCTGCAGGCAAATAGGCTTCGCACAATTCTTAGGATTGTTGTTAGGCCTTTCAGTACCCGTTACGTCGCTTGCCGAGAAAGCTCTGCCGCCACTGCTCAAACAATCCAAAATATTGTCATGTGCTCAAACTGAGCCTAGGGCTAAACAAGCTTTGTCCCGACTTTGGGAAATCGAGGATTCTGAAAAAGAATTCCCTGATGAAAACATGCAGGGAAGTAATGGAAGTATCTTGCATGCCGCTACGCTGGATATTGTTCTCAAATCACTCGTTGATACCGCTGAGCGGTTCCCTTTACTAAGAAATCAGGTTGAGCGTACCTTGCTGAAATGGAATTACTGTGACGTATTTCAGGAAGGCAGTTTCTATGATTTGAAGAAAAGTAGCAGTGGATTTGAGCGTTCGAAAGCTGCTGCTAATTCGCCTCAACATTGGCAGGGGTTCAAAGCGTTGGGCTTTTTGGGTGAACATGAAAACCGTTTTATCCCTAATATTCTGGCGTTAGATCAGCAGAGTTTGCGTTCTGATTATGAATGGTTATTTCACAGAATTTTCCGTGAACAGTGTTTTCCACACCCTGATACCTCAGCGTTATTTGATTCCACACAGTACCGTTTGAAAGAGAGCGTTGCTGTTACCGTCAAAACGACAGTAGGTGAATATCCTCATGAATGGAACCCTGAATGTGTTTATCCTCGCTCGGCTCCTAAGCTTACAACAGATGTGGCGATTGAAGATATTCCGTCAGTCGTTCCTGCATTGATCTCTGAGTTGCGGCTGTTACCCGTTCCGCAACTTGTACCCGGCCTGTTAACTCAGGTTAAATTAGTGGATCAATCAGTCGTAGTACCAGTGTTGAAATCTAAAATTAATATTCAGGATGTTCCGCAGCTGGTACCAGAATTGAAAACCAAAATAGTAATGAGCCAGCTTGAGCTAAAGGTTCCAGTATTAAAATCCCGTCTATTATTAGAGCCGACTAGGTTTGCAGCGCCTAAACTATCAACCAGAATACATTTAGATAAGCCAAAAGTTATTGTAAAAAAACCGCTTGTGAAGAAAGCACCGATAAGGTTTGTTGCTCGTGGTGGAAACCACAATGGAAATTATACTGGCAACTACCGAAAGAGTAATAACCATACCAACGCACAGATCGCTGCCAGACAGCAGGTCGTTACTAAGCAACAGGTTGCCACTAAGCCTAGTATCGTTTTAGATAAAAATGCCTCCCTCATGGAGCGAGTCTTAGGTGGGTTATCGGGCGGTGGTAATGTCCTGATTGTCGATAAAATTCAACTCACTGTAAATGAATATAACGGCACGGTAGAAACAGTTATTTCAAGTTCTGATATTGGGTCAACTGTAACGGCCACCGAAACCAAACCTGAGCTGGTAAGGGAGTTATTACAAGCACTGCCAGTGTCTCAAAAACCTGCGGTAAGCCGTGCAAACAACTCTGCTATAAAAAAGCGCCCTAAAAAGAGCATTACTCAATCATCTGCTTATGTGATGGTGCCTGAACTACAGAGTATGCTGCTGGTTACTCAAATCGAAGCCACTAGCCGTCGACCTGTGCAGATACCTGACAAAACCAAGCGAGTGACAAAAAGCAAATCTAAAACACGCATCGCTTCAAAACGTAAAAAGCCTGCGAAAAGAAATAAGAAAGGTAGCACTTCATCGAGCCTGTTTATTTATGAGCCCTATCCAAACGGCAAGCCTGCTGAGAAATCCATTGAGCAGCTCTTGCTTGAGTATCAGGCGTATGAAGAGCGACGTAAATCCGGTCGTAAGCCAAAAAAAAAACGAGTGGATAGAACGATAAAAAAGCTGCTAGATGTTCCGATGTTGAATCCACAGATCCTTCTTGTGCGCGCTGTTTCAAAGAAACGGGATGTGCCGTCCTTGAGAACTAAATACTGGATAGAGAAGAGGGCTTTGCAAAAGGTGTCTGTACCTGAATTAAACAGCAAGGTACGGGTTCATAACAGGGCTGTACAAAAAGTGAATGTGCCTGGATTAAACAGCATAGTACGGATTTATAAAAAATATAAAACACGAACAGTCAAGGTACCATCGCTTAGTCCTATGGTGATTCAACAGCTGCCAGCCATTAAGGAAAGCACTAAGCAATCATCAACGTTATCGAGCAAGAAATTATCTGATGAGGTTTTTGAAGATACTACCGTTCAAGGAAAAGTGCCTGAAGAGACCTTTAAGTTTTCAAATGATAGGCTCCCGGATCATGTTTTTGAAAGCACCCTAGTTACAGAGAGAACAACGTCGGCCGCTACGACACCGACATTTCTGTCCTCAGACGCACCTCTGCCATATGTGATAGATGAGCTATTTAGGAATGATTTACCCACTGCTCTGCCAGGTTCGAAAAAGGCTAAAGATAAACAAAAAAAGCGAGCTAAGCCTAAAAAGAAGACCATAGGACTAGCCGGAAATATTTATCTCAAGCACTCCTTGAGGCACAGTGCCGAGGCCATCGGTGGCTCAATTAACCGCAAGTTGATAAAAGATAGCTATTGGTTTGCTCGGGTGGGGTGGAACTACACTTTAGAAACGTCTGACGACCCCTTTACTTATTCTTGGGGAATTGGCTATAGCGATTGGCATCCCGGTACGTTTTCAGCTCAGCTAAATAACTGGGGGCCAATAAAGCCCGAACAAGGCTTGGCATTGGAAAAGGCAGTGGCAAACTTCGGTTACTCCGTAAAATCAGACTTCTTAAAAAAACATCGCCTCGGCTTGTCTGGTTCTATCAACGTTCCTGTGGAAGGCAATAGTTCTATCGCAGGGAACCTGCGCTGGTCGCCTATAGAGAATTGGTATATCAATACGTCGGTTAGTCATCCTTTGGAAGGAGATGGAACACCTAAATGGACCTATGGTTTTGGCTACAGTGACTGGCGACCTAATAAAGTTAATTTGCAGTACTCGAACTATGGGCCCAATGAAATCCTTGACGACAACTACGAAGAAAATGGCACTTGGTCGCTGAGTTATAACTGGAAGTTCTAGCAGTAAACCTAATCTCATTGATTGTTGTAAATTAACGCCTTATTAAGTGGTTTTGTGCCACATTAAGGCTCTAAAAAAATAATAAAACGAGCATTTGATAATGAGCGCATCAGAATCGCTACTAGAACAAGAAATTGCCGCCCAGCCAAAAGCAAATAGCTGGGCCTATGTCGATACTGGATCAACCCGCGACCTACGGCTAGATTTTATGCGTGGCATCGTTATTCCTTTGTTGTTTGCAAGTCACTTCGAGTATTTCTCGGCGTTGATGTATGTCGGCTGGGAGCGGATAGGCGTGGTTTCGACGGCTGAAATTTTCGTGATTCTTGCGGGTATCGTTGTCGGTATGGTGTTCGGAAAACGCTTGCGAAATGAAGGTTTAGCAGCTTCAATGCCTGCACTGATGGATCGCTCAATAAAGCTCTACCTAACCAATGTCATACTAATTTTTATTATTGCGGTGATACGCTATTTTCCTGCAATTGATAGTACTATTATTACTACCTTTCACAGTCCGTTTACTGGTCAGACCTTCCCTTTGTTTCCAACAATGGAGGAGGGGGTATTTAAGCTGATAAGCCAGGCGCTGTTATTGCGCATTGGCCCACATCAATTCCAAATCATCGGTATGTACGTTGCCATGTTTATTTTGGTGACGCCCTTTGTATTCTTTATGATTAGTCGCAAGCGCGTTGGCTTACTGCTGGGCATAAGTTGGATCATTTACCTTATAAACTTTGGCGCGGATGAGCCTAACCATGGCAGCCCAGCGTTTCGTCCTACCGGTGCGCAATTTGAATATGCCTTTCCAATTCTCGCTTGGCAATTAATTTATGTACACGGCCTGGTTGCAGGTTATTTCAAAAAGGATCTGGTTGAGTTTTTTGCGACGAATCTGGGACGTTTGGTTCTGTATACCTCTTTTGCCTTAACCTTCGCATTCTTTATATTGACTTGGAACCATCCGATGCCGCAGTTTTCAGGCATCAGTCTGCAAATGATTACCCCTGAAACATTTCATTCCTGGAACAATCAGTATTTTCAAAAATACAAGCTGGGGCCCGGTAGAGTGTTGAATGTAGCAGTGTTGTTAATCACTATGTACGCCATTTTGTCGCGCTGCTGGGAGCCGATTAATAAAGCGTTGGGGTGGTTCTTTATTCCTCTGGGACAGGCATCGCTCTATGTCTTTTACGTACACATTTTCTTTTTATTGATTATTGCCAATACACCACTTCCGGAAATGAACGATTTTTGGATTAATACGATGATTCATGCAGCACTGCTCTTCACCATTTGGGCAATGGTGCGTTCTAAATTTTTGTTTAGAATCATTCCAAACTGATTCTTGGAGATGAGATCTTATTCTGAGTCGTCCTGTTAGACTCCACTGTTACTAGCCGCTGGAAATCTAACAGGATGAATGCAAAAGCTTTATTTATGTCCGCTAATTTTGGCGTGTAGTGGCTTCGTGTCTTCAAATGCCTTGATCTGATCGTCACTGGCTTTAGCTTGATGCTGTTCTTTCCATTCTGAAAACGGCATGCCATAGACAGCTTCGCGCGCTTCATCATAGTCCATGTTTTCACCCATTTCATTGGCCGCAGCCATATACCATTTGCTCATACAGTTACGGCAAAATCCCGATAGATTCATTAGGTCAATATTCTGAACGTCGGTACGTTCTTGAAGGTGTGCGACCAGGCCTCGAAATGCGGCGGCTTCTGCTTTGATGCGAGTTTCGTTATCCATGTTTTTTCCTGAAAGTTAATCTGAAAGTATTGAAAGCGAGTATGCCAGATTCCATCTGTTTTAACAGATAGGGAATCCAAATTATGGCCGCTTAGCATTATATCAATTGGTAAAAGCTGGCTTAAAATACTAACAATGAGAAGGCCATGCTGCCTATAATGACGACATATCAGTGTCGGGGTAGGCGGAAATGGATAAGCAGGAAACCAGAATAAAATCAGACAACGGCGCAGTCGCCGCTGAGACGATTAACGGTGACGTCACCATAAACAATACCTACCTCAAGCAATCCGGCTATACCGATCAGGAAATCACCGATAAGGAAAACCAATACCTTGGTTGGGTGTTGGAAAGTTGTGGCGGTCTGGACTGGCTTAGCCTGATGGAGCTGAAAGAAGGGCAGGGTGGTTTAGCGCTCGATGCCGTTTATACCGCACTACTCACTAAAAGCCGTCATGACAATAAAGACTCCCATCAACACGATCGTTCTGCAATGGGCATGGATGATGATAAAGACCCTGTCAGACAAGGTCGTCTGTCTGCGGTTGAGTTACTCAACAAGGAGCAAAAACTCGTGTTACTGGGTGATCCCGGTAGCGGAAAAAGAGCCTTTGTCGACTTCCTATGTTTGTGCACAGCAGGCCAGCAATTAGGTAAAAATATTAATCTGAAGACGCTGACCGAACCCTTGCCAGATAATGAAGGCAAGCCCCAACAGCGTGTAATAGAAGTCATAGGGAAAGAAAAACCAGAAAGCGAAATGGTTCGCCAACAGTGGGATCATGGTGAATTAATCCCTGTAAAAATTATCCTCCGTGACTTCGCAGCATCTCCCCACTTTCCTTCGGGCGACGCAAAACCCAGTGCACAAAATGTGTTGATGTTTCTTGAGGCTGAGTTTAAAACGCTCAGCTTTGAAGGTTACTTCGATATACTCAAAAAACGATTGGAAAAAGGCCAAGTCTTGGTGATGTTTGATGGGCTAGACGAAGTGGCTCAAGCGGGTGATCGGCGAAAACAGCTGGTCGCCTGCATTGATGCATTTTCAAAAAGCTTTAGCCAGTGCCGTTTTCTAGTCACTTGTCGACCCTATGCTTACCGCGACCCTGACTGGCAGTTACCCCGCTTTGCCTCTGATGAATTGGACGAGTTTCAGGATGGGCAGGTTATTCGCTTTATTGAGCGCTGGTACCAACAACTACCGACAGCTGATCGTGATAAAACCATTGCACGCGGGCAGCAATTAAAAACCGCTATTTTGGGACGTCCTGCGTTAAGGGATTTAGCCAAGCGTCCTTTACTGCTGAGCTTAATTGCTTACCTACACGCCTACCGTCATGGCCTGCCAGATCGGCGTGCTGATCTCTATGAAAAGCTATTGGATTTGTTGGTCGATAAGTGGGAAAAAGCCCGCTTTGATGTGAATGATGACGATATTGACCAAGCCAGAAAGCTGTCACAAGCCAGTCTGGCTGAGTATTTGCAGATGGGCAAAGAGTCTATTTTGAATGTGCTCAAACGACTTGCCTTTGAAGCCCACGCCTCGCAAGACGGGGATCAGGATACGGCTGATATTAGTGCCAGAGACTTACACCATGAATTACTGTGTGCCGCTGAAGACTGCGGAAATATGGAAGCCAAGGCATTTGGTTTATCTGAACACCTGCGGGATCGTGTAGGAATTTTGTATCAGCGTAGTGGCAGTAACGCTACCGATGCGGTTTATACTTTCCCACATCGCAGCTTTCAGGAGTATCTGGCCGCTGAATACTTCCGGGGTGAAAGCGGTGCCATGTTTGAGCGCTTTGAATCCGCTGGGTTGGAGTTTGAAGAATACACTTGGCAAGAGTTGGCGGCGAAACTGGCACGAACTGACCCTGACCGTTGGCGCGAGGTGGTTGTATTAGCCGGTGGCATTCGTTCTGAATCAGATTCTGCTTCTGTTTGGAATTTATTGAAGGAGCTTTGTGTACATCAAGGTAGCGATGAGCTGACACAAGAAGACGCCTGGGGTCTGCGCTTAGCCAGTGAAATATTAGCTGAAAGTGCTAACTTGACGGATATGAATCCTCGTCAAAAGAGTATTTTTAAGAAGATCCAAAATGCGCTTCCAAAAGTGTTGGGTACCTCAAAGTTGCTGGCAAAGGAGCGTGCACAGGCAGGGTGTTACTTAGCAAGAATTGGTGACCCTAGGCCGGAAGTAATGGAGGTTGACTCCATGCAGTTCTGCTTCGTGCCGAAAGGTGAGTTTTGGATGGGACAGGGTGAGTTCGATAAGGAAAGTGAAGTGTTGTTTGGGCTCAAAGAAGCACCTGCTGATAATTATAACCTTAGTTATGATTATTGGGTTGCTCAATCTCCTGTTTCTACTTCTCAATTTCAGGCTTTTATCAGGGAGTCTGGTTTTGAAATTGGTGATACGGATGCATTGGATGGGGAGGGTAATATCCCAGTAGTTTGGATTTCACAGAATGAGGCGCAGGCCTTTTGTGAATGGCTAACTAAAAGGTGGCG
>ENA-ORXR01002127-ORXR01002127.1-marine-metagenome-genome-assembly--contig:-NODE-2127-length-19384-cov-24.804993_pt1 | contig 19384 bp, 13 predicted proteins | sample MGYA00237866_ERZ511479 | MGnify/ENA metagenome assembly ERZ511479 | reverse complement strand
TTATTTTTGTTTATGAATATGCAAATTTATGAATTGTCCTTTTATTTTCAAAATAGCATTACTTCAAACACACTACCATAATGTCTCCCGTTTGCTAAACTTTTCAAGTTTCGTAAACGTAAGCATATCACGAATACCAGTAATTACCTAAAATTCAGTGCATTATTTACGTTTACGAAACTCAAAAAGTGTAGCAAACGGGTTTTTGAAGTATTATTTTTATTTTTAAATTGAGAAAAAAAGTGTAAACTACTTTTGTGAGAAATTTAAACATGCCGATTATTCCATAAAAGCAGTTAGTGCTGTGCGTAATAGCTGCGGACTGATAAGCTGCGGACAAAACTTATTCATTCAACACATTCAAATCCCCATAAAATTTCAGGTCAATATCCTGCACCAATTTTGGATGTGATATTTGTTAATTTAAGATTAAGCTACCGCAAACCCCGTATGCGCCCGTACGTGAGGTGGCTTTAATCCTAAAACAATGTCTTCTTTAGGTACGCCTTTTTCTATCAGATAATCAACAATTTCGTGTTCGGTTCTATTCCATCGTAACCAAATTTTCTCATTGATAATGGAAAAATGAAAAGAGATAAAGAATTGATAATGAGTATCTTTCCAACCAACGTGCAGGAGTTGAAAGTTGTTACTTTTTCTATCGGCAATGACTTCATTTCGGATATTGGCATCCATACCCAAGGTGGGTTTGGCTTGTTCTTCCAGAAACGAAATGATGATGTCTTGATATTTTTCTACTTTATCCATTCGATGATAATTTCTTTTACGAGTTGAGTACATTCAAATCCATATCGCCATAAAATTTCAGGTCAATATCCTGCACCAATTTCGTCCAAAAAGCGATTTGTCCGGTGTGGTAAGAGAAGTGTTCGACGACGTGAATAATGGAATTGATGCCTGTCTGCTCAAAGCCTTGTACGCTGCGGACTTTCATCAAATCTTCGGTACTCATTACGCGTATCACTTCCACGGCTTGTTGGATGATTTCCGTGATTTTTTCGATGAGTTGTTGGCGGTCGTAGCCGTCGCGCATCGCAAACTCGACATCGCGGGCGCGCATGTCGGGTGTATCGCCGAGATTGGAGATGATGTATTGGCGTACATTGCCGCAGAGATGTACGACGAGGTTGCCGACAGAGTTGGAGTTGTTGTTGGGGCGTTGCCAGATTTGTGCTTCTGTTAGTTCATTCAAACATTGAACGATACGCGGCAAAGCCTCTTCTAAGCGGAATATGGATTGGTCGATAAATTCTTTCCTCATGGTGTTTCGTAGTGTTGTGGTATCGTTGTATTGTAGATGGCATAGGACACGGATTGAACAGATTTAATGGATTAGAACGGATAAATTATCTGTGTGAATCTGTTTCATCCGTTAAATCCGTGTCCTATCAAAAAACTCGCTACTCGCTACTCGCCCACTCGCTACTTATTATACAATTCCTTCCCCGCATCATAATACTTATCACCTTCTTTCCAAAAGACGGATTGCGAAGTATTTCCAATCAAACGACAAGCATACACATAGGATTTGAAAAATTTAAGGAGATAATCATAATCCAACGTATTCGGTCCGTCGGCGGGTTGGTGGTAGTAGGTATTGACAGTCTCGTCAAATGCCGTGATGCCGAGACTGAAGGTAGGCGCAGGCACACCTTTTTTCGCAAAGTTGACATTATCCGAACGGTCAAAAAGCCCTTGTTCGGGCATATTGTCTTGAATGGCTTTTAAGCCGTAAGTGGTGCAGGCTTGTTGTATCAGGTTTTCTGCCTCGGTACGCTCTAATCCGATGATAGTAGCTACCGAAGTGTCATTATAACCGGCATTATCACTATTGAAGCAGTAAGTCACTTTATTGAGCGGAATAATCGGATTATCAGCGTAGTATTCCGAGCCTAATAAGCCCTTTTCTTCACCTGTAAAAAAGATAAACAGGGCAGAGCGTTTGGTGGGATGCTTGGCAAGGTTTTCGGCGGCTTCGAGTACCGTGACGCTGCCTACAGCATTGTCTCTGGCACCATTATAAATACTGTCGCCTTCTACTTCGCGCCCTACGCCTACGTGGTCATAATGTGCGGAGTAGATGATGTATTCGTCCTTCAATTCGGGGTCGCTGCCTTCTACCATGCCCACGACATTATAGGTCTTGACCGATTCTGCCTTCATGCCATCCACATAGATATTGCAGCGGGTCTTGCCGCCTTCTTTTAAGGTGCTAATCGCTGCTTCATCTGCTGCATTTACCCATACCATAGGGAAACCATCTTCTTCTGCTTCATCACCCAGCATCGTCGCCGAACCGGAAAAATAACGCGCTAAAAAGACAAAAGGAATTTGAGGGTTTTTATAAATTTCAACGTGTGCTACTGCACCATTTTTCTTTGAAAGTGCTTGCTTTTGTTTGGCAGCATAAAACCATTCTTGCGGATTGTCTTGCCCCTCATAACCGCAAGTCGTAACGACTATTTTGCCCTTGACATCGGCTTTTTCATAATCTTTTTCAGTGCCTCGATTGAGGAAGACCGTTTCGGCAGATACGTCGAAATTGTCGCCATCTAAGGGCAGAAAATCGGTGAGTAATCCCATTTCATGTGTGCCGATTCTTATCATGCCTGTATCCGCAGGGGTAACGATTTTCATAGGTACTTTTTGCAAATAATCTTCGTAGCCCGGAAGTGGTTTGACGCCATACCGCATCATCGAGGTAGAAAGGTAACGGGCAGCAATATTGAGTTCGGGCGAAGGCGTATCGCGTCCTCTCATTTCATCCGCAGCCAGATAGTGGATATGCGCTTTGATATCGTTGATATCGACAGTAGATTCGGTGAGGCGTTGGTCAACATCACCTTTGAGTGCTGCCGAGTCACTGACTTTTTTAGTTGCCGTACAGGAGAGAAACATTAAGGGGATAACCATTATGTAGAGTAAATTTTTCATAGATCAAAAGTAAGAAATTTTTACTTTATTCAACTTTATTGTTTTACTGTTTTATGATTTCGTTAATCTATTTTTAACAAAAATAAAGAATAATTCTTGTCGCAAATTCGTTTAGGCAATCGTTCTTTCCGCCTAATACAAAATATGTCATTCTCTTGACAATTTATTATTGCTTTTTGCCTCAAAAATATGTATTTTTGTTTTGTTAAAATCATAACGAGCCAAATAATAGTTTATATTAAATTTAACTAATAAAATTTGTTTTATTCACACAAACACTTGTTCTCGAAAAAGTTCGGGGGCTATTCATTCAAAACATTAAATCAATTTTATGAGTAATACCATGCGCTATAGCAGCGTTAGTATTGATGTTTCCGTGCAGACGGTATGGGAGTATTTTTTAGATAAAATCATGCACCCGGATAGGTATCTGGCTGATATTGAAGAATTTAAAATACTTCGGCAAACCGGGCAGGAAATTGTTCGTTACATGAAAACTACCCTTGGGGAGATTGTTGAAAAAATTACGATTGATGCAAAGAAATCGGAAATTACCTATAAAATTCTCCGGCATCCCGTTTTGAAGGGACAACTCGTGAATCAAGTCAAACCAATTCCTCATAACAAAAACAGTGCGCTACTCACGGTGATCAGCGAGTGCCAATCTAAAGACCCTAAAATTCCGCTTGCTGATGATTTACTAAACCCAAAGCAAGAAGCCTTAGCGACTAAATTAGATTTGGAGTCATAATTAGAAAATTCCAAAACACAAATTCCGAATTCCAAAAAGTAATACAGCAAAAAATTGTGTTGGGATTTATTGGCTCTTCCTTCTTTCTTTTAAAATTACAACGGAGTACAGATGTTTTAAAAGCATCTGTACTCCGTTTTTTTATTCTAATACGAAATAAATAGTTCACATTTTTTTTTGTAAAAAATTTATTATCAGTTACTTACAATAAAAAATAAGCTTTAAAAATTTCACAATAGGCTAAAAATGTACTTTTTTAACTATGCTTAAATGCTCATTTTTGTAGTGTGTTATTACGCCCTACTCATCGTAAGGTTTATTAAAAAGGCTGTTTTAAATTATACTGACACTGCCAAAATGAAGATTAATTATGGAAAACAACAAAATTCAATTTTTACTATGTTCGATTATTTCGGTTTTATGCTGGAGTAATGTTTTTGGTCAATCAGATTGTGGTTATGTGATAGAAGTATCAGCAGAGCCTACAACGCTGTATGTGAACATATATAATTCCACAGATTTTGGACCATATACGCCTGATGTAGTGGAGTGGTATAGCCCGGGTTGGGGAATAAATTTCGGGGATTCTGCAACGGTGGTTTATGAACTTAGCCCAAATTTTCCGCCTTCTTTTGAAATGGTGGTTTGTGCCGATTATCAGATAAATAACGAATGGTGTACCGCATGTGACTCGATATTTGTGGCAGATGTTAATCCCTGTGAATATGAGTTGAATTTCGATGTTGATAGCTCCTCTGTATCTGGTGTTTTGATAAACGCCTTTAGCGGTCTTGTACCCGATGATGTGACGTGGATACTCGAAGGTGGTGGTGGCGCGATTAGTAATGATACTATATTGTTTTATCAGTTTGATGAGCCGGGCGATTATATCATTTGTGCAGAATACGAAGATACGGACTGGAGCTGCGAGGGCGTGATTTGTGATACCGTTTTTGTAGAAATAACAAATGAATACCTATGTGACGATATTGATTTGGCATTTGAAATGACGCCTCAAGGCAGTACATTTACAACAACTCATCTTCTTTTTTATGAAATTGCAGATTCGGATGTGGAATGGTACATAAATGGGGAATTTGCAGCTAGTGGAAATCCAATTTCGTATGATTCTTTGTTTTATTATTCATATGGATTCGAGGTGTGTGCTGTTGTTCCCGCAGTAAACACAAACACAGGCGAAACTTGTGTAGGAGAAGTTTGTGAATGGATAGATGTGAGTATGGGATGTCCAGAAGTTGAGATATTGTACGAGATATTGAACGATTCTACGGGAATATTTGGAGCAGTGGCGAGCGCACCGTTTGAGGTGATGGACTCGATATGGGTAGTCAATGACCAAGTAATATTTGGCAATAATGACTTCCTCAATACCTTCCCACTTCAACAAGGTCACAATACCGTTTGCTTTAATGGAGTGGCGATCAATACCACAGGCTACGACCCCGTGATATGTCCGGTCAATGCCTGTACGGAAATTTATATTGCAACCGATACAACATGTAACTATGACCTTGAAATATTGACGTTTGAAGACTTGGAAGTTTTAGGCTATGTTTATAACGACATAACCGGAACAGCTCCACAGCAGACAACATGGACAGTTGATAGCGATAGTACTACCATCATTTACGGCGATACAAGCGGTGTAGTCATACAGTTTGAAGAAGCCGGAACATATACCATTTGTGCTGAATACTACGACCCGATAACGGAGTGTGGAGGTACACTCTGCGATGTGGTTACTGTCACAGGAAGCAATAATAACGACTGCGAGGGCTTTGATTTTGAGTATGAAGTAGAAGGGAATTGGGCAATTTTTGAGGCATTTTATTATATTGATATTTACGAAGTTGATAACGATTCTATTGCATGGTTCATTGACGGACAGTTCATCGAATATGGCAATCCGATGGATTATAATTTCCCGGCATTGGGCGGTACATTTACGGTCTGTGCAGAGATTCCTGCTTTCAATCTTGTCACTCAAGAATGGTGCGACATTGAAGTTTGTCACGAAGTCTCTACTTACTGTCCTCCTCTTCCAATTCTCTCCGAGCAGCTGAATGATTCGTTATATGTATTCTCAGCACCTGTTGATATAGAGCCATTTGAGCTGGACAATATTACTTGGTACATCAATAATTATACTTCACAAGATAGCATACTTACTTATGCCTTCCCCGAATCAGGAATCTACTACGTCTGTGTGTCTGCAAGCCTAGTTGCCCCTAACGGGAATTGGGTCTGTGGTACGGAAAATTGTATTGAAGTAGAAGTAGAAATGGAATCTCAGCAAAACGACTGCGAGGCCTTTTTTACATGGCAGGACAATGGCAGTCCGGGCGGTGCGCTTAATAGCGTAAGTTTTAACAATCTTTCCACAGGAAACTATACCAACCTTGAATGGAATTTTGGCGATGGTAGTACAGGTAGTCCGACCGAGCAATCTTTTGTACATTTTTATGAAAATGTAGGCGTGTATAATGTCTGTCTCACCGTTTTTGATAATTCTTGTCAAGATACCCATTGCGAAATTGTTTTGGTATCAGGCACGCCGACTACCGAATGTGATTACGAAATTCAATACGGTTCACCTATTGACAACATACTCTTTTTCATTCTAACCTCACCGGACGGAATAAGCGGCAATCCTGAATGGTTTAACCTTAACACAAATGAAATATACGGTACAGGTGATTCCATCATTATTGCTCTTGATGATTATGGTGTACATGAAATATGTGCGAGTTATGAAACGGTAGGAAATACGTGTTTTGGAACAGTATGCACCTCTGTCACCGTCGAAAACACCGACTGCGAAGACACCGACTGCGTATTCCCCGGCGATGCGGATTACAACATGATTGCGGACAATTATGATGTACTGCCTATTGGTTTGCATTTTGGCGAGACGGGACCTCTACGCCCTGACGCCTCAATCGACTGGTACGGACAACCCGCCCCCGATTGGCAAATGACAGCCGACAGTATAAATCTCAAACACGTAGATACCAATGGTGATGGCGAAATTTTCTTTGATGATATAGATGCTATCGAACAAAATTATAATCGCACACACGACGGTGTCAATGTTATGCGTGTCGAGGGTGCGCCGGGGCTTCACCTCGAATTTGATTTAGATACCATTTATTCTACTCCCGATACCGGCAATATTATCATCAATGCGGATATTATTCTGGGAACAATGGATTTGCCCGTCGAAGAAATATATGGCGTGGCGTTTTCGGTAGGTTATCCGGTGGATTTGGTCGATAGCAGTTCCGTAACCGCAGACTATTTTATGGAGTCATGGATAGGTGATCCGACAACCATATTACAATTCGAGAAAAACGTATTCGACGAATCCGTTGTTGACTTTGCCTACTCGCGTACCGACCAGCAAAACATTTCCGGCTTCGGACAAATCGGCGAGGTCAGTTTCGTGATGACGGATAATATTATCGGAAAACTCTCTTCTGAGATGGAACTCCATTTCCCGATTACCAATGTACGCGCCATCCTCAATACAGGCGAAGAAATCGTAATAACTGGCGGCGAAAACGTTGTTACCATAGACCTCAACGACCAGACAACTGCTGTCGAAAACCCCGACTTATCCCAATACATCAACATATTCCCTAATCCTACACCAAACACAATTAACATGACTATCAGCGACTTGCAGGCACATCATGCGATACTCTACAATACCGTAGGGCAACGCGTGCTTGCTCGTCAGATAGTGAGCACAAACACACAAATAGATGTCAGCCAACTCCCTTCAGGCATCTATTTGCTAAGTATTCAGACCGACAGAGGAATACACAGTCAGAAAATTATCGTCGAGTAAGTTAATTTTGAATGTTGAATGAACGAATTTTGAATGTATTAACGCATTTATTTTCATCATACATTTTCAAAATAATTTCCAACAGGTACTCGAACGTAATATAAGATGGTTTCATTTGATTAAAAGTTTCTGCACCGGACAAGCTGGTGCAGGGCTTTTTTTTCCAAAAACGAGACATTCCATAAAAAAAATCCTATACCGATGTAACGTTTGTATGGTTTCATGCGAATATATGGTAAGTAACATAATCAATAGCTGCACCCAAGTACATAATTTCCCGAAATAAAAGATGGTTTCATTTGATTTAAGCCCTGCGCCGGACAAGCTGGTGCAGAGCTTTTTTTATTGGAGTTTTTATTAATATTTGGCTACCCGTCTAAAGTTTAATAAATTGACAATCAATTATTTACAAACATTTTACATTTCAAGCGATTATAACAACTATGAACTATGAACTGCCCAACTATGAACTGATCGCCTAATATTTTGGATAATTTTCATAGATGATGTACTTTTAACACCGTAATTCATTCCCTCATTCCCCTCAATCAAAAATCGACAATCAAAAATCAAAAATCAATATTCCGCCCCGGCTATCGCATACGCAAAGCATACTGGACCACATTCGTTGTGATGATGAGTTATGTCTGGTTGTTTTTCAAGGCTAAATTTTTTGGAAAACGCTACGCCGAAAAACGCATGCTTGACCTTCACCTTCGCAATGCTGAGCGTGTAAAAAAGACAATTCTTCATTTGCAAGGCTTATTTATTAAGGTCGGGCAGATGCTTTCCATCCTCACCAATTTCCTGCCCAAAGCCTTCCACGAACCCCTCGAAGCCCTCCAAAATCAAATCCCTGCCCGTCCCTACTCCGAAATTGAGCAACAAATCATCGGCGAACTCGGCGATAAGCCGAAAAACATCTTTGCACATTTTGACGAAACGCCTTTGGCTTCTGCCTCTATCGGGCAAGTACATCGTGCTACGCTCAAATCCGGCGAGCAAGTAGCCGTCAAAGTACAACACCTTAATATTGAACAAATTGCAGAGGTTGACTTGCGGGTCATACAGCGTATCGTACGACTGACGGCGTATTTTTTTGACATCAAAGGCATCGAACACACCTACACGCAAGTCAAAAAAATGATTGAGGAAGAACTTGATTTCGAGCAGGAAGCGCAATCTATGCAGCGCGTTGCCGAAAATCTCAAAGATGAACCCGCGCTTGATATTCCGCAGGTTTTTCCTGAATTTTCTAATCAAAAAATATTAGTTACACGATTTTGTGAAGGCGTAAAAATCAGCGACACCGCACAGATTCAGGCGTGGAATATCAACCCTACCGACCTTGCCAATCGCCTCGTCCACGCTTACTGCAAAATGGTTTTTGAAGACGGTCTATATCATGCCGACCCGCATCCGGGCAATATTATGGTGCAAGCTGATGGTACACTTATTTTCCTTGATTTTGGCGCAGTAGCAAGCCTTCAACCGTATATGCGATCGGGTTTTCTTACGCTTATTGATGCGGCGGTAAAAAATGATGATGAAAAAATAATCGCCTCTTTGCGCTCAATGGGTTTTATCGCTGACCGCCAAAATTCAGAAGAAATTGCGGCAAAAATCATTGATGCGCTTCGTCAGTTTATCCAAAATGAAGTGCAAATCGACGGTTTAAATTTTAAAGACATTAAGGTCAATCCCTTTGAGACGAGCCTTTTCAATCTCATTCGCGAACTTGGTGTGCGCGGCATTGCCAACGCCGTGCAAGTTCCCAAAGAATTTGTCTTACTCAATCGTATGGTGACACTACTTTTGGGCATCTGCAATACGCTGGATTCGCAGATGAATCCCATTGAAGTGGTACAGCCTTATCTGAAAAAATATATGCTTGGTGAAGAAGGTAATTTCGTCAAGTTCATCACCGATTTGCTCAAAAACAACCTCACGAGCGCACTTGCGCTTCCCGGCGAATTGCAACGCACGGTCAAAAAAATTCAGCGGGGCGAATTGGAAGTTCGTATAGCCGGCACTACCGAACGCAATCGCCTGATGTATGTCATGGGGCAGCAATTTTTATACACCATTCTACTCATCACTTCTCTCGTTTTTACCTATTCGTTTCATAATCAAGGCATTGCACAACTCAAGTCTTATTCTGTATTCGCAAGTGTCTTATTTACCTTATTACTATTTCGCTCTATGTGGAAAAACCGTAAATTACATTAATTTTACAAAACAATTACACTTATTATAAATAAGAATATTTTATTTTTTTCTGCAAAAGAAATTTGTTATCAACTTTTTAAATTTTAAAAAATTAACACATTAAAAAACAAGTCGTCATTTTCTGCCTCGCGTTCAAATTTTTTTATCATAAATAATAATAAAAAACCTATTTTGCTTTATTGTATTTAAAAAAAATCCTACTTTTGCTTTAAGGGCAATGAAAATTCTTGCTTAATTGCCTTACCTGCCCCCCCTCGCTTCGATTTTTATTTCACACATCACTCCCATCCCTGAATGCCATAATTATTGACTGTTCCAGCAGTCGGCATGTACTATTTGGATAGAAATACATTTTAAAACAACATATAATTTAAACGACAATGAGAATTATAAATTTACTACTAACATACTTGCTTCTATTCCTTTCTCCACACATTTTTGGGCAACACATCATTCAGGAGAAAATCAATCAAAATACTGCACAAATACAACAAGCCGAGCGTTTTACTCCTTTCCTTGAAATTTCGCCTGACGCAGCAGATGTACCAATTGCTGATGACCTATTGAGCGAAAAACAAATTTTCGATTTAAAAAAGCAAACGCTTCAAGATATTAGAAATAACAAAAGCGAATACCTCCGCCTTGATATTCCCATTGAAGGTCAGAATCGCGAATTGTACCTTATAAAAGCAGAGATTTTTTCGCCTGATTTTCGCTTGGAATTGGCTTCTGCTCCCGACATTACATTGCACCGCGATATGGGGCTTCATTACAGAGGAACACTGGCAGACACGCCTGAAAGCCTCGTGGCTATTTCGCTTTTTGAAGATGAAATCAGCGGATTTATTGCCATTGATAATCAGCATTTTACGATAGGAAAAATTGAAAATAGCGATAAACACGTTTTGTATGAAAAAAATAATTTTAATGAAATAATAAGTTTTGAGTGCGAAGTCATTCCGGAAGAAAACCCAATATTAAATGAGGCAGTACCGCTCGAAAAATCTGCTTTGACGAGTTGTGTAAGCATACACATAGAGGCAGATTATTCTTTGTATCAAACTAAAAATTCGGATATAACCACAACCTATAATTATGTCCTCGCCCTCTTTGCACAAACTGCCACATTATATGCCAATGAAAGCGTCAATACCAATATCAGTTTTCTCCGTATTTGGGATACGGCTTCTCCTTACGGCACTGCCGCCCCTTTGACCGACCTCAATAATCAAGAGTATGGAAAAACTAATGGTGATTTGGTGCATCTGCTACATACTTTTTATTTGAGTGGCATCGCTTATGTCAATGTGATTTGCCGAAATGACCTCAATACAGGTGTGAGCGGCGTCAATGGCTCATATGCCAATGTACCGACTTTCTCGTGGGATGTAGAGGTATTGACACACGAATTGGGACACAATCTTGGTTCGCCACACACACATGCCTGTTCATGGAATGGCAATGATACTCAACTAGATGATTGCGGCAATAAATACCTTTTAGAAGATGGCAACCCCAATACCAATCCCGACTCGTGCTATGATGCCGATAACGAAATACTCCCTCCGGAGGGCACGATTATGAGTTACTGCCATCTGGTCAGTGGAATAGGTATTAATTTTAACAATGGTTTTGGGCAGCAGCCCGGCGACCTCATCAGAAGTCGCATCAATGCAGCAGTTTGTCTGCTGGATTGCCAATGCAGTGACGGCATACAAAACGGCAATGAAACTGACATAGATTGTGGCGGCAACTGCCCGATTTGCCCGACTTGTGATGATGGTATTTTGAATGGCGATGAACTTGGTGTCGATTGTGGTGGTGCAGACTGTCCGGCTTGTCCGCCGGAAGATTGTTCAACTTTCAACTTCAATTCAGGCGTGTTGTCATACGAGCCTATCCAAGATTTTGGCACATATTCTGTTCAGGATGACGGTACAACACTTTATATTCAAGGTAATGCCTGGAAAGCCGTCGAAATCAGTTATTTTTTTACAGAAAATACAGTTTTTGAATTTGATTTTAAAAGCACCTCCGAAGGAGAAATCCATGAGTTAGGTTTTGACAATGACCTCGCTTTACCGATGGTCAGCCGAATTGTGACCTACGGCACACAGGGCTATACCGGCGAATACGATAATCAGACCTATGATGGCAGTGGAGATTACACGCATTATGTCATTGACATAGACGCGACGGGTTTCTTCAAATACTTAGTATTGACCGCCGACGATGATGCCAACGCTGCTGCCAATTCTTATTTCCGAAATATTCAAATTTATGAAGACTACGATGGCAACTTTCAATGTGGAGGTGAGACACTGCCGGGATTAGATATTTGTGTGCAATTGGAAGGTGTCTACAATATATTCGAAGGTAACATGAATAATAATTTGGAAACCATGGACGTACTCCCCCAAAGTCAATCTTATAATGAAGCTCCATGGAATTATAACGGGACAGAACAAAATGAGATTAGCAATGTGGTAGATTGGTTGTTGGTTTCGTTCCGTACAGGCGTGGAATCTAACACACAAATTGCAAGAACCGCTGCGCTGCTGAAAACGGATGGTTGTATTTATTTCCCAAATGAAAATATACTGCCTGCCGAATTTGATACCCCCGTTTACATCGTGGTAGAGCATCGCAATCACATCGGTGTGATGTCTGCCGAGCCTGTCAATATGGTCAATAATACGCTCACTTTTGATTTTCGTACTACACAAACTTACAAAAACGCAGGTAGCTATGGACAAAAACAACTCGCCAACGGCACTTGGTGTATGTACACAGGCAATATGGAACCCAATGAGTCGGGGTACGACATCAATGGTGGCGACAAGAGTATCTGGGTGAATGATAACGGTACATTCAACGAGTATCTACCCTCAGACCTCAACCACGACGGCGATATTAACGGAGCAGACAAGGGGCTTTGGTTTAATAATAATGGTATTTATTCGATAGTTTCTAAATCGGAATGAGTGGTTTTTGATTAGGTGATTTTTGATATTTGATTGGTAAGATGACATATGACGGCACACATTTAGCCAATCAAAAATCTGAAATCATCTAATCAAAAATCACTCATTCAAAAACAATTTGCTATTTTTGCCTGTCTTTTTAGCAATTAGAAAGAAAAAATATTCTAATTGCTTGATTTTGAAATTTTTACAAAATAAGTACACGTTGAGTTCAAGTTCATTTTGAACTTAAACTTTCCCGATAGCTATCGGGATAAACTTACAAAGATATGCTGACAGGGCTGATAGCTTGTTTTATCATTGGTTACATTGCCATTGTTTTTGAACACCCTTTGAAACTGGACAAAACCGTTCCCGCTTTGATTATGGGGGCATTGTGCTGGGCATTTATTTCGCTCGGACACATAGATTTGGTCGATCATCACGGACATGTATTGCACGATGGTGATTATTACAAAGATTCCCTCAATCCTATTTTGCTCCACCATATTGGAAAAGTTGCGGAAATTCTATTTTTCCTCATCGGCGCGATGACGATTGTGGAATTGGTAGATATTCATAAGGGTTTTTCTGTCATTACCAATCGCATACGCACGACCAAAAAATCAACTATGTTATGGTTGATTGGTATTTTAGCATTCTTCCTGTCGGCTACATTGGACAATCTGGCAGCCACTATCGTACTCGTATCGCTCATGCGTCGCTTGATACCGGACAAGGATGAACGGCTCTATTTTGTCTCGGCGGGCGTCATTGCTGCCAATGCCGGCGGTGCATGGAGTCCTATTGGTGATGTAACGACCACAATGCTTTGGATTGGCGAAAAAGTATCTACAATGGGTTTGATAAAAACACTTGTTTTGCCGTCAATTGTTTGTATGGTCGTACCGATATTTGTCATGTCCCGTATGCCTTATATGCGCGGTGACATCACGCCCACCAATCGTCGTTTTGATAAAGCCATCGAAAGTGAAAAAATATTGAGCAGCCGCACGATGCTACTTGTAGGTGTCGGCGGATTGATATTCGTTCCGATTTTCAAAGTATTGACCCACTTGCCGCCTTATGTTGGTATGATGCTTTCGTTGGGTGTCGTGTGGTTGGTATCCGAATATATTCATCCGGAAGAAGATTTTACGGAAGAAAAACGCAAACGCTACTCCGCTCACAACGCTTTATCGCGTATTGAGATGTCGAGTATCTTATTCTTCTTAGGTATTCTGGTGGCAGTGACCGCGCTCGAATCAGCTGCTGTTATGGGAGCAAGCGGCGAAAAAGTAGGTTTGCTCAAAAGCGTTGCCGAATGGCTGCAAGCCACGATTCCGAGTCAAAACCTCGTCATCATGCTACTCGGCGTGTTCTCCGCCATCATTGATAATGTACCGCTTGTCGCGGCTTCGATGGGTATGTACACAGAGCCGATGGATAGCAAACTTTGGCACTTTATCGCCTATGCTGCGGGTACAGGCGGTAGTATGCTCATTATTGGTTCGGCAGCAGGTGTTGCAGCAATGGGTATGGAAAGAATCAACTTTATCTGGTATTTCAAAAAGATAGCTTGGCTGGCAGCACTTGGTTTCATTGCAGGGGCTTTGGTCTTCTTAGTTATGCAAGGGTTTTGATCAATGTCTTCGCCAAATTGAGAATTGAGAATGTATAATAGACTTTATTTAGTTTAAAATTATTGGGTTCTTTGACAATTTTGGAGGTGTTCGAGTAAAATATGTAAATAATTATTTTTTATAAAAAACTAAAAAATAGGGGTTTATCGAATTTCCCAATTCCCTAATTTCCTCTGTCCAAAGTCTAATTACTCATCTACTACTCATTTGAAAATCCTATTCATCATCGGCGTTTCAGGCTGCGGAAAAACAACCATCGGCAAACAAGTCGCCGAGCGACTCACCATGCCCTTTTTTGATGCCGACGACTTCCACCCACCCGAAAACATCGCCAAAATGTCCAATGGCAAACCACTCAATGACCAAGACCGTCTCCCGTGGCTTCAACGTCTCAACCAACTCGCCCAAACCGAAGTCCAAAAAAGCGGCGCAGTCATCGCGTGTAGCGCACTCAAAGCCGACTACCGACGCATTTTATCCGAAAATATTAAAGAAAATACCCATTGGATATACCTCAAAGGCACATATTCCCTTATATTTGACCGCATGAAACAGCGCGACCACTTCATGCCGCCCCACCTTTTGCAATCACAATTCGATACATTGGAAGAACCCGACGATGCACTGACCGTCAGCATCGACAACACACCCGAAACAATTATTAATTTTATTTTGGAAAAAACGTAGCGCACACGTAGCGCGACACTTCCAATTCGCGCCCGTAGCACGGTGCTTCCAGCCCGTGTCGCGTTAGGAACGCATAATGTACGCGATACACGGGCTGGAAGTGCCGTGCTACGTTTACACACTCATTTAATTTTTCATAAAATACAATCATTCATGGCTGAATTTGGCTTAATAGGTTTGGGCGTAATGGGCAAAAGCCTCAGTCGCAATCTTGCGCGAAATGGCTTTCGTTTAGCTTTGTATAATCGACATTTAGAAGGTGTAGAAGAAGATGTCGCGCAGCGTTTTATCCAAACACATCCTGAACTGAAATCGGCTAAGGGATTTCATGATTTAGCGAAATTTGTAACTGCATTAGAACGTCCACGAAAGGTGTTTTTGATGATAAAAGCGGGTAAAGTTACAGACGAAATCATCAACGAACTACAACCGCACTTAGCACCCGACGATGTGATTATTGATGGAGGAAATTCTGTGTACAAAAACACCGAACGCCGTGCTATTGCTTTGAAAAAAGTAGGGATTCACTTCATCGGAACGGGCGTATCGGGCGGTGAAGAAGGCGCACTCAAAGGACCTTCCGTGATGCCCGGCGGCGATGCGACAGCGTACAAAATTGTACAACCTTATCTCGAAGCCATTGCTGCAAAAGACGCCAATGGAAAACCATGCTGCACACACGTAGGCGCGGGTGGTGCGGGGCATTTCGTTAAGATGATTCACAATGGCATCGAATACGCCGAAATGCAACTCCTCGCCGAACTCACCGAACTCCTCCGATGGCACAATCAACTGCCGCTTGACGCTCTCGCCGATGTATTCGCAGAATGGGGGAGAGGCGAATCGAACAGTTACCTCCTCGAAATTACCGCAGACATCCTACGCAAGCGCGAAGGCGATGATTTCCTCCTCAATAAAATCCTCGACCAAGCCGGCAATAAAGGCACAGGCGGTTGGAGTACCACCGCCGCTTCCGAACTCGGTGTACCTGCTACGATGATTGCAGCGGCATTATTTGCGCGATACACGTCGGCACATCGGGCAGAGCGTTTGCAAGCCGCGCCAATGTATCAAAATGGACGAAATGCACAATGCGAGATGATTAATTTAAGTGAATTAAAAACGGCATATCAGATAGCAAGGGTAGTGAATCATCATCAAGGCTTTCATTTAATTCACGAGGCATCGGAGCGTTATGATTGGCAAATTAATCTACCGGAAGTCGCACGTATTTGGACGAATGGCTGTATCATTCGCTCGAATTTAATGGAAAATTTAATCGCTATTTTACAAAATACAAATAAAATTTTATTGGATGTTAATTTAAATAAATTTATTGATAGTCAGCAATTTACATTAAATAAAATTTGTCAATCAGGACTTAAAGGAAACCTTGCGACACCTTGTTTTCAAGCCGCCTATCAATACTTGACAGCATACAGCACCGCCCGTTCTTCGGCAAATATCATACAAGCCCAACGCGATTATTTTGGCGCACACACTTATCGTCGAATGGATGACTCTGAAGGAAAATCGCATCACACCATTTGGAAGAAAAATAGTGATTCGTAATTCGTTTCATTCACTCATTCAAAATTCAGTCATTCACTCATTCGTCTCACTATGGAAATCACACTATTACTAGCCATACTCGCAGGAATCGCCCTTCTGCTTACCCTGATTTTATACTTCCGAATTCATGCGTTTATAGCATTGCTGATGGCGAGTATATTGGTCGGTGTATTGGCTGGATTGGATGCTGAGGCGGTCATTGGTACGATATCAAAAGGAATGGGCGGCACGCTCGGCTTTGTGGCAACGGTCGTCGGACTCGGCGCGATATTCGGCGGTATTCTGGAACATTCAGGCGGCGCAAAAGCCGTTACCAATCGCCTGCTCACGACCTTCGGCGAGTCCAAAGCCTCCTTCGCCATGCTTTTAAGTGGCTTTATCATTGCCATTCCGGTGTTTTTTGATGTGGCGTTTATTATTCTCGTTCCGGTCATTTATTCATTACAAAGAAAAACGGGGAAATCGTTGCTGTTATATGCCATTCCTTTGTTGGCGGGTTTAGCGATTACCCATGCGTTTATTCCGCCTACGCCCGGTCCTGTGGCGGTGGCAGACATCATTGGTGCAGACTTGGGGCGCGTGATTTTGATAGGTTTTTTAGTGGGGATTCCGACGGCATTGGTGAGTGGTTTGTGGTATGGAAAATTTATTGCTAATAAAATTCATATCGACGCGCCCGCACCCGAAGATACGCCCACACCAGATGCCAAATTGCCGTCTGCGGGGATGATTTTCGCGATTATTGCCGTACCGATTTTGCTCATCATTTTAAATACAATGACGAAAAGCGGCTTACTGAATATAGCAGAAGGTTCGGAGCTAAGAAATATTATTTTACTTATAGGACATCCATTTACCGCCTTGATTATTGCAAATTTATTGGCTTGGTGGCTATTGGGAATTCGACAAGGTTATACCCGCGAAGAATTGTATAAAATCAGCACCAATGCCCTCAAACCTGCCGGAACGATTATCCTACTCACAGGCGCAGGTGGCGTGTTCAAACAAGTCTTGGTCGATACGGAGGCAGGCAAACAACTGGCAGAAATGTTTACGGAAATGGGCTTGCCTATTGTGGTCTTTGCCTTTGTTGCGGCGGTATTGGTGCGGGTGTTACAAGGTTCGGCTACAGTGGCGATGATTACGGCGGCGGGATTGGTTGCACCGGTCTTGGCGAGTATGTCTTTGAGTGCGGCACAGTTGGCGGCTTTGGTGATTGCGATTGCGAGCGGAGCGTCTATTTTATCGCATGTCAATGATAGTGGTTTTTGGTTGGTGAGCCAGTATTTGGGGATGAATGAAAAGCAAACCTTTCGCTCGTGGTCGATGATGACGCTGATTTTGGCATTGACGGGATTTGCGGCGGTGATGGTGATTTATCCGTTTTTGTGAATGTAGCGCACCGTAGCGTAACGCCTCCGGCTTGTGTAGCACCAAGTTCCGTCAGGTAGAGAAAATTCATGAATTTTCTCTACCTGACGTGGCGCAAGCGAGATACCGTCATTCGTCGGTACAGGCGCATTATGGTATGGTGCGCTACGAATTTTAAAAATCAATTATAATGAAATTCATTTACACATATTTATTCACCTTAATAATAATGATAATTTCGTGCAAGGAAGAAACCGTTCCTATTCAATTGGAAGCCGCCGACCCCTCATTCCACGAAATCATAGATAAAAATACTAAAGGTGAAATCATCGCAGAAGGTTTTACTTGGAGCGAAGGACCTGTTTGGTTAGAAAAGGAACAAATGTTATTATGGACAGATGTACCGGAAAATATTGCTTGGAGTTGGCGCGAAGGTGAGGAGAAAAAGAAGTATCTCGCACCTTCCGGTTATACAGGTGACAAAGAAAGAGAAGGCGCAAACGGCTTGATTATCAATCAAAAAGGTCAACTCGTACTCTGCCAACATGGAGATAGAAAAGTAGCGGTGATGAATGCGCCGCTTGGTGTGCCTAAGTCTGAATTTGACTATATCGCTACCAATTATCAAGGCAAAAAATTCAATAGTCCGAATGACATTATACAGGATAAAGACGGCGTATATTGGTTTACCGACCCGCCTTATGGTTTGCCCAAACAAGATGAAGACCCGAATAAAGAACTGGCTTTTCAAGGTGTTTTTCGTACAGGTACGGCTGCGGAAAGCGAAGAAATTGTATTGCTGACGGATAAATTGACACGCCCGAATGGATTGGCATTGAGTCCTGATGAGCGTTATTTGTATGTCGCTAATTCTGACCCTGATAAAGCCATTTGGATGAAATATGAATTGGATGATAATAAGAAAATTATTGGCGAGGGCGAGGTCTTATTTGATGCAACGGAATGGGTGGCAGCAGGTAAAAAAGGCTTGCCTGACGGCTTGAAAATTCGACGTGACGGAACTATATTTGCAACCGGACCGGGCGGTGTTTTGGTCTTTAATTCAGAGGGGAAATATATCGGCACCATTAATACGGGACAAGCTACGGCGAATTGTGCTTTAAATTCGGATGAAACGATGCTGTATATGACGGCGGATAATTATCTGATGCGGATTGCTTTGAAACCGTAAAAAGTCGAATATGCCCACGTCTAGGATTGTAGGCGTATTCGACCGTAAAAAGCCTATTCAATTTTAATAACTATTGAGTGTGTAAAACATTAGGGGCAATTATATATAAAAGGTGCAGCGCACCGTCTCCGTTTGTAGCAAGAAAGTTCC
>ENA-ORXR01002126-ORXR01002126.1-marine-metagenome-genome-assembly--contig:-NODE-2126-length-19385-cov-22.808525_pt1 | contig 19385 bp, 24 predicted proteins | sample MGYA00237866_ERZ511479 | MGnify/ENA metagenome assembly ERZ511479 | reverse complement strand
GGGGGGGGGGGGGGGGCAGCGACCGAGGTGGGGGCAGCGACCGGTGATGCGGAATAGGTGGCGAGCAACATAGGGGAACCGTTGGCCAGCTGCTGGGCGGAACATGAGGGAAGGATGGTGGGCGGGGGGGGGACAGGGGACGAGGGGGACACGAAGAGGGGGACGGAGCGGTTGGCGTGGTCACGCAGCGACCACGGAGGGGTGGACGGCTACGGGCCACGCAGCTGAGAGTGTGCAGGGGTGACGAGATTTCGCAGCCGCAGCCATGGCTGAGTCGAGGGCGCCGCCTCACCTGTGCGCGCGGCCAACCCTTGGGCTGCGGACGCTGCTCCATGGCCGCGCCGATTCGTCGGGACGCCACAAGAAGGAGAAAACCCAGTCAGCGATGACGGGGGGGTTGCGGGAGAGAGGCTCCGTAGCACGCGGGCGGGTGGTGGCGGTTGGTCGATGGGCGGTTGGCGTAGCGGGGGGGTGGAGTGGGCTCAGCAGACCTGCTCTGCTCAGCAGATCTGCTGAGCCCACTCCGCCACCCCGCTACGCCAACTGCCGGCACCCTCGAGGGCGTGCGGTGAAAACCCCAGGGTCCGTGAGTTGACATGTCGAGTCACGAAGGCAGGTGTGGAATCACGTTGGCAGATGTGGTATCACGAAGGATGATGAGCCAATGGGGTGTGAGTATTTTTGCAGCTTTGGGGTGTCCATTTGCGCAGCTTATGCCCCCCCCCGCTTTGCGGTGTTCGTTTCCGTGACATTTAGCCTCCCCACATCCGCAGTCTTCGTTTCGTGCACTTTCTTCTCGCCAACGCGAAGTGGCTTTCCACTCAGTGGCCGACGCGGCTGGGGCGGCTTCCGACCAAGTCCCAGCCGTTGACTTGGCGGCTGGCTGTCTGCGTCGACAGCTTGCCGCTTGGTCGCCTCTGGTGGCTCTCCCCTGCTCCCTCCACATTTTTGCCCTCCCCCTCCCCTTCCCCCGCTCGCCCCGTCTTCCTCCCCCATCCCACGGACCCCTCCCCCCTTCGTGCACGCCTCCTGCGCCTCCTGCGCCTCCTGTGCATGTACGTCGGCACCACTGTTGCAATTCGGGCGTCGCTTTGTCAATCGGGCGGGGTCTGGCACTTTTTGACGCACGAGTCGCCATGCCCTTTTTTTCGGCGGATCTGCAGCCGTTTGTCAAAGCGCTGAAGTACTCCTTGAAGCAGCTCGACGTCGCCAGTGCCGGTCGGTGCACCTTTGTGTGTTGTGTGCGTGCATCCGACGGTAAGGTCGCTTTGCTACATGCCACCTCGTTTTCTACTGACCAGCCCAATGTCATCAAGAGCCGCGCCTCCCGGGCAATGCACGATTTGTTTGTCGCTGTCGGAGCCGACGGCGGACGGTCGGTCACGGGCGACGACACCGCCGCCGGGGCGCCGGCGAGCCCCGCTCCAGCGCTTGCGGACGCTTTGACGGCCCCAGTTGGGAGTGGCGGGGCTCCATCAGCCTCCCCCTGGGCGGCGGCTCCCTCTTTGGCGGGTGCAGCAGGCGGGGCTTCGACAGCCAGCGTCTCCCTCTTGCAGTCGACGGCCTCCCCGCAGACGGCGGCGTCCCCAGCGTCAACCAACCGACGGACCGGAGAAGCAGCGCCTGCCACGTCGGAAGTGACGCCGGCGAACCTTCCAGCGCTTCCCCTACTCGTTTTCATCCCGGAGCTGGTTGGCGGAGACGGCAAGCAAGATGCAAAGGAGGATTAGGTTCCCCCTAGGCTACAACGCGACGTGCACTCGGCGGCCGGGGTCCCGCACCGCACGCGGTTGGCCGCTATCACGCGCTCGCAGGAATAGGAGGTGATATTTTCGGACGCGTTTGTGAATGGCGTGAGAGCGAAGTTGCACGGGTCCGAGCGGCAGGTGCTCGTTTCGGATTTGCTCCAGTTCTTCGAGCTCATGGCGGAGTACGTTGAAAGAGAGTTGGCCATCACGCAGGTGGTGTGTGCGCACATCACGCCTGTCGCCATTCTTGGTGTGTCAGAGAAGCTGAAGGTGGTGGTCAGGCGCAAGGCCGACGCGGAGGTCGTCGCGCGCAAGGTCGTCAACAGGTCGCATTTGCGTGTGGCCGGCGGGTTCGCCCTGATCTGCTACATGCTGCATTTCAAGGACAATTACTTTACGTTTCTGCTGGACCTGTTTGCTTCTGGCCCGCGCGTCTTTGTTGAGAAGCGGCTGTGCCCCAGGTCGAAGAACGTGGATAGGAAAGATGAAGCGTCGGCCGCGGCCTACGAAAGCAGCCTTGGACGCAATTCGGGACATGGTGCCGGCGACGGCGGTGCTTGCTGCGGACGTGGCGGCGCCGGTGAAAGTGGCGGTGGTGGCGGTGGCGGCCCCGGCGACGGCAGCACGGGGGGGGGGTCGCACGCAGGAGGCGACGGAGACGCCGGTGGCCACCGGGAAGGGGACTTGGTTCCAGCGCGCAACGACGGCTTCGCTGGCAACTCGGGGGAGCTGTCGAGAAATGTCCAAGGAGGCGAACGCGGTGTCACTTCGCCGCCTACCTCAGCAATTGGATGTGACCGAGGAGGCGGAAATCGTGGCAATCCGCCGCTTTCCCCAGCCATGGGTCGTGGCCAAGGGCGCGGACGTGACGCCGTCCCGCCACTTGCCCCAGCAGTTGGCCGCGGCCCAGGCAGTAGACGCGGCGCACCCTCCAGACCCGGTGGACACGACAAGGGTAATGCGGCCCCTCTTGCGGCTTCCCTTGGTCGCCCTACTGCTGGCACAGGTGGTCTGGGCGCAAGCGGTTCTGGCCGTGTTGGTAGGATCAGGCCTACGCCGCCCGCGAGTGCCGGTGAACATGCGGCTAGTGTGCGACGCCAAGCCGGCGACGCAGACGTAGCTGGCGCTTTGGGCCGGTCAGGTCGTCTCCGCTCTTCTCCGGGTAACTGTGCCAGCCCTATAGCAGGAATGCTGGACGCTGAGGCAGGCGGTGGGTATTGGCACCCCGTGTTTGGTGTGCTGGCCGCAAGGTCGGAAGCCAGTGACGAAAGTGGCTTTTGAAGGCCTTGCTCGTCGCGACACAGTCGTCGAGGGCCCTATTTTTTTACTGCCCCGAAGTACAGGAGTTGTACTACCATGGACGCGTAGTTGGTAGTGTGATGGTCGACTGGAAGTGTGCTCTCGTAGCCCACACAGACTTGGAGCCGTTGAGGTCGATTCCCAGTGATGTTGGTGAGGTGCCGTGCTGGGCTTGGGACATTGGCGCATTGACCGAGGAGACTCTTGGGCGGGTGTCTCTCTACACACTCGTCTGGGAGACGCGCATGACAGGATACGCTGTTCTTCTTCTTTTCAGTGAGCAGGGGCCGCATTGTTTGCGGACTGGGCAGTCACCTTGCCTTCCGCGAGTGTGGTTCCCTATGATCTTGGATGGTCCTTTTCACCTCTTTGTGCCGTGTCGCTTCTCGATCTTTCTGTGCGTTTCTTCTTGAGCAGGCCGCGTGCCAGTCTTTTGGACCGTGTTCCTGTTGCTGACGCCAAGGTGCTTGGGACGGCCGCCGATCTCAAGTCTGCTCCCCCGTCGTCCGAGCTCAAAGGTTTACGCGGCTTGATTTCTAAGTGCATACTCGCCTTCGTTTTGCATGACGTTAGCGTGGCTGGTAGCTGCGGCAACAGGGACAACCCGGCAATGGAGCTGCTGTACAACATCGACGCTTACTAATACCTGCTTCACCCGCACTTCGCAGCGAGGGGCGTGTATCATCCGAAGATCATGCGCCAGCTTTGCTTCGACGACCGTGGGGCGCCTCAGCGGCTCGCGGTATTTTGGAACGCTCGCTTTGTATCGGCCAGTTCAGATGTGGGTCCTTGTCGAGAATAATGTTTTTTCGCTCTATACTGAGCATCAAGATGTTTTGAACGCGGAAGGTGGAAAAAGTAGCAGTGATGTGCGCTGTACGGGGTTGCTAGGATATAAAGGGGTACTCATGAAGCTCATGGTCATCGATAGGGGCGAATTAACAAGCATTCTAAATTTTAGGAAGCGGCAAGGACCGATAAACGGTGACTACAGGGTGCCTACATCTATGAGCGGCCGACCATCGGCACTTGGGTCAATGCCGCACTCCAACAGTTTCTTGTCGTAGTACGCCGCGGCACAACGGCTCCCCTACGAGACCACGGCGGAGACCTCTCACACGCAACAAGGAAAACGAGCACACCCGAGGACAGAGCCGTGTACACCAGCCCGCAGGTGACCCAGTTGTCCAACTCTAAGTCGGTCTCCACCGCCTCAAGCGTCAGGCCTTGCGACCGATGGACCGTCATGGCCATGCCCAGAATCAGTGCAATTTGCTCATAATGAGCGACCTTGTCCCCCGCTGAGTTGCACGCGGAAAACCGCGCACGGGTAACCCCCACCACCTTACCGCCAAATTCGCACATGGCCACGACCACCTCCTCGGCCTCGAGGCCGGTTAAGAACGTGAGGCAGACGATCTCGATGAGGGTGCCGCGCGAGCCCGGCTGCACGCCCTGCATTTTTGGCTTCAAGATCACAAAGGCCGACGGCTTGAGCGCCAGCGACGGGTTCAGGCAGATGCGCAAATCTTCTACCGCTTCCTGCATTAGCACCGGGCCAGCAGCTTCGAAGTCGTCCCATGTCTAAACGTTTTACAGTGGCGACTCCGTGGTCATGAACATGGCCTTGTTAATGTCAAGGACGACGTTCTTGAGGATGCGCAGCTTCGTGACGGGCCCATAGAAGGCGCTGGTCCAGGTGGCATTGATGCGCTAACTGGTTGCGACAACGGCTCGGCCCCACCGCACCCGGTCGAGAGCCGACTGGAAATCGGCGTCGCACGCCTGCCGGTGAGAGCCCGTCAGGCAGACGACCGAGCCCACCGACCTGCCTAGTGTCGCGCGCCATGACGAGCAGTCGAACACAAACCTGTCCATCGAGGTGTCCGTGACCTTGATAGGAGTGACCTGCAAAGGATCTCCAGAAGCTACCAATTGGCAATCACGGACAGACAGAGAGGTAAATAAATCAGAAAGCAGCGTCAGTGGACGAAAACAAGTTGAAGTCCATAAAGAGCATAAAGAAAGGCGTCCTGAATGTGACAGATACAATTTGCAAGATGGACGCAGAGCCGAACCAGACGTACCAACCACGGAACAGCCAACAAAGGGACGGTGCTGCAAAACTGAGGGGGCAACTCGCCGAATCGCAAAGGCCATCCGCATGAAGAGCGACGAAGAAATGGTACATACCACGTCCACAAACAATACCCGAGCGGCATTGAGGCGCGAGACGACGTGGGGTCTCCCAAGAGTCTCTTTGAGCCACGCCTGGCTTCTCAATGGCCGCGTGTCCATCCCGAAGAGAGAGTGTAGGGTTTGACCTTCAATGAGAAATGCCGCCGAGCCCGCCAGCGCCCCCACCGCGACATGCTCAGCCCCCCACTTGGCTCGCGCCGCGGTGATCATGCGCCGCATCACCTCACTCTTCCCAATCTCCGCGCGACAAACAAAAGTGCCATTAGCGCCCGACAGAGCCATCGCATATGCCCGCTCTCGAGAGGCATCCACGGGGAAAGCAACGGCAGACCCGGCGTTGTCGTTGCACATGGCGTCTGCAAGAAAGGATGGAAAAAGAAGCACGAAGTAACGAGACGCGTCGAAAATGCCCTGCCAACAGTTTTTTCCACAAAGACGTATCATACATGTAGCCAGTACACTCTCGAGGTCACCGCCAACACCAGAAAAGGCGCCAACAGCTGGAAAAAGACGCGTCCGACACGCGGGCAGGTGCTGTATGCGCGTCGTCGACCCCCGCAAGCATCTAAAACGGGGAAGAAGGGCATCATCACGCGCACCGCCGTGGCCGTCTTTAAGGCTGGCTTGCTGTCAGACGCTCGGGTCAAACGGCATGCATCGTCCACTGTGCACCCCAGTGTGCGGCTGCGGCCAGCAGCTCTTGTCCGTCAACGGCCATCCAGAAAACACAGAGAGTGTTGGAGGCAGCGCTTACGTTGCGTCAGCGGGGATCCAAAATCGCCACGTGAACCCCGCGTGACTCAACTTTGCTCCTGGGGGCGCGCTGACCACGCAACCGGTGCCGTTATCCACAACTCGACGTGCTGGAAGAGCGAACACGCACCCATATTGACAGTCTGTTCACGCAAAGAGTATCGTGGCACCCCCTGGACTGCAATCACTCCAAGCTGTCGCTTTCGAGTGCACAGGGTGACACACGATGGGAGCGTTTGACAACTGCTTGCTCTCGTCAACTGCCTCTCTGGCCGTTGTGTCCGGCCAATCAATCGCCGTGATCTCTCAATTTGTAAAGCGATCTACTTGGATGCGGAGACTTGGAACGCTTTTGGTCCGGCTCGTCGCTTTCATTTATCATTCTGGGACCCACAGGTCCTGGGCGAGTGGGAATGGTAGAAAGAGCGGCTCGAGAGACCGGATGGCAGACTCCTCAACTGGTGCAATCGGTGGACACATTCTGGCCTGTAGCAAGAGTCTGTACCAGCGGCCTGCATCGGTGGCCACCCAGATAGTCCTCCACACCACTGCATGTCGCTGATCCCTTCGATTCCACGACGACAACCAGCAATTCTGCGTGGGCACTAGCAGGCGCACATGAGACGCGCGAAACGAGCTCGCCAAGTGCACTTATGAGGTCTTGAATGATACTTTCAGACACTTTTGGGGGTCGACATGAAGATAGCACCCCCCATTTATTGATTCTGTGGTGAGTGGACAGTGAAATCCGCTTTCCTTGGCGTAGCCGGGCACGTCCTTTCCCCCTGCCTGATCGTCCCGAAGGCCCGTTCCGGGACACAGGCAGGCGTTTGTGACGACGTTTGTGACAAACGTGGTCGAACGCTGGTTGGCTGAAAAATGCCACGCGTCTCATGTGGCCAGATCGATCCCAGGCATGCCTGGGTTGCGCCACTCGGCCAGAGCCATGTGACGACGCAGGCCTGCCAGCGTTCCTGGAGAATGGGAAGCGCTGCTCAATGGAATTAGGCGGCAACTCTCTGTCGCACTTCTTTTTATGAACCCGTCAGGTCGTCGCCGGCCGCTAGTCGGTGGGCGCGCCGCCGTGCTTCAAACGAGCTGAAATTAGCACGGTGCACGCATGCCGCGTGCAGAGCAGCTGCGCGCAGCCTGTCCAGATGGTCGCTGTGTATTCGTACGACTCCGCACCAATGTTTTCCCGCCACACTCTGGGCGTCTGCTTCCTTCGGGCTCTGTGAGGGGACAAGCAACTGAGGGCGTATCGTCTCGAATGGGAGCGTTCGTAGTTTGATGCAGCCACGGGGGCACGAATCGAACAGTCTCAGCTGTCGGTCACCCACTCACACGTCCGGGGGGGGCTCTCGTGCATCCTATGTGGTTGTTTGTTTCGATGCACACGCCGTTGGAGTTCCAGTGTTCAAGTGTTCAAGCGCTGGGCGGGTACGTGGTGGAGCACCGGCGGCAGGAGGGGGGTGCTCGGGTGGTGCGAGGGGCACGGGGGAGGTGGCACGGGCACACAGATGCCTCGGACCTGGTGCGGGGGGCTTGCAGCGGGGGAGAGGGGGCCCACCCGGGCGAGAGCACATTGTGGGGACCAAACATGTGGGGTGAGGGGCGGGGAGAGCGTTGCAACCAGAACGGGCGCCGACCGACTGCCCTGCTGAGCGATTCTCGGACCCCCGCCGCTCGCTTCACCCACTCCCTTCTCTACATTCCTTTCACAGCAGAAAGCGCTACGACCACACTAAGCACGTGCACGCGCAGCCAGTGAGGGGCGGGGTGAGTTCGTCAAGTGACGCCGGTCGGGGGGCGGGGTGTGTTCATCACGCGACGCCGGTGGTGAGGCGGGGTGCATTCACCACGCGAAGCCGGTCGAGTGGCTGGGTGCGTTCATTGTGGTCATGCGCACACAGCACGTTGAGCGCACATCGTGAGGCGGGTCCGTACATGAGTGGGGGGGACATCATGGTAGCGCTTCCAGCGTGCAGATCTCAGCTGTCCGACTGACACACGGATGCTCGCCACTTCCGTCAGTTTCCAACTCATTTGTTTTCTCTCCTTCTTTTCTTTCGTCTTTTATCTTCACGGTCGCGCGAGGCCCGTGACATATATCCGTGCAAGCACAGTCAGGGTGTATTTATCCCTCCCGCACAACGCACCGTCCGTGAATCGGACTCGCCACACACCCGCAAGACCGATTTGCTCCCGCTCTTTTGCTCCCGCCCATCTTCCTCACCACAGTGAGTCCTGGTGGATGCGAGGCGTCCGCGATGGCGCGCCGTCGCGGCTATTTACTGGGGCGCGTGCGGTTTAGAAGTTCGACGGTCAGTGTGGCGTGGGCGTGCCTTGAGGCCGGCGCCGATTGCACTGCTGGCGAACAGCTCGCCGCCGCTCCCCGTTGACAGAGGCACGAACCTCCGTCCCCGCGGGCCGGGCTGCTCAATCGTCATGTCGGTGGGGGGGGCGGCGCTGTCGGCAATGCGCAGTGGTGCGCCCCTGACCGGAAAGGGAGAGGGGGAGGGGGGGATGCCGCGTGGCCGTCGCTCCAACCGCCTTACCCGCTGCCGCACCAACACAAATTGCAAAAGGGATGGGCGGGGGGGGTTGTTGGGACGAGCGAGTGACAACTCGCCGCTGATGGCTTCCCGCGCTTTTTTTGGTCGCCCTCACACGGCCACCCGCACCAAACTCCGTTTTTTATTGGCCTGTACGGTGTGCAGTGATGAGATGAAGGCGGGATTCCCGCGTGCGGCGGCGGTGTATAGGCCGTGGCGGGACCTTCCTCCTTCCGCGCGCGTCTTTCACCCCCTTCCACTGCCAAGCGGACATCCCTGCCCTCCCGCGCGACGCCGCGCAGCGGACCCGCGCGCCGGGGAAGAAGGGGTGATGATAGGAGGAGCGGGTACGGGCGTGCCCGGGGGCGCCACCGCAGGGTGTGTTTTGGACTACAGATGTGGGGGGGGTTTGTTTTGGGTATGCGGCCAATCCGGGATGAGGGGGGAGCACATGTTGGTACACCGTCGCCGTGTGGGGGGAGGGCGCGCGCCCCAGGCTGCTTTTCAGGGGAGGCTCACTTTCCTCTGCGGGTGCGGTCTCATCGCGCGCACGCAACCAGAGCGGCGACCACTGCCCCGATTTTCGAAAGTACAACAACGGCAACTCCGTGCTCCATTATATGTATGTTACGTATAAGGACAACCAGATGCTGATGAAGCTCAAAGATAATCAGCTTGACGGGGCAGTCGGGACAGAAAGCTCTTTCGGCTCCGCCGCGTCTCCCACAGGAACCCGTGGGCGTCCAGCCGTGGCTTTACGCACCAACACGCTGTCCATGCGGCTGAGCCGAGAGCGGAATGAGGCCCTGGCACCGATGGCGGAATCCTCGACCATGATGGCCGACGCCTTGCGTCGCCGAGCCGCGGCCAAAACCGTCGAGGTGCTTTCGGTATCGCTCAGTGCAGCGCGCAAGGCGGACAGTTCCAAGGTCGTCATTCAATCCATGAACGAGCAGCTGCTGAAGTGTAAAAATGAGTGCTCCGGAGGGCCTCCGCGCAAGCGCGTTCGAGACGACGACGCCGCCGCGGGGGGTGGGGGGGATGAGAGCGGTGCGACGACGGGTGTGCATGACGCAGGGGGTGATACTCGTGGCGGGGAAGGCTCCGTGCGAGGTAGTGGTGGTACTGAAAGCGACCACGAGCACCAGGTCCCGGGAGGCGGGAGTAACGCTGCGTCGGGGCGTGGATATGGTGACGGTGTCGGCTCTGTGGGAGCTATCCTTGATGATGAGACGGACTCTTTGCTGGGTGCGGGTGTTTTCGGAGATGCTGCGGGTGTCGGCGGGGGCATAGGGGGTGCTATTGATGAGAGCGTCTTGGATGACCAGGTCTTTTTACATAGCTCTGGGCGGTGGGAGCGTGCGAGGACCTGCCGCTTGAGACTAGTACTGCCGTGTGAGGGGGAGGCTGTGTTCTTAACTTCTGCGCGCAGAGTTACAAGTGAGGCGAACAAAACTCGTGCGTCTTTTTTAAATGGAAGGCACATAAGGACGCACCCGCCCGCTCTCCTCAACCACCTGCGTCATACTCCGTCGCAGATCCGACCCGCGGCCTCGATGGCGGATGTTGGGCTGCCGACCAGCCCCTGTCCCTTGCTCCACGTGCATTGCAAGGTGTGCCGCCGTCGTCCCGTCGAGCAGCGACAGGCGCATGGTATCGTGCCGTCGGCACAGGTTGTGCAGCAAAAAGGCCGCGTGGATGACCAGAGGCCTCTTGGCAGAAGGCATGCGTATCGGCTTCCAAAATATTCCCCAGCGCCACACGAGATGCCCAAAAGCTTGCTCGATGTGCACACGCGCAGAGGACTGGTAGACGGTATAGGCATCCTTCCATTGGTCGCCCCCCCCCGCCCCCCAGGCCACGGAACAGCAGAAACCTCAGAGTCACGGAAAGCCACATCAGCTGTAATGCACAGGCCCTCCCGTACCATTACAGCAATCACCGAGCTGGCCGGGTCTTTCAGCTCCCGACCCAAATCGCTGCAAGCGAGCGCCGACGAGTCGTGCGACGACCCCGGCGTCCGACAACTCATCCAGAGGAACTCGTAGTTATATTCACTAATGGCCTGGGCGTTGTAGGCAGAGAAGCCCTTACGGCTCCAGTAGTCCTTGGTGCACGTCACCTCAGCCGCCGTCGGCCGCTCCTATCGCTCGGCGATACCTTCCAGCGACCCGATGATGTTGCGCAAGGGGCTATCCGAGCGTCGTTGGATGCCCGCCGCCATCCGCCGCCGCCAGTCGGCATCCCAAACTGGCATGCTCATCTGCAGCTCAGGTGTGCTCATTACCGCGTCCGTGAACGTCCACACAGCGTCATAAGAGGTTGAAGGAGCCAGTCCAGCGAGAGTACAAACGTCTAGATAGCTCGCCCCAGCATAGTATCGCAAAGCAACGAGCACGCGCAACGCCGGGGACATGGCATGCGGAGAGGAGGGTAGGTGAGGACGCAACGTGTCAACCAGCTTGAAAAAGCAAGGCTCTGACATGGGCACCGCGCGGTGGAAACGTGAGCCGTAAGAAGCACGCACGTATTCAAAGCTGCGGGGCACGGGATGACCCTCAGGCATGGGGTCTCGAGCACGTCCTCGCTCGGAAGCAACCAGAGCAGCAGCAAGATGTAGGTTTTGCATAAATACCTCATCCGCCGAGTCTCCAGATGAGTCCATGCTCCCTCACCGTAGGCGCGAGGCGTCCCGGATGCGGATCAATGGCTTCCCGCCTCCCCACGCCGACCGACACTCCTCCCGCTCGGTGGTAGGCCCCCTCACAATCGCAACCAGGCACGCTCACTCCGCACCTGGTTGGTATGTTGGCAAAACGCGCACCTGGGCGGTGCGTATCAATCGGCACATGTTTCAATCCGACGCAACGATAAAGGGGCAGATCAGAGTAGTGAAGCCAATTGTATTGAACGAGTTACATTTGGGGCCGTCACGAACCCATATCCCAGCGGATGTCCCGGAATGACCGAACCGGTGTGACGCCGGGTTCTCGGCGTAACAAACCCGCGTCACAAACCCGATCCTGTGCCCCGGAACGGGCCTTAATGAAGGGCCCTTTCTCAATAGAGGCAGTCTGGCACTCTCTCATTGATCCACCAGGCCAATGAGAAAGAGGGCAGCGCCTTGTAGACTCTCGCGCTAATGGGAGCGCCGGCCCGGAGGAACTATCGAAGCAACAATTTTCTGCCCTGTGCGATAGTGCCCACCACGTGTGAGCGTGGGAGACATTCTGAAGCCACGCGTGCAACAGACCTGCCGCGAGCGCCGAAACCGGGCGCAGCCTCGGCTGCCTCGGAAATAATGTGTCAGAAATCCCAAGTCCCTCTTGAGCAGGTCATCCAGGCCCGCTAGGCCTCCACTGTAATCTTGTATTTGTCACTCTCTAGGGAGTTCTGAGAGCGCCCGTCTAAGAGGGACAGCAGTGGAAAGCAAAAGAGGCACATGTGAGATGTCGATGGGACTATTGGTCCCACGGGTGTGCTAGGTTTTTTTGTGGAACGACTGTATGATGTGTTTCCTGACGAGATGTGGTGATTCCTGCGGAGGTTAATACTGGGTTTCGTTTTTCCAGGAAGCGCTTCGTGGTAAAGTAGCACCCTCGCAATTCCTATTCCAGCTTTCTTGGCGATCCCACCAGCAGGCGTGCTGTCCGTGGTGTTGAGGGCGATCGACCCCCCGACTCTTCGTCCCTGGGACCGGTCGCTGGGCAATCTGATCGCCAATCTCGCTGACAGTCTGTCGCGACCAGTCAGCTAGAAAGCGGTCGATCGCATTAGTAGTCAAGAATTATCCCTGGATCATCGTGGACTTTGATTCGCGTTTCCTTTGAATCAAATATGGTTTCCTCGGAAGTAGGCTTGTACTTCACGCCCTTTACGTGATCGGGAAGTCACGTTTTACGTGATCACATGCACGTTTTTTCGTGATCACTCATCACGCCCCAGCTGAAAAGGGCGTGAACTGGAGCGTAATCTCATGAAATAACTACTCCGACGACGGACTTAACACTGTGCATTCATGCACTGGGGACGAGGGCCGGGGCGCCCTGATGCGCCCCAATACGGTAGCCTCGCCGTCCCTCGTAATGCCCCAAACGTTATGGGGTACGCTCCCTTCCAGATTGGGACAATACATCTCCCGTTTGGTCTTCGTCAGTGGCTGCGGCTCCGACGGCAGCTTTTGCGACTGCGGCTGTCACGTGGCTGTGCGTGTGTTCTACAGGCAGCCACGGTGTGCCTCCAGACGCGGCGTGGGCGGCTGCCAATGTTGTTTGCGATCGGCGGCGGTCGCGGTGGCGGTTGCCGCGGGGCCTGCTGAGTATGTGGCTGCACAGCCTGCCAATAAGGCTGGGCCCGCGGCACCGGTCAAGCCCGCCGCCCCGCCGGCGGCAGCGGCGCGGACAGTCACTGTTCATCGGGTGGTCTCTGTACAAGCATCCGCAACCGATGCTACCGATGCTGCCCCATTGCAGCACGTTGCGGCGCCGGTGACCGCCGTGGCAACCGCGGCGCCGGAACTCAGCGCGGAGGCTTGCAAATGGCTCGACTGGAGCTTCACCCCCAAACGCGTGGTCCCGACACCAGCGCAGCCGCAGGAGTTCACGCGGTCAGCAGCGGGAACCGCCACCGCCTCGCTCTTTGCCCGCAACGGCCACAACTAGGGAGGGTTGCGTGGCGCCATCCAGGCCGCGCTGGCGACCATGAATGGCTGTATTGTGATGGCCGTGTCGAAGGTGGCCGCCGCTACGGCGGCGGCTGCAATGCCCACGGTGGCGGCGGCTATGGCCACGGCCTCCACAGACGTGACCGTGGTCGTATCCACGGCCGCTTCTCGTAGGTTAGCGGCAGCCTCGGCCACCGATGCTGGACTTTCAGTGGCAGCCGCCGCCCTCCCAGTGACGTACGGTCAAGACCATCTACACGTTGGCCACCCACGATGGGGGATGCGTCCTCCTCTTTATCCTGTTTGACACAGAGTGGTCTTTGAAGGATGCCAAGGCAACCTTCGGTCTGTGATAGAATCGATCAATGCAGCCCTAGAGCAGGTCAAAATGATCGCCGCCCATACGAAAGGGGTGCCACATAATCACAGAAAAATTGGATTCGATGGACAATGGGTGCCACCTTGTGTGTTCACGCCCCGAGAAGGGCGTGATTATGGCGTGATCGGGCGTGATCGAGCGTGAAACGCTCACACGCCCCGGGTTTGGGGGCGTGAAGTACAAGCCTACTCGGAAGGATAACTGGGCATATGGGGGGGCGTCGTCGCCACACTTGACCCGGCCACGCCGCTGTGCTTGTGGGAGTGTGGCTGCCAAGTCCGACGTATTTTCCCGAATGCGTTTCCAGTTGAGAAACGCGCTGACACACCACCAAGGACAGCTGTGTAACTGAGATGGTGCATCGTGGTCGATGCTGGGGGGGGCTATCAAGCCAGCTTTTGTCGTCATCGTCGATGGGCCTAAAACTTTAGTGCGGCGACACCTCTCCCCCGGGGGCGTAGCGATCTCTCTCCGCGCACGCTGCGCAGCCAGGGAGACACCGGTCTTTGTCTGGCAACAACCTCCTGTGCGCTCCTCCTTGATCGGACGTTGGTGTCCTCTTTATTGGCGCCGTTACCGTTTGACTGGGCGGCCAACACGATGTACCGGCTCCACGCGTTAGGCGGTATGTTTGCCGGCCGCGTCGTGGTGCTTGGTTCGACAAGGCGCGGGTGGAGCACCATCTACCGCCGCCGTGGGCTGGGTGTACTGTAACGGATGTCTGATGGGAGTAGGACGCCCACTGACACATTTCTTTTTGTCCGGGTGGCGTGCCCGTTGCTCCGCGCGCCGTTTCGGTCCACCCGCGCGCCTCGGTTACTTCCCGCCGCCCCCTCTGCCCTCCCCGTGCCGTCTTCCTCGTCCGCACACAAACCCCACAGGTGGCCGCCTGGGCGCCGGTGGCCCCGCGGCAGCCACAGTCTCGTGGCTGTCGGACGGCCGCCTCGCGGTCATCCCCTGTGGCCGCTTCGTCCGCGTCTACGCCGCCGCCTTCCTCGCCCCTGACGCGGCCATCGGGGGCGAGCGGGGGCGGCGCGACGCGCGCCCTCCTCCCGCTCAAAACTTACCCCTCCTCCGCACCCTCGCCGGTCATGAGGGGGCTGTGACGTGCGTCCGGCCTGCGCCGCCGGGCTCCGCTGCTCTTGCGGCTCCTGTCGAAGTGGCAGCACGAGCCGCCGCCGCTGCCACGGCCGCCACCGCTGCCGCCGCCGCTGCCGACACTCACCCCTACGCTCCCTCGGCGCTGTGTGTGTCGGCATCGACGGACGGCACGGTACGGCTGTGGGACGCTGGTTCTGGTGCGTGCCTCCGCACCTTCGACGTGGGCTACTCCATTCGGCTGCTCGCTCCTCTGCCCGTGCTCGTAGCTGCCGCCACCGGCGCGCCCGCCCCCCCGCGGGCGATGGTGTATGTGGTTACGGACACAGCCGTTGGAGTGCTCGACGTGGGCGCCGGCGGCACGGGCTCGGTGACTTCACTCTTCAGCGTCGCGTTGCCCATGGCGTCGGGCGTGACGTCCGACGGTCGCACGCTCGCTGTTGCCGCGCACACGGGGCGGCTGTTTGTATGGCGCACGGGTGCCTTCGACGGTGGCGGCGCGACGGTGGCGGTGCCGCTCGACGCAGCCACCTCGACCGCCACGTCGTCTTTTGTGCTGCGGGGGGGGAAGGGAGCACGCCACCGCCCGCGGCTTCTCTGCGTGACGCACGCGCGGCCGCTGACGGCGCTCGCGATACACCCAGCGTCGGGCGCGGTCGCCGTTGGCGACGCTCAAGGCGTAATTAGCGTCTACCACGGCGTGGCGGCGGCGGCCGGCGGCTGCGGTGGCGACAGCGACGGCGACCACGACGGTGACGACGGCGGCGGCGGCGGCACGGAGCCGGTGTGGCCCTGTCCACCCCCCTGGTGGAGAGCGGGCAGCCCCGCGGTGCTCCCGGCGTCGCGCTTCCGCGTCAGCACCAGTCATTGGCACTCGTCGACCATCTCGTCTCTCTTCTACACCGCATGTGGGATGACGTTGCTGTCTGGTGGTGCTGAAGGCGTTCTCAACTTGTGGACCATCGCTGCCGGCGCGCCCGGCGGGCGCACCGCCGTCCCGCGCCTTGGCGCAGGCATTCTCGGTGTGTCCGTGTCCCCGTGGGGTGCGGCCGGCGCCTGTGCGGGCCCCGCCTATGCGGTCACCCTCGCCGACAATGCGGTGGTGGTGCTCGCCGCCTCTGATTTGCGACCGACGGCGGAGGTGCGGGGCGTTGGCTTGCCGCCAGCGCCGCCGGCGGTCACTGCTGACTACCTGCTCCGTTTCCGCCGCCGCCGTCACCGCGACGCGCCGCGGTGGCACTCGATCCACGCGCGCGCGCGGTTGCCGTCGACGGTGCACCTGACGCCCATTGTCGCTGAGCGGTTAGCGGCGGCGGCGGCGGCGGCGGCGGCGCCCGCCGTTGCGGGCCCCATGGCGCTCCTTCCGGGCGCGTCGATCGGGCTGCCGTCAACGGCGGTCGTCGTGGGCGGCCTGGGCGGCACGCTGCAAGTGTACGACGTGTGGGCCGACGCGGCCATTGCCGCGTGGCACGTCTCCCCTCGTCCTCCATCGCTCACGTCAGGGTCGGGGGAAATTCTCCCGTACAACCTCGTCGACGTGGTGCGAAGGGTGGCGGGCTCCCCGTCGGTGCTGGCGACAGTCACGGCGCCGATCGTGCCGGGCGGGGAGGCGATGGGGGATGCCGCGACTGAGATGCTGCGCCTGTGGTCAACGGGTCGCATCGGCGGGGGGGGGGGGGGGGGGGGGGACCTGTTCACCACATCGACGGCGGCGGTGGCCGATGCGGCGTTGTCCGTGCACGCGTCGCCCCCTGCTCTATTGTCCCGTGTGCGGGCACCGCACGATGGGCCCATAACGGCCGTTGCTGTTCATCCGACCGCACCGCTGGTCATTACGGCCGGTGGCGATGGGAGGCTCAAGATGTGGGTCGGCCGGTGGGTAGCTGATACAGACGCAGACGGGGGAGGTGGATTGGAAGATGCGGCCGACGCGGCATTGCAGTCGTGCCTGGCCGCCGCCGCTGAATATGTCGCTGCCGACGGTGACGGCGGCGGTGGCGGCGGCGAGCCGCTTAAGACCAATGCCGACCGCAAGGCGGCCGGCGCCGCGGCCTGCCGGCGTCCCCCCCCCGGCATGGCGTGGTCGTGCGCCGCGGAGACCACGTCCCGGCACTTGCCGGTCGGCGCGATCGCCTTTTCGGCGGACGGCTCGATGCTGGCCGTAGGCGCGGGCGCGGTGGTCGTCCTCTACAGCGTCGTCATTGGGGATGTGGCGGCTGCTGCCGTCACGGGCGTGCCCCATCGGCCCCTGCCGCCGCGTGACGGTGACGGTGGCGCGTCCGTTGTCGCCCCCCCGCCCGCCCCAGCCCCCCGGTCGCCTTGCTTAGAGATTGTCCGCACGTGCGCGCACCCGCCCGCCGCCGAACTCGTAGTGCACGTGGCCATTGCCCACACGGCGGTGGTGGCCGTCACCGCGGGGGGGGTACACGTGTGGTGTGCCCTATCAGGTGCGCTCTGGTGGTCGGTCCGCCTGTCGTTGGCGGCGGCAACGATGGGCCCGCCGCTGCGTGGCAGCGATGTTTGCGCCCGGTCTGGGGGTGGTGGTGGGTCTGCTGGGCGGCGTGGCGACGGCGACGTCGGCGACGGAAGGGGTGGGGCGGCCTCGCCACTGCCGCCGCAAGGGGTTTTTGCGTCCGACCCGGCGTCGGACCATTTCGCGCTCGCCGTCGACATACCGGACCTTGTCGGTGACGGCGGCGGCGGTGGCGATGCGGTGGCCGTCGTTCCCGACCCCGACGCCGCCGTCGCCGCCGCCACCGCCGCCGCCACCGCCGCCGCCACCGCCGCCGCCACCACCGCCGCCGCCGCCGCCGCCGCCACCGCCGCTGCCACCGTGCGCGCTGACGGCGGTGCGGGTGACGGCGGCGCAGCCGACAGTAGCGATGACGGCGGCAGCGGCCGCGTCGCGCCCAGCGATGGCGAAAGCTACTCAGCGACAGAATCTTCAGACGACGTGCCGCCGCGGCCGCAGCGACCCCAGGCTGTCGCGGTACTGGTCTTCTCCGCCGCGTCGCCTGTGCCCTTGGCGGCGGTGCGGCTCGGGGCAGGCGGCTGGGCGCGGTCGGCGACGTTCCTGCCGGGACCTTCGCCGCTAGCGGAAGGCGGCGGCGCGGCGGTGACGGCGGCGGCCGGCGGCAGCAGCAGCCACCCATCGCCGTTGCTGCTCGTGTTGAGCGATTACGAGACGCGGGTGCTGACGCCCCACCGGCGTCCGCTGCCGGCACGACCTCCGCCGGCCGCCATTTCGGCGGCGGGCACGGTGCCTGCGGCTGCCTGCGGCGACGGCACGGACTGCGTGCGGGCAGCGTTGGCGGCGGCGCCCGCCGCCGAAGTGCCCCTTGCGTCCGAGTCGGGGGCGGAGCAGCTCTCGGCGGCAGGCATGGCGGTCGCCACCGCATTTGGTTCTGGCGACGCGGGGGAGAGCGTGCCCGTACGCGTGGCAGCCGACCTCTTTTTTCGGGCGTTGCTGGGGGGAGGGGCGTAGCGGGCGGGCGAGCGTCCCGTGCTTTTTAGCGGAGCTGCTGGACTAAAAGCTTATGTCTATCCCACTGTATGACACACCTGAGAAACGAGGTAGAAAATGCTCGTCCACGGTTTCACATGACATTCATGGGAATATGCAGTGTGAAACCGCGAGGGGGGGGGGCGGGCGCGAGCTCCGCGCGCGCGCGCGGGCGGGCCCCCAAACCGTGCACGTACCTTGTTTCGGCTTTGGAATGCAGGAGAATGGGAAGTAGGGGGCCATTGTTTTTAACCGGCTTCTTCATTTGAAAGATGGAATGGTTCCTCTGAGAGCACACCCAACAACGTCTCCCCCAAGTTCTGAAACCCGAAACGAAATATGCCACGTTTGCTTACGTGGAGCACGCTGAGCGGCCCCCCATTTTTCTCATCCATGAGAGCCCTCCGCGGTCCTGGAGTTATCGAAAACAGGGGCTACATGGTCCAGAGATGGGTGCCAGAAGATGGGGGAAGCGTGCCTAGCAACGTCGACCCCCAAGTGTTCAAAAATCGGACAAATATCCAAGCAATCACGAGGTCAGGGAGGGAGCGATGAAAAGGCGGCGATCCGGACAACAACGGGTCGCAACTTTCCAATCGTTTGTGTACACTTTTGTCATCTGAGTCACTATACCGAAAGTCAGGCTCACACGTCTAAAAGAAAGCGCCACGAACTGACAGGAACTGGTCGCCCTGCTGGCACGACGCAGAAAAATCTCACTTCGGGAAGACACCTGGCACACTGTTGACAGATGGCGAGCCTCACGCGACAGCGCGGACCCGCGGCTCTCGGTCGAGGACCCTGGGAACGGTGTGCTGCGCGATGCGCTGTCAAGACGCGGCCACGGCAGGCACCGCGCGGTCCAACAGATGCTTCGATTCGAATGCTTCCAGAACGAAAGGCGGACGGCGCCTTTGCTGGTGGCGGCGTTGGCTTGCTCTGAACGGGCACTGCCGCAATCGTCGAAACGGACAGTGTCGGTGGGCCCGCGCGGGAATATCGGCGCGGTCGCGCAATCAATCGCCTGCTCCGTTTGAATGCAATCAGAAATCTTTGAATGTTTCCAACCTGATCGAAGCCATATGATTGGCTACTGGAAATGTTCGAAGATTTGTTGGAAGGGAGGCGGATCCATCATCGCCAGGGGGCAGCCGGCCCGTGATCAGATTGCTTTGGTCCCTGTTGGCGC
>ENA-ORXR01002125-ORXR01002125.1-marine-metagenome-genome-assembly--contig:-NODE-2125-length-19387-cov-12.466287_pt1 | contig 19387 bp, 26 predicted proteins | sample MGYA00237866_ERZ511479 | MGnify/ENA metagenome assembly ERZ511479 | reverse complement strand
TCAATCCTCCACATGAATACTGACCAGTCAGGGGGGCTACCGGGCCCAATATCCAAATATTAAGGAGATATGCTACAGGCATTCCACAGACGTCTTACGCCCGCACCAGGTCGCGGTAGGCAGTGGGCCAACGGCGGCAACCGTCTGCGAACTGCCACTCACCACTATCGTCTCCGAGCGGATCAGAGCGGCTGTGGCGTGGCGGGAAGGGGTGCTCCGGTCGGCGCGTCCGCAGGCGCGGCGAGCTCAGGCGGCGCGGTGCCACCCCAAAGGCCGACTGGCGGCGGCCCGCTGCTGGTGTGCAGGCGTGCGGCGATGTGACCGCTAATGCGAACTGCGCTACCAGGTGGCCGCCACTGCGGCGATGGAAGCAGCTGTCATCAGCCGACCGCCCGACACGCCTCCCGTAGAACAAGGCACGGACGCTGTGAGGCGGTGGCCAGCGTTGCCCTCAACGGCAACCACGCTGGAGTGGTGCACTCCAGTGGTGGCGCGCCGCCACAAAGGCAGACTGGTGGCGCCCTGTAGGCGGTGGGCGCCCATTCGGCGCACACGCGGCCAACGCGTAAGCGCCACCCAACACCGGCGTGGAGTACTCAGGAGGCGCGGCGCGGTCCGAATGGCCGACGGCGTACACCTCGCAGCCTGTGTACGCGGGCGCCGCGGGGTCGCCACCATTGCGGCGGCTGCGGCAGACGGCAGCAGCTGTCCATCCGCACCGACTCTCGTGCAGGAGGGCGCGCCAGCTGTGTCCCGGCGGTACGCGGCGCGCTCACGTGCGAGGTGTCCAGTCCGTATGCTGATATATGCGCTCAAGTTTGATGACACCGTGACATATAACTGGGAGGATCGCGATCGCTGAGGACGCACGAGAGAGCAGCAGCAGACGATCGTTCCCGAATGAACGCATGTCATTGGCCATATCCAGAGAACGACAGGAAGTGGCCGTTGACAAAGAATATCTTTATTGATTGATAAGGCGGGCTACAAAGTGCACAAGGGTGCCATGTACGCGTATACTGACTGCACATAGGCGGCGGCGCAGCGCCACAAAGGCCGACTGGTGGCGCTTCGCAGACTGTGGTCGCGTGCGCCCGGTGGCGGCAGCCAATGCGCCGACGCGGGCGGCCGTCAGCAGCCGCCCGCCTGCCTCCGGTCCGCTGGAACTGGGACGTGGGGCGCAGGCGCGGCGGTGAATGGAGCGCAGTCAGGCCCCGCCGATGGCCGGGCCATTTAAAGTGAAGAGTCGCCTCCCGAATGGCCGGCTGGCGGCTCCGCACAGCCGGTGTTTGCAAGCGCCGTGTGGCCGCCGCGATCGTCCCGTCATGTTTGTTTCCCGTCGAGGCCGCATTTGCGATGAGGTTGGCATCGCTCAGGAAATCATGTCCTGATGATTTCTTGCAGGGTTGCTCGATGGACATTGTTGGGCTTTGCGATGGGCAGAATTGGGTGGCCACCAAGCGCCCAGACCGTCGACATATAGGATGCGTGGGAGAGCACTTACTTCCGCTTGGTTGATTCGAGAAACTCCTACCAACCATAATAAATACAATGGGACGACCACCGGCGTCCCGCCACCTCCTCCGACATCTCGCCTGTCTCTGACTCCTGGCCGAGCTCGAGCACGGGCGAACTGAAGTGGAGTCAATGTGTGGCGCGTGCGCGCGGGCATCAGACGTTCATAAGAGAAGTGATCGAGAAAATGACTGTGCTTTCATTGGTTTCTTCGCTCTCTCATCGACGTGCGACCAGCTGTACGTACGCTTTTGGGCTTGATGTCATCGGCCAGAAGCTCTGTTTTAGACGCCAAGTCAGATGCTGCCGGGGATGGTTCTTGCGAAGAAGACGTGTTCACGTCGACGGTGAGACGGAGAACTTTTAAGGCTAAGTGCATTATCATTCGTGCACGAATGCTTGGAATTCCCATTGACAGAACGTTGGTCGACACGTCAAGACACTTCGGAATCAACTGCCCAATCAGGATGGCTGCATCTAATATATGGAGGGGATTGTCAGACCTTCGATATTTGACAGGACCTCACCGCGGCGATGACTTCGATGGGATCACCGATGGGCAGGAAATGCCCATCGACTGTCTTTTTTCGCCCATCGCAGGTCCATAGAGAGCTCGATGGGACCGTGATGGGAGAATGTCCAGAGCGGACGATTGTGCCGACGGGGTCGTTCGTCAGCAGCAGGCAGCCTGCCACGGCCCTCATGTGGGAGGGAAAAAAGGCTGTTGACCGGGCGGCAGGCGGCGCGCTGGCAGTCATTACGGAGGGCGTGATGAAAATAGGTGGGAGGGCCTCACTGAGGGCTGCATGGACGCGAACGGCGCGTCGGCGGCCTCCTCAGTTGGCCGATGACCGCTCCGGGGGTCGTCGTGTACGACGCGCGGGCGTTGCGGTTTCAGCGTGGCCACTCGGCGCCCGCCTAGCGCTCTACGGAAGTGTGTGGCTCAGGCCAGCCCACACTTTTTTCTTGTAAATTTGCAATCGCGGGCCCTCGGCCGCGAAGGGGGACTGCTTTGAGGGACTGCCCCGTTGTGGTCAGCTGATGGGCGGAGGTGCGAGCCTTCATCGGCAGCCCGTCTGACGAGGCTCGTCCTGGGGGACAGAGCCCTCGCAACGGCGCGACACACCGCTCGTGTGAGGCCAGCTATCGAAGCTTCTGGCTGCGAGCGGGCGGAGGCACGAACCGTCAGCGGTAAGCCTCCTGCCGAGGGTGGCCCCGAGGGAGAACGCGCCCACAAAGCATCCTTCTAGTACTCGCGGGCAGCCGGTTTGTCAGGCCTTCATTCTGTAAGCGGTGCAGCGCTTCGGTGGAGGCTACTCTGCGGCAGCGCTCTGCCGATACACTGGCGATTCCCGTGACGGTAGCTCGTCATGTGAAGGCCGGCGGACGCCTGAATTTCTTTTTTCCTGGGCGGCGGCGGCGCAACGCGCGTGTGTGTCCCTCAGCGCGAATCTGTCAGCGCCCGAGCGCCCCGTAGCAGCAGGTTGTCCCGCGTTCTTGAATACATCCGGCGTGCGGGTCCAAGCGAAGGCAACGTGACCCCATCCATGCTCATGGTGCGCAACTCAGGTGGCGAGCGCTGTCTCACTAGAGGGGTTCACGAACGCAACTGCTAAAATGCAAGCAAGCGAGCCAGCCGCACTGTTAGCCGCTATACAGTTGTCAGGAGGGCCCGCACGAAATCGGGAGAAGATCGGATAGCCATGACAGAAGTATGCCGACCAATACCGTGGTATTTGGAGGAGAATTCGTTCTTCCATCACGTGGTGCACGTGGCACGAGGCTTCCTTGGCCTCTGCTGGAAGAAGTTCGCAGGTGCGTTCCGGCTCAAGCGCAGAGTGCAAACGCGCGCAGTGCACAGAGGCACCCCATAGCAGGGGCACGGGGAGGTCAGACAGGTACCACTACATAGTGCCCGCTCTTTGGACACCTTTGCATGTTTATCTCGTGCACGATACTGAGGTAAGCCGCATTGTACAGGCCGTCGTATATCTATGCCGTTCGATGCATGTATATGGTGAGGATGTTCAGCTCCCTGCCTAAGTCATGAATCGCTGTCTTACTACACGTTGGCATTCTCGACTGAACTGACGAGCGCCAGAAACATGCTCCTTCTCTTGCACGCTCATTTGTCGGAGCTGGTCTGTGGCCACATCGTGGCCAAGGGCCTGCTTCTGCTCCGCTCACTTCCATGCGAAGCGGCGAACAGGGGGAGGCGTCCGAGGCTTGCAATATTGCGAGCCCTTGAAACGTACTTTTCAATTCTATTCAAACAATGCATTGGGAACAACTCGTGCGTAGGAAGTGTCCGGCCTTGGCGTCTCCATGCCTGACTGTTCGACGTTCCCGGTCAAATGTCGATTTCGCGTTTCTGGCTGTGGGCTGCCTGCTGTGCAATCCGCTTTCTTGAACCTGCGTACTGACTCAGAAGGCCGTCGGGGCCACCTGGGCGCATCGCGATCAGGGGTGCCCTCCACTCGTGGCACTCAACAATTTGGTGGTGGGCTTCAAAAGGCGATTGGCCGTGGTCCTCGCCGCTTCAGAGAGGCGGCTCCGGCCCGGCGCCCAAAGAATTTGGCGTTGGAACGGGGTCACTATGGCCACCGTGGCGGCGCAGGTGCTTTGAAAAAACGGACGCCGGCGTGCCTCGCCTCGCGGATGCACGGGACTGCACGACCTAATTCCACTCAGTGGTGGCATGCGTGGCCGCCTTTCAAGTTTGCGTCGATTTGTGGCTGTCGTGAGTCTGATAGGGATTTCTTGACGGCTCAATAGGGAGCCACATGTGATCGCACAAGCAGGAGCCGGGGATGTGTCATCAAGCTATGATTGGCGACAGATAACGTCAGCAGTAGAATCACTCGTGCGCGCACACGTCACAGCTTTGGAATGACGCAGAACGAGCTCCTTGCATGGGCTCAATCTGACAGAGCAACGTCGCAGCTGATTAGTTACACCCGGAGATTTCAAGTGCTGTTGTCGCGTAGTGCTGTGGTCGCGTGGCACGCACACTGGGCTCCAGGCGCGCCAGTACTCGGCGTGTCACTGGACAGAGGCTTGCGACGTCCTGGGCCTGGCAGCGGGTCTGTCAGGACATCCGCCGACGAGACAGGCCGAAAACAGTGCAGTGTCTGGCAGGTGCCACGCGTGCGCCTTTGGACCGCATGCGTGGACCACCGCCCCACCGGGGCTGCGTACGTTCTGGCATCCACGGCGGCCGACAGCCGCCTACCCGTGAGAGACGCAGCTGGAGCGCCGCGCTGAAATTACCAGTGCCAGGCGGTTCTGGGTGCTGTGAAGACTCTCACAGCGGGCCCTGTCGGACGAGGCCTTTCTGAGAGCCCTTGGGTCCCTAGCCTCTATGCTCTTCCCACCAGCTTCCGAGAAGTTCAGTACGCCTCTGTTCCGCGTTTGACTTGACGCGTTGTCGGATGCACCGGTTTGTTTTTCGCCCGATTCCGTGACGCTGCTGTGTCCCCGTACGACTTGGACCGACCCGTCCTCATTGCTCTTCTTTCCACTGTTCGCTTCAGCTCGTTTTGAGATCGTTTGCGGAACGCTTTTTTTTACCGACGTGCCAACGCTGCGCCTGCGGCGGCTTGTGTGGTATTTATGACGTTAGTTCACTAACCAGTAAGTAGCGACAGACCGTAGACGCACGATACAGCGAACGCTCTTGCCCAAGAGGCGAGGAAGAAGAACCTTTGTTCGTGCTACATCCGATGGGAAGCCGGGGGTGCCAACGGCGGCGATCCCCGGTCCCATGGTGCTTTTATTATCAGACGGTAAAGGGGCGGGTTCGATCGACCGAGTGATCCCAAAGATCGAATAACCACCAGAATAGAGACGACAAAAGAAAGGACAGATATACAAGACGGAAGTAACCTCCAAGGGGCAAGCCACAAGTCAGTTCAATCCTCCAATTGAAAACTGACCAGTCAGGGGGGCTACCGGGCCCAATATCCCCATATCAAGGTGATGTGCGACATACCCCTGTTACAAGAATCGAGCCGTTCCGGCAAGTGGGCGCATATCGACTGATCCGCCACCACGAACGCCACAAGTGATAAACAATCAACGTGTCGCGTAATGACGCGCGAACGGACGTGAGGGCGTTATGCGTTGGCCTGCGTCTGCAAAGGTGATCGGGAAGACCCCTGATAATATGGCGCGAGGCTGGGCGATGGATTCCGAGGCTCGAACGGCTCCGAGCGGCTCATAATGGCTGATTCGGGCCGGAGGGCCGGCGGGCAGGCACGGGCAGCCTCTGGGCACCCAGGGGGTGGCCGCGGCCGTGCAGGCGTCGGATCGGCCCCTGCAGGGGGGGGGCCCTTGTGTCAGCGTGTCGCAGGGGGCTCAGGCGGGGGCGACACGGCGGGCCTCTGCGCTCGCCACCCGGTATATATACCGGGGTGGTGGGCACGGTGAGGGCCGGTCCAGTTCCCCATGCCATTCGGCGTCCGGGTTGAGTAGCCCAGTTGGGCAGGCTGCAGTGGCCTGCGCTTGCGCACTCGTTGACCTCTGGGTCCTCCGTTTGCCGTTCCCCGCCGTCGCGAGGCGAGATTGTCACGCCCCTGCCCTCGGCGGGTGGGGGTCGTTGCGTTAACGCACACGGTGTGCGGGGGAACAGCTTCGGGCTCATAGCCACTGAGGAGTCGGTAGCGCGGCTTGTATCGTAGCCGGTTGACCCTAGGCCGTGAGGAGGGAGCGTGGTGGGCTTGTGGTTGAGTGGGGAGCTTGGCTTTGGCCCGGGTCTACCGCTCGACGCGGGGTGCCGACGGCAAGTACAAGGCCAAGATGGCGGGAGGCGGCAGCGACGTCCAGATGGCCGACGCGGCCGGCGTGGCGGATTGCGGTGCCAATGGCGCGGAGAGCCCAGCTGGGCGAGCCGGGTCGGTGGCGAGCAGTGACTCAAGGTCACGTCGGGACGAATCTTCTGCCGATAATGGCCGCGACATGCGCGGCGGCGGCATCCCCGCGTGGTATCTCGACGAGGCAGAAGACCAAGCGGACGAGCTTGCGCTCGTCAAAGAGGCGAGGCCTCCGCCATTATGGCGCACGTAGTTCAGCCCTCTGTCCCTTGGGCTGCGAGACGGTGTCCCCGTCATGAGTGAGGACGCCTAGATGGACGCGACGACCAAGTCCCGCCGCGTGGCTTTAGTTCGTATCCAACAAGGGCATTGGGGCACCCCGCCGGGGTTCATCGACATCCTCAATGAGGTGGCCGACGACCACGTCGACGCCGTCGTGGGTGAGGTGCACGCGAACGCCATTCACGGAAATCAAAGCAAGGCGCGTCAAGCGTGCGAGGTCCTGGCGTATGCGGACGAGTTCGTCCGTTACGGACGGCCGTTCCACGACTTTCATACCCGTCTTTACGCGTGGGCGCTCCTGCTCCCCTTCCACCAGATGGGGACATTTGAGGTGGCTGCCAACAACTTCGGGCGTTTGCGTCGGGCTTGGCAAGAGGCTGCCTTCCTGTCGCGCCGTATGGCCAAGGAGTTGTCGGTTCCTTTTTGGGCAGGAGGCGGACATGGAGGAGTACCTCAATGAGCTCATCAAAGTATCTCAAGAGGCTGAACACGCCGTGGAGGAGAAGTTCGATACGCGCACCGTGGCGTTGACCTCCCCGCTTCGGGCGCCGAGTAATGCCCTCGCCCATCGGCGTGCTCAAGACGCGGCTCGCGTCTCTAGCCGCGGGCTTCTTCCCACCGCTTCGTGTTCCGGTGTAATCCGGGCGCCTCGTCATTTAGACTTGTCGCGGTGGTTCCCACGTTACCCCCGCTAGTTGTTAAACCGCGGGGTGTGGATAGAAATTCCATACGCATTGTCGTAAGTGGCTCATAAGCTTGTCGAAGAGTTCATTGCCATTTGGCACGTCTTCAACGCGGAGTATTACTACTGCTTGGCGGCCGGGTGGGTGCACACCCTGATGACGGACGAGGTCTTCGCCTGGCTCGATGCCACAGCGCTTCGGCGCATGTCCAAGTTGGACCTGCACCGTATGGCCAGTGGGCCGGGCGGCCAGGCGATGTTGGACATGTTCCACAAGATGCACAAGGCCACGGAAGTATTCCCGTGGACCATCGTAGTCAAGGACGTCATCCGCCGGGACACTCCGACGCGCGCGGCGCGCCAGGTGCACGTCCATTTGGACTCGTTGGCCGAGGAAGGGTTCATGTTGAGCTACCCTTGCCGGAGCTTTGCGTCGCTTCCCGCCTGCGGGGGTTCCGACGATGAAAGCGAGACGCCAGCGGCGGCGGCTCAAGGAAATGGCGGTTAGGGTTAGGGTTAGGGTTAGGGTTAGGGTTAGGGTTAGGGGTTAGGGGACACGGTCAGCCAGTGAGCTCTCGCCTCGGGCCGCTTTTCCCAGCCGTCGTGGCTCGCTGTCGCCAGTGCGCGAAACAAGCGTTGTTGCGGCGTCCGGAGGACATGAGCGTTCAACACTCGAGGAATTTTGGACTTCGCCCGAGGCCTTTGAGGCGGCCGTGGCGTTGTTTTGCGACGGGCCGAGCCGTCGTTTTGACGGGCAGCGAGAGGCTCGTGGCGTCGGGGCGGCCGCCCTGGCCTTGGCGTGGAATCGCCAGACGGAGGAGTTGCGCCGGGCGGTTCGAGATGCCGATGGGTATGTCTTTGAGGACGCCATGCCGGTGTTGGCTCGGGCCATGAGCGTGGCGGAGGACTCGGCAGTGGCCTTCACCTGTTCTTCCAGGAGGTCGGGCGTCTTCGCCGAGTGGCGGCTGTGCCTCCCTCGCCGTGCGCTTTGACGCCTGTGACATCCTCTGCCGGTGTCTCAGTTGTGACAACGATGACGAGGAGGAGCCTCCGCGACATATGCGCCGTCGCAGTTACTCGGTGGACGATGGTGGCCGGGAGCCTACCCGTAACGAAGGCGGGGAGGTCTACGACCTGTGTGGGCGCGTATTGAGTCTGTTGTTTTGATAGACGTTTTCGTGCCGACGCCCGTCGGCAGGTGATGCTGTGGCGACGTGGTATACACCTTGACAGCTCCTGGGTTGCTGTCATTTGGACAGAGAGGGTTTGGCTGCTGTAGCGCTGTTAGTTTTCCTGTTCAAGTGAAAGGCAGCAAGTGCCCATGTGGTCGTACCATTATGGTCGATTGACGCCTGAGGCTGTACGTCATGCGATGCACAGGCCGCTTAAGCGTGGCTGTACCAGGGGGAACTTTTCCATTTCGGGGCTATAAGTGTCGCCTCTGTACTTTAGTACATCAGGTCCTCGACCGTGGTCGTTAGATCAGGGACCGAGGGTAAAAGTAGCCCGCTTGGCTTGGATCCGACCGCTTGAGTAACGGGCGCGGGTGGCGCGTCATCGTCCTGTGAGGACGGGGGGCAGGGACATACGTAGGTATACGGCCCGTGCCACTCAGAAAGCTCGGAAAAACGCCAAAGAGCCAACCAGGGGTCGCGGGAGATATTACTCGTGCGTTCAGTAATGTCAATCGAACCCAACAAATAGGTTAAGTCGCCTGAGCTGAATTAGATTGGTTAATCGTAATCCAGTTCACTGTGATTCGAATTTCGCCGTGGGAATTCGAAAACACTCCAAGAATGGTCGAGGACCATTTCGGATCTGGGCGATGGGGGGTTCCTACCATTGCAGTTTCGGATTGTTTAAGCCTGGGTGATCGGCGGGTACCCCGAGACGGGGGTGTGGGAATACTCCAAGAGTACCCCGCAATTTTCTTCTTCCTCCGTCGGAGGAAACGGATCACCAGGTTCCGAGGCAGGTTTTCCAAGGGCTCCCAGGAGTCGTCCTTTGGACCGTATTCAAACCATCGGACCTTACCACTCTAGATGCCATTGCTCCTACGGAGGCCTGATAGGCGGTCAATGACGTATTCGTCGGGTACCGGTGGGGTGCTCTCGGGCTTATCGAATCCATCCAGCAGTGGATGTCGAGTCTCGTCCGGTGTCGAAGGCCGTGGGGCCGGCGTAACATGGTCACTTTTGCCTCTTCGCTCTTCGCCATTCACGTCTATGACGTAGGTCGAATCTCTGCGTCGAGTACGACGAACGGGCCGACGGTCTTGCTTTGCAGCCTTTTCTTTTGTTGGTAGTTCGTCGTATAGACGTCGTCACCGACGGGGACACGCTTGTTCCGTGCATGCACGTTCGAGACGAAGTTACGCTTATAGCGTTGTTGGGTCTTTTGACAGGTCTCTACGACGGCCGGAATTTGCTGTCTTAGATTGGCCATGAACTCACGCTTACGCGCTAGGGGCGACCCATCATTGAGGGTACCCTTTTTTTTCAACGGGATCCCGGGTGGGAGGTTGCGTACGGACGAACTCGGGATTCGTCTCGGGATAACGAGCTCGAATGGCGCAATGCCTGTCGACCGGTGTGGCTGGCTGTAATATGCCATGGTCAATACGGGGAGTAATTCGTCCCAACGGCGTGGGTCGCCTGTGACGTAATGTCAGAGCTGAGTAGCCATGGTACGATTGTACCGCTCGACTGGAACATCGGTCTGTGGATGGTACGTCGTGGTGCGCACCGTTTCCGTGCCCAGCACTTTCAGTACGGCAATGAAGAAGTTCGATATGAACTGGGGTCCTTGATCCAATAGGATCCGGTCTGGTGGACCAAGACAGGCGACCCAGGCGTCAACAATGGCTGATGCCACGAAGATTGCTGTTATGCGCCGCAAGGCGACGCATTTGGTCAGCTTGGAGAAGCGGTCATTAATGACCAGCATGAAGCGGTTACCAGCTTTGGTAGCGGTAATTGGCTGGAAGATATCAACCGATAGGTCCGTCAATGGCTCCGTAGCCGGGAACAGCGTCAATGGGGACGTGTGGCGCCGCAGCGACAGCCGGTTCTGGGCGCAGTTGGTACACTTTCTAATAGTGTTGTATATATCCGTGACCATGGATGGTCAGAAATACCGCCGGCGCATGGCATAGACCATCAGGTTAACACCCGGGTGAGCTGACACCGTTGCGTGATGTTCCAGCGTATGGCGCTTCCCTCTAATATGATGGAATCCGGTTTTTCGATTACAGTTTGGCGTCGGGGTGGCTCTTTTTTTTTCTCACCGCGTCGACCAATGGCGTGCTTGCAACACTTGTCCGCCGTTGACTCAAGAGAATGTGCTGGAACGCGATATTCGGAGCGAGCCCGACCCAGACACTGGCGGGCGCCCTGTAAAAATACCGCATCCGAAGACCGGCCTCTGATCTCCGATTCGCTGCTAGATGCGTGCCCTGCCTCCCCTCGCGCTTGGCGTCACCCTCCCGCATGTGCCCGCTGCCACCCTCCCGCGTGTGCCCTCTCCGTCACGTCGCCGCACGTGGTCGGCGCCACGCCGTCGCCCGTGGTGCGTCACACCAGCGCCCGTCGTCGGCGTGACGCTACGTCCCACCGACGGCGCCACCCCGCCGCCCGTTGTCGGCGCCACGTCGCCGCCTCACCGCCCGTAGACGGCGCCACGCCGCCCCCCGTTGTCCGCGCCACACAAACGCGCGCGATCGGCGTGACGAAGCCACCCGCAGCCGTCGCCGTCACGCTGCGGCCCGTTGCCGGCGCCACGCCGCCTCTTGTCGTCGGCGCCACGCCGCCGCTCGTCGTCGGCGTCACGCCGCCGCCCGCCGTCGTCGTCTTCACGGCTGTGTCCATCGTCTACGTCACGCCACCAATCGTCGACGGCGTCACGTCGCCACCGGTGGTCGTCGCCACGCCGCCGCCCGTAGCCATCGCTGTCACGCCGCCGCCCGGTGCCGACGCCACGCCGCCGCCCGTGGTCGGCGCCACGCCGCCGCCCGTCGTTGGCTACACGCCGCCGATCGTCGTCAGCGTGACGCCGCCGCTTGTGCGGCTGGGGAGGCCGTTTTTGCTCTTGTGCGGGTCGCTTCTACTGGTGAAAGGGGGTCGGTGCGGTCGGCATCACGCCCTAGCTGTGACACCCGAGCAGGCGGGGGTGCGCCACGTCCGTGGAGGCCCGGTTGGGGGCCCTTCATTTGTCTCTTTGGAGGCTTTCTCAACTGTGGTTGCCGGACAAGCTGGTGGGCAACGCGGTCCCAGTCGTGCGCGCCGCTTGCACGCAGTTGACGTGATTAGTTGCTGTCGACGGCATGTATGTGCCCGCTCTTCGATACGCTGCCGTGGCGATGGTCCATCACCATGTGCCGCGCGACGTCATCACAGCGACGATTGGCGTTCGCTCGGCGCAGCTGGAGCGGTGGCTCAACTATTGGAGGCGGAGCGGAAGCGTTTGGCGTGTTCCAGAGCGGCAGAATCGTCACGATGATTCGTGCTGGGAGGACGACACGCTATTGCGTTCCATCGTTGCGCTGGCGCAAGACCACCCTCTTGCTATACTAAGAGAGCACACAACCATGCTGTCGGAGATGCGGGCGCTTCCATCTGGGGAGTTTGCGGCCTTGTGGGCGTCGAGGAGCACCGTGGACCGCATGTTGCGCCGACTGGGGATCACGCGCAAAGTCATCATTCGTCTCTACCGAGCCGCCATCCAGGAGCGTCGTCGCGAGCATGCTGTGCTCCGCCAAATGGTGGGAAACGGTTGCATTGTCTCTGTTGACGAGACGCATACGGACGGTCAAGACGTGCTCCGCAGGTACGGGCGGTCGCTCCGGCACGAGCGCGTCGACTTGCTGGACATCAGCCCCCGGCACGTCCAGCGCGTAAGCACGACCATGGCTGTGTCGTCAGACGGCCGCATCATTGGCTTACACTCTGTGACGTGCGAGCGTGCTTTGACGAGCAATGACTGGCGGCTCTTCTTGGGCCGCGTCATTCAAAAGATGGGACTGTACACGCCTGGTGTCCCGTGGGACTTGCAAGCACCGGCCTGTGTCCTGTTGTTTGACAACGCGCCAATTCACGATGCTGCCGGTGATGCATTCCTGGAGAACAATGGCATCCCCTTCATCCGCCTTCCGCCATACTCCCCCGACTTGCAGCCCATTGAGGGCGCTTTCAACGACCTGAAGGTGATCATCCGGAACCACTTCTACTTCAACCCGCTATTTCTAGAGGACGGCGTTCGTCTTCAGGCGGAGGCTGCAAGCTTCATCTCCCGGCGCCAGATTGTCGGTCAGTTCCTTAAAGTTGAACGCAAGCTTGCCCGTGTGGCCGCAGGGCAATGTTTCTAAAGGACGCCGGGCACTGTTTCCCCAGCACCTTTTGTCCGCCAGCAAGCCATTCGTCCCTGCAAACCCTGCAAACAGCACTGAATACGGGCCCCAAGCGTGACGGTGTCCTGCGGTTATTAACAGCGTCATCAGCCTTCCGCAAGGAGGCCGGCACACATGCACGTCGCGCGAGGAAGCCAGCGCCGTATTCCGGTACAGCGGCACAGCGCAGTCTAGGACAGTTGGCACTGACACGCAAGCCTAAAACTTGCTCCAAGACATCGGCCGAACGGCTCCGGACCTCGAACGGGAATGTCGCCGAAGGCGATCTGCGACTTAGCCAGAATGGAGCTCCAGCAGCACGTCAGTCCGCGGTCCACCCGTTTGCCTGGCTGAAAAAATTATCACAACTTACTCGTGTACTTATCGCGAAAAAGAAAGTCCAGGTTCACGACTTTGAAGTTTTAGAACAAAAACCCATTCAGACTTTCTTGTTTGGTGTCTCGAAAACAAGAGCACTCTCTCTTCTTCATTAAAGTCGACAAGGAATTGGCGAAACGCGTGCTTTGTCTCCAATCTTTCATGCCAAAGCCGGCGTCTCGAGATGTGAACAGCGCAATGAGATGCATCCATGAGGTGGAGCAAGCATGGAACCTGTACAATGGCCTTCGCGAGCGCAATGCCTCCTCCCTTTCTAGACCTGTTGTCAGCGTCGTGTGCCACAAAAAAACGGAAAAAGAGAACCAAACGTCCGACGCTTCGGGCGCACGGTGAACGGGCAAACTGGTCGCGGTGTGCGCTGAGACTGGAGCACTGCTGCATTTCCGGACGAGGGTAAAATGCGTACCGATGGCGGAAACGTCCTTGGCGGGACTGAGATACCCAGTACAGTTGCGGGAAAGCTTCCAGAACTGTGGCGTTTTGGCGTATCGACGCCCCGCGGCGCTAGCATGTGTTTTCGAGGGGTCAAAAAAGAGACAAATGGGCATAAATCTGGCTGTGCTGGTTCTTTTGACACGCACGTGGGTTCAAACTGCTGCGCTACCAGAGGCTCATCCTGCGACGTGCCAGAAGCTGGATGCATATCCCGTTCGTAGAAGATAGCTGGGCGTTACCGTGAGTTCGCCATTTTTCCGTTGTCGCTTTGTTGAGCGTGCGGCGGTCAAGCGCCGCTGCCCTGGTTACATTCTGAATAGAGGGGGAATGTAAGCTGCGCTGCACCGCCGGACTGCCGCTGTCAAACCTGCTGTGGCCGCCGGGACGTGCCGCTAGACGGCCTCCAGGTGTTCTCGTGCCAGCGGGCGACAGCATGCGGGGTCATAATCCCAGACAAAGTTGGACACTCGATGGAGTCTGGGGGTGGCGGGGGACTGCGGCGGCCGACGAGTACGTCTCGTGGCAGCTCTGCCGACGGCGCGCGCGCCATCCCGACTGTCAATACGCTGGCGCACTCCACTGCCGCCCCCGCTGTGGCCGCACATAACATGGCTGGATGGCGCTTGACATTGCCGACTGCGGCAGCCGCCAGTGGTTGTTTGCTGGCGTCAGCATGGGCCGAGCGAACACGACACAGTCTGCACCTGGAGGCCGTCGGTGAAGGCGCCCAAGGCGGTGCCGGCAGTTGCGAGAGCCGACCGCACGTATCACCCTGCTGTGCGGCCAGCGGATGTGCCAGCGGTCAATGGCCGCGGAGAGTGCAAGCCAGCGGATCGCTGCGTGCCGTCAATTGCTGCCGCTGCCGCGGCGGTGCTTACCCTCTGCGGACTCCAGTCACGACATTTTCCAGGACCATGCATGACCCTGGCCACAGCGCCAGGATGAAGGGTCACGCTACTCTCTTTGGTGATCGTCTTGCGCTGTTGCCATAAACGGTGGTGATGTTCCGAAGAGGGTATTGCGAAAGGAGCTCTTTCGTGTGTCAGTGAAAGGCGGTTGCTGGAGGGCGCTGCTATTGTGGGCGGCGGCGGCGTGACCTATCAACGAGAACTGGAGTGTCTTACCAGCCTGGCCACTCACGCCTGGGGTGGAGGGCGTGTAGGGCAGCGTGTGGAGGGGGTACTGGAAGGCAACGAGCGGACTGGGGACACAGGGGCAGCGTGTGGCGCGGAGCACGAGGGTGATCTCTTGCGCAGTGTGGCGCCGTAGCGAGCAGTATATGTGTCCCGAGCCACCTTGTGTCGTATCCTTGGCGCACCTGGTGTTGTCGTCGCCCCCTGTTAACCCCACTGCGAGTTCCCTTTGTATCCTTCCCTCACCAACCCCAGTTCTCTCCCTCCTCTGCTTCCCCTCCCACCCGCACCAAGAGGCCAACCTCCTCTTCCTTGTCGGTCGACCGTATCCGCGGCAGCCGAAGCAGCGGTACCACATCGGCGTTGTCGCGCCGCAGCGGTGGCGGGAACCACAGCGGCGGCGAGAGCCGCAGCAGCCGCGCTGGGAAACGCAATCCCGCCAGGCGCAGCAAGCGTGGGGGCCAGCGCCCCTGGACCGGCGCCGTGTCGAAACATGGAGCGCCGGCCAGCGGCAAAGCCCAAGCGAAAGGGGCAAAGAAGGGCGGCTCGTCTCCGTCGGCCCCTCTCGCCTCGCGGAGGATGGGGGGGTGGACATCCGGCTCCCACTTGGCTGCTGTGGCGTCTTGGATTGCGCCACTGCTTGCTCGTACCCCCGCCGCGCCACCCCCGGCTACTCACGTGCGCCGCTCCGCCTCTTCCCACGCCCTCTTGACCCCGCCCCCCCCTTTTTTCCCCCCCCCTTCTACCCCCCGCTCGTCCACCGCGCGCGCACCGCCCGACTTGTCGGACATGGCGCCGGCAACGCTTACGTCAGCGACCGCGCCCCATCCTCTTGACATGTCGACGGGGCGGCCTTTGCCCGCGTCGTGTGGTCTGGCGCCGCATTTGCTCTTCTCGGCACGCGCGCCCCCTACCCTTGGCCTATCGACCGCACGCCCTGTTCCCGTGTCGCTTGGCCCGGCGATGACGGTGCCAAACGCGGCACCCGCGCCCCCCCCCCCTGACCCGTCGACATTGAGGCCTATGCCCATGTCGTCGGACCCGGCGACTGCAAAGTCATCCTTGATGCCAGCGCCCCCTCCTCTCAACGCGCTCACTGGGCTCCCCATGCCCTCGCCTGCCGCCGTAAATCCCGCGGCGGTCCACGCCCCGCCGTCATTGGCTGCGCTCGCTCCATCGACCGTTCACCCCCCCCATGCGCCTTTCGAAGATGTCACCTCGCCCGTCCAATCACGGAACACACCCGCGGCCGCACCTTCCATGCTAGTTCCCTCACCTTCGGTCGCCACAGCGGCCACCGCGGCTGTCCGCCCTCCGCCGCTGCTGGTCGCGACCGCTGCTAGAGCGGGACCTTCCCGACCATCCCCGGCTGTCACTTCAACACCGGCTACGGCCCCCTCTGCCTCTTGCCCCCCTACGTCGCCCGCTCCCGCCGTCGGTGCAGCTGGACGGCGGCTGCCGACCATCGTCGCCGCGGCTTCCGCGGCGGGCTGCCCGCCGCGGTTTCCCACTTCCGCTACCGCTGCCGCTGCCGCTGCCCTACCTGTCGGCGCACCGCCTTCCCCTGCGACAGGCGCCGACTCCTTGGACTCCCGTCTCCCGCGGACTCTCGATGCAGCGTTGGCGGCCGCCGAGGCCTTGTCGGCTGCGGCGTCCCCTCCATCTGCCGCGCCCTCTCCAACGCTCGCCGGCGCCTCTCCTGTGTCTATCCCTGATGCGCTTGGGCCACAGGGGCGCGGCTGGGTGCTTATGGATGGTGCAATCCCTTTTGAGAAGCTGGCCGTCGTAAGAGGCTGCGCGCGGCGCGTGCGGGCGTCCAAGGCATGCTCAATTTTCAACTCTCAAAGTGCCGAGACGATGATTGCACTCCAAGACAAGGCGGAGCTTGGGCGGCGGCAAGTTCCTGTGGCTGGAAAGGGCCTCCTCTCCAAGGAGCTTCGCAGCTGCGTCGACGACGTTGCCGCCCGGGTTGGCAACGCGCTGGACGTTGCGCAAGACGGTGTCTTCCCCCATCTGTTGCTTACAATGCCGCGCGCTCCGGCGCAGCTTGCGCACGCGGACACTGGTGTATACGAGGTAGAGGAGGACGGGGGTTGTGGAGCGTTCTTACTCATTGCTTATTTTTCTTTCGAGGAGGGTACATGCATTGACGTTTGGCCAAGCACCTTTGCTTCAGCTGACGGGGTTGTGGGCTTTGCATTGCCAGAGCCCGAGCGCGTGTGCATCCCGGTTGGCTCTTGTCTTGTTGCTCGGGCCGACCTCATGCACAGGGGGACTGGCAACACGCATGGACGTAACCTGCAGCGGTGCATGCACGTCAACTTGGCCGTTCACGTGAACGGCGAGCACCCTGACTACAGTGCGCACACATCGCTGCCTCGTGAGGTTTGATGCCTTAAGTATTCTTTCTTTTTTATGTTATTTCTGTGATATCAGTATCGAGGTGACCGCGAGGCCGCCGCACGAGAGTGCGGCAAATACCTTGAAGCCCCGCTGTATTCCATTTACCTTTGCGCCGTTTACGACCCCTGCATCGCGTGCGCTGATGGCAGGCACCGCTATTGCGTGGTGTACGCCACGTCAAAAAGCGTGTGCATTATTTTTTGTGCACTTGCAACGGCGGCCGCGGAGGGGGCGATCAAGGCTGCTCGCGTCACGCCCCCTCCAGCCTCTCATAGTAAATTCGTCCGCGCTCCCACCAACCACACGGGCCACATCGGTGGCTGCAGGCGCCGCCCGCGCCGCGGCTGTGCCGTAGACTCAGAGAGCCGCCGCGACGGCAGACGACGCTGTGAGGCGCACCACGACCGCGCGCCAGAGCCGCAGGGCAGGGAGGGGGAGGGGGAGCGTGCGCCGCCGGCGGCGACCGCCACGCCGCCCCCGGCACTTTTCAGCGCTGCAAACGGGGCGGCCCAGACGAGGACGACGCCGGCCACGGCGGCGGCGGCAGCCGCCGCCCGCGAAGAGGCTTCACAGTCCACCCACAGAGCCGCCGCGACGGCGGTCGGCACGGCGAGCCACAGCACCACCGCGCGCCGGAACCGCGGGGTTGGGGGGAAGGGGGAGAGTATGCACCGGCGGCCGTGACTCCGACACCGCCCCTGTCACCGACGACCGCTGCTCGCAACGACTGGGTGACGATGGCGCCGCCCCTCTCGACGATGGGTCGACAACGGCCGGCGTCGGCCGCAGCCGGGGGAGGGGGGGGGGTGCCGGCTTCGGCGGGGGGGTTTGGAGGGGGCGGGGGCGGGGGCGTGCCAGGGTGGGGGGGGGGGGGGGGGGGGGGGGGGGGGGGGGGGGCGTGCCAGGTAGGCGGTGCGTCCCCGACTGTCGTGGCAGCCAGCTTTCACCAGGCCGCGGAGCGACGCGCCGCAGCATGCACCGCAGATGCAATCTTTCGTGCTGATTCGAAGCTAAAATCACCCACCCAGGTGCAAACAAAGTTTTTTCTATGATTGTGTCGCGCATGCGGACCAACACGCTCCTGAGCACGCCCCCGAGATTCCTACTTTCCTGCTCGCCACTGCCGGGACCAATAAAGCTCGGCCTCGCATGCAAGATTCGTGCTCGATCATGGCGTTCGTTCACGTGGCATACCCTTTAAGGATTTTTCCAGGCAACGTTGCGGAGAAGACAGTGCCCTCCACCAATAGGATCACGTTCTCGGATCGGTCTCGAAGTCTTCTCTCCGGCATTAGAGACACACACGTTTGGGCGTGCGCACACATTTTCTTTTCTTGCCTATCATGACAACCTCAGTTGGATTCGTATGGCATGTCGAGCCTTGCCGCGTTGGCATCGAGCAGACCAATGCGAAGGCATTCGCACAGCCACTCCGAGAATCTTGTTGCAGCTGGAAGCCGGTTCCTGTCCCAGCCTGCACTCGCGTCGGCCGCACGCAATGCTGCCTCGTCTGCAGGTTGCGGCTCCATTCTCTCTCTCTGTTGTTTTCTTGCTGGTCTTTGGCAGCTACTCATGTCGGCTTCGAAGCGGAGCATTGGCCCGGCGACCGCGGCGGCCCCGAAGGCAGCGGCGGAGATGGCGCGCGAGCGCCCGGCCGATACGGAAACTTCTTGGATGACAGTTAGGTTTGAGAAGAGCAGGCGATGGGCAGACGGCCGTCACCACTGCCGCGCGGCTGCCGCGGCGCAGAGGGCGAAAAGGTCGCGGGCTGCGGACATGGCGGCGACAGCGGCAGGAGCACGCCAGCTGGAGGCCAGCACTGCAGCATTAACAGCACTGCAGCACTACGCTTTTTCTCTCTCACAGCCAGAAGGGCACCACAGACGCCCGCCAGCGTGTCGGTCTTTCGTTGCAGGTATTGGACAGGTGTAAAGGCAGCAGGCGAGGATGCCAAAACAGAAACTCTTGAGGAGGCAAATGAAGCAAGCACGACCCGGGCCTTACCGCCATCACACTTGGGCGGTGGAGCTCTAACCAGACTTCATAATTGTACTCCAAATGCGAGTAAGTGCGACACAGCTTGCAAAAACGGTCAATCTGTGAGTTGCTATAATTAGCAAGGTCGATCTTTCGACAAACGGCTACAGGCAATGATCGACAGCACCAGATCAAGGCTCGACTCGATCATGACTCGCACCCAGCATATGATGAACAAACGACTCAGCCGATGGCGTCTGCGATGTCCTCTGCCCATATGTCCTCGGTTAGATGACTTCCACAGTCCGCCTATTCACGCTGCCACCAGTCCTTCGTCGGTAGAACACTCGATGCGTGGCTTGAGGAA
>ENA-ORXR01002123-ORXR01002123.1-marine-metagenome-genome-assembly--contig:-NODE-2123-length-19424-cov-5.620355_pt1 | contig 19424 bp, 21 predicted proteins | sample MGYA00237866_ERZ511479 | MGnify/ENA metagenome assembly ERZ511479 | reverse complement strand
CGAGTTGTTGCAAATTCTCGACGCTATTGATGAAGCTGCTTAGCGACGTTACAGTCTGATTTTTTGCAACGCTGGGGATTACAGACCCACATCTGAAGTGGGGCACCTTCAGCCGTTGAATTGTCTTTAATATCAACGCACTTAGAGTTGTATTGACTTATCAGTCTTTTGTGCCCAGAGGCAGTTCGATCGAAAAACCACCCCTGATTGTTACAATTCCCATTGCATCGCCATACTTGAGCATCTGCCCCATTATCATTTGATGGGCCAGCAAGATCAATACAGAAATTTGTGTTCTCTGCTGATACGAGCTCCCCAGAATTTCGTGGAATCCATTCTTGTTTTTTCTCACCCGTACACGTTCTCATTACGAGAGTTGTACCGTTTTGTAGCTCAGGAGCTTCTACACATTTACCTTTGAATCCGAGAATTTGAATCCTATCGGACACGGAAAGTGCAGAACTAGTTTGATCGACGAATGAACTGAATACATAAGCATGCTGATTGCTATGCCAATATATTTTATCCCATTGGTTGTTAAAAGCAGTAACCACGACCTGATCGCCGATGTTTTTTGTCCCAACAATATTCGAGGATGATGCAGTACTAGGGTACGATCTTATGTTTACTCCATTTGAGTTGACTTCGCCTGGATAGTTATCAATGTTGAAATCATTAAATTCATTTGCTGATACGTCAATGTCAGGATTCCCTGAAGGCTCCTCTATTTGAATGACTCCGGCGTCTGGACCATCTGCCACGTTTGCTCCTTCAGGCTGATCGATATCTTCGCCCTCTTCGGATACGTCGTTTAATTCTTCTTCCTCAATGTCATTCTCAGCTTGCGATGATGCGTCGCTTCCAGAGCTCTCACTATTCTGGTTGCCACTGGTCGATGATATGTCTCGTGATCCGCCACATCCCGTCATCAGAAGAGTAACTAGTGCTACCGCCAGAAAGTATGAAAATGTGGATTTATCAGTCATTTGAACCTCCAAATTAAGAGGGATAGAAACAGCACCTTTACGTTGTATTACGATCACTGTTATTGGCTCGTGAAATCGCGTCATCAACAACGACCTTTGATTTCACATTGTCAAACTGGTGCTTGAGCAAGTCGTGTTCAGATTCCATTCGCTCCAACTCCATCATATCTTTCCGGTGTGCCACGAATCGCCATCCGACGAACGCGAGAAAAAGCACTACGATCATGATGCTGAAAGTTATGTTCATCAGATCCCCACCCTTATCTAACCATCGTTTTCACAAGCGCAATACATTTGAAAAAATTCATTCTCTACTGCGACATCAGCATACTGAAAAATACCAGTGCAATAATGACGAACACATAAGTAGTAAATTTGCTAAAATTTATCTGAAGCTAAAGCGCCTTCGCTTGCACCTGTTTACGATGCCCTGTGCACCGCAGTCTACCCTTCGCTAACCAGGAATATGGCTAGGCGGATCGGAGGCAGAAACTTGCCCGATACTATCCATTGCAATCACTGGCTGTCTTTAGCGCCAGATACCAAAGCGGCACAACAATTACTCATCAAGGAATTGTCCGCTTTAGCGATGAACATCATTCCGGCGATGGAGCAATTATTGTCTAAATGTACAGAGCTCGGTATCGAGCACCCGGTGCTGGATCAGATCGCTAATACAATCAGATCTCGGTCGCAAATGATTCTGCGTACAGTGTCATGATGGCTGGCAAACAAACCCGCCTCAGTGCCGAAGGCTTAGCCTGATTAAAGAAAGCCTTTCAACGACTTGGCGAATTCTTCGGTGCACCCAAGAGATGAGCCCAGTGACTGAGAAAGCTCGGTGGTAATCAGGCACTAGAAATCTGACCTTGATCGGTCTGCACACTAGCCTGAACATTAAGGTCGAATGCCCCACTGGCCCGAACTTTAAAACCGAAAAACGGACTGAGTTTTATACCTGACAATGTTGTGCTCCTCATCATTCAACGAGTTAAGGGCATTGAATGGCGCAGGTTTTAATACCAGAATGGTATGGTCGCAGTTAAGCGGCATCGTCTGAGGCAAGAATAAAGTCTGCGCAACGATGGCCAATCATCATCGCTGGTGCATTGGTATTGCCGGCATTGATGTTGGGAACTGCCGACATGTCACAGACACGCAGGTTGTCTATCCCTCGCACACGCAGTTTTGCATCCAGCACGGCCATCGGATCACCATCAGCACCCATTCTCGCACTACTGGCCGGATGATAATTAGTTTTCACGAACCGCTTGCAATGCTCTGCCAGTGCATCGTCTGATAGATCATCCGGTGATGGTAATGCAATACGCTTGATGCGTTCAGACGGCGGCGATGCCTGTACCGTTGGTGGCGATTCCGGATCAGTCGGATTGACGAACGCTCCAGCTTCAACACCTGCTGTGGTTATCGGCCCACTACCAAACAGTTTGAATAGCAGGCCATTCTTGAGCATTCGCCAACCCACACCTTTTTTGTAGTATCCGTAGGGTCCGTTTGCCAATGCGCTTATCGGTACCTCAGGATGGTCTATAAGGTGCTGCCCTCCACCCGGCAAATCAATCTTGACCGGAATTTCATGGCCAATCAGATGCTCTGCAGGACCAATGCCCGACAACATCAGTATCTTGGGTGTGACCAACGCACCGGCACTCAAGATGACATCGGCTGCGCAATGGGCGATGTGTCTTGCTCCAGACTTGTCAACGTACTCAACACCTACTGCCCGGTTGCCGTCCAGCACAATTCTGATAACTTCGGTATGCAGTTGTACTGATAGGTTGGGATTGTTTTCCATGGGACTGATGTAGGCGTCTGCTGCTGAGCTGCGTTTGCGATATCGGTTCATGAACTGATAGAAACCGACACCACGTTGTGTATCGCCGTTGAAATCGGCGTTCAGCGGCTCCCCAAGTCCCTGCACTGCCAGGACCAACCGTCGTTGTCGTTACTACCTCGAATTATCTGCTGCCATTCGTCATAGTCGCTGGGTCTGCCTCGCATATAAACCTGAGCATTGACTGACGAGCCGCCACCCAGCACGTTGCCCTGCGGGATGTCGTGTTGTCGAACATTCAGATGTGCCTGAGGTGTGGTCTTGTGATAGCGCATGAATTTGTATCACCGGTGTTATTCTCGCATCGGGTTTTGCGCTGGTCAGCCCCTGGAAGGTATCGGTTGGGAGTTGTCTGCCTTCGCATCGAAGGTAGTGGGTGGCACCTTGCTCACCGGTGGTCTTCGCTTTGTACCCGCTACGGTTGCCGGAGCGCTGCTTCTTGGACTGGTTTTCAATACACTTAATTTTGAAATTGGTCTAGGCACCATTAGTTTCAGCGCTTACTGGCAAATGGTGATTCGCGGCGCCTTTCTGTTTGCCGTTATTATGTTTCAGGCCCGAGTCACGGTTGCGAGAATCGGATAAACATCAGGTAACCACGACTTTGTAGAGCGCTGGCATGATGAGTGGGCTCACTCAAACCCAATTATCAATTTTCAGCTTAGGTACATGCTTGAAGTGCTTGACATTGTTTGTTACCAGAACACATTCATGGTGCAGCGCATGGGCTGCTATTAAGGTGTCTAAATTACCAATCGGTGTACCACTGTGTTCCAGTTGGGCTCGCAAGTCACCATAAGCAGAAGAGGCGGCCCAAGGCACAACGTCCAGTCGTAGCACGAAATCGTTGATCGATTTATGGATCTCCTGCGTTCGATTTTGATGTTTGTCAGCACCGAATCGGAGCTCAGCTAGCACTATTTCAGATATAGCAATTTTTCCCGTTTCTGCCTCAAAACGTTTGGCAAGTATCACTGACTTGGTTTTAAGTACGTAACTGCAGGTGTCGGTATCGAGCATATACATCAGAACAAGTCTCGATCTTGCGGCGGCTCGTCGCCTCGATCACTTAAGAAATCATCTGGTACGGTAACCGGGCTTGAGAAAAATTCAGACCAGGATCGCACCATCGGACGCAGCACGAGCGTATTGCCGATCTTCTCGATCTGCACCTCGTCGCCTTCGAGACGGTACTCTGCGGGAAGACGCACTGCCTGCGAACCGCCATTTTGGAAAAGCTTGGCCTTTTTAATCATTACACTCTCTGTATATATTATTTGTATATACTAAATATATGCCACAACACGGAAAACAGCAATTCTGGTGCTATTATTAAAAACGGCTACCGACCGGAATTATCAGTCGTATGACGCGTTGATATCAGCTATGGCCGGTGCTGCACGCAGCCTATCTCGGCGCATTACCTGAACTCAGAAGCGGCAAAGCCGATATCAGTTTCGACGCCGTTGACAGGTGTTGCTTACGCAAACACGATCGCCTAGCCCTACTTCTCTGGCCTATTGCCAGACGAATCGGCGCGCAGCCGCCTGGCGAGCGCCTTAGGCATTTCCGATAAGAGTGCATTTGGCATGCTGAAATTTATCGGCGGTGAGCGTGCTGTTGCGCTGTCTTTGCTCCCCCAGCATGCTGATGTTCCCGTGGCCAACTCGGCAGATACGAAACAAGCGTTTTCTATATACCTTTCTTAGCGCAACGTGTTTTTTTGATGGAGCGCAGCCACTGCCCGTGCAATAGCTTTATCGGTCAAGGCCAGATCCTCGGCATCAATAGCCAGCGATGGATAGCACTTGCCCGGGGACTTCAGGATGCCGTTATTCCGTAGTACTTTGTTGAAGGTGGCGTTGCGAGCGGTGTCTGCCGCAAACACATCGCGATAGTTGTTTACATCCCTATCCGTAAAGATAACATCAAACAGTGTTGGATCACCAACGATCCGGTGGGCAATACCGGCATCTGTGAGTCGTTTTTCGAGCATCGATATGATCGTTCTGCCTGTCTTACGTAGTTGCTCGTACATACCCGGTCTGCGTAGAATTTCCAGCGTCTTCAAACCGGCAACAGCGGCAACCGGATTGCCTGAAAGCGTCCCGAGCTGCATCAGAAAACCCTCCTGCCCTACTTTCTGCTTGTCGAAATGCGCCATGATGCCCACTCGCCCGACAATCGCCGCCAGTGGAAAGCCTCCACCGATCACTTTTCCGAGTGTGCAGATATCCGGCGTGACTCCATAGAGCTCCTGGGCGCCTCCGTAGGACAGACGAAAACCAGTGACGATTTCGTCAAATATCAGCACCATGCCGTGCTTGTCACACTCCTCGCGCAACGCTTGAAGGAAACCCTGGGCTGGAGGAATCAAACGCTGCAAAGGCTCGACGATGATGCCCGCAATCGAGTCGGCATGCTGGGCGATTATTGCACGTACAGCATCTTCATCATTGAAAGGGGCGACCAGAATTTCATCACCGATCGATGTGGGTATGCCAGCCGAATCTGGAACTGCCTGTGGAAAGTTGGTTAGCCGCGTAGGCGCCAGACTCATCTGCGCATCTGCTGACATGCCATGGTAGCCGCCTTCGAATTTCAGAATCTTGTCGCGACCTGTAAAGGCACGCGCCAGTCGCATCGCATACATATCAGCCTCACCACCGGTACACACATAGCGCAGTTGCTCGGCACATGGCACAGCGCGACAGATCTCCTCAGCCAGCTCTATCGCAGACGCGTTATTGGCAAAGTACGTCATACCCTTGCTCAACTGCTCCTGCACAGCCTCGATGACTTCCGGATGTCCATGACCCAGGATCATTGGACCAGACCCGATCAGATAGTCCACATATTCTTTGCCGTCCTCATCACGCACACGCGAGCCCTTTGAATCCCGAATGCAGATCGAAGGATCAAAGTTACCGAATCCACCGCCCGGTAATACAGCTCTGGCCCGCTCATTCCAGGCGCTTTGCGAGGGCTCAGTATTCATGATGATGGTACTCTCCCGAGAGGTAAAGATGATCAGAGATGTTAAGAAGGACTGGTGCAGTGCAAGCAGCTGATATCGGAAAAACGAGGAGCCATTGACCTATGGCTGTGTTGCGTTGCTGAGGAGCGCAATTCTGCAAATGGATACTCACACCGCGCTACCGTACACGGCCACTGGCTCGCCAATGAGGTTGCTATCTGGCACAACACCAAGACCCGGTGCCGAAGGTGGAACCACAAAGCCATCGACGTTGCGCACACCACTTCCTGCCACCGGGTCAATGGCCAGGTGATCATGACTCAACCAGCTGGCCAATCGGCTGGCCGCGGGCGTTGAACTCGCCAGATGAATGGCCGCGGTATCAGCCAGCGCTGAGCCGCCTACGTCCTCAATATGCATCTGCCAACCAATAGAGACACCCAGATCACGAATCTGCCGTGCCCGGCTCAGTCCACCCACTCGATTCGGCTTGACCTTGATACCTTCACAGCAAGCCAGCTTCCAGGCGCTCAGGTGATCCTGGACCGACTGCAGACATTCGTCGAGCATGATGGGTTGAGGCACACGTGAGGCGAGGTGCGCACATTGATCCAGCGTTTCGCAGGGCTGTTCAATCCAGTCTCTTGCCTGTACCGAATTGAGCACCTGCAACGCCACACCGGGTGTCCAGGCTCGGTTCACATCGAAGGTCACCTTTTCATCAGGCGGCAGTGAGGCAGATATGGCGTCAATCCTCTCGATGTCTGTCGACACAGAACTGCCGCCGACTTTTGCAGAATGCACCTTGTACCCCTTTGCCCGCGCCTTGGCGATCAATGCAAGCATGGCATCAGGAGTGCCTGTCGAGATCGATGAATTAACAGCGACCTCTTCAGCCTGCTCGCCTCCCAGTAGCTGCCACAGTGGCAGCCCACTCGCCTGGCCAAGAATATCCCAGCAGGCAATGTCAACCGCCGACTTCACATAGGGATGCCCTGGCAAAGTCACATCCATAATCCGGTTGATGGAGTCCAGACTTCGTGGATCACGACCCAGCAGTGGGGGTGCGAGAATACCCAGCCCGGCGCGAATACCAGGACCATGAGCCGGCAGATAGGTATTGCCCCAGGGACAGCCCTCGCCCCATCCGGACAATCCGGCATCGGTGTCGATACGCACGAACGTGCTGTCGAGTGATTCAACCAGCAGTCGTCCGCCCGACAGTCGATACGGTTCGAGCAACGGCAAGGTCATCTGCCAGACGCTGATGCCGATGATTATCACGTCGCGTCCATGGTAACGACGATATTACCGACATGGGTTTTTTCGATGAATGCGCTCTGCGCCGCGACCAGTTCTTCCAGAGGCCACGTCTTGGCCAGAACCGGCACGATTTCACCACGCTCTATGTAGCCCACCAGATCCGGAAAGACATTCAGAGAGGTAATGGTGCACCCCTGAAAGCTCAGGTCACGCAAATACAGCGTTCGTAGGTCAAGCGAGACTACCGGCCCTGCAATGGCACCGGAGGTAGCATAACGTCCACCGCGCTCCAGCACGTTAATCAGCGTCGAAAAATACGAACCACCAACCACGTCTATGACAACTGACACGGTGTCCTGACCCAGGCTGTTCTTCAGCGCGGCACCAAGATTCGCGGGTGAGCGATCCAGCATGACCACAGGCTCCAATAATGCAACCTCTGCCTGTTTCGATGGACTCGCCATGGCAATGGTTGTTGCACCACGTCGGTTGGCGAGCTGCACCAGCGCTCCACCGACTCCGCCGGAAGCCCCTGTTATCAGCACTGTATCACCGGCACTCACGGCAGCCCGATTCAACAGGTTCTCAGCCGTTGTGTATGAACAGGAAAAGGTGGCAAGCTGTGCGTCAGTCAGTGTGCTGTCAATGGCAATTACGTTACGGTGATCAATGACCACGTAATCCGCGTATCCACCATCACACTCTGATCCAAGATACCCGATGGCGTTCATAGCCTGCGGATCTGACCAGTCACGCAACCAGCAGTCGGCCATCACCCTTCTACCAAGGAGCTTGACATCGGCTTCTGCTCCCACACTCACGACCGTGCCGCAGATATCCGCTCCCTGAATACGCGGAAACGTCAAGGGCGCACCACCCCAGGTCGGATCGTCTTCATCGACGTCGGTATAGGAATCACCAGTCGTGGCTTCGCTCACCGCTTTCGAATACCAGCCAGAGCGAGTGTTTACATCGGTGTTGTTCAGACCACAGGCATGCACCTTGATCAGCACTTGGTCCGCCCCCATGCTCGGCACCGGCCAATCGCTTTGGAACTCGTAGCGGTCCATACCACCGTGCCCCGTCAGCACCATCGCACGCATGGTCTTCGGCACATTCTCTTTTCCCGAAGTACTCATGCCGATATCTGCTGGGCTTCGGCATCCATGCGCGGTAACAGGCTTTGAGGATCAACGACTGCCTCACTCAGGACGACGGCACTGCGCCAGTCCTCGTTCAGGTACACCTGCAGTTGTGTACCGGCCAGTGCAGCTTCTGGCTTGACATAGGCAAACGCGAGAATCTTGCCCACCGTGTGTCCGAAAGTGATAGACGAGGTTGATCCGACCACGGTGTCGCCCATGCGAACCGCTTCACCACCATTGCCATCCCAGACACCATCAGGTTCTATCTGTAAATAGGCACAAACCCAGGGCAGTGGCTGTTCCAGTGAAGCACACGTCGCCTCTCGCCCGAGAAATTCTCCCTTATCCACATGAGCAAATCGCATAACATCAGCTTCCGGCAACGTGACCTCATTAGTCAGTTCGGCAGCACCCTTGAAGGCCTTTTCCATGCGCAGCGCGTTCATTGTGAACGAGCCATAATTGGCGATGCCGTGAGCCTCACCCGCTGCCCACAAGGCGTCATACACACGCAGCATGTGCTCGTTAGGTCCGTGAATTTCCCACCCAAGCTCTCCACCGTATGACAAGCGCAGTGCCAGCACTGGAGTACCCGCTATCATGATCTCCTGTGCAGATAGCCAGCGGAACGCTGCATTGTCCAGCGGGGCATCGGTGCAGGCAGAGAGCACCGCACGAGCCTTTGGCCCCTGTAGTGCCAACGCTGCCCAGTCGCTGGAACGGTTGATGAAGCTGACCATCTCATGCCTGCGCTGAAACCTCAGATGATCAATCAGCCTTTGCTCAAAGAACGCTGCGCACACCAGATAGAAGCGATCGTCTGTTAGTCGGACGACGGTGGTTTCCAGCTCAATGCGTCCGCGCTCGTTCAGAAGATGAGTCAGTGCAATACCGCCGCTCTTGCGCGGCAGCTTGTTGGCTACCAATCTATTGACATAGGCTTCTGCATCCGGGCCTGCAACTTCCACTTTCGTGAATGCGGTGATGTCCATGATGCCAACCCGGGTGCGTACAGCCTGCGTTTCAAATGCCACCATGTCATGCCACGCCGGGCGCTGGAAAGAATAGTAGTCACGCTGCTCCAGTGACTGGCGGGCAAACCAGCGGGCTCGTTCGTGCCCAAACACCTCTTCGAAAACGGCCCCGGCTTGCTGCAGACGCGCATACAGTGGCGAGGGTTTCACGGGACGCCCTGCCAGTCGGTTGAAATGGGGAAAGGGGATTTCGTGGCGCAGGCAGTAATCTTCCCGCGCTTTGAGCACTTGCCACTCCTTGCTTGCATAGGGGCCGAATCGACGGGGATCAAATTCGCGCATCGAGATATTCGCAGCGCCGTGAACCATCCAGCGTGCCAGTTCCCGTGTCAAACCCGGACCCCAGCCGATACCGATTTGTGTGCCACAGCAACACCAGTAGTTGCGTACTCCCGCAGCCGGACCAATCAGTGGATTTCCATCGGGTGGATGTGAGATCGCACCGTGTACCTCACGTTTGATTCCCAGCTCTGCGAGTACCGGCACGCGTTCCATGGCATTCTCAAGCCACGGCATAATGCGATCATAGTCAGCGGCAAACAGCTCGTTCTCGGCAGCCCACGGACATTCGTCCAGCCACACGGCATTGGGCTGGGCTTTCTCATAGATGCCGATCAAACCTGACTTCTGCTCCATGCGAATGTAGCCAGAGACTTGTTTGTCATCGCGGATAACCGGTAGTTCACGCTCCAGATCGAGGAACTCAGGCACCGTGTCGGTGACCAGATAATGATGCGTCATGGAGGTCGTCGGGATGAGTATGTTGGACCATTCACCCATTTGCCGAGCATAGGTTCCTCCCGCATTGACAACATGTTCGCAGATAATGCTGCCTTTCTGCGTATCAACTTGCCATTCACCTGATGGCAGACACGTGATGTTGGTAGCCTGGCAGTGACGAACAATCCGGGCACCGAGTTGCCGCGCTCCGGTAGCGAGTCCTTGTGTGATACCGGAGGGGTCAGCATGACCATCATCGGGCGTATGCAAGGCACCGATGACCCCATCCAGGTTGTAGAACGGATGCAGCTCGCGTACCCGGGCTGGCGTGACCAACTCCATGTTGAAACGCAACGCGCGACCTACACTGAGCGTCTGCCGCAACCAGTCCATTTCATCTTCGGTATAGGCCAGCCGAAACGATCCACAGCCATGCCAGCTGACCGACTGCCCGGTCTCTGCCTCCAGCTTGCCCGCATAGAGACCGATGTTGTAGTCCACACAGGCACCCAGGCCGATACTCGACGTGGAGTGCGTTATCTGGCCTGCAGCATGCCAGGTCGAGCCGGAGGTAAGTTCTGCCTTTTCAAGCAGGACGATGTCGCTCCAGCCTTCATGGGCGAGGTGATAGGCCAGACCACATCCCATAATACCGCCGCCGACGATAACGACGCGGGCCGAAGTCGGGAATTCACTAGCCATGTCGGCATCCTGATTATGAAAAAACTCTTGGACAATCAGACCAAACAATCGTACTTTAGTCAACAATGAATAAAACGTTTGTACCATCCACAGTCAATACTGCGCCGCAAGCCATTCGCGATGCGCTTGCCGAGCAATGGCCAGAGCTTACGCCGGAGCTGCGCAAGGCGGCTACCTACGTGCTCGACAACCCGAATGATGTTGGTGTGTCGTCCATTCGTGAAATTGCCGACGCTGCCGATGTCAAACCCAATACCTTCATGCGCATGGCCCGTTCAGTCGGCTTTGAAGGCTATGATCAGTTTCGCGAACTGTTCCGCGAGGAGATTCGCCAGGGACGGGCCCACTACCCGGATCGTGCACGCTGGCTGCAGTCCTTGTCGAAGGGCGACAAACTCAGCGCGCTGTATACCGACGTGGTCGGATCGGCCATCGCGAACATCGAGAACACGTTTGCACGCATTGACGTCGATGATCTGAAAGCGGCCAGCCAGATGATCTGGAAATCCAGACGAGTGTACACACTGGGTGTCGGGGTTAATCATTCCATCGCCGCCAACTTCACCTATCTGGCCTCGACCGGTATGGTGGATTTTCACGCCATACCCAATGCCGGCAGTGTCGCCACCGATGATCTTGCCTGGGCTGATCAGCGCGATGTGCTCATCGCCATCACCTGCAGCCCCTACCGTCGCGAAGTGGTGGAAGCTGTGAACATTGCCCGCGAACAGGGAGTAAAGGTCATTGGTGTATCCGACAGCGCCGGCTCTCCCATCGTCGTGGGTTCTAACTATGGTTTTGTGGTGTCCGTTGACACGCCCCAGTTCTTTCCTTCGTCAGTCGGAACCATCGCTTTAATGGAGGCACTGTTGTCGTTTGTTGTTGCCTCATCGCACACCCGAGTCGTGAAACGTGTTGAACGCTTTCATGAGCGACGCCATGAACTCGGACTCTATACCAACGCACAGGACCATCGCTGTGACTGACTCTGACTCAACTCCCGAGCCGATCCGCTCGCTGGAGGCACGCTACTACACTGATCCGGAGATATTCCGTCTGGAGCAGGCAGGATTGCTGGCCCGCACCTGGCAGTTTGCCGGCCACAGCTCGCTCGTCAACAAACCCGGCGATTATTTTACCTTTACCATTGCCGGCGAAAACCTTTTTTGCATACGTAATCGGGAAGGTGAGCTGCACGGTTTCTATAACGTCTGCCAGCACCGGGCTCACGAACTATTGAGTGGCGAAGGCAATACCCGTGAGGTGGTCTGTCCATACCACGCCTGGACCTATACCTTGAACGGCCAACTGCGTATCGGGCCGAACATCAATTCTGTGCCCGGATTTGAACGCCAACAGATCTGCCTCACACCCGTGCGTATCGAAGTGTTTCACGGTTTTGTGTTCGCAAACCTGGATGCAAACGCTGCCCCCATGGACGAGTGGTTTCCCGGCGTGCGTGATCAACTCAAGGCGTTCGTTCCGGACATTGATCGCCTGCAACCACTGGAGTGGATCGATACACCGGAGGCTTGTAACTGGAAGGTGTCTGTCGAAAACTACTCCGAGTGCTACCACTGCACGATCAACCATCGTGCCTTTGCTACTGGTGTCATCAAACCGAACACCTACGACATCCAACCGCAAGGTCACTGCCTGCGCCACACGACAGAATCTGCCAATCTGGAACGCATGAGTTATCCCATCGATCTGGATAGCAACGAACACGCCGGCGACTATTCATCGTGGTTCCTGTGGCCGATGTTTTCTTTCCAGGTCTATCCTGGCAATATTCTGAACACCTACCATTGGCGCGCCGAGGATTCTGACCACGTAACTGTCTGGCGAGGCTGGTATACCATCGATGGAACCGACTCCGAGGTTATCAGACGGTTGGCCAGTCAGGACCGGGCAACCACAGTGGAAGAGGATATACATCTGGTGGAGTCTGTACAGCGTGGCCTGAATAGTCGCGGCTACAAGCCTGGCCCTCTTGTTCTGGATCCTGCCTGTGGCCTTCGCTCAGAACATTCAGTTCATGCACTTCAACAATGGATGCGTGACGCCATCAAACCGGAAAAGCAATCATGACAAATACCTTTGACGAAGATCTTTTTCAAAAAGGCCTGGTACAGCGTAAGGCTACCCTCGGTGACGAGTATGTTGAACACAACCTTGCCGCCGCTGATGATTTCACCCGTCCTTTTCAGGAGGCCATGACAGCCTGGTGCTGGGGTTTTGGCTGGGGCGATGACGCTATCGATGCCAAGACTCGTTCCATGATGAACCTGTCGATGATCGGCGCACTGGGCAAGATGGCAGAATGGGAAACTCACTGTAAAGGGGCGATAAGCAATGGGGTCAGCCAGGATGAGATCCGCGCGATCATCCATGTCATCGGTATCTATTGTGGCGTACCACAGGCACTGGAATGTTTTCGCGTGGCGCGCAGAGTATTGGAAGAGACGCAGCTAGACTCCGACAGAACAACTTGAATCTGGCAAAGCCTGGTACAAGGATTCCGCCCGGAGTTTCCTCATGAAAATTGCAGAGATCGAACTCCTTCAAGTGGACCTGCCTTGTTCAGGCTGCGTGTACGTGCTGTCGGGTGGGCGCGAGTACACGAGTTTTGACGCCTCTATAGTAAGAATTTGAACCGAGTGCGGAATCGAGGGATGGGGAGACAGCACACCGTTTGGATCAACCTATGTCGCGGCGCATGCCCTGGGCACACGTGCAGGCGTATCAGGATGGCAACAATATCGTCTATCTACGCAGGTGCTCCAGAGGAGATGCGCGCCCGAGTCGCGGATCACCGTCACCGCGGCTACAGGGGGCATTCGGTCAAGATAGGGGCGCTTGATAGCGAAGGCGGTCCTGCTTTGGATGCAGAGCGCATCACCTGTGGAAATATACCGGCATTGGCACACAGGATATCCACTGTGCCGAACGTTGACACTGTCGTTGCAACCATCTGCTGCACCTGATCCCAATCCGATACATCAACCAGACAATAAGCTGCTTCGAATCCGGCTGCCTTGAACTCGTCACAGGTCTGCCTGGCAGTGTCTTCGCCTCGTGCAGCAACCATGACTTTTGCAAATTGTGTGGCAAACGCACTGGCAATGCCTTTCCAATACCTTTCGACCCTCCGGTTACCAGCACTACTCTGCCCTTTAACGATGAAAACATGACTTGGTCTCCTGACGGCCTGATGGCTGACTTTTTAATGTTGCTATAGCACTTTACTGTTGCGAGTCAGGATAAGCGGCGCTGCCTGAGCAATGACACAATGGAAAAAGCACTCAACGAAATAGCAATAACAAGAGCTGAGCCTGCGACAGAAAGAATGCCCAGCGTTGGTAGCGCCAGGGCCGGCCCTGCCGGACCCGCTACTGCAGTCGCTTGTCGCCGGTGCATCAACCCTTTGGGCCGAGTTAGCTGGAGTCGGCCGATGCGCACATCGCCGCCAACACGACCGAGTGCAACCGGCAATTGGACACGATGCGCGCCGAACGGGATGAGGCACAGCACGAACACGCTGCCATGCGTGATGCGTGGTTTGCCCATCAGGCACATGTGGCAACACTGAATACCCGGTTGGCCGAGGTGCCGGAGCAGCGACGAATGAACACCCTGCAGCTCGAGACGTTGCGCAATCAACTGGACCAGAGTCGTGAACAAGCGAAAATCGATGCAGCGACTATCACAGCCGTGACAAAGGAACGGGATGATGCGCTTCACTCTGTGGCGGAGTTGCTGACAGCACAAGATGCCTTGCAAGGTCGAATACAGGATCAGGAATGTTCTCACCAAGAAATCGTGCTCCAACGAGATCGAGCAACCGAGGCCGTGTCATCTGAGCTCGCCGAGATCCGAAACGTATTGAACGCCAAGTCACGCTCTCTGGATCAATGGCACTCCCGCAGCGAGCGGTGGGAGCAAGAACACAGTACATTGACAGATCAACTGAGCATGATGGAAACTAAAGCCGCTTCAGATCAGCAGTCGATAGAAGAAATAGAAAACGCAAATAATTCATTACGAGCGACAAACGCGGCGCTCACCGGACAACTTGATACAACGATATCTATGTTTAACAAAGCAGAAGAGCAGCAGCAGACACTTCTCAAAGCGCTCTCTGTAGAGTTCACGGCCGTGGTTCGCGACGCAAGTTCCTCGCTGCGAAAATCCCCAAAAACACAGTAGTGGGGACATAATGGTCGTGCCATATTTTACGGCCATAGGACGAAAGTAGAATGCCGAATATACGCACCATTTTTGACAACACACATGCCTTCATTGGCCTTCTGGATCCAGGTGGCATTTTACTGGAAGCCAATCAACCTTCTCTTGATTTTATCGGCGCTGAAGCAGTTCAAGTGCCGGGCAAACCTTTCTGGAAGACTCAATGGTGGATCGATCGTCCAGGCTCAGCCAGTAAACTCAAGGAAGCCGTAAAGAAAGGTGTTCGAGGTGATTTTTCTCGTTTCGAATCCGAGCACACTGACGATGATGGCAATAAAAGCTTCATAGACTTTACAGTGACGCCGATTTATGGCGAAAAAAAAGAAGTTATATCCCTTGTTATTGAAGGTCGCGATATCACGGCTCTCACGGAATCACGGCTGGCACTCATCGAAAGTGAAAAACGTTTCCGATCACTGGTTGAACTATCATCGGATTGGTACTGGGAGCAGGATGAGCACTATCGATTTGTTGAGATTTCGGGGAACGGCGGGGAACTCGCGGGCACACCTGTAGCATCTCACATAGGAAAACGCCGATGGGAGTTCACAACCCCCAAGAATGAAGAGATGGACTGGTCTGATCATAAGGCGCTGTTAGCCCGACACGAACCCTTCAGGGACTTTGAATACGAACGATTCAACAACGCTGGCGACACAACATGGATTTGCACGAGTGGAGATCCGATATTTGACACTGAAAACAATTTTCTTGGTTATCGAGGCACGAGCCGCAATATCACGAAGCAGAAGCTTTCGGAGTTTGCCGACAAGGAAAATGACATGCGGCAACGCTTAGCCGTAGATATTGCCGGTATAGGGATATGGGAGTGGGACATGATCTCTGATCAAGTGATCTGGGACGACAAACAATTTGAGCTATTTGGAGTTCAAAGAGTTGATGGGCCCATCCCACTCTCAACGTCCATTGACGCCATTCATCCAGACGATCGCGAACGACTGAACAACAAGGCCAGAGAGGTTCTCGAAGAAGGGACAACGGCGGCGGAAGAATTTCGTATTGTGCGCCCAGACGGTTCGGTGCACTGGTTGCTTGGCTGTAGTGGCGTTGTTAAATTCAACGAAACCGGATCCTCTGCTCATCTTATCGGCGTCAACATGGATATCACAAAGAGTAAGGAAACTGAAACGGCATTGCGCGCAAGCCAGAACCAATTACAAGTAGTAAACCAGGCATTGAAGGATCGAATTGCCGAACGCACTGCACAACTTGAAGCAGAGGCAGAACAGCACAAGCTAACGCAGGCGGAGTTAGCTATCACACGTCGTCTTGATTCAATTGGACAACTGGCAGGCGGTGTGGCCCATGATTTCAACAATCTGTTAGCCGCTATCGGCGGTAATCTGGAGCTTGCAACGCCATATGTTACCAATGAAGATGGTGTCAGTGACATGATCGCTGAAGCATTAACGGCCGTTGAAACAGGAATAAATCTAAACCGACGTTTGTTGACTTTTGCTCGAAAACAAAAACTCTCCCCCGTCAGGGTATCGACGACTAACTGCGTCCTGGATACGGTTCATCTTTTAAAGCGAACACTTGGCGAGGATTTCCCAATCGTTACAGACGTGGATCCAGATCTATGGGATACCTTTGTTGATGCTGGTGAGATTGACAACGCACTTGTGAATTTGGCTGTCAACGCACGTGATGCCATGCCGGGCGGAGGTAGCCTCACTATTGAAACGCGCAACAGGGTGTTGGAAGCTGACGATGCCGGATTGAGTTCAGATGCTCAACCCGGAGAGTATGTTGGAATATCTGTAACGGATACAGGCACCGGCATGTCAACTGATGTGATGGAGAAAGCACTTGAGCCGTTTTTTACGACAAAAGAACAAGGGAAAGGTACAGGCTTAGGCCTGAGCAGTGTCTACGGATTCGTGAAATCGTCTGGAGGCTTCCTGACACTTGATAGTCATGTCGGGATAGGGACGACAGTTCGGCTCTACCTGCCGCGTGCGGTAGGAGAAGCCGACTCTCAGCCAGCCACAGTTGCTGTAAAACAGACCCCATCTTCCAACAACGAACTCATTCTTGTCGTCGAGGATGAACCGATGGTGCGAAGGCTCACCGTAAAACGGCTGAAGCATCTTGGGTATCGTATCGTGGAGGCTTCAACCGCGCAGGAAGCAATCGATGTCTTGAAGGATGGAGCACCTGTTAATCTTGTTTTTACCGATGTCGTTATGCCAGGTGGAATGACCGGGTATGAGCTTGCTGATTGGTTAACGATAAATCGTAAAGACGTCGGAGTTCTTTTAACCTCTGGCTATATTGACCCTGGTGAGCACACTAACGGTGAATCAACTGCGCCAAACATCAAAGTTATTAACAAACCGTACCCAATGGATCTACTTGCTCAGGCGATTCAAGAGGCTATCGAGCCCAGCCCAGCTTGACCTAAGGCATCTCAGATATCTGTTTTTACGCCCTCGTGACTGACTTTGATCCAAAGCTTGGCATACGATAGTTTGCGATTGTGTTCTGCGCAACATGATGCCCTACATTAGAGTTGATACAGATCAATAGGAATTCGTCTACTACGAGTTGAAATGTATGCGATTTTTCATAATATTGTTGCAAGCTACATTTGCAGAGGTGAACCAACATGAGCATCAATGTTACTGCAAAAGCAATACCAGCGGCGGTCACCGATTCTTCCGAAAAGCAGTTCAGGCGCCTCATTGAACATGCCATCCTTGCTCCTTCTGGTCATAACACACAACCCTGACTTTTCAGACAAGTTAGTGACCACTTGGATCTCATTACGGATCGAACCAGAGGATTGCCCGTGGTCGATCCTTTTGATCGTGAATTGACCATGTCATGTGGTGCAGCGTTGGATCATTTGGCAGTAGCCTCACGACATTACGGTCGAGACCTTGCCATCGATATATGCCCAGATGTTGATGATCCTGATGTGTTGGCGCGGGTCCGACTTGGCGAAGCGGTAATCCCAACCACTACAGATCATGAAGCATTCGAGGCGATACGCCAACGTCGAACAACCTGAGTCAAGTTTGAGAATAAAACGTTACCTCATGATGTCAGTGCACGCTGTCAAGAGCTTGCGAATCAATTTGGTATTGAACTACAGCTTATTACCGACATCTCAACACGCTCCAAGATTGCTGACCTGGTCGCAGAAGGAGATCGTCTGCAATTTTCTGATCCACGATTTCGTAGAGAACTGGGCTCTTGGGTACATTCCCGACGAAGCGCCAGCCACCATCAGGCAATACGACAGCTGCGGTCACACCCGGCAACTGTGTGGGCGTATCTTCGTTTGCCTCGACGCGGTCATCCAGTTCTGCTGAACTGCGTTTTTCAACTGCAACAACGTATCCGAAGTGACTTCAACCGTTGTTGTTACCTCACCTGCAAATGCTTGAGTCGCTGGTAGAACAATTGTCAAAACGACGATGGCAAGGCTACCGATACTTTGTCGGTAGTTACGATCGCAGGTGGCCATGTCAATGATATGCCTTTGCGGTTGTTAAACGGTTTGTTGCACTCAGTGAGAGCATTGTCATGCTGACTGGCTGCCTTCGCCGGGTATCACGTCAGTTATCGCTCCTTCACGGGAAAACATCCGCTTCCGGTCGAGCCAGACCACGACGACTGCTACAGCGACGAGAATCCATGTGTCCCATGGCTGGGCATCGGGCCAGAATGGATTGATGAGCTGCCAATGAAAAAGCATGGGCAGAAGCAGACTTCCGCGCGAAGCGTTGAAGATCGGTGTAACCAGGATCGCTAACGTGATGTTGCCGACAAGGAATGGTAGAAAGCTCCAGTTCTCGTAGACCACGCCTGCAAGATAGAATGCCGGTAGATGCCAAAATCCCCAAGCCGTGCCAATAATCGCACCAGCCCACAAAGGCGCCATGTGCCGCTGCAGGAGAGGTTGCGCCACACCGCGCCAACCGAATTCTTCCACGGGGCCGAGAAACAGCATTATAAACATCAGCGATATCATCGGCAATGCTCCCTCCGGTGGAAGCGGCGCGAGCAGCGGACCGTCCTTGATCAGCGAGCCAGCTACGAAGACCAGTGGTATGCCCAGCAGGATGAAAGCCCAACACACTGGTGAGCATCGCCAAAGTAGAAGGCGTGAGAGAAACGCGCGCAGACCTTTCATCCCCCCAAAGAATAGAACCAGCAGGAAACCGGCAATGGCAGGCGCCCAAGTGGCAAGAAAGTACAGCGGATGACTGCCGCTGATCTCACCAAATGTTGCAGAGGCTCTATCAGGAAAGTATATGTATCCGCCAATCACACCCCACGTTATGCCAAATGTCAGCAGTGCGAAGAACAGCACGGCGTAGGAAGGCAACTTGTGTATCGGTACGTTGTAAAGGTGCATGGTCCGCTCTTTTTGAGGTGGATATTTAACCCTAGCGTTGCATAAAATTCCGGCCCAGAACCGCTTCGCTGCTTCTATAGCAGCATCTAAGGACCGAAGGCGGC
>ENA-ORXR01002120-ORXR01002120.1-marine-metagenome-genome-assembly--contig:-NODE-2120-length-19430-cov-3.102568_pt1 | contig 19430 bp, 21 predicted proteins | sample MGYA00237866_ERZ511479 | MGnify/ENA metagenome assembly ERZ511479 | reverse complement strand
GGACTGACGGGACTTGAGACTGGCAGCAACTGCGATACCCGCAGAACCTGCACCCACGATCAACAACTCATAGCTGTTTGTGCGGGGAGTGAGTACTTTTGACATATCGTAACCTGCATCCTTGCTTACTTTCATTATTGCTTCATTACTTAAGTTGCCCGCTTGTGCAAGCGACCACAATGTCACTGCACGCGTGCCTGAACGACAATACCCCAGAACAGGCCACGGTAGCTTGGCCAGCGCATCAGCGAACATCTGAGTTTCATTCTCAGGCACCTTCTTATCTATAGCGAGCGGTACATAGACCGCTTCTATCCCTTCGGCTTTAGCGGCAGCTGCAATCAACTCAAAGCTGGTTTGGTCGCTGCCTTCGCCATCAGGACGATTGCAAATAATCGATGCAAAACCTGCCGCTTTTATAGCAGGGATATCAGCAACCGTTAGCTGTGCAGAAGCGGAAAAATTATCATCTACTTTATTGATTTTCATCACTTAATATTCCAACTACAGTTTATTAACGGGTAATTTCATCATGACATCGCCATCGCTATTCGTTGGCAAATGACCTGCTCGCATATTCACCTGTAGCGATGGGATAATTAATTTAGGGGCAGCAAGTTGCGCATCACGCGCATTACGTTGCGTGACAAATTCATCACGGCTTTTACCGCCACCAAAGTCGACATTATCGGTTTTTTGCTTGGCCACTGTGGACTCCCAAGCGATATCTCGTTCACTTGTTCCGTAGTCGTGACACATAAAGAGGCGCATTTCATCCGGCAATGCCAATACTTTATGAATACTGTCATACAGAGTTCCGGCATCCCCACCGGGGAAGTCGGTACGCGCTGAACCACTGTCCGGCATAAACAAGGTGTCGCCCGTAAAAGTAGCATTGCCGATTACATGTGCCATACAGGCTGGAGTATGTCCTGGCGTATAGATAGCAAAGCCTTGCAGGTTGCCGATCTGATAGGTATCACCGTCTTTAAATAATTGATCAAACTGCGATCCGTCCCGTTGAAAGTCAGTCCCTTCGTTATAGAAGATGCCAAAGGTCTCTTGCACGGTTGAGATATGCGCACCGATACCAATTTTGCCGCCTAGCTTTTCCTGAATATAAGGCGCAGCGCTGAGGTGATCAGCATGCACATGGGTTTCTATAATCCAGTCTAGGGTTAAGCTCTCAGCGGTAACCGCTGCGATGACGGAGTCGGCATGTTCATAGCTGACCCGGCCTGCGAAATAATCAAAATTCAGAACGCTATCAATAATCGCGCAATGTTTGCTGGAAGGGTCACGAACGAGATAACAAATCGTACCGGAACCCTCTTCCAAAAACGCGGTAACGTCTGGGACAGACTGCATGTTGACAGGATAGCTCATGCCACACCTCATTAAAGCCAATAAAAGATATACTAATTATATAACTTTAAACAAGGATAGTCGGTGACTTAGTCACCAAGCATTGCGTAAATTAATTATTTTTTTCAGATAGGTTAAGCAGTTCAGAGCGATTGAGAATACTCACCTTTCCACGAGAGATATCCACCCAACCGTGCTGCTCGAACGTTTTCAATTGTCGTGATATCACCTCGCGGGCAGTCCCTAGCTCCATTGACATCTTTCGATGAGTCGTTGCAACAGCTCCTTCAGTATCAGCGAGTTCAATGAGCTTTTCTGCCAAACGCACATCTAAACGCTTAAACGCAATTTCATCCACTACTTGAAACAGGTCAGTCATACGTTTTGAAAAGGCGTAAAATACAAAATCGCGAAATGAAGGTGATTCGGCCAGTAGTTCATCAAACAGCTGTTTAGGAATACTAGCAGCCCGAACGGGGGTTTCTGCAATGCCAACAGCGGCATTGGCTTGATAGGCGAATAAGCACGCGTTAGTCATCACGCAACTTTCTCCCGCACGGGCTCGGTAAAGCACGATTTCACGGCCAGAGTCTGATGTCTGCTGAACACGCACCGTACCTTCCAGCAGGAACAGCAAGTTGTTGGGCGTTTTTCCAGGTTCAAAGACTCGCGAGCCAATGGCGATATCCACCAATTTACTGCGCGACAGCAAGGTCGACTTAGTCACACTGTCAAGCTGAGACAAGCCCGGAAAACGCTCCACCCACGCGGGTGACGATGTATCAGTCAGCATGGCCAGACTTCGCAAAGGTTAACGGTTTTCCCGTGCTTTCTACCAACTCTATGCGACTCAGTAGCGGGATACGATTCGCGGCAATATCAGCGATAGTGACGTCATCCAGTACGTCCATAAACGCATGCGTCGCTTCCTGAATTTTTTTGGATAATCTACAAATCCCAATCAGTGGGCAGGTGTTCTTCTCAGGATTAAAACATTCCACCACGTCGAGCGGGCCTTCCGTGAGCCGAATGACATCCCCCACAATAATATCTTCTGCCGGACGGCTTAGCCGAAATCCTCCACCACGCCCCCGGACGGTTTCGAGGTACCCCGCTTTGCCCAATTCATGAACCACCTTCACAATATGCGGACGAGAGACGCCATGAATAGAGCACACATCATCTACCCGCACTAATTCTGGCGCTTTCAACGTGGCCAATTGCAAGCATCGCAACGCGTAGTTAGTGTAACTGGTCAGCTTCATACGAAACCCTTATTTATTTATAGTTAATTGTGGCAGCAATAAGTTATATTTTCAATATTGCTTTTGTTTAAATATTAATTTAAGCTATATTCACAATAGAACTTACATGGACTTTAGCTATGTTGGAAAACTTAACAGCGGAGACACTCGCCCGAATGCAATTTGCATTCACTGTCTCCTTTCATATCATATTCCCCGCCTTTTCGATCGGGCTAGCGAGCTATCTGGCCGTTTTAAATGGCCTGTGGTTAATCACCCGCGACCAAACTTACCTGCTGTTGTTTAACTATTGGAAGAAAATATTTGCCGTCGCGTTTGGAATGGGCGTGGTGTCCGGCATTGTTATGTCGTATCAGTTTGGTACCAACTGGTCGGTGTTTTCCGATAAAACCGGCCCTGTGCTAGGGCCATTAATGGCTTATGAAGTACTTTCCGCCTTCTTTTTAGAGGCAGGCTTTCTCGGCATCGCACTGTTCGGACGTGAACGGGTGGGCAATGGATTGCACATGTTCGCTGTTTGCATGGTGGCTTTTGGTACCTTAATGTCCGCCACTTGGATCTTATCGGTTAATTCATGGATGCAAACCCCCGTCGGTTACAGCATTAATGAGCTGGGGCAATTCGTCCCGGAAGACTGGTGGCAGATCGTCTTTAATCCCTCTTTCCCCTATCGCTTAGTGCACATGGTACTAGCGGCTTTCCTTACTACTGCATTGGTGGTCGGTGCGGTGGGTAGCTTACACCTGCTACGAGACAGGGCAGACGCCACGGCTCGGCGCATGTTTTCAATGGCCATGTGGATGTTAATCGTCGTCGCACCACTGCAAATCTTTGCAGGTGATCTACATGGTTTAAACACATTGGAGCATCAACCGGCTAAAGTAATGGCGATGGAAGGACACTATGACAGCCATCCAGACGGTGCACCGCTGATCTTATTCGGCATCCCTAATGCAGAAGAAAAGCGCATTGATTATGCGGTTCAAATACCCAAGCTCTCCAGCTTGATATTGAAACACGACTTGAACGCACCGCTGGCAGGATTGGATACGATTCCAGATGAAGATGAGCCACCCGTTGCGATCGTGTTCTGGAGCTTCCGCGTCATGATCATGCTAGGCTTTGCCATGTTGGGACTAGGCATCTGGAGCTTCTGGCGACGCATTCGCGGCAAGCTTTATGATGATCAATGGCTCAACCGCGCAGCCATCCTAATGGGGCCAATGGGCTTTGTAGCCGTACTTGCCGGTTGGGTTACCACCGAAGTGGGCCGTCAGCCCTTCACGGTTTACGGGCTACTGCGCACAGCAGACAGCCTTGCACCGGTTGATGCACCGGCGGTTGCCGTTTCACTGCTCGCATTCATTGTGGTCTACTTCTTTGTTTTTGGTGCAGGGACTTATTACATCTTAAGTATGATGAATAAATCCGCCGCGACCCAACACCTTGGACTCCATGACGGCCCTATTCGTACCGCTAAACCAGAACTTATCAACTCAATCGACGTAGACACACAGTCAAATACGCTAGGAGACAATCGTGGAAATTGAATTATCGTTTATCTGGGCCATGATTATCGCCTTTGCCGTACTCACCTACGTGATATTGGATGGTTTTGACCTTGGCATCGGCATTCTCTTTCCGTTTGCCGAGTCTGAGCAGGACAAGTCCGTCATGATGAACACCATTGCACCGGTTTGGGATGGTAATGAGACTTGGCTCGTGCTGGGCGGCGGCGGCTTATTTGCAGTTTTCCCCTTAGCCTACGCGGTTATCATGCCTGCTTTATATATGCCCATTACGCTGATGTTGCTGGCATTGATCTTTAGAGGGGTCGCATTTGAATATCGTTGGCGAACTGTTGCCTGGAAACCGGTTTGGGACGTTGCGTTTTTCGGTGGCTCACTCGTTGCAGCATTCACTCAAGGGATTTCGCTGGGCGCAATGGTGCAAGGTATCGAAGTTGCAGACCGTGCTTATGCAGGCGGCTGGTGGGATTGGCTAAGCCCCTTCTCACTGCTTACTGGTGTTGCAGTCATCATCGGTTATGGCTTGCTGGGTTCTACTTGGTTAATTATGAAAACAGAAGGCAAGCTGCAAACTAAAATGCGCGGCTATGCCAAATGGTTAGGCATCGGCACACTTGGGTTTATTGGTGTCGTCAGCCTGCTGACACCGTTCCAGGATCCTGCTTATTTCCAACGCTGGTTCACGCTACCCGGTAGCATTTTTAGCGTGCTGGTTCCAAGTTTAGTTGGGCTCTGCACTTGGTTGTTGTTTAGTGGATTGAAAAAGCAGAAAGAAGCACAGCCGTTTCTGGCATCGCTGAGTTTATTTGTGCTGAGCTTTATCGGCATCGTAATTAGCTTTTACCCTAATATCGTTCCACCGAGCCTATCCATTGTTGAGGCAGCAGCGCCGGATGCTAGCTTGAAATTTGCCTTAGTGGGTACGGTCGTTTTGGTGCCACTTATTTTGGCCTACACTGCTTACGCCTACTGGGTGTTCAGAGGCAAAGTCAGGCCTGAGGACGGGTATCACTAATGGCTAGGAAAACCTGGAAACAGCTGGCTTGGTTTGTAGGAATTTGGTTGGCTGGTGTTGCAATGCTAGGCGTTGTCGCCATGGTCATCAAATCGGCCATTATGTAACGCTTGGCGTGACTGGTCTTTGGATGCTTCGGCATTCAAAGATTAGGCTGCAATATTGTCGGCTGACACAAAATTAATATGTGTAATTAATAACGTTTTAGTCCTTCAGTGCTATAGACTTTTCCATAATATATTAATAAATTATTATATTCTTATTTACTAAATAACTTACAGGAAACGATAATGACTCCCTTTGCAAAAACAACCTTAACCTCAAGTTTTTTAAGCTTATCCCTACTCGTTAGCCCGCTACTCTCAGCAACAGACGAGGAAGCCAAGACCGGCGCAGAAGTTTACAAAGAGTCCTGCGCAGTCTGTCATGTCTCAGAAGGAAAGCCGACAATTGCACCACCGATTTTCGCCGTTAAAAATCATGTAATAGATGCATTTCCAGAGCGTGATGATTTTATCGAACAAGTTAAAAACTGGGTAAAAGCACCGGATGAGAAAAAAGCACTGATGCATGGAGCAATAAGAAAATTTGGCCTAATGCCTCCAATGGCAAATTTGAGTGACGGAGAACTTCAGGCCGTCGCTGGGTACCTGTACGATACCGACATGGACTTACCTGGTTGGTATAAAGAGCATTACAAAGAAGAGCATGGTGAAATGCCAAATAGAAAGCAGAAAAGAAAGAGGCACCTGCTGAATAAGTATTAACAGCGATTGATGATTGATGGAAAATCAGCCTAAGAAACTCATTTGCATTTCTTAGGTTGCCCTGCTTTTTTAAAATCAGACCCGGCACCACTTAGGCCAACATTAAGTCCGTATTATCATAAATAATGTTGTTTAATTTGACACCATTATTTTTTGGGAATATATTCCCAAAATGAACTCTATTCTCCACTCAGCTGTTTTTCACATACTCCGACCACTGATTCGGATACTGCACCGTAACGGCTTGGCTTTTGGTGAATTCAGCCAAATTGCCCGACAAGTTTATGTAGAAACAGCAGAATCTCAATTACTGGAAACCGGAGAAAAAGCAACAACGTCCCGGATCGCTATTTCTACAGGCTTAACCCGTAAAGACGTTGCCCAACTGCGTCAAACTCAGCCTCCCACCTCCCAGTCAGAATCTTATAACCGTGGCGTGCGTGTCATCAGTGGGTGGATCAAAGATACCGACTTTCACTCAAGCGATGGAGCTCCAAAAGCACTACGACTGCAAGGCGCGCCCGATAGCTTTGAAAATTTAGTGGCTCGCTACAGTGGCGATATCCCCTACCGGGCAATGCTCAAAGAGTTACTTCATAGCAACGTCGTGCAGATTAATGAAAAGGGTTTATTAGAGCTGTTAACGAATGCCTACGTTCCTAATCCGGGCAATGATCAAATACTATCGATTTTAGGATCGGACGTCGGTTTGCTGATTAAAACAATCGATCACAACTTACAGCCTGAGCAGGCGAATCCCCGCTTTCAACGAAAAGTGAGCTACGACAATTTACCTAAAGAAGCAGTGGATAAATTTAAGCAAATAGTTAGCCAGGATGGCATGGAATTACTGGTCAGTTTTAACGATTGGCTATGCAAACATGACCGGGACAGCAACCCGTCGACACAAGGACAAGGCACATTTCGAGCGGGTGTTGGCCTTTACTATTTTGAAGAATCGCTGGCGTCGGAGACCCAGTCAATTAACAAGGATTATCCTCATGCGTCTTAGACGACTAGCATCTGTTATCACCGCAAGCTTGCTTTTAACCTCTTGTGGAGGAGGCGCTTTAAATCTTACTGAGGGTGGCATTGGAGGCTCTGGATATTCGATAGGGTCTATTACCGCGTTTGGCAGTATTTGGGTTAACGGCGTGCGCTATGACGTGAGTCAGGCGCAATTTATTCGGGATGGAAGCATCGCTTCAGGGCAAAATGATTACCGCATTGGAGAATTGGTCACCATTGGCGGTTTTGTCAATGCGGATGGTGTTTCCGGCACCGCTACCTCAGTGGAGTTCAAGGACGCTTTGGAGGGCTCTGTTACAGCAAGTAGTCGCGATGGATCGACCATTACCGTGATGGGGAAAACGATCCTCACCGATGCCCTAAGCGTATTTCATGGATTTACGCTGTTAACGGATCTTCAATATGGCAATGTGGTGGAAATTTCGGGGCGCTATGATGCCAATGGCCTACTTAAAGCAACCAGCATCACCCTGCTGCAAACTAGTTTCACCCCCAATGAGTCAATGCTTGAGGTCAAAGGATTCATTAGCAATGTTGATTTGGCAGCCCAAACATTCGACCTTGACCAATTGATTATTGACTATTCTGCGGCTTCGCTGGATTTACCAAACAATACGCCAGCAAATGGACAATATGTCGAAGTGAAGAGTTTGCAAGCGCTTCGGAACACAACCTTGATTGCTTCTGAGGTCGGGTTAGAAAGTGAATATCAACAGTTTGATGAAGGACAAGAGCTTGAACTTGAGGGCTTAGTAACCGCTTTGATTAGTTCCGCTCAGTTCACTGTTAATGGCCAATCCGTAGAAACTAATGCGGGGACGCGTTTTGAGTATGGAACGGCCAACGACATTGTGCTTAACGCACTCATCGAAGTGGAAGGTCAGATCAATGTTAACGGGATACTAATAGCCGAAGAAGTTTCCTTAAAACAAAGTAGCCAAACAGACGCGGTAGAGCTGGAAGGTCCGATCACAATGATTAACCAGGCCACTCAAGAAATTACCCTTCAAGGAGTGACTGTCTTAATTGATGGCAGCACTAGTTTGCAGTCGGAAGTAAACGATCAGGAAACGTCCATCCAGTTTTCCGATCTACAGCTGAATGATTTTGTTGAGGTAGATGGAACAAGGCTAAGCAATGGAAGCATTCTGGCTTTGAGAATCGAACGAGAATTTCCTGGAGAAGATGACTAATGACCTCTGAACTTATTTATCACCCTTCCGAAAAACCAGAGAAAAAGTCAATCATGAACATCCGTAAAAATGAACTCTTCTTTATTGTGCTTTTGGGCATTATTGCGGTTATGAACGTATCTGATTTTTTTATTGATTTGAATGAAGGATCACCGACATTCCATTTGATGCAGGAAGCTTTTTTAGTGTTTGCTTCGCTGGGGGGCATTAGTTATTTACTCTGGGAAGTGGGGCGCCGTTGTCGCGAGGTGGAACAAATTAAAACTCAGTTGACTCAAGCGACCAATCGACTGACAGAATCGAATGCAAAACTTCAGGGCGTGCAGAAGCAATACCGAGAGGTTATCGATAAGCAGCTAAATGATTGGTCTATGACGCCTAGTGAACGAGATGTTGCAATATTACTGTTGAAAGGATTGAGCTTTGAAGAGATCGCTGGTGTCAGAGAGACCAAAGAAAAAACAGTACGCCAACAAGCTACCGCTATTTATCGTAAGTCTGGATTGCATAGCCGCTATGAATTTGCAGCTTGGTTCTTTGAAGACTTTATCTAAACGTTTATGCTATCTACACGTAAGCGGTCATCCATAAAAAAGGGCCTGTGGTAGGGAACACAGGCCACCGACTTACGATGAGTTAGTGATTAAATTGCCTAATCATCATATTCAAAGCGTGTTGCGGTAAAGGTAAGGCTAGCAGTATCAAAGGTACCATCCACTTCAATTCTTTGACCAACTGAGGCGCTGCGACCAGCAGGTAAAATAACGGTGGTAGTACCAATCATCACGCTACCATCACTATTAACCTGAGCAACGTTTCCTTCAATCGATGAGCCGGACTCGTAACGCTCACGTTCAAGTTTCCTCAATGAATAGCTATTGTCGGTATTCTTGATCAATACCGCTTCAACATAGTCACCGACGCTGAGTGAGTTTATATTGAAATAATAGTCTCCCTGATCATCATCTTTGAGTAAGGTTGAAGCCGTAATGGCGACGGTGTAGCCCATGACCGTCAATGTGCTGTTGGCCGCATCAATGGCGCTAACCGTGCTCTCAACTTCCAGTTCGTTACTGGAGTAATTATCATCCGACACCCCATTAATACTATGATTCTCGACTTCAATTTTGCTCGCCAGAAACTCCCCCTGCGAATTATATTGTCCTTCTACTTCTTCCAGGAAAAGCCCGTCTTGAATCTGTGATGCAGTTAAGCCGTAGAGGTGAGTGGTGCTGTCATAAAGCACAGTGATACCAGCCAGCGTAAATTGACCAGTGGTTGCTCCCGATACAATGCCCTGTAATTCGTATTCATGGCTATCATGATCGTTACTGTCTGAATAATTTGAATCCAGATCACTCGATGAATGCTCAGGTTTGAGATAGGCAGCGACCAGAATGTTTGTGCTTGTGTCGATAGCGCCTGAAACCTCGACGGTCATACCATTGCTGAGGGTAGTCGCCGTTGACAGTATTGCTGTTGAATAATCAACCTGTATGCCATTGAGTGAGAAGGTTTGTGCGGCTGTATTCAGATTGCTAATTAAGCCTTCAAGCTCTGCCTGGTTGCCATGTGAGCTTTCCGTTTCATAACTAATCATCGTGGCATCAATAGAACCATCGCTTCCGACGAAGCCACTGACCTCGATCCAGTCACCCACAACAATGTCTGAGAGAGAGGTACGGGCAGTAGCACCATAAAAGATAGTCGTATTACTAACATTGATGGTCTTGCCGCCTGCAACAATCGCTCCTATCCCTGACGCATTAATTTCAACACCCGTCACCGGTGCCTCAATCAGCCCATTATAAGAGACACTGGTGGCACTGCCTGTAGCACCCGTCCTGCTACCCGTTAGGTTGACCACCATGCCTATCTTCAAATCACTTTCATTAAGTGTTTTACTTCCATCTGGGCTATCGCTGGTCAAACTCGCATTATTAATTTCATACTTCACACCGTTAACGTAAATTGAACCAAACGCTGTGATCCTTCCAATAACGGATACAGGGGTGCTCGTCGTAGTAGAAGGAGTAGCAGTCGTTGATGTTGTGCCACCTCCACCACATCCATAAAGGGCTAAACTACAGGCCGATGATAATAGTAAACGTTTGAATATTGGTTTTTGCATGAGACTTGCCCTGTTAATAAAATTAGTATGTATTAACAATAGCGATATTGTTAAGCGGCGAGAATCCGACACATCACTTAGACAAGGCATCTACCTGCCGTATAGGTCATATGTTCTATACTGATCCCTCATAGTACAAAAGCCTATAAGGTGGTTTGTACCATTCCTTTCAGATATTTGTCGGCTATCTGAGAATAGTTTGAAGTGACATTATTTGACCACGTCAGCTTCGACGTTCAACTGATTAATGAAGGAATTTGTAATGAAAATATTTACGATGACAGGACTTGTTTTAGCCGCCACTTTAACGGCTACCTCTGCATTTGCTGGCCCTGATTGTACCACTGAGCCACAAGATAAGTGGATGAGTGAAATGGATATGCAGAAGAAGATAGTTAACGACTATGGTTTCACGATGTATAAGTTCAAAGTGACCAGCGGCAACTGTTATGAAATCTATGGCACTGCACCAAAATCAGAAGACAACGTAGAAGAGCGAGTGAAAACTGAAATCTACTTTCACCCGATTTCAGGCGACATTGTGAAACAAAAAATCAAGGACTAGTGATGAAATCTGTCCATGAAGTCACAATTTGGGATCGCTTTATCAGACTATTTCATTGGTCGGTAGCCGGTGCATTTCTATTGGATTTCTGGGTGCTTGAAGAAGGTGATCCACCTCATGAGTGGGTGGGTTACTTTCTCGGTGTATTGCTGATCTTGCGTATAATTTGGGGGTTTATCGGTCCATATAACGCTAGATTCTCCAGTTTCTTTCCTACGCCAACAAGTATACGACAGCACCTCAGTGATTTACGTCAAAATGAAATTGATCGAAATGAGGGTCACAATCCGTTAGGCGGCGCAATGGTTATTACACTGATTGTCATACTGGCTATCGTTGCCATGAGTGGATGGATGCTAACCTGGGATATGTTTTGGGGGTCTGACTGGGTTGAGTCGGTTCATGAGATCAGTTCCGAAGTGACTATGGTATTAGTTGTGATTCATGTTGCTGCAATCATTGTGATGGGACGTTTTACGCGTATTCCCCTGATTCGTACCATGATTACCGGCAAGCGTTCAGTTTGATCGATTCCCCTATTGAGCTGATTTGATAAGTCAATTCTATTGGGGGAAATTAGGCAGGGCTTGGGCTAACCATGTTGGCAAGACAGCCTGCCTCAGTCACACGCTCAACAGGAGCAGCTCCACCAACCATAATCGTAATGCGTTGTGAAGCACCAAGCAACGACTAAGCTAATGTAGGTTTATTCCCATAATATAAATAAAGGTACATATCGTAGCCCGCACTTTTTGTAGCCTTGATAATTTCATCTTTAGTCTTACTGCCTAAGCTTGCAAGTGACCACAACTTTGCTGAACGCTGATTTCGCAGCGGCGGCAACCTCTTCGAAGCTGGGTTGATTGCTACCCTCATCATTTGGGCGATTACAAATAATCGACACAATACCTGCCGCTTTTATAACAGGGATGTCAGCTGCTCACTACGCAAGTTTGCGATAAGCACCTAGCCCGCCTGCAATAAATTTTGCATTGGTGTAACCCAAGCTTCTTAACGTATCTGCTGATAATGCCCCACGATTGAAAGCCTCATAATTATAGTATTGAAAGGTACTTTTATCGTCGATAAAAGATCTGCTTACGATATGGGCTTTAAGGCTAATAATTGGTGACTTAGTCACCATTGAAATACAGCGGAATTATCAGGCTTATCGGACACCAAGTAACACGCCTGCTTAAGCCGCAAAATTTGCGGCGATTAAGTGCTACAATCACCGCATGACTTGGATACACCAAAAAACAGACTGGCCAAAATTTCATTGGAACAAAGAAGTGCTCTTCCAGCCACTAGCTAATCTGCGTGGGCAGCATGGGCGACTGCTGGGTAAAATGGATCTGCTGGTGCTATGGAGGTTATTTCTGGTTCTTATGGGCGTACCAAGAAGGTACATTTTGAAGCGCCAGATGCGTTATTGCTGGATGCTGAAATGGCCGATTTTCTGAACTGGTTTGAACAAGTACAAGCACTTGACCCTATTTTAAAAGCGGCCATTGCACACTTTTGGTTTGTCACCATTCACCCTTTCGAAGACGGAAATGGACGTATAGCAAGAGCTATCGCAGATATGGCGTTGGCGCGTGCTGATAATTCAGCACAGCGTTTTTACAGCATGTCTGGACAAATCGAAGCGGAGCGAAAAGAGTATTATCGCCAATTAGAACAACAGCAACGAGGGGACTTAGATATTACGCCTTGGCTCAATTGGTTTATAGCTTGCCTTGAGAGGGCTTTCGTTAGTGCTGATGTGGCACTGCAAAATGTATTATTCATAGCCAAGATCTGGCAGCAATTACAACCACGCCCCGTTAATGAGAGGCAGCGTATTGTGCTAAACCGTATGCTAGCTCAGGGCTTTGAGGGATACATGAATACCTCGAAGTACGCGACACTTGCGAAATGCTCTACAGATACAGCGCTTCGAGATATTAAAGCGCTAATTGAATGGGGTGTTTTTGAGCAGAACCCGGGCAAAGCGCGACGTATCAGCTATAAGGTTTGCGGTGTATTTGATGATTGAGCACAGCGCTTTGTCTTCCCCTACTAGATAGGTCGTTAATCTAACTGTCTCTAAGCATGCGGTAATGATTCTGGGCGGTCAGGAAAACCAACCAGAAAAATGGCATCCTCACGGTAGTTTGAGTAGGCCTGAAATACATATTCACTCCAGTAAAATTTCCCTAAGCCATATTTCATCAGTGCTTCATAGGCGGCTATCGGGTCGTCCAGTTTGGTTTGAGGTAATAACCGTTCTAGACAAGCTAGCCAGTTTGCTTCACTGTTTTGTAAAACATACGGTGTGGTAAACGCAACATGGTAGTCAAAGCTAGGTTGGTCAATAGGCGGTGGTAGCAGCCTGACATACCAGAGTTCCCCTGTTTTACCCTGATAACCGCTGCTGGAATAAACGTTAAATTCTTGGTTAGTGATCAGTTCACGTAACAAAATGAGTTGCCCTGAATATCCCTCGTGGCGGTAAATACTGACTTTGGATAGCTGGAATTTTTCATAAAGATCAACCAGGTCTTCGCTGACACCGAGAGAACGACTGACATCAATGGCGACCGTTGTGAGCGTTTCTTTTTTTGCTCCACCCGTAGATACATCGCAGGCACTAAAACAGAAAAAGAACGAACCGGTGATTGGACTCATCGGTGGAAAAGAAGGCATGTACATGTCCTCTAATTCTTCCATACGCGAAGCCAGTTTTTTTAACTCTGGGAGCATGAGTAAGTGTTCAATCATTACGGACAGTTGATTTTGTGCGTAAATGTACATCGCGTGAGCGGGATCATATTGCTGCAGCTTTTCATCGCTTATAACCGTGTCCTGCATTTCGGCGGCATGTGTTTTAGCTTCCCGCCACCCCGCTAGCTCAACGACCTTATTTTCCATTTGGCGCTTGGATGCTAATAGGACTTTTCTTCCAATAGGGCCATGAGTAACTGGGCCACTGGTTTTTTTGTTGCGTCGATTCATTTTTTTCATCTGATTTCTTAAAATTAGTGGGAAAGTAAAACTGCTCAAACATATTATGGAAAACTAAACCGAAGATTAGCCTACCCAAAGAAAAAGATCATAGAAACTAATGATTTTGAACCAATTTCATTTTTGAAAGATGACAGCGAAAGACAATGTGTTTTACGTAATTTTTTTGACTTGAAAACAGTATCGACACGTCAGTTCACGCTGGGTAAAATTAGGTGTTCACGCTTCGCAGAATTCAGTGTTCACGGTTGGCAAAAATACGCACTAAAACATTCGTTGGCTTTACCGGTACCACCTTTTCATTAACTGAATGGCTGGAGTCGCAAGGTTTCTCGGCTTTTCAGATTGTTATCTCATTCCTCTTCATGTTTATCGCATTAGGGAGCTTCATGGAAGGCTTTGCCATTTTGGTTCGCTACTTTTCTTCCGAATACTATGTTTAATTAACAACTCCTCAGAACCTTGGTTTCTGATGTTGGTGCGCCAGTGCGATAATATAAATATGATCCGTCATCAAAAACCTGAGGGTCTATAATAAGCTTCATTTAAGAGATTTCAGTTTGGCATCAAACGCCTCACGAGATAATCCAGTTGTTCCACCTGCCTCGTAGGCTGAAACACGCCGTTCAATTTCTTTATGCCAGAGGTCGCCATATGCAAGGTCATTAAGCGTACTTTGAGCTTCTAAATATCCCTGAACCCCCTGCTTCAACGTATTGCGCTCATGCAGCAAAGCTTCATACTTTTGGGATACTGCTTTCAGCTGATCATTAAGCGCTTGGTAGTTTAGTATCGCCCTTTTAATGGATGCTGCAGCAGTAGAGTCACCGAAAAACTCCTTTAGTGTTTCCAATGCTTTTTCTTCTTTTTGATCTAACCTTAATGTCATCGCCATGGTGCTTACCTCTTTTAGGAACCTCCTTTAATGGTATCAAAAAAAACATAAAAGTGACAACAACTCACAGAAACGGTACCGATAAGTACTTACAAAACCATTGCGTCAAATTATACGTGAAGAAATGACAACGGAAGCAGCGTAGACTAAGCTCTCTGATCTGATTGTATTTCGATTTTTTATCTGCTCATTATTTGGCTGGCAGATGAGCCTTACTGAGAAATGCGCTTCAACTCAGCTTGCAGCTTCAGTTCTGGTGAGTCCTCAGCAATGTAATCCACAAACAACGGCACCCGATAAAACCAACGCTTTTCTCTACGGCCAAGCACAAATGCTAACTCCAAACGAGACAAGGTACGATCTAGCTCTAGCGTATCTAAAGGCACACCATGTTTTTCAGCAAGCTCCAATAATTCACCTGTAGTAAATGACTCCATAGCAATCGTGCTATAAACCACCATGCGCTCATAAGCTTGCTCGTGATCCGTTTCACCCACGACCCAACCCGCTAAAGCACGGCGTATTTCATCACTTTCTAAGTGCTCGCGATACATCACCTGCTTCAATCACGCGTTGTTGCGGCGGCAGGTTACGCACAATGTGTTGACAGGCGATGGCGATCAGATTGGCGCGTTGCCCACAGGAATCTACGATATGCTCAATCAATGTGTCATTGTCATAAGTCAGATTCATGGTTTTCATGGGCTGGGTAACCAGTTCAATACAAGCTGGCTTTTCTAATTCCCCTACCGATAACAGCTCACCAAAATTACGAATGGGCGACTGATAATCCATAACCGCATGCTGATAAAGCTGCCAGAATCCGGCTAGAATAAAGGTGCAATTACCTTCTTCACTTAGACGGCGGAACACGTTTAGGATGGTGTAATCCTGCGCTTTTTCTTGTGAGATAAATCGGTCGGCTTCATCAATCAGGAAAACAAAACGCTGGCCACTTTCACGAATACGTTCGTCTAGTTGAGTGGCAAGTACTTCGGCACTATCGGTACGTTCGAGATTTAATAATGAAGCCAATCGCGGCACTAAAACCTCGCTGGATAACGTCAGGTAAATGCACTCAACTTGTGGGCTTTGGCGCTTTGTTTGAACTCTACTCCAATAACTTTATGATGAGCCATTTTTGGGCAGTACTGATTGTGCTGTTTACCCTGGCTTTTACCATTTCAGAGTTGCTGGCTTATCTTGAGCGGAAAGTCAGCTATTACGCAGCCAGCCGATAAGGGCATGTGAGCTCGAAACCAATTTTTACGATATTTGAAACCATTTAAACAATAGACCTGAGGATAAATTGATGAACTATGCAATACCACCGCACGAGCCCGCTTATCTACCCATTCGTGGTTCAGATGAGGTGTTTCCGATTCGACGTATTTATTGTGTCGGGCGCAACTACGCAGCACATGCCATCGAAATGGGACATGATCCTGATCGTGAGCCACCTTTTTACTTTCAGAAAAACCCAGACAATGTATTGATTAATGGTGCGGATTTTCCCTATCCGGATAAATCATCAGATGTGCATTTTGAGATTCAGTTGGTCATTGCGCTTAAACAAGGCGGTGAAGATATTCCAATCGAAGAAGCGATGAATTGTATATGGGGTTCTTGTGTCGGGCTTGATATGACTCGCCGTGATTTACAGGGTGCACAGAAGAAATTGGGAAGACCATGGGAAGTCGGCAAGGCTTTTGAGATGTCAGCACCTTGCTCTGAACTGGTGCCTGCTTCCGAAACAGGTTCTCTTGAGTCTGGCGCGGTGTGGTTGGATGTGAATGGTGAACGCCGTCAGGAAGGTGATCTGAATCAGCTGATTTGGAAGATACCTGAAACGATCGCTAATTTATCGGGCTTATTTGAGCTAGCGCCGGGTGACATTATTATGACTGGAACACCTGCGGGTGTTGGGCCAATACAGACTGGAGACGTGATGCATGGTCACGTTGAGGGAGTTGGCGATTTGCATTGCAAGGTTGTGTAAGGGATATGCAGCCAGAGCTTTTTGGTATCTGGCCTACCCTATCTGAGCCCGTTCAGGTGCGAATAGGGATACTTAATCAGCTAAGCGAGGAGGCTATAAGAGATATTGTCAGTCGATTCGCTGATGCGGTACAAAACATGCTGGGTGCAGAATTCGATAAAGCACAGATCATGGATAATCTTTATCCCCGTGAACGGTTAGCGTCCTAAAACAACCCCACCAAAGTTAATGGAGGAAATATGTCAACAACAGCAGAAACGGCGGAAACTAAGTCGGAAATAGCACAACCCGCTCAATGGATTGGAGCGCTCAAAGAAAGCTACCCCGACGAGTTGCGTGTCGCGCTAACGCCGGATAGTGCTGTGCATCTTAAAAAACTGGGCTATCAATGTATTGTCGAATCCGGAGCAGGCATCGGAGCGGGCTTTTCTGACGCTGATTACCAGAAGGCAGATGTTGAGATCGCGACGGAAACTGATGCAGTATTGAAGCGTGCCGACGTGATCATCAAAGTACGCCCACCCTCCCTCGATGAAATCGAATCCATGCCCACGGGCAAAACGTTGATTAGCTTTTTCTGGCCAGCACAGAATGACGAGCTACTGAATGCGGCCAACGCTAAAAATATCACGGTTTTGGCGATGGACATGGTGCCTCGAATTAGCCGTGCGCAAAAAATGGATGCGTTGTCCTCTATGGCCAATATCGCGGGCTATCGTGCGGTGATCGAGGCCGGTAATAATTTCGGCCGCTTCTTCACCGGACAAATCACCGCCGCGGGTAAAATACCGCCCGCCAAAGTCATGATCATTGGTGCCGGTGTTGCGGGTCTGGCTGCGATTGGTACGGCACAGTCTCTTGGCGCAATTGTTCGTGCATTTGATGTGCGACCAGAAGCGGCAGAGCAGATCGAGAGCATGGGTGCAGAATTTTTGATGCTGGATTTCCCTGATGAAGATGGCTCTGGCGAAGGCGGTTATGCTAAACCCGCGTCACCTGAATTCATTGAAAAGGAAATGGAATTATTCCGTCAACAAGCGCCTGAAATAGACATTGTTATTACCACAGCTTTGATTCCTAGCAGGCCAGCGCCTAAGTTGTGGCCAGCAGAGATGGTCGAGCTCATGAAGTCCGGTTCAGTGGTCGTCGATTTGGCCGCAGAGCAAGGCGGTAACTGTGACCTCACGGTGAAAGATGAGTTAATTACCACTGATAACGGCGTAAAAATCATTGGTTACACCGACTTACCAAGCCGTATGTCTACGCAGTCCTCAATGCTGTATGCAACCAATATACGACACATGATGGATGACTTGACCCCAGATAAGTCAGGCGTACCCAACGTTAATATGGAGGATGATGTTATTCGCGGTGCCACGGTTTGTCACCAAGGCGCAATCACCTATCCGCCCCCACCCCCTAAGATACAGGCAATCGCCAAACCCGCCGCCAAACAAGCGGTGGTAGACCTGGAAGAAGAAAAACGCTTGGCTGAGGCTGCAGAGAAGAAAGCGGGCACCCTGCAAACCATCGGTCTGGTTGCGGCAGGCTTGTTCATGTTCCTCATCGGTGGTTTTGCACCCGCCAGCTTTATGCAGCATTTCATTGTTTTTGTACTCGCCTGCTTTGTTGGCTTTCAGGTCATTTGGAATGTGTCGCATGCACTACACACACCGCTGATGGCCGTCACCAATGCGATCTCGGGCATCATTATTGTCGGTGCCCTGCTGCAGATTGAGTCAGATTCCAATGTGGTGATGATCTTAGCCGCTATTTCAGTATTAATTGCCACAATCAATATCGTTGGTGGTTTCATGGTAACTCGCCGCATGTTGGCGATGTTCCAGAAGAGTTAGGAGAATAACCATGCAAACAGGATTAATAACCGCCGCGTATATTTCAGCCAGCATCCTCTTCATTCTTAGCCTCGGCGGGCTTAGTAACCAAGAGAAAGCAAAACGGGCTATCTGGTATGGCATCATCGGGATGATGCTCGCTGTCGCAGCCACGCTCTTCAGTCTAAAGGTCGCTAGTTTAACCGTGTTAGGGCCGATGATTATCGTCGGTGCTATCATCGGTACCATTGTTGCGAGGCGCGTGGAAATGACGGGCATGCCACAATTGGTAGCCGCCTTACACAGCTTTGTTGGACTGGCCGCTGTCTTCATTGGCATAAACTCCGAACTTGACCCGCCGCAGGGCTTAAGTTCAGCGGAAGCCACCATCCACCAAGTTGAAGTTTTTCTAGGTGTTTTCATTGGCGCAATTACGTTTACAGGGTCGATAGTGGCCTACGGAAAACTGGCAGGATCAATCAGTAGCAAAGCCTTAGCCTTGCCAAGTAAACATTTATTAAATTTGCTGATGGTCGGGGTGTGTTTAGTCCTCGGCGCACTGTTCTTTAGTCACGCTGGAATCTGGACGCTTATCTTAATGACGTTGGTCGCCTGTATCATTGGGGTGCATCTGGTGATGTCGATTGGTGGCGCAGATATGCCGGTCGTGGTGTCGATGCTCAATTCCTATTCTGGCTGGGCGGCGGCGGCCATCGGCTTCACGCTGGGCAACGACCTGCTCATCGTCGTCGGCGCGCTGGTGGGTGCGTCGGGGGCGATTCTCAGCTACATCATGTGCAAGGGCATGAACCGCAGCTTCGCGTCCGTAATCCTGG
>ENA-ORXR01002119-ORXR01002119.1-marine-metagenome-genome-assembly--contig:-NODE-2119-length-19431-cov-2.985274_pt1 | contig 19431 bp, 13 predicted proteins | sample MGYA00237866_ERZ511479 | MGnify/ENA metagenome assembly ERZ511479 | reverse complement strand
ATCGATCCATCAGCGTTCCACTGGAAGTTGTTCACCACGAATTCGTTCGGGAATGCAGGAACATCGTTGGCAATGACTGGTACTCGAATGATCCAGCGGGTGTCGGCGCCGTTCGCATCGGGATCGTTGAAGAGCCCGGTCGGAATCGGTGGTGGTTCCCAGATGAGGGTCGTGTCGCCTGCGCCCGATGTCGACGATGACACGAAGAAGTCCTGGAGTGTTGCGCCAACGCCCCACTCGGGAGGAACGACGTCCATCGTGGCAACGGCGTAGTTGGGATCGCCGACCGGAAGGTCGCCTCGGTAGGTCAGGCCGTTGGGGAGCAGATCGGTGAAGACCGAGGGAACCGGGTCTTCTGACGGCTGCTGGATGTACATCACGAATTCTTCGGTCTGGCCCGGAGCCAGGGTGACACCGTCGTTGTCGTCGGGGAACTTCCAGACCCGTGGTGGTGGTCCACCGGGGCAGCCATGGCGATCTTTCTCGGTGAACGAGAAGGGTTCGCCAACTGCGGTACCGCGGTCGGTGTTACCGGCTGCGTCTTCGAGTGAAAGCTCGAACCAGACGGAACCGCCGCCGGCTTCGGTTTTGACCACGTCGATCAGCAACGCGTAATGCGGGAGGAAGTCACCATTGGTTGGTGGCGTGCCGCCGTTGTGGGGCAAGTAGCTGCCCTGGTTGCTGTGGTTTGGGCTATGGGGAATGTCGACCAGGCTGGTGTTCCACACCAGCGTGTACGTGCCCGGAATCTCTTCGTCGACGATCTGATCTGGAGCCGGGAACGCGGAGTAGGTGCTGTAGGTAGGGTCGCCAGCACCAGGTCCGGTTGCGGTGGTTCCCACGTAGGTGAACTTGTCTTGGAGAGTGATGCGAACTTCGGGGTTGAAGCCAACACCAGCATCAGGAAAGCCGTCGCCGTCGAGGTCTTCGGTTGGGAACGGCGTCATGGTCTGGTCGCCGTCGGGGTTTCCGTTGACATCGATCCGGTCGCCGTTCCCGAAGACTGCGTAGAACTGCACCGTTGAACCAACCGGAGCATTCGGAAGTACTTCAGCACCACCAACACAGGTGGCGTCGATCTCGGGTACTGGCGTGTAGGCGAAGATGCGAGTGACGGCCTCGCCGGTCGAGTACGAGTTGCCGCCTTGGTTGGCAGATTCGAAGTACTCGGGCGCACTTGCCTGGTTACGGATGATCATGGGGTCGAAGTTGTTTGTCGACGTCTGTGCAAAGAACTCCGGAGCTGGAACCGTGGTTCCGTCGTAGGTCACGACGATTGACTGATTCGGGCCAAGCGGTCCGGCAAACTCGCAGCGCAGGTGTTCAACTGGGTCGCCTGGCGACGGGTTGTAGACGCTGCAGGTCGTGCCAGCGGGTGTGGCCACAATCGAAGTCGGATCCAGGGTCATGAAGTTTGGCCCGGTGAATTGTGCTGGAGTTCCGAGCGTGTCGTTCAAGACGATGTCGAAGGCGGGGCCAGAGCCACCATTGTTCGCTTCGATGACGTACGTGAATGTCTGGCCCGCGGTCACCTCTTCGACCACGTCGCCGTTGGCGTTAGTCACGGTCTTGGACATGTCGAGTCGTGGGGTGACGATGTCGACGTCGGCGGGGTCGAGCGGGTACACCCGTTCATAGTCGTCGACGTCGGGAACCGCTGTCGGAATGGTGGTGACGCTGTCACCGGTGCCACCTGGCAAGCCGGCATCTCGGTTGAAGATAGGTTTGGCGACGTTGACCAGCGGTTCGTCGAACCCGTCGATGATCTCGGTGCCGTCTTGGAAGGTCTGCTCGACCTGCGCTCGGAACGTGATGACATAGACGATGTCCAGTTCCGACGCATCGGGTGCAACCTCGTCGAACCACCAGGCGAGTTCCGTCTTGCCCGATGGATCGGTCTGCGTGCCGATGAAGGCACCGCCGCCACTGGCACCGGTTCCGCAGTTAGCGGTGCACGTAACGGTCCAACCTGTAGTCGGGCTGTTCGGCACGACGCCCGCTGCGGGCAGATTCACCGGAACGAGACCGTCGGGCATGATGTCTTGGATCCAGACATCATGGAGCGAGGTCGTGGCCTTGGTCGGCAGTGTGACTTCGATTGCGAAGTCGAAGAAATCTCCGGGCGCGCCCAGCTGGGTTTCGGCACCGATACCCGGGTTGTTCGATTGAAGCGAAACGGTCTTCGAAACGGACGGACCGGTCTCCACCGGGATCAAGGTGTACTCACCCTGAGAGGTATGCAGCACTGGGTCAAAGTCGAGGTTGTCGTTGCGCACCTCGACGGTGTTCAAGCGGGTGAGCTTTCCGTCGGAGGGGTCCTCGCCATTGTGGATGAAAGGGACTGCGATACGAATTTCCTGGCCGGGCTGCAGTTGCCCGATTACGAAGTCGAGCTCGCTGGTGTAGCCGGGCCACACCTCTGCACCGGTAGGGGCAGAGTTATCGGTGAACGTGTCGGGGGTCGATGGGTTGAGCCAGACGACCGTTGCGTCACCTGGCAAGTACTCGAAAGGATCCGGCATTGGGTCGACCACGTTGAGGCCACCAATCGGTGCTGTACCGGTGTTGGTGACGGTGATGGTCCACACGCCGCCGTTGAGTTCGTCTGCTTGCAGCCCGTCTTCAGGGTCGTCGAGATCAGCAGACCACTTCAGGGTTGCGCCACCGTCGACAGCTGGTCCCTTGGTTACTTCGAAGCTCGGACCGACAAGCTCGAGCGGGGCATCGTCGTCGGTTGTATACGGGTCGCCAGCTTCGTTGACGCCATCGACAAGGTCCGTCCATGTCAGGTTGGCGTCGTTGACGTAGCTGCCGGGATCGACATCTCCACAGACTTCGACCTGGGCGGTAAAGGTGACGCTGTCTCCAGGAGCGATCGGCGCATTGATTTCCCAAACGCCAGCTGCCGTTTCGTTGACGTCGGGGCTGGCGTCGAGACCGCCGTCGTAGTTGCAGAGGCCAGTTGGTGGCGTGTCGGTCACGATCGGCGTGTAGGCCGTGGTGGAGGAGACGTTGGTGACCGTGAACGTGAACGGGAAGCGCGTGCCGACGGTGTTCGCCGTTTGAGCAACCGTAGTGACTTCGGTCTTGGTCAAGGTCAGTACGGGATCAGGGATGACCAGGCTGACGGTGTCGGTCGGGGTTTCGGTGTAGGGGGTAGAAAACGAATCTTCGTAGACGGGAAGCTCGACGGTGTTGTCGAGATCGCCGTTCTTGTTCGGCACGGCGTTATAGGTGACGGTGACCGACGCGCCCGGTGCAAGCGGGCCAGGGATGACGGTTTGCAGGTCGTTGCCAACCAGGACACATGCAGCATTACAAGCCACGCCGTCGATCTCGACGGAACTGATGTCGATGTCGATGCCGATCGGGGCATCGTCGTAGCTGATGTTCACCGCGTCAGAGGATCCGCTGTTCGAGATCACGATGGAGTACTCGGCGAGATCGCCGATTTCGTAGTCCCAGCTGTCGCGAGTCGTGTCGGTGGTGTTGCCGTCGGTGACAACAGTCTTGTCGACGTTGAGCACCGGACGGTCATAGATGATGGTGTCCGTCGTGGTTACTTCGCCATCGAATGGTGGCGGCGAGGCGGTGACTGGCGGCACGGCTCCCAGGCGGTCGACGGTGTTCCAGTTGATCGATGCGTTGTTGACGAACTCGTCAAAGAACAACACCGGGTCGCCGCCGGCGTAGGACGCTAGGAGCTCTGCTTCGTAGCGAAGTGTGATCGTTCGAGCAGCAGCGTCAAATGGAATGGAGTTGGGGTACCAGCCAATGCCGGTTCCATTGCCACCAGGAAACACGGTTGGGCCGAGTTGGGTGAACGCCGGCGGGCAGTTGGTCCCGCTGCAAGATTCAGATACGTAGCTGTTGAACTGAACGCCATCGGGGAGCGAATCGAGGATGGTGAAGTTCTCGTAGCTCGAGCTCGGCGGAAGCACGACAGTGATCTCGTACCAGAACGGGAGTCCCGCGCCGAAACGCTCGAGGTCAGCCTCGTCAGGAATGCGGATGGCGCGCTTGGTGATCGCCGGGCTTTCCGAGGAGACAATCACTTCAGCGATATCGCAACCTGCGTCGACTCGGTTGGGGTCGGTCGGGCCGAGGGCGGTGAAGTCGCCGCACACTTCGTTGTCGAGCACGCTCGCTGCAGGATTGGTCACCGCGATTCGGAACTGTTCGGTGATGTCGACCTGGTTGCCCGGCTCAATCGTGCCTACTTCGTAGGTGATCGTGCCATCGGCTGCAGACCAGATTCCATTGCCAGCAGTCGTCCCACCATCGACTACAGCTATCCCCGCGGCATCCACGGGGATCAGACCAGGATTCGGGGTATCGACCAAGATCACATCTTGGGCAGCGGCAACGGCCAGTTGTTGATCGACCGGATCGATCAACGGCACTGCGGCGGTTATTTCGAACTCGACCAGCGAGCCAGCGGGGTAGGCATTGTCCAACGCCGTCGTCTTGGAGATCAAGACCTGAGGCTCGACCACGACCAGGGCAGTTCGGGGTCGGTTGGTGTCGCGGTTCGAAGGGCCGGTCGAGACCGAGGCGAAACACTCCGAGCCATCGAAGATTGTCGAGCGTGCGGTTCCCGCCGGAATGATTGCGTCGAAGGTCAGGGCAAAGACTTCGGTCGGGTTGAGAATCTGGTAGCTCAGAACGCCGGAGCCACTTTGGTCGGCCAGCATTGCTGCTTCGTCGCCGGGAAACAGAAGCGTGTAGGTGGTGCCAGCTGCGGTCGTCTCGGTCTCGAGTGTGAACATCGTCGGATCGGGGGTGGCGGGGGCAGCCGCGGAGATGACCGTCACGGGGACACCGTCGATTGTGAACTCGGGAGACAGTGAATCAATCGTGAGCCCGGAGGGCAGCACCACGAGTTCGATACGGCTCGCGTAGTACACCGACCCATCAGGGCGCTGCAAGATGTCTTGGTAGACGTCGCCTGCCTCGAGAGTCACTGCGTTGGTGAAGGTGACTTCCTCGCCAGCAACCACACCTTGCAACCCTGCCTCGACGACCGTGTCGGGCGTCAGCGAGGTGGCGACAGTGCAGCTCATCAAAAGGTCTTCGGTCGCCGGATTGTCGTCGGCAAGCGCCGTTGGGCCAATCGTCAAGAGCGTCGCCAGCAGCGCAATAGCAAGCACTGGTACGAGCAGAAGATTTGATTTTCGAAGTTGATTCACGGGGGTGCCTCCGGGCATTTGAAACAAAATGCTCTCGATGGGTACATCGCCACACGTTTTGAGTATCCATTTGGTCCGGATTGCCTATCTCACAATTGGGGTAGGGCAGCCTTGAGAATCAAATGTTGGCCCAAGTCCTCAACTAGCCCGACCTGTTGCCGACGTGCCCGAGGATCAGGACGCCCCATGCCGCCAAATCGCGCCCCCATTGCCTCGACAGCTGCCAGCAGCAACGACGCCGCCGGTCGCTAACCAAGGCCGCACTCGACGCCCGCCAGCATGATCGCTATAAGGCACAGCGAGAGTCCAACGAACGGGTCTGCCCAGATCCCCGTAGCAAAGACAGTGCAGCAACAACTCGGCCCGCCCAAACAGCTGGGTAACCAGCATTGCCGGGGCCCGCTCAACGGGTTTACCTACCCCGCTGCTTGAGCGATCGTGATCTCGGTTGCTTTGATCGACGCCCAGACGGGGGTGCCAGCGCCAAGAGCAAGTGCCTGGGCGGCGCCAGGTGTGATATCGACACCAAGTGGTAACGGTGCGGCCAGCGTGATGCGAGTGATGTCGCCCAGTGGTTCGACAGTAGCCACCGTCGTGCGCCAGGAGTTGCGGGGGCTACCCGAGGGCTGGGCGGTGTGCAACGCGATCGCCGTTGGATGAATCGTGATCAGCACCGGCCCCCGAACCGACGTGTCCGAGGTTTGGAGTGCATGTTCATGATCATCAAGAGTGAGCATGCCTTCGTTGTTCGAGCCTCGCAGCAGATTGGTTCCCGCCACCGCCGCCCCATAGGCAGTCGCAGGCCGCTGGCGGATGTCGTCGCTCGTGCCCACTTGGGTGATCCGTCCGGCCTCGAGAACTGCGATTCGATCCGCAAGCAGAAAAGCATCGGCAGGGTCATGGGTGATGAGTAGGCGCGGGCCCTCGAAGGCCCGCAGGTGCTTGCTCAGCACTCGGCGCAGCTCGCTTCGAGTCGCCACGTCCAACGCCCCGAGTGCCTCGTCGAGCAACAAGAGATCGGGGTCGTTCGCCAGTGCCCGCGCCATCGCAACTCGTTGCGCTTCGCCGCCAGACAGTTGCCCGGTAGGCCGGGCGATCATCGTCGCTAGCCCGAGCGCTTCGAGCCACTGTTCGGCCGTCGCACGCGCGACGGACTTTTTCACCCCCCGAGCCAATGGCCCGAACATCACGTTTTCGATCACTGACAGATGCTCAAACAGCAGGTAGTCCTGAAAGACGATGCCAATGTTGCGGGCTTCGGGCGGCACGAATCGATCGGTGCCGGGATGGTCGAGCGTTCGCCCAGATAGTTGCAGGTGCCCTCGGTCGAGTGGCGCAAGTCCTGCGAGCGCTTCGACGGTGGTCGATTTGCCCGCGCCGTTGGGTCCAAGCAACGCCAGCGTCTCCCCCGGTGCGATTTCGAGTTGAATGTCCAGGCTGAACTCGGGCGAGCGAGCAACCACGAGGTGCGCGTCGAGGCCAATCATGTCCGCGACCACCAACGATCGCGAAGAACCAACAGAACCCCAAGCGACACTGCGATCAGTACCAGGCTGATCGCAACCGCTGCATCACGGTCGGTTTCCTGGGCAACGAAAACGGCAACCGGCAATGTCTGGGTTCGGCCAGGTTGGTTTCCAGCAAACGTGATCGTGGCGCCGAACTCACCAAGCGCTCGAGCCCACGCCAACACCAGACCCGCTCTGACCGACGGTGCGATCATCAGCAGTGTGACTCGACGAAAAACCATGAGCCGCGAAGCACCCAGCGACGCAGCTGCCGATTCGTATCGCTGGTCGAGGGTGTTCAGTGCGCCTTCGACCGTGACCACCAAGAACGGCATCGCGATGAAGACGTTGGCGACGACGACGCCCCAGATCGAGAACGGCAACACGAAGCCGGTGGCCTCTGCGAGCGGCTCGCCAATGAGGCCGCGGCGGCCGAGAACGAACAGAAGCGCAACACCGCCGACAACCGGTGGCAGCACCATCGGCAACGTCACGACGGCGCGAAGTATTTGACGTCCGGGGAAGTCGGTGCGGGCGAGTAGCCAGGCCAGCGGTACACCAACGACGAGACTGATGAATGCAGCCAGAAGCGACGTGATGAGCGAGACACGGAGCGCGTCTGTGACCAGGTCTGACCGCACGAGTCCAACGAGATCAGTCCACGGAACTCGGGCGAGTAGACCAACGAGAGGCAGCACAAACACGGCCGCGCCGAGGGCTCCAAGCAGCACAAGTTGCCACGGCGGTCGTGCCGTCACCCGTCGTGGCCGCTCTGGTTTCGGCATCCTCACGGCCTCTCGAATCCGTGCGATGCAAGAATCGATTGACCCTCGGCCGAGAGCACGAATTCCACGAACGCCGAAGCGCCCTGGCTATTTGGCGCATCGACAAGCGTGGCGATCAGATAGCGCGCATCGACGCGCGCCGCAGCGGGTAGTGCGATGCCCACGACGTCATCAGAGGACCGCAGATCAGTGACGTAGACGATGCCCAGATCGAGCTCGCCCAGTTCGAGCTTGGTCAACAACGCCCGCGCACTCGACTCGTTGCTGTCGACCGAGGGCTCGACGCCTGCTTGGGCGAGTGATTGGCGCGCGAAGTCACCACAGGGCACACCCACACCGCAGAGACCGACAAAGAGCTCGGATCGAGCGAAATCCTCGATTCCAGTCACGTCCCCTGGGTTGTTCTCGGGCACCGCAATGACCAGCTGGTTCGATGCAAACGGCGTTGCTTCGAGCGCAGCTCCATCGTCGATCACGGTTTGCATTGTGGTCTGATTGGCCGACGCGAACACGTCGGCGGGAGCACCTTGCAAGATCTGCTCGCGCAACGACGAGCTTCCCGCAAAACTCAGCTGCACATCGAGTGACGGATTACTCGATTCGAACGCGCTTTCGATCTCGGCGAACGCGTCCGTGAGCGAAGCCGCCGCAAGCACAAGCACCGCATCAGTGTCGCTGTTCGGCGCGCAACCAGCACAGGCGATCACGAGCGCGACTGCAGCCGCCGCAATCCTCTTGATCATGGTCAAGAAGCGCTCTCAGTCGATGCCATGCTCGATGGCGTAGCGCATCAGCTCGTTTTTGCGGTTGAGATGAAGCTTAGCCAAGATGTTTCGCACGTGATTCTCGACCGTCTTCTCGGCAATGAACCGCTCTTCGCCGATCTCGCGGTAGGTATGGCCCCGAGCAACATGTTGGACCGCTTCGGTGCCGTCGGCGGCTTCGCCTACCGCCTCGAAGTTTTCACCGAGGTCGGAGCGAACACCTGCTCGCCATATCTGGTGATCGTCGGCCATGACTACTCGCACTGCTTTCAAGGAGCCCAAAGCCGTACCTCCGTGCCTTGTCCTGGTTTGCTCGAGATCTCGACTCGACCGCCAATCGCTTCTATACGACCGGTGATCGAGTCTCGCAGACCAATGCGCTCAGCCAGCGGATGACCATCGTCGCCTGAAACAGGCTCCGGTCCGTTGCTGTCAGCTGGCGTGCCACGACCTAGAGGATGCCACGAAACCCTGCGGGTAGGAGATGCAGTTGCTCGCCTTGGTCCCATGAGGCCAGGTCCCGACGGTGCGTCGTCGGTAGCGCCGCTCGCTATTCGGCTAACTCGGCCAGCACGTTGAGAAGGGCGGTGCGAAGCGCTGCTTGCGCGTCGGGGTCTGTGAACTTGTCGCCGTCGATGGTTTGTACGTAAAACGAGTCGACGACATCGCCCCCAACAGTCTGCACCCGCGCCTGCTGGGTGTTGAGACCCGCATTCACGAGTGTGGAGCTGACCTCGTAGAGCAGGCCGAGATGATCGGGTCCTGCGACCTCGATGACCGTGAAATCAGCCGACATCTCGTTGTCGAAGTCCACCCGAATGTTCTCGATTGGCTGCGCCGCCTGCGGTGGGCCCTGGAGGATGGAGTTCTTGCGGGCCTCGAATCGAGGGGTCAACGGCTCGTTCGAGGCGAGCACTTCTTCGACCAGGTCGATCGCGGGTCCCCATTCGATCGGGGCGTCTTCGTCGTAGGCATTTACGACCTGCAACAGCTCGAACGCTTTGGCGCCATCGACATGAATCAGCGCTCCAACAATGCTCAGGTTGCTCAGCGACAGCGCGCCTGCGACCCGAGAGAACAGGCCCGGGCGGTCGGTAGTAACAACCTGCAAGGTGTCGCCTTCGCCGACCACGGCATGGTCAGTCGATGCCATCAGCGCCAGATGTTCCGGTCCAGGGAACGCGCGATCGACCTCGACCTCGCCGTCGGTGTCGAGCCATTGCTCGGTTGACCGAACAAGTTCCCGCATCAATAGCACCTTGTTGCGCGTCCAGGCCGACGGTCCGGTTGCGATCGAGTCCGACTCGGTGAGCGCGTCGAGCAGGTATAGGAATTCGACCGTCTGCACTTGTTCGGCAACCGCCGCAATGGTGTCTGGGTCTTGAATATCGCGTCGGGTCGCAACATCGGGTAACAGCAAGTGGTGTTCGCAGAGTCGCTTGAGCGTGTCGATGTCTTCGGTCGCGAAACCCATGTATGCCGCGATGACATCGATCAGTTCGATGCCGACGTCGGTGTGATCGCCGGGATAACCCTTGCCGATGTCGTGAAGCAATGCACCCACAACTAACAAGTCCGGACGATCGACTCCGTCGACGAGACCGGCAGCAATCGAGGATGCCTCGAGCAGATGACGATCCACGGTGAAACGGTGGTACTGGTTGCGCTGCACCTTGCTTCGGTTCGGCTCCCACTCAGGAAGCAGCCGGGTGAACAGCCCAACGTGATCGAGCGCTTCGACCACGTGAATAGCGCGGTGACCCGTCAGCAGGAGTTCGACGAAGAGCTCGCGTATCTCGTCGCCCCATGGGGTCTGGATCTCGGGTCCGTGCTCGACTAACAAGTCGAGCGAGTCACGGTCGAGCCGCGCTTCGTTTTGTGCAGCTGCTACTGCCAACCGCAACATCAGCGCCTGATCGGTTTCGATGGGCGCACCGGGTGCGATCGAAACAGTGCCATCGGTGATGAGCACGTTCTGTCCGGCCTTGCGTGGGTTACCAGCACGCAGCTTGAAGCGACGCAGGCCGAATGTGACTCGATGGAAGACGTCGTCGGCTATCCAGGTGATCGTGCGAGCCGACGCAGCTATCTGGCTCATCATGATGTCGGCATCACCAATGCCGAGTGCCTCGGCCACCGCGTCTTGTTCTTCGAGCAGCAGCACATCACCTTTGCGCGAGGTGCTGCGATGCAACTCAACCCGTGCTGCGAGCAGGACGTTGTTCGCCGCTTTGAGGTCGCGGCGTTCCTGGTCGAGCAGCGCGACACCCGACGATTCGATCCACTGGACTGCGTTGATGTCGCGCAAACCACCGCTCGATGCCTTGAGGTCAGGCTCGAGTAAATAGGCGACCTCGCCGTTGGATTCTTCTCGTTCGCGGGCTGCGTCGACAATGACCGGCAGCCATTTGCGCTTGTTTTTGCGCCAGTTTCGTCCAGAGCGTTCCTCGAGCTCGTTCGTAAGTTTCTTGTCGCCAGCGAGATGACGCAGCGTGAGAAAAGATGTCGCCGTCTCGAGATCGTTGTTGGCCAACTCGATACTTTGGGAGACCGTGCGCACCGAGTGCCCAAGCGCGATCTTTTCGTCCCACACCGGAAACCAGAGCGCCTGTGCGGCTTCTTCGAGGTCGGCTTCGTCCCAACCATTGTGCAGCAGCATCACGTCGAGGTCGCTCTGCGGGCTCAACGCACCCCGTCCGTAGCCGCCAGTAGCGACCAGGCTGATTCCACGTCGCGAACCGAGACGACTGGCGAAAAGTGCTTGGAGCCACTCGTCGACTCGACGTGAGTAGGCCCGACAGAAGACGGTGCCAACAAGGCTGCGATCCGCAAAGAGCTCTTGCCGATCGATCTGAGGCGACGCACCATCGGCGACAGAAGACATAACCGCAGGCTAGAGGTTGCAACCGGATCGCCATAGGGCCGAAACACGGTGTTAACGCAGGCTCGGCGGCCGCACCTACAGTTTTGCCATGAGCGACCGGGATCTGGCACAGGTGACGTCGAAGGCAGCGGTGGCCCAAGGCCCGGCCCGATTCGACCTGCTCGACGAGCTGCGCGAACACCCGGAAATCGAACACGCCACTGGTGAGCTTGCGTTCCAAGCCAGCGAGCTGCTTGCTGGATCGGGCGATCCTGCTGATCTGCCAGCTGTCGCCAGGCTGTCTCTCGAAGCGCACCAATCTGGCATCGAGGCAGCGGGCCTAGTGCATGCCGAGGCGAGCGACAAGATTGCGCTGTACACCGGGCGCCCTCAGCTTTATGGAACCGTCATGCTCGAGCATCAGGGCGACATCGTGCAACCGCCCGTCGACAAGCGGATCTCCGACGACGAGCGAGCGGCGTTGGGCGTCCCATCGCTCGCCGAGCTGCAGCGGCGCATGGATGTTCTGGCACGAAACCTCGCCACCGAGCGCGCGGGCCAACCCGGCTGGCTCCCCGACGGTCAGCGATTCTGCCGTGTCTGGACCGATCCCTCGCCGGCCGATATACGAGCCCGCATGACGTCCGAGGGCGCAACCGCATGGGCCGACGGCGATGTATTGACCTTTGTCGCCGAATCCACCGAACCAGTCACGGTCAATCCGGTGTTTCCCATTGTGACTTGGGGCGTGGGCGAGGACCTTCAGGTGTTGAGCGTGCGAGTAGAGCGGCTCGACGAAGCCGTGATCACCTATACGTTTACACCTGCGCACGGCGGCGCCTCCATGTCACACGGGCGCGGCTCACACGACGGCCGGTTTCGCGGCAAGAACGCTCCCGCCGAACTCGGATCCAACGAAGGTCGTGGCGCCTGCGTTGAGGATGCCGAGGATCTGTTCCTGCACCTGCTCGGTCGTTCCAACGACCGCCAGTCCGCCGGGTCCGTCGACACCTTCGCGATCCATCATCGCCCGGTACGAAGGCAGCTGGCCATAGATGGCGAACTCCTCGGAGGCCCGAGCCCGAGCGGCGCCGGCATCATCGGTCACACACACCGGTAGCGCGGCAATGACCTCCGGTGTCTCGCGTCCAGCCTCGGAGGCGGCCTCGTTGATGGTTGGCGCGATGTGTGATGCGATGGTCTTCGGACCAGTCATCCAGAGAACCGTGCCGTCCGACACGGCTCCAGCCAGCTTCAGCATCTTCGGCCCCAGCGCAGCGAGCATCACCTTCGGCTTCGTTCCGAAACCGTCGAGTCCACCGCGACACGTCACGATGTCACCGGAGACGGAGACCTGTTCGCCGTTCAGCAGCGGCATGAGCGCATCAAGGTATTCACGCATGTGCGTGTAGGACCGCTCCCACGAGATGCCCCACATACCTTCGGTCACCATTTGGTGCGAAAGGCCAAGTCCGAGATCAAGCCGGTCACCCAGGATCTCGTTGGCGGTGAGCGCCTGCTGGGCCAGATTCATGGGGTGACGAGGTTGAATTGGAATCACTGCCGAGCCCACTCGGATGTCCGGGACGTCCTTGGCGGCAACCGACAGCGCGGTGAGTACCTCGACGCCAAAAATCTGCGGCATCCAGAAGGACTTGAAGCCCTGACCAGCCGCGGTCTCGATGATGGTCTGAAGCTTCGCGACGTCGTTCGTCTGCGAGAAGATGCCGATGCTGTGGCCCATGGGTGCTCCTTGCGGGTTGGGGTTCGTTATGAACTCAGACGGTAGTCCGCCAAGTGCGTCAGCCATGAAAGTTCCTTGCGGTCTGGGTCGGCGTCCCTGCCACGAAACACGGCGCGGCGCCCGTCTGCAAGTTCACGAGCCTCGCGGGGCACACTGTCTGGATGGCTCCGCCCCTCCAGCTTCGCTTTCTGCAATCCGCATCGTCGTACGAACAGCTGCCCGAGTCGATCACCGAGATCGCCATCGTGGGACGTTCGAATGTTGGTAAGTCGTCGCTCATCAACGCGCTCGCAAACCGCAAAGAGCTTGCACGAACGTCGAAGACTCCAGGCGCAACGCGACTGCTGAACATCTTTGAGTTCGGCGAGGAAGATTCCGGACGCTGGCTGGTGGACCTGCCCGGCTACGGCTTCGCAAAGGTGCCCAAGCATGAGCAGGAGCGCTTCAGCGCAATGATCGAGGCGTACCTCACCCACAGTGAGTCGCTGGATGGATTGCTGCTCCTGATCGACGGCGCGGTCGGGCCGACCGATCTGGACCTACAGACCGTCGACTGGTTACGCACACTTGGAGTGGACTTTCACATCATTGCCACGAAGGCAGACAAGGTGAAGCCGTCCAAAAGCAAGAAGCGTCGAACCGAGGTTTCCGATCGGCTCCAGATCAAGAAGGGCGACATCATGTGGGTCAGCTCCGCCAAGGGAACCGGCATCCCCGAAGCGCGGGCCATGATCCATCGCCTCCTCAACGAGGGCCAGGTTCGCCACTTCGACGAGCACGAATAGCCGGCCCACCCCGCAACACCACTGGCAGGTCAACCGCTGGCGACACCACGGCCGCTCGCTCGATGCGCTGTCGAGGGTCAGGACGTACGCTGCTGACATGTCTGAAGACCAGAGTCACTTTCCCCAGCCACTCGGTGGCAATGTCATGCCTCGTTTCGGCGGTATCGCCACCTTCATGCGGCTCCCTGCCCAGTCTCAACTGGCAGAACTGGATGTGGCCGTTGTTGGAGTTCCGTTTGACCTCGGCACCAGCAATCGCCCCGGCGCCCGATTTGGACCCCGTGGGATCCGAGCCGAGTCAGTACTTCTTCGGCCGTACAACATGGCCACGCGAGCAGCACCGTTCGACAGTCTGCGTATCGACGACGTTGGCGATGTAGCCACCAATGCCTTCAACCTGGCCGATTCGATTGACCGCATCGAGGCCTGGTACGACAACGCGATGATCCACGACGTGGCCACCGTCACCATGGGAGGCGACCACACGATTGTCCTGCCCATCCTGCGCGCTCTGGCCCGGAAACACGGCCCGGTGGGACTCGTGCATGTCGACGCGCACACCGACATCAACGACACCATGTTCGGCGAAAAGATCGCTCACGGCACGCCCTTCCGGCGCTGCGTTGAGGAAGGTCTGCTGGACACGGAACGTGTTGTCCAGATTGGCGTCCGAGGCACGGGGTACGCGGCCGACGATTTCGACTGGTCACGTGAACAGGGCTTCAGGGTGGTGCAGGCCGAAGAGTGCTGGCACCGGTCGCTTGTACCGCTCATGACCGAAGTTCGAGAGCAACTCGGCGACGGACCGGTCTATCTGTCCTTTGACATCGACGGCCTGGATCCCTCGTTCGCTCCCGGAACCGGCACCCCTGAAGTGGGTGGGCTCACCATCTTCCAGGCGTTGGAGATCATTCGTGGTTGCCGCGGCATGAATCTTGTCGGAGCTGACCTTGTGGAGGTTGCCCCGATCTATGACACGTCCGGGTCCACATCGCTCACCGCTGCGAACCTCCTGTACGAAATGCTCTGCGTCCTACCCGGGGTGGACTACCGCTGAACCATCCCCGCAATTCGCGGCAAAGATCCGATTGAAAGAACGCTCCGATAAAAAGAGTGCCTCCGATATAAAGAAGGCCATGCAGCTGAGTTTTCGAAACTGGAGCGTTGGGCGCTTCACTGTCGAGGAGCAGGTTGAAGATCTCTACCTCGTTGCCAGGGATGCCAGGGATCTGATACGAATTCGCGTGCGACCTGACACGCTGGCGTTTGCGCAGAAGCGCTCCGTTGGAGAGGTCGCCGTCGTTGCGATCAATGAAATTGCCACCATTCGCTCGGAGATGATAGGCGGATCCAAAAAGCGGGCGTGGGGCCTGACCGCAGAGCTGCGTAGTGGACAGCAGGTACTACTGGTCCACTCCATTACCGAGGTCGCAGCACGCGGTCTGGCAGGGGCACTGCATGAACACTGCTCGTCGATGAACAGGTCGCAAGGAGTGCCTCCCCCACCTCCAGGTGCTGCGCCAGCGACGGACGCCTGGAGTATTGAGGCATGGCGGAACCAGCCGCCCATAGGTTGACTCGAGCGTTCAGCTCGTTGCTTTGGTGAGCATCAGAAAGGCTCCGCCCACAAGGCCAACGATGCCGGCGACCAGGCAGAAAATGCCAAGCATGCCTCCAACGAGGGGGACCCAACCGACAAAGAGCCGCGCGATCAGCAGAGCAATACCGGTTGCGATCAGCACGGTGCCCGGACGGCGATACTTCTCATTGGTTTCAAGTTGCATCGTTCAATCGTACGCGAAGCGCCCGATAGTCACATCGGAATTCTGGGTCCGAGGACCCGGATAGGTTACGACAATGATCGATCGGGACTTGAAGCGTTCGCTGGGCCAGATGATGAAAGGCGTGCAGGTCGTCGCCTCCAAACACGACGGGCTCACCAGGGCGTACTGCAGCCATTGGGTGAGCCAGGTCTCGTTCGAGGAGCCCATCGTGATGGCGTCCATATCGCCCAAACACGACACCCACGCAATTATCGAAGCGTCCGGCTGGTTTTCCGTATCCAACCTCGCCGGTGATCAGGTTGAGGCGGCGCAGTACTTCTCGTACCCGGGCCGACGTTTCGAGTACGTCGCACCGGAGTTCCTCACCGAGGTGGACGGGACACCGATCGTCCCCAACTGTCTGTCCTGGCTGCGCTGCGACGTCATGCAGAAGCTGGATGTTGATCTTGACCACGACCTCTATCTGGCCCGGGTGTCTGCATACGGCGAAGGACGTATCGGCGAAGCGCCGCTCCTCTACTCGTCGCGTCTCGGTTGGCGTATCAGCGGCGACAAGGCTCGCCAACCCGGCGACTCGGTTCGCGACCGTCTCCTTCGCCGCCTGCACGAGGCTCAGAACCCCACCCACTGAATACCTCCCAACGCTGTCCAGGCAAGCCGTTGCCAGTCGCGCCGTCAGCGGGTCTGACGCGGCGAGGCCGGGACCTTAGGGTCCCGGCCTCGCCAGTCTGGGTTGTGGTGTCTGATCGGTTGATCAGTTGGTGGTTCTAGGGGGTAGTGGTGATGGAGCCGTCAAGCTGGGTGTTGGCCTGGGTGAAGACGCCGATCAGCGAGTTGCGGAACAACACCAGGGTGCCGATGATCATCACGGCGATGAGGGCGAGAAGCAGACCGTATTCGGCCATGACTGCGCCGGTGTCTTCTTCGGACTTGGCCTTGATCTCTGCGTAGAAGCTCTGAAGGGCAACAAATGCCTGCGTTGAAATGTTCATGTGTTTCTCCTGTTGTGTCGACCCGAGAACCGATCCCGTGCCGCAAAAATGGTGTCGGCGCTTTGGTGTCGGTCCCAATAGGCCGATCTGTTCAATTGGGTCAAACCCACATGCGAATTGGTGTGCACAATGTTCAACCCCATCCGCTGGAGAGTCCCTGGTGGTCCGTTAGACCTGTTCCACTGAGGATTGGTTAAAGGCCGCTCCCAGGGGGCCGATTCCGCTCCTGATGAACGCGCAGACGAGCCCCCTCAACGAAGACACCAGCAACTTCAGTAGACGATCCACGTCGCCGTCTCGATCCCTGCGCGCCATGTTGCGCCCCGGCTTCCACGAAGCCGACGGAGGCGATCCCAGCGCAGACCGGGGTGCCGCAATGGTGGAGTTCGCAATCACGTCGATCATCCTCGCCCTGCTCGTCTTCGGCATCATCGAAGGCGGTCTGGCGTTCCGAGCAAAGCTGTCACTGTCCAACTCTGCAGACGAAGCGGCTCGCCGCGGCGCCGTTGCCGGCAACAGTCCGTTCGCCGACCACGACATTCTCCAACAGGTCACGGTCCACAACGCGTCCGTTGGCACCATCACCAAAGTCATTGTCTTTCGCGCCACCGACGGACTCACCGAGCCTCCCGCCGCCTGCCACAACGCGAGCTCCGCCTCGGATCAGTGCAACACGTATCTTCCATCTGACTTCAACCGATCACGAGCCGACTTCGGCAACTGCATCATTGACGGCGCCTGGTGCCCGGCCGATCGCAGCTCAGAGCTTCGCACCGGCGACTTCCTCGGCGTGTACGTCGAGGGTCGGTTCAATTCACCCAGTGGAGCACTCGGTCATGTCGACCTGTCCGAGACGTCCATCCTCCCCCTGGAAAGTAAGGGAATCTGATGTCCCGCATCCTGAGCCGCTACCGAAAGGCCGATGAACGAGGAGCGGTCACCTCTGAGGAACGAGGAGCGGTCACCTCTGAGGAACGAGGAGCGGTCATTGTTGAGCTCGCAGTTGCCATTCCGCTGCTCCTCCTCCTGATCTCGGGAATCTTCGATATCGGTATGGCCTTCTACGCAAGCCGCAACGCCGAAGAGGCCAGCCGCAGCGCAGCCCGCGTTGCTGCAGCCTCCGGCGACGATCGTCTTGCGGACTTCGCGGCGCTCCGCTCCCTGCAGTCATCGTTTGCAGACAGCAACGACGTTGTCAGTATGGCAATCATCTACAAGTCGGTTGCCGGCACCGACGGTTCCATGCCACCGGCCTGCGTTCCCGATTCCAACGGTGCGGCAACCTCAGTCACCGGATTGTGCAACGTCTATACCCAGGCTGACATCGACAGCCTCGACGCGGCCAACTTCGTCGACCCGGATTGTGCCAGCGAGGTTGACGAAGCGTGGTGTCCATCGGATCGGCTCGCGAACTACGAAGCCGGCGAGTACCTCGGCATCCGGGTCTACGTTGAACACGAAGCACTGCTGGGGTTCTTCGTGCGTGACGGCGCACTCGAGAAGCAGGCGGTCTTCCAGATAGAACCAACGGGCGACTTCTCGACCCCGGTTCCCCAACCCACAGGGACACCAACGCCAATCCCCACGAGTTGCCACGCGACGATGTGGCAGACAACGACGCTGTCAGGAACATCCGAGCACTTCTTCGACGGGTGGGCGCCACTTGTGGCAGCTCCGGCCACAAACTTCGCGTCCATCGTTTTGACCGGTGGACCTCTGTGCACCGTGATGGTCACGAAGAAGGTTGGCCCCGACCTGACTTGCACTCACTTCCCTCCCGGTCGACACGAAATGCCGTGGCGCACGGATGGCGAAGACAACTTCGTCTGGGTCGGCAAAGCGGTAACGCGCCCGGAGTGTGACAACGACATCAACCTGTTCGTCTTCCCTCCTCCAACGATCACACCGGTTCCGCCCACCGTCACTCCCAATCCGCTTGTCACGGGCACTGCGACGCCAACAGCTACTCCAATACCGACCGTCACGCTGACCCCAAACCCGACCGTCACGCCAATACCAACTGCCACAGCCACGCCCACGGCCACGGCAACACCGACGGCTACTGCAACGCCGACATCCACACCGACACCGACGTCCACGATCACACCGACGCCCACGATCACACCGACACCCACGATCACACCAACGCCAGAGTTCACCGCGACTCCGACGCCGACGCCCGTCCCACAAACCGACCTTCCCTGGGTCGAGACCTTCAACGAGCCGGGCAATCAGGGAGACACAACCTGGACCACGTTTGGACCAACTGGTCCCGGGTACGGCGGCGGCCAGTACTGCCGAAGCGGGCAGGGGGACAACAGTGGGTGGCGCACCGAGGTCATCGACATCGACGGCGCGACTGATGTCGGCATCTCAATCGATGTAAGCGAGACCGGCGACCTCGAGAACAGCGGCAACGCACGAGACTTCGTTGCGGTCTGGTACCGAATCGATGGCGGCTCCTGGGTCCGCTTCGGGATCCAGTGGGGCAACTTCAACAGCAGGACGTTCAGCACAAACGGCCTGAGTGGCAACACCATTCAGGTCCATGTGCAAATGGATGTCACAGCCAGCAATGAGGAGATCTGCATCGACAAGGTAACCGTCGACGGGTCTGTTCCTGTGGCATCGACACCCGTCCCAAGCGGGCCGACCTCCACGCCAACCATCACACCGACACCGACCATCACACCGACGCCAACGGTCACGCCAACAATGACGGCCACGCCCACTGTCACGGCCACGCCGACGACCACTGCCACCCCAACCGTGACCGCGACCCCAACCGCGACCGGGTTGCCAACCTCGACGCCGACGCCGACGCCGACGCCGACACCGGTGTTTGACTCCGTCCCGTACCTGGAGACGTTCACCGACTCCGCGACAACCCCACCAACGCGGTGGAGCGCGTCAGGTGGAGGCACCCACAGCTTTGACGAAGACAACGACTGCTACTCAAGATCAGGGTTCGGCCCGCCAACATTGTGGCAGTCAAACGAGATCGACATTTCAAACTC
>ENA-ORXR01002118-ORXR01002118.1-marine-metagenome-genome-assembly--contig:-NODE-2118-length-19435-cov-24.974997_pt1 | contig 19435 bp, 16 predicted proteins | sample MGYA00237866_ERZ511479 | MGnify/ENA metagenome assembly ERZ511479 | reverse complement strand
ATAGCGTCATCCGCCCTGGTGCCCAGCATCCGCGTGCATGTAAACGCAGATCGGATATTCTTGGCCTTGGTGTGGACGGTGGACCCCACAATCAACCGCGGGTCGCCGCTCATGTCGTGCAGGTGGTTCGGGGTGCAAATGGGAAATTGAAGGGAAAGAGAGGGGGAGGAGGAGGGAGCGGGGGAGGGAGAAGGAGGAGTGAAAACCGACGGCCGCGTGGGAAAAACGGCAGACAGGCAGTAGAAGCGGTCACGCAGAGCGCCGAACGGAGGGAACCAGAAACGGGCTGGTGCTCTGACGTCTTCCCCACCCGTGAGGGACCTACCAGCGAGCAGCACGCGACGAGGTGATCGGCCACCCTCTGCCTCAGTGGCCACACAGCCCGCTCCCCACATGGGACACACCGATAAAAAGCGCGGATGCATGTGCGTGACGGTCCCGCCGTCAGCCAACTGCAGACGTGATATGGCAGCCCAGAAACAGCACCTAAGGGCATCCAGACAAAGGAAAAACGGGGCGTACCCCCGCATCTGTGGGCGTCCGACGCGAGAAAAAGTTGGCACCGAGACAACTTTTGCCTTGGAACGACCGGGAGCTAAAACTTGATGAGGTACCCCAAGACCAAACAGCCGGCTCTGAGTCCATTTCTGTTGTCAGAATCGGCGTCAGAGCACCCATTCTACCAAGAAAGGGGTACTAAAAATGCTACTCAATTGAGTCGTTGCGACTCAATTGAGCTATACGGTAGAATAGACACTAGCGCAGCGTGGCCCGACGCGTGGGCCGACAGGAGCGCGCCCCCAATCCGCGCGCGTTTGCCGCACGGATCGCTCGGCTTGCAGCCGCCGTGCGTGCACGCGCTCCGCGCGTGTGGCCAAGGAGGCGGCCGCGGTGGCCCCGGTTGCGGTCCGAGCAGACACGCCAGCGGCGGCGGCGCGTCGTGCGTAGGGGGTCTTTTTGTCCCGGTGACGCGGGGCTGACGCCTGGCCAGCGTCGCGCCGGCAAACCCGCGCCGACGAGCGGCCACGCGTCGGCGGCAGCCTCTGCTTCCGCCGTTGGTCGCTCGGTCCGGCTGCGTGGAGGTAGGATTTGCAAATCTAAAACAACATGCAAACGTTTGCATCTCGTGTTGGGAGGGGGGGGGACGGCGCGTGCGTGCGCCACGTGGGTGGGTTGGGGGGAGGTCTGGGGGGGGTTTGGGGGGGGGGCTAGATTCGAATTGACATTTAGGCCACGTGCCTCACATCGATTTATGTAGTTACACTGCATGCCATGTCCGCTGGTACTCGACCCGTATCCGACGGCAGCGTCCAGCATGTCCGGCGGCTCAGCATGGACGACTGAGGCGGCCTCGGCTTCGTGCTACCAATCGACTGTGGAGCCGAAGCCCTCTCTGGTAGAGAGGCAGAGGGACGGTTGATGGGTGAGGACTAAAGGTGTTCGAGGTCGTTTGCGGTCGGAAGGGAGTGCTGAGTTCTACCAGTACGAAGGCGATGACACCGCGGACAGCCGGCCGGAGAAACCGAGCCCGCCAAAAGCGAGCCCGCCAAAGCGGGCACGTCTGCCCGAACCAGGTCGAATCTCGGATGCAAGCCCCCTTTCACAGAAGTAAGCCTTTTTCTGTATCGCAACGGACACCCGTTCTGAGCAGGTTGAGGAGGCTTCTTGTCAATAAATTCCCTAAATTGACATCGTTGTACCCAGTCAGCTTGATCTTGCGCGCATTTTTGCCCGCGCGGACTCGCCACGCCCCGCCCCGTCTTGAGCTTCTTTCCGCCCGCGCCGACCACCCCGTCTTGCAGCGGTCCGTGTAATCCCGACCCCGTTGGCATCGCCATCTACCTCGTGCCAACGGCCCCTGGTACGCCGCCCCTGCGCCACGTGCCCTTTCCCCACTCTCCCCCCCTCTCTCTTTGTCTCCCCGCCCCCCTGTTCCCCCCCTGCGGTTGGGGCCTCCTCTTCGCCACCCTGTCGTGGGTGGTCTTCGTGTCCCCCTTGGCCTGACCGATGGACCGTTTTGAGGAGGCCTTGACGGGCCTGGGCATCACCGACAACCGGTCGAAGGAAACTATTGCGCCTCTGTTGAAGAGCTTTTTGGAGTCGTCGATAGCGCTCCAACGGGCTCTGACGCCCATTAATGGCAGCGTCCACGCGGCGGTGAGCCGAGCGACCAACCATGAGGAAGAGCTGATGACTAGCATCGACTGGGTGTCGGTGTACGACCGCGTCGGGCTCTTCGATGTGGACGACCGCCACGTCGCCCGCCTCATCGACGCCGCGTTGCGGCACGTTTGGCGGAAGGAGGAGTCTGATTTTATCATTGGTTCCGTTGGGGAGGAGGACAACCGTATCATTGCGGAAACTAGGCGTGCGATGCGTCGCGAGGGGGGGCGTGAGCGGCGGGTTGAGAGCATGGTTTTGACGGATGAGCGCCCAACGAGCCAGATGATGACGATGCCAGGCCTGCGCACACGCGTTTCTTTCTCCTCTGTGCGCCCCCGTGTTTGCGTGCCCACTACTGCTGCCCTCTCTGCGGTGCGGGCCCTTATCAAGGCGGTGACAGAGTCGAGCCATCCGTCCAAACTCTGCCGCGCTCTGGGCCAGCAGGTTTTCGTTGCGTACCAGAGCTTCGTCATCGCCGAAGCCGGTCTCACTGCGGAGACGATGGCGGGCGCCGAGCCGGCTGTGGTCGTGGCCGCCGGGGACGGGGAGGGCGAGGGTGCCGGATCTGGCAGCGGGTCGGTCGCCGGCATGGGCAGCGGGTCGGGCGCCGGGGTGACGATGGAGCACGCCGGCGGTGGCAGCGGGTCGGGCGCCGGCGCGGCGATGGAGGGTGGCGAGCTGGCGGGCGGCACGGAAGCGACGGCGCTGTGTACCGACGCCGACGCCGCCGCCGCCGCCGCCGCCGCCGCCGCGGAGGCGGCTGTCATGGCCGCCGGGAACGGCGAGGGCGAGGGCGGAGCGGGCGGGGCTGGGTCGCCACCCGCTCCAGCGGCAGCCCCGCCTGTGGGGGAGGGCGGGGAGCAGGCGGGCGGTACGGACGCGACGGCGGCGTTTACCGACGCGGCCGCGGCCGCCGCCGCGGCAGCGGTCGTGGCCGCCACGACCGGGGAGGGCGAAAGCGGGGCGGGTGGGGCTGGGTTGCCACCCGCTCCAGCGGCAGCCCCGCCTGTGGGGGAGGACGGGGGCGCCGGCGGCGGCAGCGGGTCGGGCGCCGGTGCGGCGATGGAGGGCGGGGAGCGGGCCGGCGGCACGGACGCGACGGCGGCGTTCACAGACGCGGCTGCGGCCGCCGCCGCGGCAGCGGTAGTGGCCGCTGCGGACGGGGCGGGCGAGCGCGGAGCGGGCAGGGCTGGTTCGCCACCCGCTGCAGCGGCAGCCCCGCCTGTGGGGGAGGGCGGGGAGCAGGCGGGCGGCACGGACGCGACGGCGGCGTTGACCGACGCGGCCGCGGCCGCCGCCGCGGCAGCGGTCGTGGCCGCAAAGGACGGGGATGCGGCCGGTGCCGGCGGTGGCAGCGGGTCGGGCCCCGGCGCGACGAAGGAGAGCGGCAAGCTGGCGGGCGGCACGGACGCCGTGAACGCGCCGGGTGCGGCGGAGGCGCGTGGGAACCTGGGCGGCTCTGCTGCGTCCGGCAAGCCGCTGGTGCTCGGCTACCTGGTGGCGTACCTGCGCACCAAGCGTCTAACGACGTGGCGGTTCCCTGGAAAAGGGAAGGGGCCCGCTCCCCGGGGTACGATCGCCAACCCCCGTGGCACGGTCACCGTGGACAAGGGCCGATCGCTGTGGTGCCAGCGAGTCAGCATAATGGACATCAAACCATCCCTCAGCGTGCCCCAGCTGGCGGGCCGGCGGCACAAGGTGTCCAATTTGCCTGACGAGGTGCTGGTGGTGGACCTTACCGCCTTCCGGACAAAGAGAATCAGCGACACGGTGGCGGCTCTCCTCCTCCTTTGTACGTTTGAACCAGAGGCGGTGAGGATTGTCAAGGAGGTAACAGCGGGCTGCTTTGGGGCTCGGCCCGCTCGGCACCCGTTGCTCGTCGTGTCGGGTTTGGAGGTGGAGCGTGTCGTGGGGGGCAAGGGCGCGGGCGCGACGGCAGCGGACGTTGGTGGCGCCGCTGCGGCGGACGTGACCAACGAAAACAGCAATGGGGGTGGGCGCGGTGCGCACGGGAGTGAACCCGATGCCGCTGACGCAGTTGTCGGGGCCGGCGGTGATGGTGGCGGCGGTGGTGGTGGCGGCGGAGACGGGGGGCTGCTCGGTCAAGGCGCTACTGCTGGAGGAGACGGTACCGTTGGGGGGCCAGAAGACGCTGGCGGCGACGGTGGCGCCAGTGGGGCTGGTGACACCGGTGGCGCCAGTGGCGCCGGTGGCGACGGTGGCGCCGAGGGCGCTCATGGTGCAGTTGCCGCCGGTGTTGCTGCTGCCGCGGCGGGTGGCAATGGTGGTACCCCTGCTGATGGCGATGGCATTCAAGAAGGCCGCAGCATCGCTTTGGATGCGGCATACTATTTGCGCGCCATGCGCGAAGCCGCAGATTTTCGTGCCAAGAGGCTTACGGTTCGGCGCGCCTCCCGGGCCAGAGCAGCTGATATGGCAGCAGCTGGTGCTGGGCCTGCGCCTCCTCGTCGGTCCGTCCGTCGTGCACCTTCCGGTTCTTCCAGGCGCCGACAGCCCGCTTGCGCAGGTGGCGCCGCCGGTGGCGCCGCCGCTGTCCCTGCCGTACGCGCCGCCAGTGGCGTCGTCTCGGTCGCCGCCGGTGGCGCCGCTTCGGTTGCCGCTTTGGGCGTCGCCTCGGGCGCCGCCGGTGGCGCCGTCTCTGTCGCCGCCTCGGCCGCCGCCTCGGCCGCCGCCTCGGTCGCCGCCTCGGGCGCCGCCGGTGGCGCCGCCTCGGCCGCCGCCTCGGTCGCCGCCTCGGGCGCCGCCGGTGGTGCCGCCGGTGACTCCGCCTCGGACGCCACCGGGGGCGCCGCCTCGGGCGCCGCCCCGGGCACCGCCCCGGGCACCGCCTCGGGCACTGCTTCAGTCGCCGCTTTGGGCGTCGCCTCGGGCGCTGCCTGTGGCGCCGCCTCGGTCACCGCCACGGCGGCCCCCCGTGGCGCCGCCTCGGTCGCCGCCTCGGGCGCCGCCGCTGACACGGCAGCTGCCACTGCGGCGGCGAGCAAGAAGAGGAAGACGGCAGGCAGCGCCGCCGCCTCTGGCGCCGCCGACGCTGGCACAGCCGCTGGCGCCGCGGCGGCGAGCAAGAAGCGGAAGACGACGGGCAACCAGTCCGCGGGGCACAACCCGTCCGCGGCTCGAAAGCCGTCCGCGGCGGCGCACAAGAAGGGGAGGACTACGGCCAACCCGGCCGCGGCGGCGGGTGCGTCGACGGCCGCCGCCACGACTGCGGCCACGGCTGCTGCCCGTGGCCGCGCCGCTGTAGCTGCGGCTGCCTCTGTTCTTGCAGAGTCGGCGTCGTGTGCGGGGACGCCTGCAAGCACCGTCAAGGAGGGGACGGGGGGCAGTTCTATGGCGGCAGCAGGTGCCTCCCCGCCCGCATGCGACCCTGCATCGCCGGATGAGAGTGCGTAAGCAACAGTGGTGTGGGGGTGTGAGGCGCTTTGTGCTTTCTGTTTCGTCTTCGTGCTTCGTGGTTTTTTGACGATGTCTTGTTCATGAAGGCGACAGTTTTGTACCGTCCGGCCGAGAAAAGAGAACTCCGTCACGGGGCCGCCGCCTTTTTCTCCATTCTGTTTTGAACAACACGGACGAGACACTCGGCTGCTCCTGCACTTGGTCACTCCAAGTGGGGATGATACATGACCAAACAAAAAGTATACATGCCGCGTACATGAAGGCAACAGACACCACACAAAGAACCAAGACCCAATGCGCAAAACAGCGTCACCCACGCCTACACACCACTCGTAGGAAGCACACAATCAAGAAACACGTCGTCCAAGTCGCGCTGAGTGCCGTAAAAGACGCTCACGTGTGCATCAGCCTGCACCTTCTCGCGGTCAAAAGAAAGAATGTGCACGCCCTCCATCGACCGCACCCTTGACAAAGCCACGTAAACCATACCACTCACAAAGCAAGGCGCCAGGTCCATGACCGCCGCGTCCATTGACAAACCTTGGCACCGATGCACCGTGACGGCCCACGCCAGCACCAGGGGGATCTGAAACCTGCTTGCGTACGCCCCGTCCCGCGCAACCGCCTGCAGCTTCATGTCCGTTGCCGTGACCACCATCTCGACTGGGCCCCGCACAGCGTCGAAGCACACGACGGGCACCTTGGTCGACTTGCCGCTCGAGCCGTGCGCTGCGACAGACTGAAACCGCACAACCGTCCCGATGGTGCCGTTGGGCACGTCCTTGTCGCCGTCCGACAGGTTGGCACAGGACGCGACGCGCGCCCCGACGCACACCTCCAGCACCTCAGGCGCCATCAGCGCCGTGTCGAGCTGACGGGTGACCTCCTCCTTTGTCAGCTGCGCCTTGATGGGGTAGTCGATGGCGGTGTACACCTCCCGCTTGCAGCCGTTGACCATCTCCATGGTGGACAGGCACTGCCTGTTGTGGGTCTTGACGCGCTTGCGGTGCGGGAAGATGTGCGTGACCTCCAGGTCCGTCAAGCCCCCCGCCGACACACGCGAGTTGTACACCTCGGCGCGCTTCTCCAGGAAGGCCGCCAAGTCGTCGGTGACGTTGCCCACGCGGAGGTGGGAGAGCATGTCGATGAACTGCTTGTCCGCCTGGCGCCAGACGTACTTGAGCTCCAGCTGGTTGTTGTGGAACAAGCGTGTCCAGAACAGCGACTTGAAGGCGTACAAGCCGCGGGTGTCATATTTGTCCTCGTCCCCGCGCCGCACCGGCGGCAGCTGGAAAAAATCTCCGAAAGCCACCATCCTCCACGGCCGCTCCGGGTTGTGCTCGGCGTGGGCATGGTCGAGGCAGTAGCACAGGAGCGTAAACATGCGGCTGCTCACCATCGACACCTCGTCAATGAGCAAGAGCGCCGTGTCGGACAGCCGCTTCTTGGCGGCAGTTGTCATGCTGGTGTAGAGCCGTTCCGCATCCGCCTCCTCGCTGAACGACTCTTCGAAACACCCGGCCGGCAGACGCAGGTAGGCATGCAGCGTAACGCCCCCAGCCACCGCCGCCGCCACGCCGGTTGGCGCCACGACATGCAGACCAAATCGGAGGCCCCTCTGGGCCAAACAGTACTCAGCTACGCACTCTCTCAGCAGGCGGGTCTTGCCCACCCCACCGCCGCCCGTAACAAACAGCCCGCTGTTGCGCCGCAGAATGCTCTTGGCGAGCCGCGCCATATCATATGGCACGGCAGCGGCAATCCGCAGCTTCTTGGTAGGCCGGTCGGTGGAGGCGGAGAACGCCGACGGAAGAGGAGTGCACGTGCGCGGCGGCGACGCTGCCGCTGCTGCTGCGGCGCCGCGACGACCGAGCGAGGAAGTGCTTCTGCCAGCGCGGCGACCGAGGAGGGGGGTGCTGCTGCTAGGGGTGCCAGAGCTGCCAGCGCGGCGACCGAGGGGGGGGATGCTGCTGCTAGGGGTTCCGGAGCTACCAGCGCGGCGACCGACGGGGGGGGTGCTGCTGCTAGGGGTACCGGAGCTCTCCATAGCAGCCTCCAGGCTTGAGGACGACCACGTCATTGGCGCCACTGCCGAAACAGCAGGCCCAGGAGAGGAGGCGCCCAGGCTGGTAGACGCTCGGGCCGTACCGAGGGGAGGGGGGACACGCGCTGCGCCGAGTGGGGAGGAGCGGCGCCCACGGGACACCCGTGTCCCAACGGAGGGAGAAGATGGGGCACGGGGAGGCGTCAAAAGCGACGTGCTCGAGCCGTTCATCACCGGCGTCACCGGCATTGGCGCGGCCTGGCCGTCGCCACGGACGAGCAGCCCAGTCACGGGGTGCCGCTGGAAAACCACCGGCAGGAGCATCCCGTCGTTGAGGCTCCCCATTGACAGGATGGTGCGCTTGGTGGTGGGGGGGGGCGGCAAAGACCGAGCCGCCAAGGAGAATGCGTCGCGCTTGGCGTCGTCGTCCGACTCATCGTCCGACAGCACAATAACACCGTCAGCGGTGGCCACGTTGACGGCGTCAGCCTGCGCGGCCGCTCGCGCCGACGAGGCCACGGAAGAGGACGACAGTAGCCACAGCGGCACCCGAGGCGCCAACAACCACGACTCGCCGTCGGGCATCGACGGCAGCACGCGGGCCAGGGCGCAATCCCCGTTGAGCTCGGAGATGGTGTTCACCAGCTTGGCCACCATAGACGTGTTGCCGACTACCGCCAGATGACCGCCAACCCCGCGCAAAAGGGCAAACACAGGGGCACGGGGGGCGACGACGCCAGCCCTGCCATCCGGGACGCACGTGCGGCTCGCCCACACGGGCAGCGCTGGCAACGGTCCCGTCGCCCAGGACGTGGCCGCAAGACGACTCTCAAACGAGCAGACGAGCGCTACGTCCGAAGCCAGCTCCGTCCACGCCATCAACAGTCGCGCCACGTCGACCGGGTCCTTGGCGTCGACGACTACGCGACGCGACATGGAGCGAAAGGAAATGAATCCCGCGGGTCGCAGCACCCCACCCCCAGCGCGCACCACTTCAACGCGCTGCGCCATTGCAGCCAACGACAGCGCCACGACGCCCGAAAAACACAGCCACGGCCCACCCGCCCTCCCACGCACAGCCTACCACGCGTTGCCGTCGTGGCTCGGGCTCTCCCCGGGGTGCTACGGTGGAGAATCCGTCCACCGATGCCGTGTTATGCAGCCCTGCGTGCTCAGCGATGTCGGTGGGGGAGCGTAAAAGAAGAGCCCATGCCCGTCCACCGCGCACAGGGAAGGTGCCGGGGCGGTGCGGTCAGGGGCGCGGGAGCGCACATTTAGGCGCTGAAAAACGCGGGCAATGAGCGCGCCATGGACCGAAACGCACCCAGGATGCCCCTCTGGATGGGAGAGCGGGCCCCATGTCAAAACAGGGCCCAGACCGGGGGTCCATCCGGGGGGCAAAAAGGGCCTGGCAGGCCCACCGAAACCCCGGGTGCAAGCGACGTGATGAAGGGTATCACTGGACGCACCGTTTCCAATAATTTCTTTTCTTTGGTATTTGTATCCACTCATTCGACAATACGCACTTGTATTTGATAGGCACGCTCTCTCTGACCCCTTGCCGATCTCCGGCGTCTTGCACCCGTCCGGTTCATCCTCTTCCCACCGGCTGCCTGCACGCCACTATGAGATGCACATGCGGCAGCAGGGTACGTGCCATCGTATGCTCATGGAGGTGTGCAGCTGTTTCAGTCTGCCCAATATCTTTCCGTTCCAACTGGTGCTTTTTTGCGTCGGGTACCCGTGCGCTTCCCCAAGTGCTCCCTCCTGAGAAAGCACCGGCCCGCCCTCCGCGAGCACAACACCTTCTGATGTTTCCCAAATGCCCCGGTCGTGTCCTCGACCTCTCTTCATACCCTAAGGGTTCCCGCGATGCCGATTTTACTCAGCGCAGTAGGCTATGGGCAGCATGAGCGACGTCGGTGTACTGGTCGCGTGGGGCGCCGCAGAGAGAGACCCCGCGTGCGCATCTGCTGCTGCTTTCTTCTAAACTTTTTTGCTCCTCCACGCTCTTAGGATCCTCAAAGGTGCTCCAGAGGAACTTTAGGCTGTCTACTCCGTTGTGCATCCCTTCATTCTCGTTTTGACCTGTCAAAAAGCCCACATCCACCATACACAGCATGCTCGCCGTCTGAGTCATGTGGACACACTGGGCATGCGCGTCGCATATCAAGGACGGGTAGTGAACGAGCTCGGTGCCTTTTTGTGGTCTGCCGCTTGCGCATTGCTCGTCAGTGCCCCTGCGTACGTACGACCCTCCGGAGCACAAAACGATCGCACACAATCGTTGGCGGCACGGACGAAGCAAAAAAACTGCATGGTGGGGTGCGGGGACATACCTTGGCCACATTGGCACCCCTCAGCGACGCGCAAAGCGACCAGGGACAAAAGCCGCACACGAAAGGACACTTTTTGGTCTGGATTCTCGTTGGGCTCCAGGAGCTTTCTGAGACTGCATTTTCTCATACTTTTCTGGTCTATATGCCGGCTATTGGTGTAGGGATGGAGCCAGGATGAAAAAATCGGGCTGAAACCAGGTAGCAAGAACGTCAGTGGCTCGCCACTCATGCAGGCCTCTGCCGACGCAGGCGCGAAACGGTATGAAGGATGCCTTTTTAGACTAAACCCGCGACAGAGCCACAACAAGGACGCTTTGGAGCACCATTGGCGAGCTTCTTGTTCTGAGGGTGTTTTGGTCAAGTTTGGCTTGGAAGTGCCGAGCCGCACCACGTCCGGGAACACCATATCAGCAGGGTGATGGGAGGTGCCGGCACCCACCAACCTCTGGTCAATGCCACTGAGAATGGATACAGAGAGTGTAAGAAGACCTGTCGTGGTTTTTTTTCTGGCAGAAACAGAACCAATCGCTGTAGCCGGGTATCAGAAAGATACAAAGGAAGCGCAGGCGCGTGATCCACTGGAATGGCCAGTGTCAGTTGCCATTACACTACAACAAATACCTTTGCTGGGGGGTACCTATCGGCGCTGTTCTTGTGATGTGACCACCAGCACGACGCCCAGACCAAAACAGAGGGCGAGCGCGGGTCAACACGAACACTGCTATGACTGCCGTGCCACTCGTTTACACAGGCGGGGCAGGCCAGAGGGTCATAAAAAGGAACACGCAAGATCATGTCAACGCGACGGATACCAGCCTCCTCGGCTACATACAAGACCCAAGACTGAAGACAGGCAAAAATGCATGCTGAACACGGCACGTAGCCGGGCTACAATCCCGGCTAGCCGACCGTTACCAACCCCGCCGAGCCTATCTCACAAAGCGCATTCACGGCGACCACCCCCGTCGTGGCGAAGCGGGGAGGTGACACCGCCGCCGCCCCGCCGGCGGCCGTCCTCTCCCACGCCGACACCGCACCCCTGGCCGCCGCCGCATCCTGCCCCCCTCCACAAGCGGCAGAAACGGCGCCCCCCCCGTGGGGACAGGACGGGAGGGGGGCACTGCCGCCGCCTCCCCCGCGGCCGTCCACTCCGCCGCCGTCGGCGCACCGCTCGCCGCCCCCGCATCCTCCCCCCCGCCACCAAGGGCAGCGACGGCGCCCCCCACCGCGGTGGCCAAGCGGGGGGGTGACACCGCCGCCGCCTCCCGCACGACCGTCCACTCCGCCGCCGTCCGTGCACCCCTGGCCGCCGCCGCATCCTCCCCCCCTCCACCAACGGCAGCAACGGCGCTCCCCCCGTGGTCATAAAGCGGGGGGGTGACCCCACCGCCACCACCCCCGCGGCCGTCCACTCCGCCGCCGTCGGCGCACCGCTCGCCGCCGCCGCATCCTCCCCCCCGCCACCAAGGGCAGCGACGGCGTCCCCCACCGCGGTGGCGAAGCGGGGGGGTGACACCGCCGCCGCCTCGCCCGCGGCCGTCGACGCCGCCGCCGTCGGCGCACTCCTGGTCGCCGCCGCATCCTCCCCCCCGCCACCAAGCGCAGTGACGGCGCGCCCTCCATGGTAGCAAAGCGGGAGGGGGGCAGCGCCGCCGCCTCGCCCGCGGCCGTCCACTCTGCCACCGTCGCCGCACCCCTGGCCGCCGCCGCATCGTCTCCTGTGCGCGCGGCGTCGGCTACAGAGGGGGCGGTGCCCAGCGCCGTAACAGTGGTTGTGGGGAACGTAAGCAGAGCTGATGTGGCTTCGCGACATGCCCGGAGACTGAGCCGGCGGGCATCACGCAGCAAGAACTCTGCCCATGGATGGGTGGCCAAGCAATCAGAAAACTCGAGTCGGGAAGAGGATGTACAGCGAAGGGGTGCGCCTCGTCGAGACAGTAGCCAGGGGGCCCAACGGTCGGAAAGAAGGCAAGGGAGCCAAGCGACCCAACTTGATCTGCAGAAAATCTCACGAGAAACTCACGATACATGCAATTGGCACACTCTACAGCACCCGAAGTGCGGGCAAATACGAAGGGCCACGCGCCACTTGTCCTCAGCCCCAGCAGCCAGCCAAGCGGGGGGTGTCAACGTGGAAGACGCACAAGAGGCGTTTACACCGCACCCCTGGACCCATCAATAGCAGGGCAGCAGGCGCCCTTTCTCGAGCGGGGTTCTGTGACGTCATGCGCCCAAAACAGGGCGTCGTGGCAGCAGCCAGTCCTGACCGGTACGTGGTCCTACGTTGCTTGCTGCCACATCTCCGTGACAGTGTTGGAGCGCAGCGATTGGATGTTCGATGGGCCTGGACAGAGGCATGGAAAACAGTATTCTAAATACAACATAAGTTCTTGTTTTTTTACTTTTGGGACCTGAAGTGCTTGCCAAGCTGTCGCCGTCGCCGTCGCCGTCACCGGCGGGAGCGCGCGTCCTCCTCGGTGCCTCCCTCTCGTGACCGGGGTGCTGATCCGGCTCGGTGAGTGTCCTGCGAGGGACCCTTTCTGGATCCTCCCTCTGCCCCCATGGCGGGCCATCATGGCGACGATTGCGATCCCGGCCACCCATCGCTAGCCTGCCGCCAGACGCAAATGGGAATGCTGGCTGTCTTGGACCTGGTCGCATCCTCGTCCGCCGCGCCGCGGCCACGGCGCCGTCGCGTGGCGGAGCTCCCTATCCGTCGATTTGCTGTCTCTCCCCAATCCCCCCCGCATTCCTCCCACTCCTCCCTCTCCTCGCTTGATGGTGGGGCGCCCTCCGTCTCCTTGTCTTCCTCGTCCTCGGACGGCTCCGCCGACCGCCGTGACGTAGCAGATGACGTTGCCTCCCTCCACGATGACTCCCGCTCGGCCTACTCGTCGGTCGACGCGGACGAGCCCCCTGAGCCGGTTGCTCCTGTGCCTGGGCGGCGCCCGAGGCGGACTGTCGGTCGGACACGCACCGAGTCCGAGGCGGAGTGGCAAAAGGTGCTCACCGATTTGATTTCGGCGGCGCTGCGGCGGATGCTGGGCCAGCGGACGCGGGCGGACGCGTCGGTTGGCAGCAGCATGATGGCCAAGGTGATGGGCTCGTCGGACGGTCGCTCACGTTTCCTTTTTTGCGTGGTCGGCCCCAATGCCATTGACTTGGCCACGATTTGGTTCTCCCCCGACGGTTTGCCGCTGTGCTCCTGCTGGGGTCACTCCCAAAACGTGGCGTTGCTGTCCATGGCGGGGGAGTCTAGCTCGTGCTGGCACGCCAAGGCCTTCGCCGCGGCGGTCGACGGCATGGCCGACAGCCGCAGGGAGATCCTCACGGCTCTGCAGGTGCGCGACGACACCAAACCGTACGCCATTGACGTCACGACGCACAAGGGCATGGCCGCGGCCGCGTTTGACGGCACAATCTACAGCCCGGTCGTCGCGACGAGGCGGCGCGACGTCAAGTGCGTAGCGGTCAGTTGCCGCTCCAACCCCCGACGCTGCCACCACGCTGAGCTCGTCAAGGAGATCGAGCGCTTGGTCGTCACCGGTGACGGGGTCCCTGACGCGTCCGACGTGTCGGACGACGACCAGCCCGGGAAGGAGAAGGACATGGACGATGAGGACGGCGACGTGGGCTTGGAAGACGACGACCTCATCAAGATTTCCAAGGAGCGGCAGAAGCGCAACCTCGTGTCGTGCGAGGAGGAGGACAAGCAGGGCTTGAAGTGGGCCCGCACCGCAGAGTGGGCGGCAGACAAGGTCGCCACAACTCCCTTTTGGCCGGTGTCTCCCGCTGTGGGCGGCGATGCCATCGTGGAGCCCTCCGCGTCGACGACGGTCTTGCAGCGCATGGCCGAGCTCGGCTTGGTGTGGGACCCGGCGGTGGTCCTGCATGAGAAGTCGTGCTCCCAGTGCGGCGCCGCCAAGACCGACGAGGACAAGCTGAGCAAGAAGCCTGGCAAGCTGTATTGCGATGGAAACGGCTCGGAACCGCTATCGGTACGTTGTTGAGTTTGCTTGCTGTCTGGTCATGCATGTACAGGTGGCCGGTGTCTTGTATTGGCCCTTGTGTTTTTGCTTCTGCGGTTGCTTTGGTTGTGTGCATGAGCTGACCACTGCGGTCCTACGCATGCTTTTCCTCCATTCCCCTTTCCGCGGTGCTTTCCTCTTTGGTCCTCATCAATACAGGTGACCGTCGGCTCTTGGAGCTGCCCGCAGAAGCACGTGGTTGAGTATGACGGCGGCAACGACGGCCTCTTCTCGCTGCGGAAGACGGACGAGTCGGGCAACGTGCTCGTGTTTTCCCGCGCCTTTTGCGACAAGCTCGTCTCCTTTGTCTACCACTCTCGGTCCTCGTACGCGGCGGCTACGTCTTTCTTGGCTTCGCTGCGGTCGTGTTATGGCCTGCGGCGGCAGCTAATCGTCACGCTCGGTCGTTGCTACGTGGCGACCCTCCAGCCAACGGAGGACGTGTTCGTTTGCCCCATTTGCGGCGACAACCCCGAGTACATCGTCATAGATGGACAGGCGCTGGGCTTCAGGGTCAAGGACGGCTTCCACATCTCCCGTCCCGCGCTCCACCTGCCCAGCATGAACCTCAACATCGACAACTACGCGGTCATTCGACGGCCAAGTATACGAGCTGCAATACGCAAAGTTCTGCGGACGGGCGACCCGCTCACCAAGACCGACGCCGAGGCGCTGCGCGACCTCCACGCCGCGCGTGCCTCGATGTTTCCGCGGGCGCGCACGGCGGCGGCCGTGGAGAACTGGCGGCTCACTCGTGCCGCCGCCGCACTCTTCTTCCGCTTCCACGAGTGGACGGCAGTTGACGACCTTGGCGGTGGGCGGCCCGCCCCCGTAGGTGCAACCGGTGGCGGCGGCGTGCAAGGAGGCCCTCGCGCTGCCGCCGACGCTGTCGGTCCCAATGGGGAAGAGCCGCCGGTGGGCAGTCTGGGCATTGGCCCTGCCCCCATCTCCACCTCATTGGCATGGGACGAGCGGGAAGGAACGTGCCGCCCGCGCTTTGAGACGTTCAGGGCAGGGGGCACCGAGTGGGCGACCGTGCGTCCATTTCTCTTGGCTGTGCTCGGCGACCCGGTGGTCAACCTGTTTGTCGGGCATCCGCGGGCGCCCCTGCTGGCTCTCTCGAAGCACCTGACGCAGGTGGATGGCAGCGGCTGGCGGAAGAAGGTGAATGCGGCGAACGCTGTTGGCTTTGTCGCTAACTTTTTTGCGCGTGTCGGGCCCCTCCTCGACAAGGAGCCGCCGCTGCGGCAGGCCGTTGGTGCGCTGCTCCGCTTTGCCGTTGAGGTCGACCAGGCTGTTGACGACGACTTTTCCGTCGCCGCTAAGAAGGCGTCTGACGGCGGCCAGGTCGAGACGGCAGCGTTTTGCAAGCGGTGGCTCAACGTGTCCTCCCCGGCGGAGTACGAGAAGTTTGCAGCTGAGCACCTCGAGTTCAAGGACAAGGACTACGACTCCCCGTACGTGTCGTTTGAGTTTTTCGGCTTTTTGAAGCGCGTACGGCCGGCTATCTTTACGCCAAGGACGAGGCCCAAGCGAGCCGCGGGACAGCAGCCAGTGCGCGGGCGGGGTCGGGTTCGGAGGGGGGCTCAGGCGGTCAAGGAGGATGCTGGGGACCGCTGCGCCAAAGCGTTTCCCAAGCACTCGGAGCTGACTGCCGGCGTGTTTAACGTCGTCTGTCCCCACGTCGTCACCATGGGCTTTCGCGTCATGTTTGAGGCCGAGAGCGTGGCCGACGCGCTGTCGGTCATCCTGGAGCGCTTTCCTAAGCTCCCCAAGGTTGTGTTTTACGACGTTGCCTGCAAGATGGACCGCAACGGCATGCAGCGCGTGCGCACCCTCCTTTCCCACCACAAGGTGCGCTTCTGCCTCGACCGCGCCCATGCCAAGGGGCACACCTGCTCGTGCGTGTACTTCCCCGACGAGTCGCTGGCGGTGACCAGTGGCGTATCGACCCAGGCCGCCGAGGTGCAGCATTCCGTGTCCGTCAAGTTCAGGGGGCATCTGGCGTACATGTCACCGACCGCCTTCATGGCGCACCGCATCTACCAACTGTCGATGATGAACTTGACGGCCTCCTACAAGATCGATCACCCCGACGCCAAGGCGGAGAATGAGGACGCCCGCCTCAACAGCTACTACTACAACTTCCGCAACGCCAAGTGCCTCCGCCCGACCTGCACCTGTCCGGCCAGCGCCTTGGGCGGATCGGTGGCGCCTCAGTCGGGCGTTGATGGCGGAGGCTCTCCTTCCCCCGACCAAGGCATGGAGAGCGAGGAGGGAGCAAGGACAGCCGGCGGGAGGGCACCTGCCCCATCCGACCGAGACGAGGATATTTGGGAGGGTGAGGGAGTGGACTCGCTTGGTGCAGGGCTGCCACCTCTGGGCTCAGTTGGGAAGTTGATTGTCGGGAGAGACGAAGAGTGAGAGGGCAGCGACACGTCGTCCATGGGACAGGTCGAGCATGGTGAGAGTATATAGTTGTGTGAGTGGACGCCTGGTGCCTTGCTTCTCGATGAAAGCACTGCTTAGGACAAGAGGTATACACCACAATGGCTCGATTGATCTGATGCGACTCATACAAGCGGGAGGTCTACAAAGAAAAAAGAAAGGAGAAGACACACGGTGGCAGGTACTTCAGAAGACACGACAAGACCTGGACTGCGCGCAAAACTGAAGAGTAGGACCGCTGACATGCAAGAAGGTCCAACGTGCCCCACGCCCCCAACCCCTGACTGCGGCACCGAAACACGGCGCTCATGAACGTGGTAGCGGCTCAACAGGGCACTGCCTCCCAGCTACACACTTGGTCACATGGTGGAAGCGGGGAAGCGCTTGAGAGGGGAGGGGACGGAGCCCGGGCGGGGCCGCTGCAGCTACAGTGGGCGCCAAAGAATTCGGCGATGCGCCTCCGCCGCCGCACCGACGCCTGCGTGCTTAGCTGGCGCAAAGGGGTCACGCCCCCGCCAGGCGACGAATTGTCCTTAAGCAACGAGCCGCCGCCGTCGGGGAGCGGGGGGGGCGACCATAAGCTCCACCCGTCGATGCCATCCGAGGGCGACAGCGGTGGAGGAGGTGGCGGCGGCGACGGCGGCGACGGCGGCGGCGGCGGCGATTGCGGTGGAGACGGTGGCGGCGGCGGTAGCGGCGGCGGGGGAGCACGGCGGCCGCTGCGGCGGCGGCGGGGGAGCACGGCGGCCGCCGCGGCGGCGGAGGGGGAGCACGGCGGCCGCTGCCGCTGCCGCGGGGTGCCCATAGAAGGAAGCGGAGCGGGGAAGCGACCTGGCCGGGGGCGAGGTGCGGGCGGCCGCCGCCGCCGCCAGGCGGGCGGGCCACTGCCGCCACCGGGAGGGGGAGTGGGCGGCCGCCACCGTCGCCGAGCGGGCGCGCCGCCGCCGCCACCGCCACCGCCACCGCCGGGCGCGGGTGGCCGCCGCCGCAGCCGACCCGGCCGACGGCCGGCCGCCGCAGAACCGGTGACCGCGTGGCCGCTGCCTCTACCAGCCTACACTACGGCGTAGCGAATCGGCGGTGAGGCCAGCGGGTTGGCGGCGGGGTGCCCGGAGGGGGGAGAGGAGCGGGAAAGCGCCCCGCGGGGGGGAAAAGGAGAGCGCCCCGGGGGATAGCACGGGGGAAGCGCCCCAGAAGAGGGCGGGGGGGCGTCACTGCCGCCGGGCTGGCGGGCGCGCGGCGGCCACCGCCGCTGGACCCGGGGGCGGGCGGCCGCCGCCGCCGCCGCCGCCGCCGAGCGGGCGGGCCGCCGCCGCCGCGGCCACCGCCAGGCACGGGGGCGGGCGGCCACCGCCGCTGCAGGCCGGCCGGCCGGCCGGCCGCCGGCGGACCGGAAACCGCGTTCCCGGTGGGCTGCTGCCGCCACGAGCCTGCGCTGTGGCGTACCGCATCGGCGCTGAGGCCAGCGCGCTGGACACGGGGTGCCCGGAGGGGGGAGGGGAGGGGGGAAGCGCCCCGGCCAGGGGCGGGGGGGCGGGTGGCCACCGCCGCCGCCCGGCGGGCGGGGGGGCCGGCGACCGTACGAGCCGTGACCGCGTGCCCGGAGGGCCGCTGCCGCTGCCCTGCATCCATTGCGTGCCGGAAAAGAGGAGGAGTGCAAGGGTAGAGTGAGAAAGAGTAAAGAGAAGGGAGGGGGAGTGAGAGGGAAGCGCGGCGGCCGGGTGGAAGCGGGGGGGGGGGCGGCGGCGGCAGCGGCGGGGCGGCGGGGGCGGGGGCGGCGGGGGTGGCGGTGGGGGTGGCCTGGGAGGGTCTCCCTCCCCCCTCAGGGCGCCGTCTGGGGGGGTAATCGTCGTTCAGATGGACACCACGGTCATGTGGTCATCAAGTAGGTAAGTGCAGCTGAGGCACGTGGCACCCATCGTGGCAGCCAGGGCGGGGCGGCTGCGGCCGGCTGCCGGGGCAGCGAACGGCGCTGCGAGGAGCGCGGAGCGCCCTCGGCGGCCCCCACACAAAGTGAGATGCAAAGATTTGCATGTTGTTTTGGATCCCGGGATACTACATGCCTTTCCTGAGAGTGTTGCCAAGGGGGTCTTGCCCTTAGCCAGGTACTGCTGCATGGATGGGAACCTATCGTGGGTGCGCCCAAAAGTACAGCCAATGGGAAAGATGAGGGAAGATGTAGTGTGCGATTCATTGGTTGGGAGCACGATTCTGGTGGTCTGCTGACGAGCTTCCACATCTACAGTAGTTCTTGGCGCATCGACAATAAACAGCGGACACAAAGGTGCACCTCAGGAGAGAGGTAAATATGCAATCGAATGATACTGTTTTCAATAATAAGACCACAGCAGACAACTGGGAAGCGGATGCGTTTGCTGCTGCCGCCCGGAGTAAGTCGAGTACCTCGGATGACAGAATGCTTTTTGGAGCATGGCCGCAACACGCTGGGACATGAGGTGAGGTTTTTCTCCGACTCGATCAATCTTCTACATGTACTGCGCATATGATTCTCCATGTCCTTGTTCTTTTCCGCCGATAACCAGCTGCAACTCGGTTGCGCAAAGGACGTAGGCCTATAGGCGCCGAGCAGTGAGAGCCAAAAGAAGCGGCAACACGACTATCTCGATGAAGCTGCTGTCCGAGTGCCCGCCCGTACCAATCGCTTGAACGAGACCGGCATCTCCCTGCACACACGTCATGAAACCTGTGCGCGTTCCTCGTCGAGACAAGTACCCAAGTCGCGGCCACGATCAATATGATAAAGCACTTGTCTTCAAATGAAGTATCGATAGTTACGATTTCGTTACGGCGAAACTCATGACAGAGAGATCAAACTTCGAGGGTACGTTCAAGAGATGTCCTGTGATACCGGTCAATCGCGTGGGCATCTCTGTGGGGCACCATGCACCAACGGGCCAACGTCAGCTTCCGCTAGAATCGCGCATCCGGCCGCATCGGCTCGCATCAGGCACAAAAGCCCATCGGATCGGCTATTC
>ENA-ORXR01002117-ORXR01002117.1-marine-metagenome-genome-assembly--contig:-NODE-2117-length-19440-cov-3.789237_pt1 | contig 19440 bp, 13 predicted proteins | sample MGYA00237866_ERZ511479 | MGnify/ENA metagenome assembly ERZ511479 | reverse complement strand
AGGAGGTTTGCGAGAATGGACAGTTACTACTTACTACACAGAGTTATAATAATGCTGACGTAACGTATAGTTGGATCTTAGCTGACGATACAGTTGTAGAAACTAATAGTCCTACCCTTTTAATTGAAGAGGCAAATGTAACTCAGCACAATGGATTGATATCTGTTATGGTTACCGTCAACGGCTGCACATCATATGAAGCAGTAGAAGTACTGGTGAATATTACGGCGACCCCCATGGCGCCAAGTATTGCAAACTCTACGACTTCGTTAGATCCTGCATGTGTAGGAGAACCAGTGCAGTTGAGTACCCCTCTTATAGCGGGTGCCACATACACTTGGATTGGACCAAACGGTTTTAACTCAAACTCACCGAACCCATCTATAGGTGAGATTGGATTGATCGACACGGGCATGTATGTACTAGTAGTAGAAGTAAATGGTTGTTCTTCAAATACATCAAGCACTCAAGTATTTGTAGAGGAAACTCCAGATACTCCAGTTGCAAGTAATCAAGGACCATTCTGTGAGGAAATGGATATAGTCCTGAATGTGTTGAATCCAGACCCAGAAGTACTATACAGATGGTACCGACAGATAGATAATCTAGAAGTAGGAACTGGTGCAGTTCTGATAATTCCTGCCGGGAGCCAAGCAGATGCAGGTGGTTATTACGTAACGGCAGAGACAGATGATTGTGCTTCTGAAGCTTCTAATATTACCATAGTAGAAGTAAGTGAAGAAACCTTTACGAACGCATATGCAGGAGAAGATGATATTGTCTGTGAACCAGATTATACTATTGGAGGTAACAGTATTTCGGAAGGTGAAGGTTTCTGGACAGCAGTAAATCCTAATGGACAGACACAGATAGTAGATCCATCGCAATCTCAGACACTAGTTAGAAATCTACTGTTTGGAGACAATCAATTTGTATGGACTGTTAGCAGTGGTGCATGTTCAGATCTGAATACCGATACAGTAACGATTACCTATAATGATGATCCTACTGCTACTGATGATGTATATGTCATAGCTGCCAACGAGCAGTTAAATCAGAGCGTACTGGATAATGATCAAGCGAATGCTGCCGACTTTACTATTTCTAATTTCACGGAACCGACAAACGGATCATTGATCCAGAACAATGATGGAACTTTCAGCTACCAACCGAATGAAAATTATGTTGGTACGGATAGCTACTCTTACGAGTTATGTCATGTCTTCTGCCCAGACAATTGTGTGGAGGCTACAGTTTACATTACTATCGGAGAAGGAAGTGAGTGCTTTGCACCTACTATCATTACTCCCAATGGTGATGGTACGAATGACTCTTTCACTATACCATGCTTAGCCAACTATGAAAATAGCAATATGTGTATTTTCAATAGATGGGGAGATGAAGTTTACAGAAGCGACAACTACAGAAATGAGTGGGAAGGAACTTACAAAGATGAAGGTTCTACCCTTCCAAGTGGAACTTACTTCTATATACTACAAGTGAATGACGGACAGGATACAGTATTGACAGGATATGTATTTATTCAACGATAATATCTAACCCAAAAAATAATATAAGATGTTTTTAAAAATTAAATTTATAGTATTGCTTTTCATGATTCCTTTAATGGGTGTCATGGCACAGCAGGATGCGCAGTATACGCAATGGATGTTTAACAAGTTGAGTCTCAATCCAGCTTATGCAGTGAGTAGTGATTACGCTTGTGTTTCTTGTCTTCACCGCTCCCAGTGGGTCGGTCTAGAAGGTGCACCTGTTAGTCAGTCCTTGAATGTGAGAGTTCCATTCTACAAAAAAAATGTAGGTCTTGGATTATCGATCAATCATGATCAAATAGGTCCAACAAACTCATGGCAATTTAATGGGATTTATGCTTACCGAGTTGATCTTGATAATCAAGCCAAGCTAGGTATCGGTTTACAAGGATCTATCAGAAGCTATAGAGTAAAGTACTCTGAAACAGTAGCGCTCGAATCTGGAGATGGAATACTTCCAACTACAGATCAGACACGCATGATTCCCAATTTTGGAGTAGGTTTATACTACTATACTCCAGAATATTTTGTTGGATTGTCCGCGCCACATCTATTACAGGGAGACTTATCCTTCTTTGATGATGGGGGCAACAATTCAGACTTTGCCAGAGAGGAGCTTCACGCTTTTCTGATGGCAGGTGTAGTGTTTGATTTGAATGACGCAATCAAACTGAAGCCATCTATTTTATTTAAGTATGTGAAAGATGCGCCTTTTGATGCAGACATTCATGCAAGTTTGATTTTCTACGACACCTTTTGGGCTGGGCTTACTTACCGTCTTGGTGGTCTCGGCAACAGTGTTGGAGAGTCATTAGATATGGTTTTGCAATTGCAGTTAAGCAGAGCTATTCGATTAGGCTTTGCTTATGACTTTACCTTATCGAAGGTGAAAGATTATAGCGATGGCACCTTCGAAGTGGTACTAGACTACTGCCTCAATCCTGGTAATGACAAGCTTACGAACCCAAGATTTTTCTAAGATTATTATTAATTGGGGGGTCCCCTATCCATCCGCAAAAATGCGGATGGATAGGGCGGGCTATGCATGGGTGCGCTTTCGCTCCCGACCTTCGGACCTCGCGCAAAAAAGCACGATCCATTTCTATCCCTTACCCAAAAAGATCCCTTTCCGCCATTGGACCTAAGCTCAAATGAATACCCTGTGATTCAACGCCTAAAGATTAAAAACGCGCTTAATTATACTATCAAATCAAACCTCCTAAAAGACTAATTACAGCATACCTACTCTCATTCTTAACTAGAAATACTCTTCAGATTTTATAAGCCATGGGGTTCATCCTGAAAATATATAACAGATATTGTTAAAGGCATGATAACCTAAAGTCCAGCACCCAAGTGGTGGGTAAGATTATAACTCAAATCCAGTTTTGCGAGATTATTATTATTCTAAAAATCATGACAAGTTGCCTCAAAAGAACAATACCAAATTTGTGGTATGAAACTCCCTAATGAGAATTTTGCGTCAGGGATAGTAGATGTGCGACTGGAGGGAGCAGTCCGCAGGACCGTTAGCATCGAATAGCCCGACCTTTTTTTCGTGTGGGGTAGGCAGGACGGCTTGGAAACGAAAAAAAGGAGACGCCCAAACCTCAAAAAAAAATAGACTTACATCACATGACAGAAGCCTACCTTATCCTAAAAAATTATGTCTATTTAAATATTGGTATCGATGGCAGCAACCATATCACGGCAATCCCTCGCCTGAATATCGTAGCCAAGTTTCTCGTGGCATTTGCTCAGGTGCAACCACATGATAGCCGAATATGGATTCTCGTCTAGGAGTGATTCGTAAAACGGAATGCTCTTGTGGTGAGCATTTGTTAACTCAACAGCCATATAAAATTTTTCAGCAAATGAAGCAATAAATGGATTGCGCTTCATCGCCTCGCGAGACCACCTATACATCCTCTTGTAATCTAGTTTCAAGAAAGCGATGTCTGCTAAGATCGTATATGCGCGAGAGGAAATATCAACAGATTTGTGCATCTTCAGACGCTCGATGATGGACTCCGATTCTTCCAGTTTATTACAGTTCATCAACTTGACTGCTAGGCTAAGTAGCCTTTTAGGACTCTGCTCTTCTTCACGAAGACTATCGTAGATATGGAGTGCTTTATCATAGGCCTCTTGCTGAAAATATATGTCCGCTTCTATCCTCTTCAGACCCATATTATCTGGGAAACGCTGACGTAGCATCTTGGTCTGTACGTATGCATCTTGTATATAATCGTTGATTAAAAGTTCATCGATGAGCTCAATACAGTCGGCTTCACTAAGGTTGGCAAACTGAGGCATAGATAAATTGAATTGCGAAGTGCAGTTAATAGTGTTTCGTTTCATACAAGAATATAATTTTAAAAAATTAGTACCGTTCTCTCTTTCACTAGGTGAAAAAATAAATAAAGTGAGACATCATTTTTAGATCAACTACGAAAGCTGAAGTAAAATCTTACACAATAGAGTTTACAGAAAGCCAATGCTTTCAGAGGGACTTGATACCAAAATTTTTATTGTATTATACTCAGATAGAAGATCAAATTTAGATAAATTTCTATATAATCCTACTTTTAAAATCTAAAATCTGAAATAATTCTTAAAGAAAATTTTTGATACTTACTGGGGTACAATCAGTCTAAATCCACCAGTAGATTTTTTAGCTTTGCCACCTTTCATTTTAGCTATCTCCTTATCCGAAAGCTTGAAAAGTTTACGCGCAGATCCTTTTATAGATTTCTTATCCTTGGCCCGAGAAGGGCTTGATTTTTTATTTGTCGATTTCTTTGCCACTGTCTTATTATGAGTTGTTTATAGCGTTTTATCTATTGGTATACGTGAAGGAGTTTGCAATGGTTTCACTATACCATTTACACTGTATACACCTTGTTACTAGTTTAAGTAAATTCTATATACCCATCTGGCAAATCAAACTTAGTCTCTGCTATTTCTGGCAGTTCACGCTTATCCGTACAATAGCGATAAAAGCCTTTAAACTGCGCATCTTCTTTAAGTTCAGGGCAGTAAGTTAGGAGCTTTTGTACTAGCTGATCATCAAATGACTTAAAATGATTGACTGAGTTGTAGGCAGCTACCTTATCTCCTACCTTGAATAAGCTACTCATATATATAATACTGGTGGTGTCATTCTTAAAAATGTCATTAGCATTTTCAGCTACTATTTTTGCAGATGCATAATCTTTATGCTTGTATAGAAACTCTATCACAAACTGCCAATACTGAAAATTATCAGGGGCGTGATCTAGCGCTTTCATAAAGTTATTGAATGCTTCTTTTTGCTCTCCTACATGATAGTGAGCCAAAGCGAGATTAATGAGAATCAGCATTTGATCACCTGCTATTTTTAGGGCCGCTTGATAGTTATCGATCGCTTCATAGTGATTGTGATGTCTGACCAAACAGATACCCTTAAGCACCATGGCGTACCAATTATTTTTGTCTTCCATCAAATATTTTGAAGCATAGAAAAAAGCTAGATTATAGTTTTCTACTGCGAGATAGCATTCGGCAAGATCGAGAAATAAATGATGCTTGGTACTATTAGCTTCTTGATCTACTAGACGATTATAGACGGTGATTGCTTTGTCGTATCTAGCTCCCTCTTTCAGACATTGCGCATGCATAAAAAGTGCTTCGATGTTTGACTCATTAATAGTGTTCGCCATGTCGAATGCGTGTGCTGCATTGAGCTTCTGATTATGGAAGAAATATGCGTTTCCGAGATTTACCCAAGCTTGTTCATTGTATGCATCATCATTGAGTAATTCATTAAAATATTTGATGCATATAGGATAGTCATTCGCATTATTATAAGTGTTCCAGACTGCTTCCAATGCTTCAGCATTACGTGGATTTGAGCGTAGTACTGTTTTATACAATAGCAGCGCTTTTTTATAGTGCATTTGATCAGTTAGGATATTTGCAAGTGCAAGATCTATCATGTTTGCGTCCTCTATACTTCTGCAATATTCTAGTCTGAGTGTTTCTAATAATTCTTTAGCAAGCACCGATTGCGACAAAGCATGCCACGCCTTGGCTTTGATAATCTCAAGTTGAATATCGCAAGTTGTCGCATTTTCTATTAAATCGATGGTTGACTGGTAGTCTTCGTTATAAAATAGGATCTGTGACTTTTTGATGAGTAGTGCAATAGAGTTAGGAAACTGACTTAATCCTACCTCTATGGAGTGCATTGCTTCTAGATGCTTCCCTGAGGTCGTTAATGCCGTTACTTTGTCGATAATGACCGTTTCTTGATTTTTACTTACCGCTCCTTTTTGTGACATAATTTTTAATTTCTTTATAGCTGTGCTAAAATGTGTGTTTGAATGTATACCGTCTACTAAATATGCGGAATAAGCATTATATATCCAAGCATGAGGTCTTGCCTACTCTATTCAAAATATCGTGCCATTAAAATATAATGGCATAAAAATAAAGCTATTAAACATATAATAATATACAATATTATATTTTTAATTGTATTAACTACTTGATTAACAGACTTGAAATATTTTTTGAATTTTCGCGAAATAATTTGATAGACAGGACACCATACGCCACAATATGTGACTAGATATAATTACTTTAATGTTAAATTCATATCAAGAAAATTACATTACTATAAAATGGTACATAAAAGTAGGTGTGCGAAAAATTGGCCTAATTTACATGCACAGAAAAATTATATCATTCTATCAGAACATGGAAAGGATTTGCAAATCCGCTAAGTCTATAATATTTACCGAATTGGCCGAAGCATACTGTGAAAGCTCCGAGCAGGCGATGAGTACGGAAGTTTGATGGCTGTACATATGCAGCAACTGTTGAAAATAGCGAATATCTTGATCAGTAGCTTGATGTGCATAAACCAACTTTCGAAAAGAGTCTACCCTATTCGCGTCAAGAGACGGTAATTTTATCACTTGGATATTTTGATGCTCTAAGGCTTGACTGAAATAAGGGCTCGTCATAGTGTATAAAGAGCCAAAAATTATAACTTCATTTATAGACCTAGATTTCAACACTTTCAAACAGGCAGTTATGGGGTGCGCTATTTCCAAACCATGATTAATTTTATCAATAGTTTCGTGGAGAGTGATATTCGGCAGAAGAAGTTTACGTATTCCAGCAAGGCTAGCTTGAGCTAGATAACTTTTCATGATTGGTACTAGCTTCTCAAACTGATCTGGTAAAAACTGATTGATAATGGGGAAGTTCGTTTCTATGGTGGTGAAAGATGGGCATGCACCCTTCCCATATTTTTGCTGGTGCAGTGCGTGGATACGTTCTAGGTAATAGTGAGTGCTATCAGCGGCAAGCGCTAAAATTCCATGCTTGTTATTCTTCATTTATTTAGGTCCATGATCTACTTTGTAACGGCTAGGATATAATCTGCAAAGTACGACTTAGTATCCATCAACTTATCCTGTACCGTTAGATTTGTACCAGTCAGGATAGACTTTAATATCTGATCATTATATTTTCTAGAAATCTCCACATGGATTTTCTCTTCTTCATCAAAGGTATAAGTCATCTCTAACTTCTGTATATATACCTCCTGTCTCTGCTTACTTACTATATAGCTTTTTGCTATGCCCTCCTCTTCAGTATAATATGCGTGATGATAAAATTGAGATGTATCAAAATTACCCCCGAGCTCACGATTGATTCTAGTCAATAGGTTCATGTTGAACTTCGACGTGATTCCCGCCTCATCTTTGTAGGCAGGCAGCACTATTCTGGCATCCTTGATCATATCTACACCGAGTAGTAGCTTGTCTCCTTCATTGAGCGTTTCACCTATTTTTTTCAAGAACAGTTGTGCTTGATCATCTTTTAGATTTCCTAAGTTGGACCCAAGAAACAAAACAATTTTCGGATGTTTTTCTTTCTTAAGATGATTCAGTACATCAAAATAATCTCCCTGTTTGGTAGTTACTTCTAACGCTGGTATTTCTTCTGCTAGTGAATTTCTCAGTCCCACTAGAGCATGCTCGGAAATATCCACTGGGCTATAGCTGAATTTGTACCCCTTGTTTACCAAGGGTTTTAGCAACTCCTTAGTCTTAGTACCATCTCCTGCACCCAGCTCTATAAGCTCAAAATAAATATCAGCTTGCAAACCAAGTTTCTCCATTATCTGATTATTCTTTTCTGCGAATATTTCAAATTCTGCATCCGTCAGATAATATTCTGGCATGCGCATAATCTGTACAAAGAGATCATCTCCAATCTCGTCATAAAAGTATTTTGAAGAAAGAAATTTAGGTTTTCCACCAAGTCCCTCTGCCACATCATTTTTAAACTGCTCGTTCATATATTACTTTACTAACCTTATTCCTGTGTATTGCCATTGATACTGAGGGTGAAAAAAATTGCGGTATGTCTTTCGACTATGTCCCGGCGCTGTAGCTACTGAACTGCCACGGAGTACCATCTGATTAACCATAAATTTACCATTGTATTCCCCCACCGCGCCAGGCTTAATCGAAAATCTCGGATATGGAAGATAAGCGGAGTACGTCCACTCCCATCGTTTCCCCCATTTCAGATTATCTGCGGCGGTTTCCCATTCATATTCTGTCGGCAGGCGCATACCGCTGTACATTGCAAATGCAGCAGCTTCATAAAATGATACATGGCAGAGTATCGCATCCATATCCACCTCTTTCAATCCTGCCAAAGTATAGTAGTACCACTGTCCATCTTTCTGATGCCAATACAGCGGCTGTTCCTTCTTACCTTCATTCACCCAAGCCCAACCTTCATCCAACCAGAGTCCAGCTTTCTTATAACCACCATCCTTGATGAATGCTAAAAACTCCCCGTTCGTCACCAGACTTTTTGATATTTCAAAATCTTCTAGATAAACTCGATGCCGACCTAGTTCATTATCAAAATGAAATCCTTCTCCCTGATGCCCTATCTCATATAATCCTGCTTCCACACTATGCCATCCTGGTTCCACATTATGATCACTCACTTTGACTTCCTTCTTATATATAGGATGGATAGGATTGTGCGAAAAAGTATATTTCAGATCGGTGATCAACAATTCTTGATGTTGCTGTTCATGATTGATCGCTAGGATAGTTAGCTCCTCCACCCGTGCCGTATAATCTCGCGCCAACAATTGCGCCATCTGCCCATCTACATGTGCCCGATAAGCATATACCCGCTCCACACTTGGCCGTGTTATGAGTCCTCTTTGATCCCGCGCGATCCGCTGTCCCAAACTATTATAGTAACTATTAAAAAGAAAGGAAAACTGCTCATCAAATACCTCATAATTTTCCACCTCCTGCTTCAGGATCATCTCTTCGATAAACCAAGTCACGTGCGCCAAATGCCATTTTGGTGGACTCGCAAACACAGCAGACTGTGGCGTATAATCCTCTATCGTGAGTGGAGCACAGAGGGTTTCTGTATGCCCCCTAACCTCTCTATACTTATCCAGTAGCCCCGATTCTATGGTGCTTTCGGAATCTATTGTCATCTGTTGTTTCTCCACTTTTTAATGTCTATTTCAGTATTTAAACAGGTGCAAGCAAAATATTGTTTTTTGACGCTCTTTAATAATTTGGTGGATCCCCGACCACTAGCGTGGCGCGTCAGGTGTTCCATTACTACCTCTCCCGAAAATGGTCGTGATACCATTACACCCCTTATCCTCTACGCGCTCCGCTTGCCGAGCTTCGGTGCGAAGCACCTACGCGATGGTTAGAAATGCGTCAATCAAATTTTCATGCTTAAACTTTTATAGACCGTACCCGCTATCTTATTCAGTCTGTAAGTTTTCTACTTACTAACAATCCAAGCCCTTACACATTAAATAATAAACATATAATTTATCTGTCGTGTAAATATAAACAAATAGTTTCAATTTAGCTTGCCTATATAAAACATTTTGTTTTATATTTGGCCCATAACTAATTGAGCCATGTTGACACCGAACCCTAGTTTTTCTAGAGCTGTATTGCATCTGGACTTGGATGCTTTTTTCGTTTCTGTAGAGCTGTTACGCAATAGCGCGCTACATGGAAAGCCTGTCGTGATCGGTGGACGCAGTCGACGCGGTGTCGTTGCCTCCTGCAGCTATGAGGCGCGAAAATTCGGGGTCCATGCGGGTATGCCTATGCGCATGGCACATCAGTTATGTCCCGACATTTTGGTGCTCAAGGGCGACATGGAATCGTATAGTAAATACAGCAGTCTCATCACCGATATTGTTGCCGATAGTGCACCGCTTTTTGAAAAGGCATCTATCGATGAATTTTACTTGGACCTCACGGGCATGGATCGCCACATCGGTTGCTACAAGTGGTCGATAGAACTACGCCAAAAGATTATGCGCGAAAGTGGGCTACCGATTTCTTTCGGACTTTCGGTCAATAAACTCATTTCTAAAATCGGTGCGGGCGAGGCTAAGCCCAATGGTATGATGCAAGTCACTCCTGGCGGCGAGACCAATTTTATCCACCCTCTATCTATATCCAAAATCCCCTCCATTGGAAAAGTGACTTACAAAAAGCTCAGCTTTATGGGTGTACGAACGGTACGTGTACTAAGCGAAATTCCCGCGCGCCTGCTCGAACGAGAGTTTGGAAAACACGGCATCAGTCTCTGGCAAAAAGCCAACGCCATCGACGAGCGACCCATCATCCCCTACTCCGACAAAAAATCTATTTCTACCGAACGTACTTTTCAGGTCGATAGCATCGATGTCAAAAATCTCAAGAGCCTACTCATGGGTATGGTCGAAAAGCTCGCCTTCGAACTACGCGACATGAAAAAACTCACCGCCTGCATCACCGTCAAGATCCGCTATTCGGACTTCAATACCTACACCCAGCAGAAACGCATCGCCTACACTGCCAATGACAAAAGCCTCATGCAACTCGCGACCACCTTATTCGACAAACTCTATCAGCGCAGACAACTCGTTCGACTCGTGGGCGTCCGATTTAGCCACCTTGTCTCGGGCAACTATCAGATCAGCCTCTTTGACGACACTGCCGAAGAGATGCAACTATTACAAGCCATGGACGCCATCAAGAAAAGGTTCGGCGCGAAGTCGGTAGGAAGGGCGTGTTCGTTGTAGCTCGGTAACAGCATTTTTTGAGGAGTTTTTATTCAAAGTGTCCCGATGCGTATACACAAGCCCTCGCCATCGAGACCGCGTCATACGCTTGTATTAAGCACCAGCTAGCCTCATTCAGAATATGTCTGATTTGTATTCGCTCCGTCGCTCATCCTTCATCAGCCATTTCTTCATATAAACTAGACTGCACTTCATATCGCTTCTACCACTCACCAAAGCAATGAGGTGAAAATACCATTAAAGCAAAAACAAGATCCTCATATTATATAAGCCAAATTTTGTATCTTTAACCTGAATATCACGAAAGATATAGTCATATATGATAGACCACATACACATCAAAAATTTCTTAACCTTTGACTCCTTAGAAATAGGCACCCTAAAAAGAATCAACCTCATTGGAGGGAAAAATAATGCAGGAAAAACAAGCTTGTTAGAGGCTCTATTGATCCTAATATCAGAAGGAGAAAATAGAGTTATAAATAGTGTACTTAAAAATAGAGGAATATTTGACAAAGGATCTATGCGGACCTATAAAGAACTGTACCACAATAATCGAAAAAATGGAATTGCAGATCTTATAATAAACAATTTCAAAATCAAGGCAGACGAAGTGCTTAAAAGCTATTTGATAGAATATAAAGAACGAAAAAGAGAACTATCCCCAAGTATAATAGCCGATTTCAACAATGAATATTTTTCTTATGTCCCTGCACATTCTAGCTTTAATAAAATTGAAAAAATTTGGAATACCATTGCACTTACAAAAGATGAAAATATAGTAATGGAGATCTTGCAAAAGGTCATTGACAGTAGAATTTCTAAACTACAAATAGGCTCTCTAGCTATACGTACTCAAATTGACGGTGAACCTGTAGATATCAAAACGCTAGGTGAAGGTGTTTCAAGAATACTATACATAGCTATAAATTTAGTCGCAGCTAAAAACAAGTATATCTTAATTGACGAAATAGAAGCAGGTTTACACTATACTGCCCAAGAAAAACTATGGGAATTTATTTTTGAGTACGCAGAAAAATGGAACATACAAGTATTTGCCACAACGCATAGCAATGATACCATCCGAACATTTAAGTACGCTTGTACAAAATATGAAAAAGACGGAGATATAGATGCTCAATATTTACGATTACAAAAAAGTAGAAGTGGCAAATTTGAAGCAATCTGTTATAGCGGCGAAAAGCTAGGAGAAAGTCTAAACCTAGAACTTGAAATTAGATGAATCAAATAATGCAACAGAGACTAATCGTAGAAGGCAATGATGCTATTGTTATAGCTGATCTAATGAAAAAAAGAAGGTTGCCACCACCAAAAGGATATACCGATAAAATAAAATTTAAAAATGAATTTACAAAGTCCGCTGGCTCAATCGATAAAGTGAAAACTGTTCTGATAGAAGAAATAAATTCTCCTAATGTACAAAGAGTTGGAATTGTAGTAGATGCCAATGAAATCGGTGTGGAAGGTAGAATACAAATGCTAGGCGATATTTTAGAGAAAAATGGCCTTGAAAAAATACCTAACAATTGGCCCACTTGGAAATCAACAAATGCTACTGACAATTTACAGATTTCAATTTGGGTTATGCCTGACAATAAATCCCATGGCTACTTAGAACATTTCCTGTTTAATTTGATACCAAAAAATCTTGAATACGCAAAAGATTACGCAACCAAACTAATAGACAATTTCTATCTTCAACATTCAAAAGGAATATCAGAAGTGCGTAAACAAAAAGCTAAAACTCATGCCTATTTAGCATTGATGAAATCACCAGGCTTACCATTTGGTACAGCCGTGCAATCAAATTATTTTGACACGACTCATCCATCAGTAGATGCACTAGAAAATTGGTTTAAGCATACATTTATATTAGAAGAATGAAACCCAAATAGCAACCTCCTGCTAGAGTGCCCAATAGAGATTCATCCAAAAGAAACTAAAGAAGTATAGTTGCTTAATATTTAGCTCAGATCTAGTAGGTCTTTTCGACCAAAGTAAATCAAAGTACCACAAATAACATTGGTAAAATATTCTTTTTTATAACGATCAAGCTGTCACAAAATATACTTTCATATGAAAGAAAATAACATTAGATAATAGAACATTGGGCTATAAGCTGATAGCAGTAAAGCTATCGAAAATATAACCAATAGACCATGCAGAAAATACATACCATATTACTAGCTATAGGTATACTGTATACATTCACTAGCTGTGTAAGCGACTTACAAGATATAGATATCAAAGTCGATTTAGGAGAACAAGAATTTGCTGTACCCCTGATCAATAGCACCTTATCTATCAGAGATGCGCTCGACAATTTTGATACTGGCGGAGTGCTCTTAGAGGATGAAAATAACTTCATGACGTTGGTCTATAAAGGAAAAGTATTCGAGACTACTGGCATAGAATCGGTGAGTATTCCAGATTTTGGTTTCCCAGTAATTGATACCACAGTAATTGTTCCTTTTGGCGGAGCAGGAACCGAATTTGATTTTGACTATATAAACATCAAAAACGGGAATCTCAAAGTATCTGCTCAATCTGACATCACTGAGGACTTGATTGTTTCTCTTCAAATCCAGAATCTTGTAATCGATCAGGAGCCTACAGAAGTCACATTTCAGATGGACTACAACAACAATTCACCTACTATAAATGAAGTCTCCACAATACTATCTCAACACTTTCTTGATTTATCCAATAAAGAAATAGCAGTTTCATACACAGCAGTGAATGCAGCAGGTCAACGTTTTCGTTTAGATCAATTGACGGTGGAGTTTCAAGACTTAGAACCTAGTGCCATTCAGGGGTACTTTGGGAAGCAATCATTTGCACAACAAAATGATTCTATTGTAATCGATATTTTTAAAGATATTGCAGTTGGCAAAATTTTGATGAAAGAACCGAAGATTCGTTTCATCGTAGAGAATAATATAGGTATTCCTACAGAGTTAAAATCAGAAATATTTCTTGCGACGAATAGTCAAGGAGAGACTATGAACTTTAATTCTGTACTTGATCAAGGTGTACAAGTCGACTACCCTGCTATCGCCAAAGTAGACGAAGTGAAAACAACAATCATACAGTTTGATAATACCAACTCCAATCTCGAACAACTGATAAATTCTAATCCAGAGAAAATAGTTTATAGTATGGCTGCAGCTATCAATCCGAACGAGGATAACAGCATCAGAGGAATAATGACCGATGCGAGTAAAGTAAATGTAGACCTAGAACTAGAACTACCCGTATGGTTATCCGCTGAAAATTTTACCATCGAAGAAACGTCTGATGTTGATGTTAGTATTTTCGATGATGTGGTAGAAGCAGAATTTAAACTCATAGCCGAGAATGGCCTACCTATAGAAACTGCTATTCAGCTCTACTTTGAAGATGACTCTGGAGTAGTCTTAGACTCCTTACTTAATCTTGAAAACAACTTCATACAAGCTGCTCAGGTAAATGCAAGTGGCGAAGTGACCCAGATTAACAGAGAAGAGCAATTCGTGAAAATGGATCAATTCAGAATCAATAATATTTCTAAAGCAACTAAGATCAGAACGAAAAGTGTCTTCTCAACTTCGGATGCTAGCAATGTAGCATCAAAGTTCTATACGGACTATCAAATATCTTTTCTGCTGGGCGTGCGCGCTATCATCAAAACAGAAGAAGAGTGATCCATCCCCTATCAAAAGTCGAAAAGCCTAAAAGAAATATTATGAAAATTATACTACATATATCTTATATCTTGACAATACTACTTGGTGCTCAAAGTAGCGTGAATGCACAAATAGAGATGAGTACATTCCATACAGACAAAGACGTCATCAATAACTTTTCTAATCCTGCTTCTTTCGGAAACTACGCGGTCACGGTTAATCTACCATCAGTCATGGCTGGCTATTATAACAATAGTTTTAAATTCAAGGAGGTCCTGATAAAAGAGGATAATGAGCTTAAGCTGCATATGGAAGAGTTGATTGCGAGGGTCAATCAGGATGGGCTCATTTTTCAAGCCAATGCAAGTGTTGAAACCTTTGGCGTAAATGTCCAAATTGGAGATTTGGCAGTAGGAGTCAATCACGGAGTACGGGTGATAAATCAAGCTTTCATTCCCAAGTCAGCAATAGAATTTTTATGGGGAGGCAATGCCCAGTTTATAGACCAGACTGTAGACTTAGGCATCAGAGAAAACTTACTAAGTTATCAAGAATTTGGACTACGCCTAGGCTATAGATTCGAGAACAAAATATCAGTTGGTCTTCGCGCAAAAATGAACTATGGAATGGCTAGTTATCAGACAGCAAGTTCCGTAGCGAGTATTTATACTGATCCAGAAATTTATCAGTTGACTGCTACCACAGATTATACCTTACAAGTAGGTGGACTCCCAGAGCTAAATGACGAAGATGGCGCATTATTCCATTTTGAAAATAATGGCGGCATGAGTACGATCACAGGAGACAATAAAGGACTTGCATTTGATCTTGGTATAGTAATACCTGTCAATGAAAAAATTACCTTGCAGGCAAGTATCCAAAACATAGGTAAGATAAACTGGTCCTCGGATAGCTACGCTTATAAGAGTAAAGGAGAGTACTTATTCGAAGGATTAGATCTCAAACCACTACTAGAGGAAGGAGAAATATCTACCGAGCAATTACTAGACTCTATTAGCAACACTTTCAATTTTGAAAGTAGCCGTTCTAGTTTTTCGACAAAGCTACCGAGTACATTCAACGTAGGAGCTCAATATCAAATAATGGAAAATTTAGCGGCAGGTGCCTTTATTTATAGCCAAGCCTTTAGAGGTGTTTCAACTTCCGCTTTGGGTGTACATATACAGAAGTCATTTGGTAGTACGCTATCTGTAGGTACCCAATATGCCCTCCTAAGTGGTGGTGTTCACAATCTTGGATTTACAGGATCACTAAGACTAGGCCCAGTGAATATATTTGTCAATACAGACAATGTGCTCCCCCTCTTCGACCCGCTCAACACACAAAATTTTAATGTGCGGGTAGGTGTAAATTTACTTTTTGGCAATCTCAAAAAAAGAGAACAGAAGAAGATAAAAGATTCAAAAGGTGTCGAAGATAGCATGAGTGGGCTTGATGGATAATTACTTTAATAATCCACTTTAACTAGTCGAGAAATGTAAATCTTATTATCATTAACGATCTGCAAACTATGAGTTCCTAAAGGTAGTTTACTAATATCTAAAGTAGAATGATCTAATTCTCCTTGCATCATTAGTTTGCCAGCCTCATCAAAAATGGTATATTCTCCTTCCAATTCTATTGGGAAAGTTATCATACTATATGCTGGATTAGGACTAACCTTAAACACCTCTATTGATTCAATATCATTTAAATCTAAACGTAAACTCACCAAAATAATTCTATAGAGTTGATTTTCATATTCTTTGTCGGTTGCGATAAAATAGATGTACCCATTATCAATTTCCATTTCTGGAGTAGAAGAATTTCCAACTACGTCCAATTCATAAAAGTTATAATCTTTATCCACTTGGAAAATAAAATTGTTCGTATACAGCATACCCTCACCATCCAAAATTTTGAAATTTGGATCAGCAGTAAAGGAAGTAGTAGGCGAACTGAATACAATATCCGCGTTTGAAAAATCATTCGACATTCTATAGATATTCAAAACCTCGGTGAACGATTCGTAGGTTATTACATAAGACAAACCGCTTAATTCATGGATATTCAAAATTTGCTCTCCTTGGCTTAAGTAGGTCAGATCATAAAGTTGATTTTTGGACCCATCATACAAGTTGTATCTACGTGGTCCGAATTGGTCTGGACCAGATACTACCACGAAATACTTACCGTCTTGAAAAGAAATACTATTTGATATTGAACCTACATTTACTTCCTGAACAATGGACCCATCAATGTAAAGCATGATATTCTCGACATCCTTCGATATATCTAACAGCAATGGATCCTCATTATTCCCAAAAATACCTGAAGCCGATATTGTGAAGAGAGAAATATCTAATTTTTTATCGTAAAGTTGCAAGGCTTCCTTCCCGTTTAAAAGAAATACTCCATCAGCAGAAATGAAGTATAGATGCTCACCTGACTTCCTCAGAACTACATCAATAAAATCTCCTCCGTCAACAGAATAGATAGACTCCATTTCTCCCTGTTCATCCACATGGTAAAGGGTTGAGGCGCTATAGAAATAGGTATTTTTCCCATCTGTGACAAGAGGTACATCTAGGAAATTATCTAATTCACTAAGCTCCTCTATTGAACCGTCAATTTTATCATAACGCATTAGATTGACTGTACTAGATGGGAACGCGAACCCTTGAATGACAGCAAAAACATTTTTATTAGTTAATACATAGTTCTCTAAAAAACCCGCAGTCCCAGTAAATGAACTAGGAATCGGGAAAGTAGCATCATGTTCAATGTTTTTTCCATCAAAACTGTATATTTGCCAATGTTCATCCTTCTCTGTAGCAAAAGTCAATTTATCATCGAGCTCCATGAACCCACTTGGATAAAAATCATAAATTGTGTCTGCAAAGACGAGATCAACTTGCTCATCCTCTACAGAATAAATATGATCTGCCTCTCCATCAGAACTGTCTTCCACCACAAAAGCAATATGCTCTCCTAGCTTTAATAATTTGGTCGTATTATCGGGCAACCCTTGTGCAGTTGCAGGTTGTATGCTTGATTCGTGAGTCATGGCATTATCCTCAATGCTTATCCGAAAAGCAATATTAGAATACTCTCCAAACCCCCAGAAAATACCAACATATTCATCAGCAACAGTTATCACCTTAGCGTAATCATACATTTCAATACGACCAGTAAAATTTAGATCAATTTCTGAGAGGTCACTTATATCAAGTAGTCTACTCGCTAATACATATTCGTTATTTACAAGTTCGTAGTAATAAATAATAAGATAGCGGTCATCTATTATTGGATTGAATGTGTATCTAGTTTGGTGGATATAATATTGGCTTATATGTTGATCTTCTAAATCCAAAATCAAAGCATCACTAGATGAGTAAAGTATTAATTTTTTATCCAAAATCTTGGCAAAACCAATTTCGTTGGTGAGTGAAAATAGCATATCCTCATAGTCGAATAAATGCGTTTGATCTCCATTTATAGAACTATAAATTGAAACCTTATCTTCATCTTTATGCAGCAGAATGAGATACTCATCCAACAATCGAAAATCTTCATACGCTGAATCATCGAATATGAAGTTAGGAATGCTGCTTTTATTTCCAGTAATTCCATCAAATCGAATTAGAAGATTCTCCTCATTTACATATACTAAATCATTCCCATCATTCTCAATATTAAAATCTAAGAATGATACATTTGACATCAAAGCGATCTCTTCCCCACTATCGATATTCTCAACAAAATAAGAACTTAGATTATTATCATGATAAATAACCTTTAGTATATGATTTGCAATTACATTATGATAAAAAGCTTCATCATTTTCCTCGATAACTTCTCCATTCTCACCAAGAAAAAAGGATTTAGATTCATTATTTAAAGCATCTTTTGTATTTACAGATGGTTGTCTAGTACCAGCATTATACCAATGTGAAGGGAACCAACCATCTGGGATAGTATATCTTACTTCCTTGTTGAGGACAAAATTATATTTTACAGGTTGAACTCCATCTACAAGATACACAAACTCGTCTATAACCGACACGAAAAAATCAGAATGAATATTATTATACATTTTTGAATATAAATGTTCTAGCTTAAATTCGTCGCCCAATACATAAATATGTAATTCATCTTTTGGATTTGTTTTGAGAACATAGTTTACACCATCAATTGCTTGAACATAAATCTTTTCTTCCTGTACTTCATTTACAATAGAAGTTAATCGTTCTTGACCTAGTAATGAAAAGTAACTAAGGAGTATAAAAATTGGTAGGAGGTATCTCATGATTTTTTGTTTTGTAGTTAGAATGATTATGCACCATCTCAAATTAAGTAAACTTTTCAGAAATAGGTAATTTTATTCCTACTTTACTTCGCTTTGCAATATGCTTGTCAACAATAAACTATGATCATAGCAACACAACTCGTAAATATTAGTCTATACAAAAACTTTAACCATCCGCTAGAGTTTTGATATCAAATGAACTTATAAATAACAAATTATCTTAACTTCACGCCCTATGCAAAATAAACAACTAATCCTCTCAAAGCGCCCAGTAGGGATGCCGGCGGAAGACACTTGGACGCTTCAGACGCAAGAAGTACCAGCGCTCAAAGAAGGCGAATTTCTATTACAGAATCACTATATATCTCTAGATCCTGCCATGCGTGGATGGATGAATGATACCAAGTCGTACCTGCCGCCAGTAGGAATTGGTGAAGTGATGCGCGCAGGTAATATTGGTACAGTGATTAAATCTAATAATCATCCAAAGTATAAAGAAGGGGATGTACTCACAGGTTGGGGTGGCGTACAACAATATGATGTAAGTCAAGGAGATAACTACTATCAGGTGGACACAAGTCTAGCCCCTATGCCTACGTATATAGGAACACTTGGTATGCCAGGAATGACGGCTTACTTTGGGATCTTAGAAGTTGGAAAAATTAAAGAGGGAGACACTGTTTTGGTCTCTGGTGCTGCAGGAGCGGTAGGGAGTATAGTCGGTCAAATTGCTAAAATCAAAGGTTGTCGTGT
>ENA-ORXR01002115-ORXR01002115.1-marine-metagenome-genome-assembly--contig:-NODE-2115-length-19446-cov-4.252878_pt1 | contig 19446 bp, 18 predicted proteins | sample MGYA00237866_ERZ511479 | MGnify/ENA metagenome assembly ERZ511479 | reverse complement strand
TGCTGACATGTTCCAGCGAAACTTCACGGAATATGAGCTGCGGACTCGCGCTGGGAAAGGGTCAGAGCCTTGACGAGATTATGTCTGCGCGCAATGCCGTGACCGAAGGCGTGGCCACTGCGCCTGCCCTCAAACAGCTCGCGGCGAAACTCGGCGTGGAAATGCCGATCTGCGAAGCCATGGCCGATATTTTGTCGGGCGAAATTAGCGTCGATGAAGCCATTGTTCGCTTGCTGTCGCGAGAGCGCAGATTAGAGAGCGAATAGCCGACTTACTCAAAATCCTGCAGAATTAAATTCATGCCGTCACTATAACGGCGGATCAAATCTATTTGAGCCTGCGTCGGATCACCGATTGCAGCAACACGCTGCATCATGTCGCGAAGGCTTTTTGCTTCATCATTTGAAACTGATGTTTTCAAGGCTTTCACCATCGGGCGTAGCATTGTATCCGGCTGTTTATAGCCCCGCGTTAACCACCGAATATTATGCACAAATTCATCAACGTCATTTTCTGACCATGTCAGATCATCGCGGACAATGGTCTCAATGCATTCATTTTCTGCCATGCTGACCCGGCCGTCCCCGGACAGACGCGCCGTCGCAACCATCAACACAGTTGCCGCTTCTCGGGGGTCCTCTATCAAATCCAGTCCGCATCGCCCGGCGCGCTTTTGGTATCTTAATTTACGAGGTAAATTTGCAAGCTGACCAACAGCGTCAGTAATGTGATGCACCCCTTGCGCAGCCCTGCTCGCCCAAAATACCAAAAATGCAAAAGTTGTAAGAATGCCCAGCATTGCAGCCATGATAATACCCCATAAGCGCGCAACACCCTTATATTCGGGTGTTGATAAGTCCTGCTTTGGATAGCCATGAATATGTAAGGCGGCGTTTAAAGGTTTAATTTAAATTTGGTAAATTCAAAAGGATCATGACCACGCATCCTATACCGGAATATTTCGTATTCAGCCCAATCAGGAGATTACTCAAAATCCCGCATAATTAAATTCATGCCGTCACTATAACGGCGAATGAGATCTGTCTGGGCGTCCGTTGGACCGGTGATTGCGGCAACGCTCTCCATCATATCGCGCAGATCAAAGGCCTCTTTGGTTGAGACATTTTTTTGCAAAAAATTGGTCATCGGGCGCAATACGCTATCGGGCTGTTTATAGTCGCGGGTCAGCCAGCGAATATTAAGCACAAAGTCCTCAACATCATCGGCGCGCCATCCCAAATCATCACGGACAATATCTTCGATCCTTTTATTTTCAGCGGCGCTGACACGGCCATCACCGGACAGGCGCGCGACGGCGACCATCAAAACTGCGGCGGCTTCGCGCGCATCTTCGATTAACTCTAAACCGCTGCGACCGACGCGTTTTTGGTAGCGTAATTTTCGAGGCAAATTCGCGATCTGCGAGGCGGCATCTGTAATATGATGCGCGCCTTGAGCGGCGCGGCTGATCCAAAAAATCAAAACCGCCAGCGTCGTAAGTATGCCGATTATTGCTGCCATGGCATATGAATTATGGATGAATGACGGCGCTGTCAAATATGAAGATTCATATTTTGTTTAAGATAATTGTGGGCAGTTTCGAAAGATTTATCCCCTATCTCCACTTCGGGGCATTCTGAGCAGGGGACGGAATTCGAAATGACGTTAAATAAGTTTTGGAAAAATAAATCAGGCAATGTCAGTGTGATATTTGCTCTGTCAGCTTTGCCGATCATGATCGGATCAACCTTGGCTATGGATAGTTACCACGCGACATCCGTGCGTTCAGATTTACAAGCGGCGCTTGATAATGCGGTCTTGGCCACAGTGTCTAATGGCAGCTTGGACGCAGGGGACCGTCAGGCATATGCCGAAGCCCGGTTTAACAGTAATTACACCCAATATGCAGCAACAACGACATTTTCTGATAACCGAGAAATTGTGACCATGACGGCAACCGCAAAGATGCCAACGCTGATGGGGGGCATTGTCGGAAAGAAAGACTATATCGTCACAGCAACCTCTGCCGGAACAGTAAATCGGGGCCGCACAATATGTGTATTGGCGCTGTCCGAAAACCAAAAAGACGCCGTTCGCTTTGAAGACTCGGTCTATTTCCAAGCCAATAATTGCAGCGTTCATGTGAATTCTACGCATGCAAATGCCATTGTGAACACATCAACGATGGTTCCGAAAGCGCAAGATTTCTGTGTTACGGGCGGCGGAAGAGGTAAATTTGATCCTCCGCTAAATTCGCAATGCGACAGCATTAAAGACCCCTATGCAGATATTGTCCTGCCCGTTCCAACGCAATGCGTCGAAGAAGGCACGCAGCGCACGATGGAGCTTTTCGCTGAGGGACTGTCATTCTTACAGACAGGATCTTATGGCGGAACAAATCGCGGTACGACCGTCGCGGTTGGTGACGGCGAAACATTATCCCCGGGAACCTATTGCGATCCGCTAACGATTGACGGCGCAAATATTACATTTGAACCCGGCATATATCAGTTTTTATATGGGGTAACATTTAAAAATAGCGCGCAAGTCTACGCAGATGATGTCACACTTGTTTTGCACGGGCGGTCAACAATTGTGGAAATCGAGACCGGCGCGGAAGTTTATTTGAAAGCGCCATCCAAAGGCGACCTTGCCGGATTAACGATCATACAAGGGGATCAAGATTACTTTGCCATTATGGACACTGTTTTCGCGGATACGGCGGGCTTTGAGCAAAGTTTTGCGCCCGGTGATGCGACAAGCCGACTGCAAAGCGGTGGGCACCTGGATGTTATCGGCACGGTTTATCTTCCTGATCAACATCTGGAAGTATCGGGAACCAGCACTTTTGGCGCGCGCGCTTTATCAACATCATTCATTGCCAATAGTGTACACTTTAAAGAAAAGACCCGCACGAGTCTGGCTGTAAATCACCAAGCTGAAGGCCTGCCGCCGATTGAGCCGCGCGTCGAAGAGGCCCCGCGCTTAATTCGGTAGATCTCCACTGCGTTTAAGATCTGTTAAGTACTTCTAACAATTCGTTATTAAAACTTAGCCTTTAACCTATCCGTCGATGACAAGACGAAGGGCGCAAATTGTGGCAAAAACTAAGACGAATTTTTTTAAAAATACATCCGGCAATGTCGGCGTTATATTTGCCATTGCCGCCCTGCCCGTCATGGTGGGCTCCACTCTGGCCATAGATAGTTACAAAAAAAATACCGTTCAATCGGAATTGCAAAGCGCCGTAGACAATGCGGTTCTGGCGACAGTATCTAACGGTACATTGGCGTCCGGTGACAGACAGACCTATGCTGAAAATCGTTTTCGCAGTAATTACACAGACGGCGCCGCGACATTAACCTTCTCGGACTCCGCAGACATTGTGCAGCTTACAGCCACCGCTAAAATGCAAACCATTTTAGGCGGCATGGTCGGCAAGAATGATTTTACGATCTCAGCAACGGCGGCAGGAACTGTAAATAAGGGCCGCACGATATGCGTGCTGGCCTTATCCGAGGACAGTCCCAATGCGATGAGCTTCTCGGACTCCGTTCTGTTTGAAGCCAATAATTGCAGCGTTCACGTCAACTCAACCTCGCCCAATGCAATTACCACGACATCGACGATGATACCCAAGGCAGAGGATTTCTGCGTCACAGGCGGCGGCACGGGAACATTTAATCCACCGCTCAATTCGGAATGCGCCAAAGTTGAAAACCCTTATGCGAGCCTAACTATTCCGACGCCAACAGCATGTATGGAAGATCAAGAGGTAAGACGAGATCAATTTGTAAGAGGTTTACGCACCGGTCAAATGGATATGGGCACAACTTACACGGCCGAAAGCAGTGGTGAAGTCACGACCATTAATAATGTCTACCTGACGCCCGGAACATTTTGCGATCCGGTCGTCGTGGATGGCGCGAATGTCACATTTTCCCCGGGGACTTACCATTTTCTAAATGGAGTCAAATTTGAAAACAGCGCTGAAGCTTATGCCCGAGATGTCACACTGGTTCTTCATGGCTCGGAAACCACCATCGACATTGCAACAGGGGCTCAACTCTATTTGAAAGCGCCGGCCACAGGCGACTTAGCGGGGCTGGCAATTGTGCAAGGCGATAAAGCCTATGTTGGTTTAGGGGAGCAAGTTGTTGAGGCTCCGGGCTGGGTACAAGAATTCCGCGAAGGAGAAGCCATAAGCCGCTTGCAAAGCGGGGGTCATTTGGATGTTGTCGGGACAGTTTACTTACCCAATCAACATTTGGACGTTTCAGGAACCAGCACCTTTGGCGCGCGCTCGCAATCCACATCCTTCATTGCCTATACCGTCAGCTTCTCTGAACAAACGCGAACCAATTTGACGGTTAATCATCAAGCCGAAGGCCTGCCCCCAATAGAGCCCAGAGTCGACGAGTCACCGCGCTTAATCAGGTAAATCTCGCTTGCGTTTGATAACTGTTAAGCATCTCTCAAAAACCTTTATTAGAGAATCTTCGATAGTCTTTTGCCAAAGACAAAGACGTTCAGGGCGCAGTTTATGATTAATATAAAAAATAGTTTTTTTAGGAACACGTCCGGAAATGTTGGCGTTATATTTGCTATTTCCGCCCTCCCAATCATGGTTGGATCGACGCTTGCGATTGATCAGTACAAAATGAATGGCGTTAAAGCCAATTTACAAGCCGCCGTCGATAATGCCGTTTTATCCACCGTATCTAACGGCACGCTAAAAATGAATGACCGCCAGCCATATGCCGAGGCGCGATTTCACAGTAACTACTCGGCCCATCCCGCAACGCTCACCTATTCCGATACTCAAGACATTGTGCGCATGACGGCGCGCGCGGAAATACCGACAATAATGGGCGGTATTGTCGGGCGTGATCGTATGATTATTTCAGCGAGCGCTGCCGGGACTTTGAATCGCGGCCGCACAATTTGTACTTTGGCGCTCGCGCCCGATGGACCTGAACGCCTGACTTTTAAAGACTCGGTCTATTTCACGGCGAAAAATTGTAGCGTTCAGGTTAACTCAACAGATCCAAAAGCCATCGTCAACATGTCAACTATGACACCCAAAGCACAAGATTTCTGTGTCACAGGCGGCGGAACAGGCAAATTTAAGCCTAAGTTAAATTCTGAATGTACTCCTGTCGCTGATCCCTATGCCAATCTTGTGCTGCCGGAGCCGCAAGGATGCCGACAAATGAATGACTTTGAAATTGTTGAGGTCTTGCCGGGCAATCCCGGCGGGCGTGATGATGACGATGATGAGCTTGATGATGAGTTTGGTGATGAGTTTGATGATGAGTTTGATGATGACGATAGCCCCCTTGCAAGCATAACAACTACACTAACAGGGGAATTACCGACACGAACAATCACGGACCCTCTTGCAACGACCCGGAGATTAGAAGTTCTTACAGGCAGCAACAGAACTATTGAACCCGGAAATTATTGCGACGGCCTCACAATTGACGGTGTGAACATCACTTTCCCGCCCGGAGTCTATCACTTCGGTAAAGACGTGAAATTTAAAAATGGCGCACAGGCCTATGCTAAGGATGTTACATTTATTCTCTACGGCAGCGAAGGGAAAATTAAAGTCGAGTCAGGCGCAGAACTCTATATGAAAGCGCCGTCTGATGGAATGACAGCGGGTTTGGCCATCGTGCAAGATGTCAAGCTATCGGACCCGGGCGACATAAGTCTGGCCGGTCTTGTACAAGAAGCAAGCAATGAACAGGTCATAGAAGAGCCGTTAATTCCCATTCAAAGCGAGTTGAAAAGCGGCGGGCGTCTTGACGTTATCGGAACAGTTTATCTGCCGCAGCAAGAGCTTAACGTATCGGGAACAAGCGTCTTTGGCGCGCGGTCAAAATCCACATCCTTTATCGCATATGAAATTCATTTCTCCGGCAAAACGCGCGCAAATATTGCCGTAAATCACCAAGCCGAGGGATTGCCGCCTGTGCAGCCGCGCTCCGAAGAATCGCCGCGCCTGATACAGTAATCTAATTCGGGCGGGAGGCCTGATGCGGGCTGTCCAGGGCGAACACCGGAATAAAGACTTCAAACGTCTCGCCATCTTCATCCGTCATTTTATAAGTGCCGTGCATCATGCCCGATGGCGCGGATAAAGGAGCGCCGGATGTGTAGCGAAAAGTCTCGCCGGGCTGCAAAACCGGCTGTTCTCCGACCACGCCATCGCCGCGCACGCATTGGCTGTGGCCGTGACTGTCATTAATGTTCCAAACGCGCTCAACGACTTTCAGGGCTGAGGCGCTTAGATTTTCAATCTCAACGGTATAGGCCCATATATAGCGATCATCTTTTGGCGAGCTTTCATCATGTAGATAATCAGGCTGTACGCGAACCACGACATCGCCTGTTTGTTGCTCAAATTGCATTCCCATTGCGCATGTATCTGCGGCTTGTGAGATATGTTGCATCGGTCTTCCCCCCGGTAAGCTACATTTATGTGCAGCCTCTCTCTCTCGCGGACAGAATGACCGCGTAAACGAGAACTGGCAAGACAATAAAGCGGTTACCCCAGAAGAATCGCAGTCATGCCTATCGCACTTATACCCAAAAACACGCCGCCGCGCCGCTTTTACGTGGCGAAACCCTGTGCGAATCGCTACAAATGAGGCCATGAGCACCAAAACCGAGACCTCCGGCATCTACCCGATGCAAATGATCAGCGCGCTGATCGATGCAGGCCGGGTCATGGCGAAAACGCAATTTGAAGACGGGCAAGTGCAGCCGGCCAGCCTGGATTTACGGCTTGGCAAGACGGCCTATCGCCTGCGCGCCAGTTTTCTGCCCGGCACGTCGCGCACTGTAAAATCATGTCTGGAGAATACGCAGCGGGGTTTGGTTTTAACCCAAATTGACCTCACAGGCGGCGCGGTGCTGGAAACGGGCTGCGTCTATCTGGTTCCGCTGCAGGAATATTTGGCTCTGCCCGAAGACCTTTCCGCCAGCGCCAATCCCAAAAGCTCTACGGGGCGTTTGGATGTGTTCACGCGGGTTATTACCGATTACGGGCAACAATTTGACCAAATTGAGCGCGGTTATGACGGCCCGCTTTATGTGGAAATCGCGCCGCGCACCTTTCCGGTTCTTGCGCAAACAGGCGAACGCCTTGTGCAGATCCGCTTTCGCGCAGGCGATATGGATGTTCTGCGCGCGCAAACAGTCTCGATTGATCTGACCGGGTTTGGGGATGACGGCATCGTCGGATATCGCGCGCGGCGTCACGCAGGTCTTGTGACGCTGACGGGCCGCGCGCATCCGGCAGAAGATTTCTGGGAGCCCCTGCGCGCCCGTCACGGCACACTGATCCTTGATCCCGAAGAGTTTTATATTCTGGCCAGCAAAGAAGCGGTCAGCATCCCGGTCCATGAGGCCGCAGAAATGGCTCCCGTCGCTTTAGAGATGGGCGAATTTCGCGCCCATTATGCCGGCTTCTTTGATCCCGGATTTGGCGTGGATAGCGCCGGCGGCGCAGGAAGCCGCGCCGTGCTTGAAGTGCGCGGACGCGACGTGCCCTTCATTCTCGAAGACGGACAGCCTGTCGCCAAACTTCTATTTGAACGCCTGATCGCCGCCCCTAACCAACTCTACGGAGAAGGTGGCTCGCATTATCAAGCCCAAGGCCTAAGGCTGTCTAAGCACTTTATTTAAGAAGACTGCCCTTACATTTTACGTTTCGCCTGTTTAGATATTGAAACTTTTGAGTGATTTTTACTTGAAATTTCAACTAGTTACAGGATTTCTCGTGCGCGCGCTTACTTTATTATTTACACTCCTCCTCTTTGGTTTTGCTCAGGCCCACGCCGCCCCGCCATCCGTCGAAGCCTACGCGCAACTCCCTGCTTTGCGTGATGGCGCGATTTCTCCGGATGGCAGCCATATTGCGGTTATAGGCGAGCGCAAGGGCGGATGGATGGTTCGAATTATTAATGTCACGAATTTATCCGACCCGGTCGTAAAATCTGCTGCACTGCCAAGACATTCTGTCGCGAAATGGGTGAAATGGGCGAATAATGACCGGGTTCTGGTTTCTGTAAAACACACACAGCGCTTCGGCAATGGCGTACTTGGTGACTTTACAAACATCATTACAATCGATCGCGCGACGATGGAGGGAGATATCCTCATCAAGCAAAAGCGCCAAATGGGAATCGGGTCCCGCGTCGGCTCCAATGCCGGCGGGCGTCAATTTAATGACGATGTCATTGATTGGCTTCCGGATGATCCGGAGCACATTTTGATGGGCTTCTCCGAAGATGATCGCAATGCCACTGATGTTCAAAAAGTCAATGTCGCCACGGGACGTTACGATACGCTGGATAAGGGCGGACTTAACATTCAAAAGTTTTATACGGATCTAAGCAGTAATGTTCGGATCGGCACTGGACGCCGTGATTTAAACGGGAAGTGGCAAATGATGGTGCGCGGCCCGGACGAGAAGCGATTTGGCGATGCCGATGATTATCCGGGATTAAGCGCCGAGTCGAACATTATGGGCTTCACGGAAAATCCAAACGAACTCATTATTGCTCGCCGCAATGGTAAAAATACGATGGGCCTGTCCGTGTATGACCTGCAGCAAAAGCGGTTTACACGCGAATTATTCAGCAATCCAAATTATGATGTTAGCGGCGTGCTCTATTCTAATGATGGGAAAAAACTTGTCGGAGCGCGATATATTTCAACGCATAGTGAGGTCGAATTTTTCGATGCAAGTTCTAAAGCTTTGATGGCCAGCATCTCTGCGCAAGCGGAAGGCTATAATATTCGCTTCCTGGACCAAACATCGGACGGTAATAAAACCCTGGTTTGGGCGACGTCTGCAGATGAGCCCAGTTTAATGCTCCTCTATGATAAATCTAAAAACTCCCTCGATTTTCTAGGATCAACTTATCCAAAACTCAAAGATGTCGAGCCTGCATATGTTCAAGCCGTGAAATATACCGCGCGTGACGGACAAAAAATTCCGGCATTTGTGACGATACCGGCCAAAGCGGCGGATTCCGGGCAGATTAAAAACCTTCCCTATATTGTGTTCCCGCATGGCGGCCCGCATTCGCGTGACAGCCTGGCCTTTGATTATATGGCGCAAATGATGGCCTCTCGCGGCTATGGCGTTCTGCAAATGAATTTTCGCGGCTCAACGGGCTATGGATATCAGTTTCTTCAAGCCGGGCGCGAAAGCTGGAGCCTGATGCATGATGATGTTGAGGACGGTACAAAGTGGCTCATCGAGCAGGGATATGCTGATAAAGACCGTATTTGCATCATGGGGTGGTCATATGGCGGATATGCAGCCTTAATGGCGGCTGCAGACACGGGTGAGCTCTATCAGTGCAGCGCATCCATTGCCGGCGTAACAGGCCTGAATAACCTCGCCCTCGATGTCCAGAAATACCGCTTCGGGAGGCAGGTCGTGCGCTCACTCGGCGCCGGGTTTGAAGACAGAGCAGATGTCATAGCTAATTCGCCGATCCGGCAAGTGGATCGCATAAACATTCCGGTCTTTCTGGCGCATGGAACGGAGGATAATTCGGTCGAATTTGATCACTCCGTCCGCATGGCCAGAGCGCTAAAACGAAACAAAGTCAAAACGACATATATCGAAATCGACGAAGGCGATCACAGCCTGCTCACGACCGGAAATGAGCGCGTCGAGATGATGAAAAAACTCGTCGGATTTATGGAAGATAATTTAGGCAAAAGCGAATGGGCAAATTAATGCGACTCTTTATAACACTTATATTCTGTTTTACATTTATTTTCCCTGCGGCGGCGCAGCAAAGCCCGCCGGACGATTTTGGAACGCTTCCGGCCATTTATGACGCTGCCATATCGCCTGACGGCAAGCAGCTCGCGCTTTATATAAATATCAAAGGTGAATACGGCATTCGCGTGGTGAATGTCGATGAAAGCACGCGTCAAAAAAAGCCACGCGTCGTTCTCCTCGCCAAAGGAAGTAAGCCGCGCTGGATAAAATGGGCAAATAACGAGCAAGTTCTTGCTGCATTTTGGCAGAACGAAAAACTCAGAGGGACCCCTTTGACTATGAGTTATATTTTTACCGTTAATTCCAAAACGATGGACGGGAAAATTTTAGTTAAACCGCCCAGAGGTGTTTTAAGACAGAATAACAGCCAAATTATCGATTATCTCGAAGATGATCCTGATCATATCCTCATGGCCTTTGCGCGAAACAGCCAAGGCTCACCGGACGTTCGAAAAGTTGATGTGCGCACGGGTCAATCCGATCGTCTGAAAGGAGGGCTGGATAAGGTTCAATATTGGTACACAGACCAACGCGGAGAGCCCCGCATTGGTCAGGGGCAATATAATAAGTCAGCCACAGAAACCGCTTGGTACATGACGGTCCGCGATGCTGACCAAGATAAATGGCGCAAAATCGATGAGTTTCCGGGCCATAAGCCGGATACCGATATTGTCGGCTTTACCGCCGACCCGAATGAGCTGATCATTCGGTCTCGAAACGGCAAAGACACGGTTGGTCTTTACACCTATAATTTACAATCTAAATCGCTGGGCAGATCGATTTTCCACGACGATACATATGATGCATCAGGCGTTGTGCTCAGCGCTGACGGAACAGAAATTCTCGGAGCCAAACTTGTCAGTGACGCGGCGGAGACGCGGATGCTAACAGGCAAAACAACTGTTCTGGATCGCATGCGTCAAAAATTTGCCGGAGCCAATATCGATTATATAGACCAGTCCTATGACAAGCGTTATGTCCTGTTCAAAGCGTCCGGCGGCTTTTATCCCGGTGATCTTTTGATGGTCGATACGCAGACAGATGCGCTTACACAATTTGGAAGCTACTATCCGCAGCTTTCAACCGAGGAGCTTGGCACGGTTCAAAGCATTAAATACCGCGCGCGGGACGGATTTAAAGTGCCGGCCTATATTACGCTGCCGCCGAAAGTCGAGCAAACGGGAAAAATCGAAAATATACCCTTTATCATTCTGCCGCATGGCGGCCCCTATGCGCGAAGCTCTGAGCGATTTGACTATTTCGCGCAGTTTTTTGCAACGCAGGGATACGGCGTATTGCAGATGAACTTTCGCGGCTCTGCAGGGTATGGCCAAGCCTACCAAGATGCGGGACGTGAAAATTGGGTCTTGATGCAAGAAGATGTCGAAGACGGCGCGCGCTGGCTCGTTGAAAAAGGCTATGCCGATCCCAATAAAATGTGCATCGCCGGATGGTCTTACGGGGGATATGTATCCCTAATGGGGGCCGTGAAGCATTCGGATCTCTACAGCTGCTCAATCTCGATGGCCGGAGTGACGGATATTCCTGATCTCATTAATGATGCCAAGAAATATCGCTTTGGCGCACAGATCGCGCGAAACTCGATCATCTCTGGGTTTGAGGGTGGCCGCGACATGAAGAATAATTCGCCCGCCCGCCAAACGGATCAGATTAAAATACCGGTCTTCATCGCCCATGGCACAGCCGATCAGCGCGTTCATTTCGACCAATATGAACGCATGGTTTTAGCGCTAAAACGGGATGGCGTCAGAGTAACGACAATGGAATTTGAAGACGAGGATCACTTCTTGTCGAATGAAAAGAACCGCAAGCGCTTCTTTAATGGGCTTGAACAGTTCCTCGTCGAAGTAAACGGAAAAAGCCCTTATGCAAATGATTAGAACTTTAGCGATATTCCTCTTTGCGTTTTTAGTGAGTTTTACTGCGGCCGCGCAGCAAACCCCGCCCGATGATTTTGGAGCGCTGCCGGCTATTCATGACGCGGCGATCTCGCCGGACGGTAAAAGCATTGCGTTATTTGTAGCCGTTGAAGGCACATATGGCGTCCGGATTATGGGCGTCGAAGGGGATAAAGGTGCAAAGCCTCGCTTGGTGATGCTGGGGAAAGGCGTGAAACCCGGTTGGATAAAATGGGTCAACAATGCTCAAGTTCATGCGATGATGTGGCAAAATCAAAAGGTACAAGGCCTGCCAATAACGACGAACTTTATTTACACGCTTGACGCAAAAACGATGAAGGGCAAAATCCTCGTCAAGCCGTCGAACAAGACCTTTCGCCAGTATAATGGAACTGTGATCGATTTCCTCGAAGATGATCCCGACCATATTTTGATGGCCTTTTCAAATACAGACCAGTCCATGCCCGACATTCAAAAGGTTGATGTCAAAACGGGATATTCAAAACGTATCAGACGCGGGCGCGAGGACATACAGCATTGGTATACGGATCGCCGCGGAGAGCCGCGCATCGGGCAAGGCCTGGATGGCAAATTTACGACCAAAGAGAAATGGAATATGGTTATCCGTGACCTGGATGATGATAAATGGCGTGACGTCTCAGAATATCCGGGACTTGACGCCAAAACGGATGTTATTGGATTCACATCCGACCCGATGGAAATCATCATACGGTCTCGCAATGGCAGAGATACAATAGGGCTTTATACCTACAACCTAGCACATAAAAAAATGGGGGGCGCGCTATTCCATGACGACACCTATGACGCCTCATCGATTGTGCTTAGCGCCGATGGTCATGACGTTATTGGCGCAAAACTTGTTACTGATACGGCTGAGATAAAAATGTTTGACGGCCGAACGACTGTGCTTGACCGCATTCGCTCTAAATTCCCAACCGCTAATGTCGATTATATTGATCAGTCATATGATAAACGCTTCATCCTGTTTAAATTATCTTCACCGACATTTCCCGGAGTATTGATGATGGTCGATGCGCAGACAGATGACATTAAATCCTACGGGAACTATTACCCTCAACTCGAAGAAAAAGAATTGGGCACTGTTCAGCAGATAAAATATACGGCTCGCGATGGGTCCAAAGTTCCGGCCTATATAACGCTCCCGCCTAAAGCGGAAGCTGCAGGCCAAGTCAAAAATCTGCCATATATCATCCTCCCCCATGGCGGGCCTTATGCCCGCAGTTCCAAGCGCTTTGATTATTTCGCGCAGTTCTTTGCCTCGCAAGGCTATGGCGTTATTCAAATGAATTTTCGCGGATCTGCCGGTTACGGCGAGGCCTATGAAGATGCCGGACGGGAAAGCTGGGTCTTGATGCAAGAAGACGTCGAAGACGGCGCGCGCTGGCTTGTGGAGAAAGGCTATGCTGACCCGGACAAAATATGCATCGCGGGGTGGTCATTTGGGGGATATATTTCTCTCATGGCAGCCGTGAACAATCCAGAATTATACCAATGCGCGATCTCAATGGCCGGCGTAACGGATATTCCGGATTTAATTCGCGATGCCAAGAAATATCGATTTGGGTCCCTGGTCGCAAAAAACTCTATTATTTCCGGGTTTGATGACGGCAAAGAAATGCGGGAGAACTCCCCGGCCCTGCGCGCAAGTGAAATCACTATTCCGGTGTTTATCGCTCACGGAGAAGACGATCAACGCGTCCATTTCGATCAATATAAACGCATGGTGCGCGGGCTAAAGAAAAGCAGGTCTGATGTTACCAAAATGGAGTTCAAAGACGAGGATCATTTCCTCTCCAGTGAGAAAAATCGCAAGCGCTTCTTTAATGGACTTGAAACATTCCTTGTCGAGGTGAACGGAAAAAGCCCTTACGCTAACGACTAGCTCACTTACGCCGAGCAGCTCGCTCCGCCGAGGACGCAGAATTTAGCGCAATGCGGGTGGTTTAATTTGATCGGCTTGAGGCTGTCTTTCAGCGTCTTGCCGGTTTCAAATTGTGTATCATCCCACAAAAGCGTGCAGGCCAGAACGGACGGAATATCCTCGCCCTTGCGTTTGACCACCATGCGAGAATTTGCGCACATCATGCTGTCGGGGCTAACGGATAGAATATCCCAGCAAGCTTTGGTAATTTCCGGCACATCGACTTTTTCGTCCATTTCCGGAAACAGCAAAAGCGTGGCCGGGTTCATCGCGTCAATATCCCAGCCATGGGTCTCAATCAGCGCGCCATAGCCTGCGCGCGCCGTGGCCTCATCTTCGCTAAACATAGAGCGCCCGGCAATATTGAGGCTAAAGCCATGCTCGGTCAGCCACGCCATGCCTTTAAGCGCGATGTCGAAACTACCCTGCCCGCGTTCGCGGTCATGGCCCTGCGCGGTAAAGTGATCCAGCGAGACGCGCATGGTCAGCTTGTCCCCATATTTCTCTTTAATGGCAAGCAGCCCCGCTTGAACGCGGGGGCGCATCATGGGCTTCATGGCATTGGTCAACATTAAAACGGTATGGCCGCGCTCGAGCGCCATCGTCGTTATCTTATTCATATCCGGATTCAGATAAGGCTCGCCGCCCGTAATCCCAATCTCAACCTTCCCGTAATTTAGCGCGTCGATCTCGTCTAAGTAAGGCGTGACTTCTTCGGCGCGCAAATAGACAAAATGATCCGCCGTCGGGCTGCTTTTGATATAGCAATTGGCGCATTCAATATTGCACTGGCTGCCGCTATTGAGCCACAGCGTTTGTAGTCCAGTCCAATAAACGCGCGCGCGTTTCTCACCTTTGGCCGTGATATCCGGGTCGATAAATTTTGCCGGATCAAGCGTCGGCGGCGCGGAGATAATTTCATTCATAAACTGTCTTTAGCGCGAAGCCGCGGCGGACGTCACTAACAATTCCGTGAGAACGCATTTTTCAGATATGGAAAGCACCCTTGACATGTAAAGCACCCTTGTCTATGTAAAGGTAACTTTACGCACCAGAATTGGAATTGAGAATTACACATGGCCTTAAAATTACTTGACCCTGAAAATCTCTGCGCCATGAAGTTTCATTCACGCGACGCGATCATTCTTAGTGTTCATTTAGTCGGAATGATAGCCGCTATAATGCTTGGCGCGATGGCGACAGCGGATTGGGAGGCTATGCCTGTAAAATTGGCCTGTGCATTCGGCGTTGCGACACTCACCCTTGGCTATTTATTTATTGGCAAGCGGTTTGGATCAAATATGGATGAATTTACAAAATCCACTATGGTGCAAGCCGTTCTTCAAGGCTTGATATGGACTGTTTTATACACAATTTTCATGTCGCTTTGGCATGGCATTAAGCCTGCACCTCACACCGCAATAATGACCAATGCCCTTGTCTTTTCGATGCCATGGGCCGGAGGCATGTTCGGCTATGGTATAGCGCGGCTCCATTTCATTAAACTCAATAAATAAACGAAAGGCCATCTCATGACCTCACCAAATTCTAAAACTTTACGCGATCTTATCGGAGCACGGTTGGGATTGATATTGGGACTGGCCGGATGCCTCGCAGGTATCACGGCCGGCCTTTATTTCGGCTTTATTGCCTCGTAATCGGAGAACAAATATGTCCCCTAAACTCGCCAGAACCCGCTATATGAAACTCTTTATACCCTCAATGATTTTATATTTGGTCGGCATATTCCTCGCTTCTACTGAGCGAATAATCGATATGCTGCCCGACGGCGCGATTTATGGCCTCGTCATTATTCCGGCCATTGGCGTATTTGGGTGGATTTACGCGCAGATGCGATTCGTCAAAGAATGCGATGAATATATCCGCAAAATGCAGATCGAAGCCATCCTGTATGGCGTCTGCGCGCTGATGTGTGTCGCCACAGTTTGGGGTCTTCTTGAATTTTACACCAATGTGCCAAAGCTTCCCATCTTCTTTGCGCTGCCGGGCTTCTATCTCTTCTATGGTCTGGCAGGCGCCTATCTGGGCTGGAAGAACAAAGCCATGTGCGCCATGTTGTAAGGCCGTCATGCAAAACTCACTTAAAACCCTGCGGGCAAGCAAAGGCTTGTCTCAACAGGCCCTTGGCGAGCTGCTCGACGTTTCGCGCCAATCGGTCAACGCCATAGAGACAGGGCGTTATGATCCCTCCCTGCCGCTGGCCTTTAAAATTGCGCGCGTCTTTGATTGCGCGATTGAAGATATCTTTACCGATGAGAGCTCGGCCCCTCCCGCTGAATAGGTTAAATAATAGCCTCGCAATCTTCGCCCGCTTTCTGTAATGAGAGCGGGTCTTTATTTGGAGAGTGTTATGACCCGTCTTATTGTATCATCCTGTCTTATTGCTGCGCTCAGCTTGACGGCGTGTAATGTCGGCTCGGACAGCTCGTCTAAAACATCCGCAGACGGGACGGTTCAAGACATAGCAGACCGCGTATTCGCCAATGAAGAAGAGCGCGTTGCCGATCAAATGGTCAACGAGATGAGCCTTATCGTTGAGGCCATTGAAAGCGTTGAAGGCGAAGCGTCAGCGCAAAAGGCCGCCGATGATATTGCGGCCGCCGCGAAACGCATGCGCGATGTTGGCGAGAAAGCCGCCGAGGACCTTGACCGCGATAAATTCCAAGCCGCTATGGCCGCGCGCGAAGATGATTTAACGCGGCTCGCTAATCGCGCCCAAAGCTCAGCGGCAAAGCTGGCCATATTCAAGCCCAAATTAGGGCTGGTTCTGGTTGAGGCGATGGCCGAAATTGACTGGAGCTTCATGGCCGGCCCTGAACCTGAAGCGGGCAAATAGACTAAGCACCCTCCATGAAAACTGTCACCATCCTTGGCGTGACCGGCTCTATCGGTCAAAGCGCCCTGCGCTTCCTGCGCTTGCACCGCGATACTTTCTCGCTCGAGCATATCTCTGTGGGATGCAGCGCCGATGAGGCGTTGAGAATTGCGAGCGAATTTAACTGCAAAAGCATCGGCGTCGCGGACGAAACCTGTGACATCGAAGTTCCCGCCGGAATGAAACTCTTTCGCGGCGCAGATGCGCTCTGCGAGCAAGCCGCGCAAAATGTTGACATTGTGCTGGGCGCAGTCTCGGGCTCGCAAGGCCTGCCCGCGATCCTGGCCGCAATCAAAGCCGGTAACCGCGTCGCGCTGGCCAATAAAGAAAGCCTGGTCTGCGGCGGCCCTGCCCTGCTCGCGCTGGCCCGCGATAAAGGCGTGCCGATCATCCCCGTGGATAGCGAACACAGCGCGATGTTCCAGTGCCTGCTGGCGGGAAAGCGCGAAGACGTTCACTCCATCATCCTCACCGCCAGCGGCGGGCCCTTTCGCGAGCATAGCCTTGGGCAGCTTAGAACCGCGACGGCCGAGGCCTCGCTAAATCATCCCAATTGGTCCATGGGCCCGAAAAACTCTCTGGATAGCGCGACGCTGGCCAATAAGGGCTTGGAGCTGATTGAGACCTGCTACTTCTTCGACATCGCCCCCGAAGACGTGACGGTCGTTGTCCATCCCACATCCATATTTCACTCCGCCGTGCAATATCGCGACGGCTCGATGATAGCCCAGCTTGGCGAGACCGATATGGCCGGCGCGATTGGCTATGGCCTGTCCTACCCCGAGCGCCTCCCGACAGGCCTAAAGCCGCTGGACCTTACCGCGCTGGGCGGTCTGGATTTCTATCCCTATGATCCCGTCCGCTTCCCCGCCGTTGACCTCGCGCGCCGCGCGATCAATATCGGGCAGCCCGCAACATTGATGTTCAACGCCGCAAATGAAGTCGCCGGCAAAGCCTTTCTCGGCGGCCGTATTGGCTTTCTGGAGATTGCCCAAACCATCGAAACCGCGCTGGATAAAGCGGGCGATAAATTCACCGCAGGACTGGACGATATTGTCGAGGCCGACATCGCTGCAAAAGCTTGGTGCGACGCCTTGATAAAATAATCTCATTATGTGAATTCATCATTCGAGATAGACACACGCTCTAACACATCCGGAGGACCCAATGGATATTATCATGGAGAAGCTTGCGCTTGTTCCTGATTATGCAATCAAGTTCGCGCCCAGTATTCTGCTCGCGCTTATTATTTTCATAATCGGGCGAATAATCGTTCGCAAAGCATCCGCTAAAACCGTCAAGACAACGTCAAATATTCCAAATGTTGACGCGACACTCGCTAAATTCTTTGGCTCGTTGATACTCTTTGTCGGCATGGGCTTCGTCATTATCATGGCGCTCTCTGCGATGAAGATTAACCTGGCCTTCCTTGCGACCATCGTCGGCGCGCTTGTCTTGGCGCTTGGCTTTGCGCTGCAAGACACGCTGAGCGATTTTGCTTCCGGCATTATGCTCGCCCTGTTCCGTCCGTTCAAAATTGGCGACGAAGTCAATGTTGCCGGAGAGCGCGGCGTCGTTCTGGATTGCGGCCTGTTTCGCACCAAAATGAAAACCCGCGATAATGTCGTCATCAGCGTCAGCAATGGCGATGTCTTTGGCAACACGATCAAGAATTTCAACCATGACGGCAAATTGCGTCTCGATACAGATATCGGCGTTAGCTATGACGCCGATCTGGATAAATCCATCGACACGATCCTCAAAGCGGTCAGCGGCGATGAGCGTATCTACAAAGACCCTGCGCCGTGGGCCAAAGTGACAACCCTTGGCGACTCCGCCGTCACGATACAGCTTCGCGTCTGGACAGACGCCGAAGACCATCGCGGCGTTAAAATGGATATTTCCCAACCGATTAAACAGGCGCTCGATAAAGCCGGAATTGAAATTCCGTATGAGCACGCCATGATTATTTTCAAAGAGGCCTAGACAATGACCTTACATACTCTTCTAAAACCGATGCAAACGGCTGCAGACACCGCCCCGTCACTGATGGGCGATACCGCCGGCTTCGTTCAACATTACGGCAATCTCGCGCTTGAAAAAGCCGTCTTCTTCGTGCCGAAAATCCTGATTGCGCTGATCATTCTGTGGATCGGGCTTTGGATCGCCAAGAAGGTCTATAATGGCCTGCAAAAGCGCTTTGCGGCTAATCCAAAAGTCGACTCGATGATTGGCAATCTGGCCTCTAAAACGGTGAAGTTCGCGATTATTGCCGCGACCCTATTAACCGCCATTGCCGTTGTCGGCGTCGATGTCGCCAAAGTCTTCGTCATTCTGTCTGCTGCAACGCTGGCCATCGGTCTGGCGCTGCAAGGCTCAATGGCCAATGTCGCGGCCGGCTTAATGCTGGTCATCTTCCGTCCTTACAAACTCGGAGACTATGTTGAAGTCGCCGGCGAAGAAGGCGTGGTTGACGATCTCAATATGTTCACGACAACGCTGATTACGCTGGACAATATCAAAGTCATTATCGCGAACAGCGAAGTGCGCGGCAATACGATCAAGAACTTCTCGACGCTGGGCATTCGCCGCGTCGATGTTGATTTCGGCATCGATTATGATGACGATATGGATAAAGCCATCAAGATCATCAAAACCACCGCCGGCAAAGATACGCGCGTTCTGTCTGACCCCGAAGCGCCATGGGCCAAAGTTGCCCTGCTCAATGACAGCTCTGTCGATATTCAGATGCGCGTCTGGTGCAAAGTCGAAGATTATTGGGACGTCCGGTTCGATCTGATTAAAAACATCAAAGAAGCTTTCGACAAAGGCGGCATCTCAATTCCTTATCCGC
>ENA-ORXR01002113-ORXR01002113.1-marine-metagenome-genome-assembly--contig:-NODE-2113-length-19468-cov-4.061111_pt1 | contig 19468 bp, 8 predicted proteins | sample MGYA00237866_ERZ511479 | MGnify/ENA metagenome assembly ERZ511479 | reverse complement strand
CAGACAATTGCGATACCAGCATAGGCGAAGCTACTTACAGTGATGCCACCTCAATTGATGATCCTTGCGTAGGCTCAAGTGTAATCACCAGAACGTGGACCCTAGCAGATGCCTGTGGCAATTCAAATGTACAATTACAGATCATTATCAAGAGAGATGATTCAAGTCCAGTATTAAATGAATTGTCAAGAGATACAACAATTCAATGCGATGGTTCAGGCAATGCCACAGCTTATAACAATTGGCTAGCTAGTCAAGGTGGCGCGGTAGCAAGTGATGATTGCGGCACAGTAAGCTGGACGAATAATTCAAGTGGCTTATCCGATTTATGCGGAGCGACGGGAACCGAAACGGTCACCTTCACGGCAACTGATGAATGTGGAAACAGCGTAGTAACCAGCGCAACTTTTACCATAGAAGATACCATGCCTCCTAGTATAGATGTAGCTGCAAGCAACCTAATTGTGGAATGCGATGGTAATGGAAATACGGTCGACTATAATAATTGGATTGATAGTAGGGGTGGTGCAGTTGCACTAGACATTTGTGGCGGTGCAACATGGACTGACAATTCATCTAGCTTATCAGATCTATGTGGATCTACGGGGAATGGCACAATTGTTTTCACTGTTACGGATGATTGTGGGAATAGAGATAGCACTACGGCAACATTCATTATAGAAGATACAACTGCTCCAGACATTGATACACTTTCTAGCGACCTTGTAGTGGAGTGTGACGGTTCGGGAAACATGACTGATTATAGTAATTGGATAGGTAGCCATGGGGGAGCATCTGCCAACGATATATGCAGCAATATAACATGGACACATAACGAATCTGGAGTATCAGATTTATGTGGTTTCACTGGCATAACCATAGTAGCCTTTATAGTGACAGATGATTGTGGAAATAGCAGTATAACGGAATCTAGTTTCATTATAGAAGATACGACACCACCTGCTATACTTGTTGAAGCAAGTAGCGAGATAAGTGAATGTGATGGCACAGGCAATCTAGCAGCGTACCAATCTTGGTTATCTACAAATGGGAATGCGCTTGCCAGTGATATATGTGGAGGAGTAACATGGACAAATAATGCTGGTAGCTTTAGTGATGAATGTGGCGAAACAGGCTTTATCACGGTAGTATTTACTGCAACAGATGAATGTGGAAACAGCAGTGTTACGGATGCGACCTTTACCATAGAAGACACGAGCGCACCAATCATAGATACCGATGCATCAGATGAAACGGTAGAATGCGATGGATTAGGCAATCTAGCAGCGTACCAATCTTGGTTATCTACAAATGGGAATGCGCTTGCAAGTGATATATGTGGAGGAGTAACGTGGACAAACAATGCTGGCAGCTTCAGTGATGAATGTGGGCAAACTAGATCAGTATCAGTTCTATTTACAGCTACTGATGATTGTGGAAACAGCAATATTACTAGTGCGACCTTTACGATTGAAGATAGCTCTGCACCAAGTATAGATATTATGGCATCTGATGTAACAGTAGAATGTGATGGTTTTGGAAATACAGCTGAATATCAAGCATGGTTATCTAATAGTGGAGGTGCAATAGCTAGTGATATATGTGGAGAAGTTTCATGGTCTAATAACGCTGGGGCATTTAGCGATAACTGTGCGGAAACAGGATTTTCAACGGTAACCTTCATAGCAATAGATGACTGTGGTAATACAAATACAACATCATCAACTTTCACTATTCTAGATAGGCAGTCTCCTTCTTTTACAAATGTACCCACAGATATAAGTGTGGAATGTGATAATATTCCTATACCAGAATCTCCTGTTGCGGAGGATACCTGTGATGACGATATCTCAGTTACATTCACCGATAATAATATCTCAGGTTCATGTCCTCAAGAGTATACGATTGTTAGAACTTTCAACGCTACAGATGATTGCGGGAACACATCCATTTCTGTCCAAAACATTAATGTTGCAGATAATACTCCACCAATACTTGGAAATGTGCCCTTAGACGCGACCTTTGAATGTAGTACTGTTCCAGAGCTTGGAAATGCAATTACTGTTTCTGATAATTGTGATCCTAACGTTTCTGTAATTTTTACAGAACAAACATTACTTGGAAGTTGTCCTCACAATTATACAATAATAAGGGAATGGTCCGCAACAGACGCCTGTGGGAACATAGTTAATGCAAGCCAAACTATTACTGTTCAAGATATAACGATACCAGAGTTTGTAAATACTCCACTGGACTTAACCATAAATTGCGGAGCTATTGCACCTCCAGCCGAAACACTAGTTGTATTTGATAATTGCGATCCTGATGTAAGTGTAGAATTGGTCGAATCGAATACACTTGCTTCATTTGACTGCACAGATTCTTATCAAATAACCAGAGCATGGACAGCAACAGATGATTGTGGTAATAGTAATGTCACATCTCAAATAATAACAGTCATTGGAGATTCAGAGCCACCAGTTTTGTCTAATATACCTGTTGACTTCACTAGTGAGTGTAGTGAACTGCCTACATTAACGAATCCAGTGTCAGCAATAGATAACTGCGATATTGATGTCGATATAGATTACCAAGAAATAGTTACAGAAAATGGTTGTATAGATAACTATACCATCCAGAGACTTTGGACAGCTATGGATGATTGCGGAAATACTACCACTGGGATCCAAGTTATAACAGTAATGGATACAGCTAACCCAATTTTATCTGACGCACCAATTGATGAAACTATTTCTTGCGGTGAGATCCCATCTCTTGCTTTAGTTATAACAGCAACTGATAATTGTGATTCAAATGTGGATGTAGAATTTACAGAATTATATTCACAAGATAATGTGGATTGTACCAACGATTATACTATCACTAGGACTTGGACTGCAACCGATAATTGCGGAAACTCTACATTGGTTTCACAGTTAATAACAGTAACTGGCGATGATACACATCCAGTAATATTTGATGTCCCTTCAGACATGAATGTAAATTGCGAAACAAATATTCCTATTAGCAATTCCGTGTATGCTACAGATAATTGTGATGAAAATGTATACTTAGATTTTTCAGAAAATAGAGTCTCGGGGGAGTGCCTCTATAGCTATGAACTAATTAGGATCTGGACTGCCATGGATGCGTGTGGAAATCAAGTTTCAGCCTCTCAGACCATTACTGTAACAGACAATACTGCACCAATTATATCTGGAGTACCCATAGATATCGTATCTGATTGTGGGGGTGATTTTGATGAATCGATTCCTTCAGTTTTCACTACCGATAATTGCGATCCAAGGGTTCAACTTGTCTACACTGAAGACACCGTCTTTGGAGAATGCCCTGGAAGCTATGTGCTCACCAGAATGTGGACAGCTACAGATGCATGTGGAAACGAAACGACAGAAGAACAAAGAGTTTCTGTAGGTGATAGCGAAAATCCGTCCTTTACAAATGTGCCAATAGATATTACTATTCAATGTGGAGGCCTTCCTGAAATGCCAGATCCAATCCTTAGTGACAATTGTGACCAAAGCATTGAATGGATATATGATGAAGAGACAATACCAGGTAACTGTGCGAATACCTATACGATTCTCCGATCTTGGACAGCAACAGACTTATGTGGAAATTCTGAAATAGCAAGTCAAAGTATTTTAATCACAGATAGTCAGGCTCCTCTCATTTTGAACGCGCCAGCTGACATTACAATTAATACAACTGATGGTGATACCATTCCAGCACCTCCTGCATTGATAGCTTTTGATGTATGTGATGAAGAGATTAATATCGATTTGGAAGAAGTCATTACTAGCGGATGCTCATATACAATCACAAGATTTTTTACCGCCACGGACGCATGTGGAAATGTTGACTCAGCACAACAAGTTATAACAGTAATTGATGATTTTGAAACTAATATTGTAGCTGATCAACGCACTATTTGCGTGGATGAGTTTGTTAGCATTAACGCCACTTCAGTTGACAGCAGCTATAATTTTATTTGGACTTCAAACGGAGGTGAGTTATTAAACCCACAAAACGATGCTGTCTCGTTTAGTGCTGATGAAGCAGGAGTTTACACGATTACTCTACTTGCTTCATCAGGTGAATGCGAAAGCATTGATGAGTTGAAAATAGAAGTCTCTCCTAGTGATAATATTGATATCGTAAGTAATTCGCCTACTTGTAATGGAGACTCCATTATTATTAACGTAGAGGGAGGTGAATTTTGGTCATGGTCTGGTCCTAATGAATTAAACTCTACTCAAAATGGCATTCTTATAGGGAATGCGTCTTCATTAGATAATGGTATTTATTCTGTAACAGTAAGTTCAGAAAGTGGGTGTGATAAAGTTTTTGAGACAGTTATTAATATTGGCGAACAAGTCGAGCCAGCTGTATCTAGTAACAGTCCAATATGTGAGGGCAGCACTCTAGAACTTACAGCTACTGGAGGTTCTATATACCAATGGACTGGTCCTAATAATTGGACTTCTAATATTCAAAATCCAGTAATACACAACTTAACGCTGGAACCAGGAAATTATTTATACGAAGTTGTCGTCAGCACATTTTCTGGCTGCGTAGGATCCGATATTATAAATGTGGAGGTCAATGAATCTGGAGATATAAATATCATCGAAGATATAGAGATATGCGCTGGTCAGAATATAGAATTAGGTGCAAATGGGGGTGTTTCTTATTTATGGACGGGACCAGATAACTTTTCTTCTAGTGAACAATTTCCTATTATTCAAAATAGTAATTTAGCAATGACAGGAATCTACACGGTTGGAATAATTAATACTTTTAACTGCATAGTAGAGAAAATTGTTAAGATTGAAATTAAGGATTGCGATTGCGATACCGATGCTGAATTGAGTCTAGTAACGGATGAATATTGCAATGATCAAAATGGTAAGGCTGTATTCATACCGTCTAATTATTTCTACGAGTGGCCAGATAATATTATGTCTTCAAATAGAAGTGATTTATCCGATGGAATATACATTGTTACAGTTACTGATGATAAAAATTGTGTAGAATTAATTACGGTGGAGATTGGCGAGTCAGGAGATTGTGGTAACTGTGCTACTCCAGAAGTATTAGATATTATAGTTTCAGCTTCTATTTGTAATGACTCTAGTGGTTTCATTGAGTTGCGTATGCCGTTGTCTACCGAAAATTATTCTTTCGCTTGGAGTGACCAAAATGGTCAAATTGACTCTATTGGAAATAGAATTGCTAATCTTGGATCTGGGATTTATACTGTCATTATTTCTAATGAAAATTTTATTGATTGCGATACTACGATTAATGTAGTAGTTAATAGTGTTGACGGACCAATTGTTTCGGAGATTAATATTACACCTGTTCAGTGTAGATCTAATTCTGGCAAAGTAGAAATTCTTCCCGATTCTCTTATTTACTATTGGATTGACCTAGACAGGACAGGAAACACACAAGACAGTCTAGAGATTGGTGCTTATTATATTGAAGTTACAGATCCAAATTTTCCTACTTGCCTAGATTATATATTGATAAATATTACGCAAGATACAAATGATAATGAATTAGAATTATTCGATGTAAATAAAGATACTATTTATACTAGCAATTGTGATTTGGATGCTGTCTATTGCCTCGATGTTCCGATATCATTAGTAGATAGTTTTATTTATTTCGACAATGATATACAAGTAAATATGACAAATGGATGTTCCTATGATTCCGTTTATTTCTATTCACTTTTTTCTATACCTGATTCAGGAATGGAAGGTCCATATGTAGTCGATTCTTGGTGGGTTAATGGTCTTGAATATAGCGGTGAATTCGAGAATTTAGAAGAGTTAGCTGATCAAATGAATAATTGGGATCCAGCCGGGAATTGGTATTTAGATATTGAAGTTTTAACCATTTCTGGTGGATCTTCTGTAAATAACTATGGCGATTTACAAGTTATTCAAAGATCCACGACTGATTCTGCTGTGCTGCGTAAAAGTAGTAAATACATTCCATTCGAAGTAGCTCTTAGCCTTGGACAAGGAGCTCATCATATAGAGGTTATAAATGTTATATCTGGCTGCCTTGATAGTATCGATGTTTTTGTCAATTGTAATGCGACTACCACGGTACCAGATACGATCAACATTGTTCTAGAGCTAGGAATGGATACCTTGATATGTCTTGATCAGATAGCGCTTTCCTCAGACGTAATTTCTATTGTAAACTACTGTGATAATATCTCAACAGATGTTGTTAGCTATGAAATTCTAGATTCTTGTATAACTGTTACAGCCGAAATTTTAGGTGATGATATCGGATGTTTTGTGTATTGCGATAACAATAATATTTGCGATACTTTAGTCATTTTTTCAGATGTTGTTTCCGATGGATTAGTTAGTAGTCCTGTAGCTGAGAACGACGATACTATCACACTTGTCAATTGGCATATTTTAGATTTCGATATTAGCGCAAATGATATATATAATGTTGAAACTGACTCTATCATGATTGTCAAAAATCCGTTGAATGGAACTGTAATGATCAATGATAATTTTAATATTAACTATATTCCAGATCAGGATTTCTGTGGTGAAATCGACTCATTTATGTACATAATTATTAGTCCTTCAGGTACAGATGTAGCGACTGTTTATATAGAAATATTATGTGAGGAATTAACTATTTTTAATGGTATTTCACCTAATGGAGATGGTATCAATGATTCATTTGTTATTACGGGGGTAGAGTCCTACCCTGAAAATTCACTTGCTATTTTTAATAGATGGGGAAATCAAGTTTACTACGCCACAGGTTATAGGAATGATAATGGATGGCTCGGTACATGGCAAGGACGACCAGTACCAGATGGAACCTATTTTTATGTTTTCGATACTGGGAAAGGGAATAGATATAGCGGATACATTCAGATTCATCGATAAGGATTATTTCTAACTATATAATTGGGGACATGAATTACTTTGTGTTCCCGCTTTTATTTGGGGATGCCCCATGACAATCAAGCAATCTAGTGGAGTTTACCATGGTTGACTCTTGCTTACTCATAGAATCCTTCGAAGTAGGGGAGGATATTGCGTGTTTAGTCGCTTGTGATGATACAGGTATCTGTGATACTACTATTGTATATGTTACTATAGTAGCGCCAGACAGAACCAAGCCACCAGTAGCCGAAGATAATGATACTATTACCGTCGTTAATTTGCCAGTATTAAGTTGAGACATCCTGGACAATGATACGTTCGATGGGAAGACAATAAGAATTAAATTATTGAGCGATCCACTTTATGGCAGAGTAGAATTAAACGCAGATACTATGGTTGACTTTTATCCCGACCCTGATTTTTGTGGAGAATTGGATTCTTTCAATTATGAAATCATAACGCCATCGGGAACATCTCAAGCAACAATATATGTAGAAATACTATGCGAAGATTTAACAGTATTTAATGGCTTTTCTCCAAATGGAGATGATGTTAATGATTATTTTAAAATACTTGGTATAGATCGCTATCCTAATAATAAGTTGAACATTTTCAATCGATGGGGAAATCAAGTTTATTTCAAACAAGGATACTCTAATAGAGATGCCTGGTATGGAACATGGGAGGGTAATCCGCTTCCGGACGGAACATACTTTTACATCCTAGACAATGGGGCTTGCGTTAGGACACAAATACTATTGCCGCTTAAGCGAAATAACATGAAAAGGCTATAAAGATTAATATACGACCCTTCTAGGGTCGGTTAAATTTTGAATTGTATTATCTATAAATGTATGATCCCGCTGGGATCTGCGTGGTGTGATTCAGATGGAGTTTTGGGTACATCAATGACTCGTTTAGCAAAGTTAGCCAGATTTATTTATTCTGCTCCGAATTCAGTCATCCCCGAGAGCTTGTCCCGATTCTTCTCGGGGGATGATATATTTATAGAAATTATCTGATCGTTCTAATACTGACTCCAGCGGAGTCATACAGGCTTGCAAAATCTCCAAAATGTAAAATAATAAAATGTTTCCCTGTTCGTCGAGAAGACATGTGTCCTAACGCAAGGACAATGGGGAAGGACGCAAAGTAAGTGGCTACGTACAAATCAACAGGTAATAAATATTTCATATATAAATATATTTAATATGATGCTGATACTGAGTTATTTAAGAGCATATAAGTTAAAATTCTATCATATAATACTGATTATCAATTACTATGTATGTAAATTTTTACTAAGGCATAGTTTTTGACTTTAACTACTAGTTATTTCTAAAAGGAGATACGAGAATTTATTATGAGAAAAACATCGCTAATTACACTATTACTATTTGGGTTATTCGGTCTTGCAAATGCACAACAAGAACCAATGTTCACCAAATATATGTTCAATAGTTTATCGTTTAACCCTGCCTATGCAGGCTCGCACGAGTACATGAGTATTAGACTCTTGTATAGAAACCAGTGGGTAGGATTCGAAAACGCTCCACAAACGCAGACATTCACTATACACTCTCCAGTTAATGATCGTATTGGTCTTGGGCTCAGTGTATTCAACGATGAGATCGGTGCCACAGGTAGCACTGGAGCTAATGTAAGTTATGCTTATCGTTTTCTAGTTGGCTCTGGTAAGTTATCTATAGGTCTCCAAGGTGGTGTCACCAACTGGAGAGCAGATTTTGCTGACTTAAAGTTTAGGGAGCCTCAAACATCAGATGCCGCTTTTGTGGGTATATCAGATAATCAATGGCTGCCTAATTTCGGAGCTGGATTATTTTATTATTCCCAGATATGGTACGCGGGATTTTCAGTACCTAGATTGCTAGAAAATAATCTTAGAGATAAAACAGTAGGCGTAGTTTCTGAGTCAGCGAAGACAAGAAGGCATTATTATTTTCATGCAGGAGCAGCTCTTCCGCTTGCAGGTGATGATTTGATATTCAAACCATCACTTTTGATAAAAAATGTAGGTTTATTTTCTGCTTTCTCTGAAAGCAATCAAAATTTATTCGAAACTGGTGCACCTACCGAAGTTGACCTAGATGCAAGTTTACTTTTCTTCAATACTTTGTGGGTCGGATTATCATTCCGTACAGCTATAGAAGCAGCAGCTGGTGACAGTAGTGTGGACTCCATTGATGCTTGGATATCAGTGCAGTTGGCTAACGGTGTAAGAGTAGGTGCGGCATTTGATCAGACATTAACAAAGATTGGACAGCCTTCATTTGAATTGATGTTGGGTTATGACTTTGATTATGAAGTCAAGCGTATGAACACTCCTAGATATTTTTAGAAAAATTTGTAAGTTTGTCGCAGAATGTTGCTTTGGCTGCATTTGCGGTATTCCCATAAACCGTATAACGAAGAGTCAGGATTCACTTCCTGGCTCTTTTTTTTATTGGATCAAGATACTTTTCTAGGTATCTTCGTACAACACCTTTTATAATATTTGAATCAAGAAAAAAGAAAAATAATTCATGTCGATATGGACGCTTTCTACGCGAGTGTGGAGGTCCGAGACAATCCTAGTCTCCTAGGAAAACCCATAGCAGTAGGAGGCTCTGAGCGCAGGGGAGTGGTCTGCTCCGCTAGCTATGAGGCGCGTGCCTTCGGCGTAAGATCTGCTCAGTCGGGTTACAAAGCCGCCTCGCTTTGTCCTAATCTAATCTTCGTTAAGCCCGATTTTAAGAAATACCACGAAGCTTCTCGTATCATCAGAGAGATATTCTTTGAGTACACTGATCTTGTCGAACCGCTCTCATTAGACGAAGCATACTTAGACGTCACGACCAACAAAATGGAGCTCTCTTCCCCAGTTATCATAGCAGAAGAAATCCGACAGCTAATTTTTCAGCGCACTGGTTTGACAGCTTCAGCGGGGGTGTCCTACAATAAATTTTTGGCAAAAACAGCCTCGGATATTAATAAACCGAATGGAATAAAAGTAATCTCAAGAGAAGAAGCAGCAGATTTTATCGCCGCTTTACCTGTCGGAAAATTCTATGGTATAGGTAAAAAAACAGCGGAAAAACTTGCGAGAATGGGCATTCACTTTGGTAGCGATTTACGCGCACTTGACAAGTTTGAGTTATCTAGAAAATTTGGTAAGTCGGGAATTTACTATTATGATATTGTCAGAGGGATTGACAATAGACTGGTGAAGCCAGACCGCCGCAGAAAATCAATCGGCGTGGAGCGAACCTACAACGAGGATCTAGCGCTAGAATCGCAAGTAAAGGAAAAAATCATGATGCTATGTGAGATGCTATACCTAATATTAAAAAAGAAAAATATCTACGGTAGAACCATTACCCTAAAACTGAGATATCAAGACTTCAGGACATTGACTAGAAGTAAAAGTACTCCACACTTTATGACTCAGCAAAATAGTATCGCAGAAGTTCTCCTTACCCTTTTCAAAAATCTATTGCCTTTGGAACAAAAAGTAAGATTATTGGGCGTAAGTGTATCCAATCTTGATAACGAAGAGAAGTTCATAGACAGACAACTTACCATTCCGTTTCAGGAAGAAGAATAATATTTTACAAATTACCTTTTGGGCAAGTGATGTGCAAGGGTGGCCCGATAGGGACAGTCCGCAATGCAATGGAGGACCGACGCGCATGCGGAGTCCTGAAACGTAGCGACCCTGGTATTCGCTTTTCGCGAACTATCAGGGATGACCCCTATTACGGCTGATTATTTTCATACCGTTCCTAGCATTAGTCGCAAGAAAAAACGCTGCCTCCGTTAAGAAGACAGCGTAACACTTTTGTGGTGATCTGGCTGGGGTTCGAACCCAGGACCCTTTGATTAAAAGTCAAATGCTCTACCAGCTGAGCTACCAAATCATAAAAGTTGCGCAAAGATAACAGCTACTTTAGATAATGCAAAATCTTGGGATAGAATATTTGATTTTTATTCTCTGTCCCAATTTTCACTATGATTAAATAGTCGTATTCATAAGGTGATCGAACACTCCAACACTGTGTAGCCTGACATCTTTATGATACGTGCAATCGCACTACACCCCACATATAATAGCATAAATACATTGCGTGCTACATACCTCAGCGTGTCAGCCATTGCCTCAGTGATCCTCGTCGCCTTCTGGCAAGTATTGCATTGATATTCAGGGGGCAAGCGTAGAAAGGTTAGCTATGCAAATCTACCGATCAATAAACAGCTATATCGATAGGCTTCAACTATGGGAATTTATAAATATATTTGGTATAGAAATTGTTGTTATATGTTAAGCGTTGATAAATAAGTAAGTAAATCCTGTTTATCTGTGAACACCGCTAAACTAAATTTTGCAAAAACACTTTACTACTATGAATAATGTACTTATTACTATTATAGCGCTATTGTTTTTCTCTCAAACCGCTTGGGCAGACTGCATCTTTCACCGACCAGTCAATATCAATGAGCTTACCATCGGCAATCTCGTTTCATGGTCCACTATCACTGAACATAACAATAAAAAGTTTGTCGTAGAGAAGTCGCAGGACGGCATTTCTTTTACAGCTATAGGCGAGTTAGACGGCGCTGGAAATTCCCAAGCCGTGCAGGATTATCGTTTTTTAGATTTGAAGACAGGAGCTGACCAAGCATACTATCGCCTCAAGATGATAGACGCGGATGCCTATGAATCTCATACACATACCATCTTTTTTCATAGAGAAAACAGCAATAACTATATTTTTAAATCTATGTCGAGTCCTTTCACGGATGTGCACTTTACGCTGCTCCTAGACTCTAAGGCAACTGGCAAAATGCGCTACAGGGTTGTTGATCAAAGAGGAGAGGTGCAACTCTCAAAATCTAAAAATATAAAGCTTGGAGAGAATATTATTTCCATCGATATTTCTAGCCTGCCGATAGGGACATATAAGTTCCAGACAGAAATGAATAATGAAAAAGAAGAAATTAATCTTCGCAAAGTAAGGCCTGAAAGCTTGCCAAACATCCAGTACGTCATCAAGTAAGCCAACTAAGATATACAGACCTCGTGTTTGGACGACTAGGATAATTTGGTTAAAGTTTTTCATGGTTATATAGCCTGATCATTCTCAATGTAGAGTGATCGGCTATATTTTTTTAGGGTTATAGGTTCTACTTTTTTTATTAAGCAATATTTGGCCGTGCCCCTGACATTCGCTGAAAAAAGCGAAGGTCAGGGTCGGGCTTTTCGCTACTACATCCTACACTATATCAGGGTTCAGACCTAGCGCGCTATGGGTCTCACCTCGTCCCTCGTCGAGCCCCATATCGCTTGGCTTCACACCCAATCTACTGCAGGATATACCGCTACTATCCCTCACGGAAAAAGCCAGTTCACTTTGGATGATATACTCTTCATCCTTTTTTTATTCAACTATCTATCAAACGGAGTTGTTAGAATATGACAATGTTAAACGTCATGAAAAATACACTTTATATATTCATTATTCTAGCTACACTTACGGCCTGCACATCATCTGATGTAGCAGCACCAGAGCAAGCCTTAGAAGCAAGATTTACGGTGAACCAAACCTCGCCTTTTTCCGATTATTGGGATCAGGGTAAAGCAGAGATCACAACATACGATCTAAAGCAAGCCCGCTATGACGAGATTCACGCAGGCACGGCCAATACTATATTCGTCACCGAACCATTCAGCAAGTCAAAGCAAGTAAAGCTCGATAACGCTGCCGGAAATGCAAAGGATAATATCCGAGTGTTAAAGTTAAATTTTACCCGCAAATTCTACACGGGTGTTTATCCATATTCCACTATGTTATCTGTCTTTACACCTCAAGATTTGCAGCAATATCCGCATTCACTCAAGGCTGTATTTGGAGCGCAAGAGTGGTGTGGTCAGACATACACGCAGCTCAATCTGGCTGCTAGCGGATTTGACATGGAGCAATATTCTTACTTCGAGTCCGAAGGCGACAAAAGTACCAAGCTCGATAAAGTTTTGCTCGAAGATGAGCTGTGGAATATCATCCGCATCAACCCATCCAGCCTACCGACTGGCAGTATAAAAGTAATCGCTGGACTGACTTTTTCTCGCTTAGCACATCACAACGCAGAAGCCGTCTCCGCAGAAGCTAGCATCAAGAAGAGTGGAAAATTGAGCACCTATACTATTCGATATCCATCCTACAATCGCACGGTTAGCATTGACTACGAAACGGAATTTCCACATCAGATTCAGAGCTGGAAAGAAGAGGGCTATTCCGGATATGGCTCTAGCCGAAAGAAGTTGACTACCACCGCATCGCTGAAGGAGCGCAAGATGCTAGATTATTGGAATAAGCATGACCTTAAGGATGCGCCGCTACGAAAGGAATTGGGATTGGAATAGATCAGATTTGAGTAAGAGCAAAACAGCAAGAGTTTAGAGCAAGAGTAAAACAGCAAGAGTTTCGAGCAAGACAGCAAGAGTAAAACAGCAAGAGTTTAGAGCAAGAGCAAGACAGCAAGAGTTTAGAGCAAGAGCAAAACTGCAAGAGCAAGAGCAAGTTTAGGATAACAAACTAATCCGTTTACGATCCGTGGCTTTTTCGCGTCCTCCGCGAAGCTCAGAAATTAGCACAGCAGACTGGATAAGAGTAATAGTAAAAGCTAAAAATTGAGCAAACGAAAGACATAATAATTGATTTGTACCCCTCATCTACTAACCATAAAATAAAGCCCTATATTTAGCGTTTACTTTAAAATATCCTGCAAAATAGAATGAATAAAACGCTACTATTCCTATTCCTAAGCCTACTGACATCCACCTTATTAGAAGCACAAAAATTCAGTAATGAATTTCTTAGTATCGGCGTAGGAGCGCGCGCGCAAGCCATGGGTAAATCCGTGATTGCCTCCACAGCTGATGTGACCGCTAGCTACTGGAACCCCGCAGGAGTAGTACGAAATAGCCACAATCATTGGCAATTCGGCGCTATGCACGCAGAATGGTTCGCAGGAGTAGGAAAATTTGATTACCTCTCCGCTACCAAGAAAATAGACAATAATAGAAAATCAATCTCCCTTTCCCTTATCCGTTTCGGTATTGACGACATACCGAATACACTCAACCTATTTGAGGCAGACGGCAGTATCAACTACGACAATGTCGTGCCCTTCTCTGCTGCGGACTATGCATTTCTAGGCGGATATAGCCAATACCTATTCGAAGACTCAGACAAGTGGACAGTAGGAGGGAACCTGAAAATAATCTATAGAAATATTGGTCCATTCGCCAATGCCTTTGGTTTTGGTCTAGATGGTGGCATTCAATACTGGGGAAAGAAATGGAAATTTGGACTAAATGTATCCGATATCACAGGAACTTTCAACGCCTGGAGCTTCAATTTTACCGAATCAGAAAAAGAAGTTTTAGAACTCACTGATAATGAGTTACCAGAAAACTCTATTGAAGTTACCAGACCAAAAGCGACCTTAGGAATTGCCAATTACAAACAGTTACGTAAAGGCTTTGGTATCTCCGTAGAAGCCAGCTTGGTAGCCACCTTCGACGGCGAACGCAACACCTTGATAAAAGGTAAGCAATTCAGCATCTCACCTGGTATAGGTGCGGAACTAGATTTTAAACAATTTGCTTTCCTACGATTCGGTTTGACAAATGTACAGCAAGATACCGATATTGATCGTAATCCATATTGGACTATCGAGCCATCTCTAGGGCTCGGCGTAAAAATCAAAAATTTCAAGCTAGATTACGCCTTTACGGACATTGGAGATCAGAGGAATAACACATTTTCTCATGTTATCTCATTGCTATTTAATCTACCACAAAAACAGCCAGAAAGACCCTAGTGTAAGGATATATTTGAGTTACATGTAAAGGTGAGCAAATATGAACAACTTTTATGCGACACCTTCATCCACAATAAATATTACTTGACATTCATATATTAAATCTTTATGTTTGCCATGGCCTTCGGGCCGTCCACATGATATCAAAAAGTTTTGACTCACATTTTTATCATTGGGGATGATTTTTAAGAGTGTCTAAGGCGGGCTTCAGACCGTTGACTTGTCCGGTCCTTTGGTATTTATATCGAAGCAGGGAGATTACTGAACCACTTTGAGCGCCCCAACCATGTCTTACGCGGGTCCAAAACACCCTGGTATCCTGTGGTTTTTTTTTGCACCTACACTATATTACTCAGCAGCTGGCGGGATCATTTTCTTAAAATGCCCGTTCATTAAAGCCCGTTCTTTTAGTTTTTCCATCTCTTTAGCTACGGGTACTATCTTTTCGAGATGGGCATGAATATATTTTTGTCTTGTCACCTCATCCTCAATACTTAATAAAGTGTACTCCTGATCTAAAGACAGTCCTAAGTGGTGCCCAACATCATAGGACACAAAGGATTGCGCATTTTCTGGAATCTTGTGTTTTGAAATACTCAAGGTGCTAAATAGCTCCATCAAGTAGCCATAAATTTTTTCATTCAATTCAGGATTACCGCTTTCTTTTACGATACTTAATCGTTCGATGTCAGCTCCAGGATAAAGCTTATTGGGAGCTTGAGAATAGTATTCCTCTATCTTAAATATTCCTATTCCGACTGTGCGCACATCCAGCCCTCCATCTTCATAGGTTTTCTCTATCTTCTCAAGCTTTAGTTCAGTACCTATGGCAGCTATTTTATCATTTATGAATGCTGGTATCCCAAAAGTTATTTGATTCTCTTGACACTCTCTAAACAGCTGCTTGTAGCGCGGTTCGAAAATGTGTAGATTCAGTCTTTCGCCTGGAAATGCGACTAACTTTAATGGAAATAATGGAAGAAAATCTTTCATATCGTGAAGGTAAAAAAATAAGAACTACTGGCAAAAAACGATTCTAAAGATTATTTTTATTTAAATCTTCACACCACCACTTATGTAGTAAGTTTACATGAGTATCTTCATCTCTCATATTTATTATATAATAAATATGATTGTACATTCATTTAAGTTATCTTCGAACTGGTGAACTTGCCAACTTTCAAAAGCTAATCTATTATGAGAATCTACATTCCACTTCTTTGTTTACTATATCTATTTTCAAATTCATGTAGAAATTCTTCGACACCTGTAGAAGTACCTCATCCAACAAAAATTTCATCAAAACAAACAGCATTGATCTCCAGTTATACTAGCGGGTTAGTTAGTAAGAAAGAAGATATACTGGTGAAGTTTCAGAAGCCCTTAGAAGGTACACTCAATCTAGAAAATATTCTGTCTTTTCAACCTAGCTTACAAGGCGCAATAGAGCAGATAGATGGATGGACTATTCGCTTTACTCCAGCAAATGATCTAATCCAAAATCAAACCTATCTCGCTAAACTGAACCTTGGTGCCCTGTTCAATGATCTACCAGAGAAAGACCAATCATTCGAATTTTCCTTTTCCGTGATTAAGCAGTTTTTTGCTTTAAATATTTCCCAGCTTCAATGGGATAATGCTGCCGAGGGCACTTATAAAATAGAGGGTACGTTGCGCACAAATGATTTTGCATCTACTGACTTAGTAAAAAAGTGTATATCAGTAAGACCAAATGACCTGAAATTAACTTGGACGCATAGTGAGGATAATCAGTTGCACAGATTTTTTGTCCATAATATTAAAAGATCAAAAAAGGAAACAAAAGTAGAAATTGTCCATAGTGGAGATCCACTTAAAATAGAAAATTTAACGGGCACAAGATCTATAATTGTCCCTGCGATTGGAGACTTCAAGATATTAGACGTGAAAGTCAATATTGATGATGGCCAATTTTTGAGCTTGAACTTTTCTGAACGAATTGATCCTGAGCAAGATTTAGCAGGATTGATTTCTATCGAAGATTATGACGGAAAACTAGAGTTTGCTATTCAGAATAATATCGTCAAAATTTATCCAAAAAATAAGTTGTCTGGAACAAAGAAAATAAAAGTATTTAAGGGGATCAAAAATATTAGCGGTCAAGGGATAAAGAATGAGAATAACTATGAGTTAACATTTGCACAATTAGAGCCAGGTCTTGAGCTTCTCGGCAAAGGAATCATTGTGCCTGATTCCGAAGGCATGAAATTTCCTTTTAGAGCTGTAAACCTTCGCGCAGTAGATGTCGAGGTATTTAAAATATACGATGATAATGTGTTGCAGTATTTCCAGACGGGATACTATGATAATACAAACTTCTCCTCCGAAACCCGCGTCGGTAGACTTGTACTGCAAACGGCTGTAGACCTGAAGGAACTGAACAAAATTGCCTCCCAAGGTACTTGGTCTAACTATGCTCTTGATCTACAAACATTGATAAAATTAGATCCTGGCGCGCTGTATGAGGTAAGGATTGGTTTTAAGAGAGCATATACTATCACCGATTGTGAGGGTTCGCCACAGTCTATTCCGCTCGATATTAAAACGGTAGCCTTTGATCCCGATAAAGAGTACTCTTCGTGGTTTGAAAATAACTACTATGGAGAGCGTGGGTACTATCAAGAATATTACGATGACCGTGATGATCCTTGTAAGCCTGCCTTTTATAATATGCAACGTTTCATTACTAGGAAAATCTATTCTAGCAATATTGGCATCATAGCAAAAATGGGGTCGGAAGGTAGCCTTTTCATCTCTTGTAATGATCTAGTGACAACTAAGCCAATACCTAAAATACAAGTAGATATCTACGACTATCAAATGCAGAAGTTGAGAACGCTGACTACCCAGTCAGATGGTATAATCAATACAAAACTTCAACGAACTCCTTATTTTATTGTAGCCTCTAAAAACCAACAGAAAGGAGTGCTTGCACTCAGAGATGGTTGGGCATTATCGGTGAGTAATTTTGACGTTGGTGGTGCACAATCACAGTCAGGTCTTAAAGGAGAATTTTACACCGAACGGGGTGTCTGGCGGCCGGGCGATGATATATATCTCAATTTTGTGTTGGAAGATGAGTTTGATCAGTTACCAAATAATCATCCAGTTAACCTCCGATTCATTGATCCTCAAGGAAACGAATACACCAGAATAAATACAATTCAAAATGTCAATGGAATCTATCCTTTTGTTTTGAACACAGATCAAGAATCGCCCACTGGTAATTGGCGTGTAGAGCTAACTTTAGGCACAGCTCAATTTTCCAAAACATTAAAAATAGAAACAGTAAAACCTAATCGATTGAAGATAAATTTTGATCGAGATGAAGATATGATCAGCTCTATCGAAGCGAATATAAATACGGATATCGAAGTAAAATGGTTGGTAGGTACCCCTGCAAAGAATGCTAAAGTAAAAGTAGAGATGCAAATGAAGCCAGGCAGTACCAAGTTTGATAAGTACGAAAAATTTAATTTTACTGATCCTACTAGGACTTACGATGGGCAACCCATGATAGTATTTGATGGCAATGTAGATGAATATGGGAAGGCTACAATAAAAAAGGCACTAGAAAAGAATGATAATCTCGCTGGGATGATGAAGCTTAGCTTTCAGACCAAAGCATTTGAGCCAGGAGGAGATTTTAGTATCGATAATTTTTCTATTCCCTACAGTCCATTTCCCGTATATGCTGGTATAAAGTTACCTAAAAGTAAGTGGGGAGGAGACCGTTTGAATATAAATGAAAACAATAAAATTGAATTTATCAACGTAAGCGAAAAAGGAAATGCTCTAGCAGGAAGAAGAATGACTGGAGCAGTTTATCGAATGAGCTGGCGTTGGTGGTGGGACAATAGTCGTAATAGTTTGTCTCAATATAATACCAGTAACTATAAGAAAGCCTTGAAAACTTTCGAGGTCGAAAGTGATGCCAATGGTGTCTCTTCATACGATTTTAGACCAGATAAATGGGGTCGTTATTTGATCAGAGTCTGCGATCAGGAGAGTGGTCATTGCACGGGTAAGATTACTTACGCAGGATATCCATATGGATCGGATGGTAGTAATGAGTATGCTACTTTGCTAACATTAAGTGCAGATAAGGAGGAATATAAATCTGACGAACAAATCAAATTAACATTTCCGTCTGCTATCGGAGGAAAAGCATTGGTTTCGATAGAAAATGGTGCTAAAGTTTTGCAAACTTATTGGGTCGAAACACAAGCTGGTCAAACTGAATTTTCATTTTATGCTGAGGCGAATATGGCACCAACTATCTACGCCAATGTAACTTACATACAGAAGCATGCCACTGTCCAAAATGATTTGCCGATCAGGATGTATGGTATATTACCCATCAATGTATACGACGCGAATACTAGACTAAAGCCGGTGATCACTGCCGCTGATAGCTTTGAACCAGAAGAGAAAGTGAGCATCCAGATACAGGAACAAGATGGCCGACCTATGACCTATACCTTAGCAGTAGTGGACGAAGGCCTACTTGATCTAACCCGATTCAGACCGCCAGAACTGTGGAATTCCTTTTATGCCAGAGAAGCCTTAGGAGTGAAAACTTGGGATCTGTA